>Ga0181536_10008236_pt1 | contig 10072 bp, 7 predicted proteins | sample PEATcosm2014_Bin_41_FD_121105 | JGI IMG/M metagenome (GOLD analysis project Ga0181536, IMG submission 121105) | Peatland microbial communities from MTU Mesocosm Facility, Houghton, MI, USA - PEATcosm2014_Bin17_60_metaG | ecosystem: Environmental > Terrestrial > Soil > Wetlands > Peat | place...
ATGCCCCCGCTGGCCAGCATTGTCAACTACGGGCAAATTTCAACCGGCCAGGGCCATTCGCTTTTCCTCATCGCTGAAAATCTCGAAAATCGCGGCAGTCTGGCCGCGCCCGGCGGTAACATCGGGCTCTACTCTGGCAAGGAAGTGCTGGTCAGCGAGCGCGCTGATGGCCGCGGCTTGAGCGCCACGGTGAAACTGCCGTCCGGTTCGGTGGACAATTCGGGCCGCATCATTGCCGAAGCCGGAACCATCGCCCTGCAAGCGCAAGTGGTGAACCAGGACGGCGTGATCCAGGCCAACTCCGTCCGCAATGTCAATGGCGTGATTGAACTCGTGGCCTCCGACCAGTTGAGTCTCGGCGCAAATTCTCAAATCGTTGCGCAGGGCGATAACGCTTCCCCTGGCAGTCCCGGCGGCAGCGTAACGCTCAAGTCCGGCAACAGCTACAGGGACAGTCCTGGCAGCCAGATCGTTACGGCGGGCGGCGCACTGGGCGGAAATGGCGGCAACGTGGAAGTCAGCGCGCCCAACATTCTCTCGCTCGACACGACCATGAACGCCAGCGCGCAGCCGGGTTCAACCGCAGGACAGTTGACCCTCGACCCGGCCAACATCACCCTGGGCACGACTGGCAGTGGCAGCGCGGGCAACGGCACCGTGACAGCGGGCAGCGGCTCCGGGACGCTGGCCTTGAACGTAAACACCGCCTTTGCCAACAAGAACTTTTCCGAAATCACGCTGGACGCGACCGCCAATATCACGCTCGCGGCGGGTACGACCTGGAACCTGAGCAGAAGCACCGGCGTCAACACGGGCACACTGACACTGGAGGCGGGAGGAAATATCATTTTCGGAAATAGTTCGCAGATTACGGACGCTAACAATTGGTCGGTCAATTTGGAAGCGGGGGTGAATTTCACTTCCGGGGCAGTGCAATCGGGCGCCGGCTCAATCTATGTGAATGGCGGCAGCACCGGCATGGCGGGCGGATCAGTGCAAACTTCCGCCGGCTCCATCAATATGATGGCCGGTCAGGACATCCTGGTGGGGTCGGGTTCCATCCGCACGTCGGGAGGCGGCAACATTAACCTGCAAGCCCTGGCGGGCAACATCAACGCCGGGACTGCCAATGGCGGCTATGTATTCTCTGTTTTCGGTTCCACCGTCAGCCCGAATTTGGGCGGCATTGCCACGGCGGCGGGAGGCAACGTCACGCTACAGGCGGGCAACGACATCATCAGCACCCCTACCGTGCCGGCAGGCCAGACGCCGGGCGCGTCCGGCGCTTATGGGAGCCAGCCCGGCAATGTCACCCTTAGCGCGGGCAACCAAATCCTGGGCAATTTCAACGTCGCCAACGGCGTTGGCTCCATCCTCGCGGGGGTGCAGGTGCAAAATGGACAAGTAACACAAATCCTGAATCCGACCGCGGATGTCGGCTCCTTGATCCATCCCGTCAACCTGAGTTTGATTGCCGGTTCCTGGAATGTCTGGGCCGTGGACGACATTTACCTGGCCGAAGTGCGCAATCCCAGCGGCACCTTCAACGACAACACCGTCGCCGTGCCGGCGGGCCAGTTTGCAGGAAATACCGACAACCCGGCCGTGCCTGCCCGGAGCGAGTTCCTCTTCAACTACGCGCCCAATGCGGCCGCCAATATTTGGGCGGGCGATGCCATCACCCTGACAGGCGCCAATCTCCCGCGGCTCAACAACGAGAACGATGACATGCCGCCCATCTACCCGCCAATCCTCACCCTGACCGCCGGCTCCGGCGGCATCACAGTCAATAATCCGATTATCCTGTACCCTTCCAGTCAGGGGTCGCTCCAAATCACCGCCACGGGCGGCGGCAATCTCACGGGCGCCTTCCAGCAGGGGACATTGGTCGGCATCACCATGTCGGACAGCGGACTGCCGGGCTACGAGACTTTTGCCCAAGGACACGCCCTCACGCCGTTGCACTTGGACGATCCCAATCCGGCGGTGCTGAACATCTCCGGGAGCTTGAATTCCTTTGGGCTGACCGTGCCGACTTTCGCCCAAATCACCGTAGCCGGGGACGCCTACAACTTTAGTTTTCTGGGCCGGAACCTGTCGCCCTCCCAAACTACCTTTATCAAAGTGGGCGGCAACCTGACTTATCGTGGCGACGTGACGACCGTGACGCTGCCCAGCCCGCTGCCTGCGGCACTGTTCAATCCCGGCCTCAGCGGCGATCCCGAAGTGGCTGCTAAACTTCTTTACGACGCCGCCAGCGGCGTCCTCACGTTCATTGGCCAAATGTCTTCCAGCGAGCTGTCCTTCCTCCTCAATCCGACACAAGTCGCCTTGAATGCAGCAGGCCAGCCGGCCCTTGACGCCAACGGCCAGCCCGTCACCCAGCCGCTCACCCTCACCGCCGTGCAGCAGACCGCCATTCAACAGTTGTTCACCGCCAGCCAAACCGCGACGCTGGGAGGTCAAGGTCTGGCTTTAGCGGGTCCCGGCAAATTCAATATCACCGCGCAGAACATTGATTTGGGAATCTCCGGCGGCATCTCGGTGCTCGCGCCGGATTCGGCGCTGGCCGCCATCTCCCCCTACGGCGCGAGTCTCAACGTCAATGCGGGCGGCAACTTGGAAATGACCTCCTCAAAAATCACCGACGAAGGTCTGAACGGCAACATCCAACTGAAGGTGGGCGGCGCGCTGGACGTCGGTGGCCAGCTCACCACCCTCGGCGACCCCAATTCGCCCAGGGGAATTTTCACCACCAGCGGCGGGGGCATTTCCATCACGGCCCAGGACGACATCAACGTGGATAGTTCCCGCATCGCCGCCTACAACGGCGGCAACATTGACGTCCGCTCCGCCACCGGCAACGTCAATGCCGGCACGGGCGGCGTCGGTTACGTCAGCATGCAAGGCGTCGAATTGGATCCGGCGACAGGACAGTTGACATTCATTCCCGCAACCGTGGCGGGCAGCGGCATTCTGGCCACGACGCTTCCTGGTTCCCACGGAGTCCTCGGCAACATCACCGTTGAAACGCCGGACGGCAGCATCAATGCCAGCGCCGGCGGCATCATTCAAATCTCCCTCAATGGCCGCAACCCACCCAACGCCTTCATTGACCTGAACGCCGGCAAAGACATCAACGCGAGCGGTTCCGGCGTCATCGGCGGCAATCTCCACCTTACCGCCGGCGGCGCGGTCAACGGCATTCTGGTCGGCACCGGAACCGTCAACGTCAATTCGCAGTCCAGCGTCAACGTCACGGCGTTTGGGGGCGGTGGCGTCAGCATTTCCGCCGCCGGCACCGTCAGCGGCACCGTCATCAGCGGCGGCAATGCCAGCGTCAGCGGCGAAACCATTACCGCCAGCCTGATCGCCCAATCCGTCTCGGCATCCGGGAACACCTCCCAAGCGAACGTCGGCGTCCCCGCCTCCAACGTCTCCAAGTCGGATTCCAAGGTCGCCGAGGACGCCGGCGCCACCTTGTCCGCAACCGACAACCAGACGACCGACGACGACAAGAAGAAAAAAGACAAGACCATCACCCTCGCCCAAAAATCCAGTCGCGTGACTGTCATTTTGCCGGGAAAGAAATGAGCCGCCACCCATGATCCATTCCACCATCACTCCAATTCTCGCCGACGGCGCGCTCCAGTTCGCGTTCCAAAAAGCGACCACCGAAGGCAAGATCACCATCCTGGTCTTGTTCTTCCTTTCCATGTTTAGCTGGACGATCATCATCACCAAATTCCGGCAGCTTTACCTGGCCCGCAAGTGGGCGCGGCGCTTTTTCCAGGCTTACAACGCCACCCGCGACCCGCTCGACATCCGGCGCAAGGCGGAGGCGTTCCCGGGCGCGCCCGCTTACCAGCTTTACGTTCGCGGCGCCGATGAACTCGAGTACCATCTCAAACAGAATCCCATCACCGTCAATGGCCAAAAACGCATCAGCGCCGCGTCCTTCGACGCCGTGAAAGTCGCTCTCGAAGAGGCCGCCGCCGCCTCGGCCATGTCCCTGGAAAAGGGCATGATCGTCCTGTCCACGGCGGTGGCCGGCGGCCCGTTCATCGGCCTGCTGGGCACGGTGTGGGGCGTGATGGAGACTTTCTCGGGAATCGCCCGCGCCAATTCCGCCTCCCTCACCGCCATGGCCCCGGGTGTCGCCGGCGCGCTCATTGCCACCGTCACCGGCCTGTTCGTCGCCATTCCCGCCATGTTCGCCTACAATTTCATGGTCACCACCATTCGCGCCATCACCCAGGAATTGGATGGCTTCGCTACCCGCTATGTCACGCAAATCGAGCACGTTTATGTGGATAACCGCGATATCGAAGACAAGATCGCCGGCGCTATCCAGCGCGCCGAACAAAACCGGAATGCCGCCGCGCTCGTTGCATCATGAAAAAGTGCTCCCATAGCGCCCATCGCACGCTCACGGAGTTGAACATCACTCCGCTGCTGGATCTCGCGTTTGTGCTGTTGGTCATTTTCATCATCACCACCACGCCGATTGTGAATGATCTGGATTTGAAATTGCCCACCGCCGCCAAGCACGAGAAGGACCCACCGCGCAAGGCCAACTATATCACTGTGGATGCCGGGGGCGGTATTTATGTCAATAAAAAGCTGGTGGAACTGTCCGATCTCCAGCCGGTCCTGGCCGGCCTGCGCGCGGAGGATCCGGACCTCAGCGTCATCCTGCGCGGCGACGGCCAGACCCCCTTCCTTCGCATCCGCGCCGTGCTCGACGCCTGCCAGCAGGCCAACGTCGCCAAACTCGATCTGGCCACCGATCCCATCCATTAGCCGCCGCCATGCTCCCCCAAGCCCCGCAAGAAAAAACAGAGAACTCGGCACGGGTGAACCTTCTCATCTCCCTTTTCTTCCACGTCGCGATTGTCGCGGTGCTTGTTTTTTTCGCGGCGCGCCAGGGATTGCTCGGAGAGCAGTTGAAAAAGATCTCGGTCCAGATGATCAAGGAAAAGCCGCCGGAAAAGCCGAAAGAACCGGAGAAGCCCAAGGCAGAACCACCCCAGGCCGAGCCGCCCAAGACGATTGAAGCCCTCAAGATCGAGACCGCCCAAACCGAACCGCCAAAAGAAATATCCGCAGCCCCGCCTCCCTCAGTCGTCACCGCCCCCATCGTGGTCGCGCCCCCCGCGGCGGACCTGCCATCGTTTGTTTTTGGCGGTGGTCAGGCCGTCCAAACCAGTTCTAACCCCGTTCAACTTTACAAAGGTTCCGTCGAACACGCCTTCCTATCCAAATGGCAGCGCCCGGGCGGCATCGCCGACGACAATTACGTCGCCGAGGTTGAAGTCGCCGTGGATCAGCAAGGGCAGATCAGCGACCCCGTTTGGAAGAAAAGCTCCGGCGATTCGCGCTGGGACGATTCGGTGCGGCAGGCCATCGCCGCCACGCGGAGGCTTGACCGGCCGCCGCCGCCAGACTTTCCGGCGCGCTTCCTGGTCCGGTTCGACGTACAGGACAACCTCGAGCCGGTGGTGCAAAACTAATGAAAAAACGCGGACATTTCCATCACGGCACGCTGGCGGAATTGAATATTACGCCGCTCCTGGACCTGGTGTTTGTTCTGCTGGTGATTTTCATCATCACCACCCCTCAAATGATGAACAATTTGGAAATGTCGCTGCCTTCCGCCCAGCTTCCGCCGCGCCAACCTGATGAGCCGGCGCCGAAAATCAATCGAATTGTCATTGACGGCCAGGGCCGCACCTTCTTGAACGACGAACCCCTCATCATGCCCGTGCTCCGAGAAAAACTGCGCCAATTGAAGGCGGCCGATCCCGACCCTGCCGTGGTAGTCAAAGCCGCCGATAATTTGGCATACCAGAACATCGTCAACGTGCTGGACGCCCTCCGGCAATCGGACATAACCAAAGTCGGACTGGCCACCGAAGGCGTCACCCTGCGACCATGATCGGATTTCTGATCTTTCAGGACGCACGCAATTAACGGTTGAAAAAAGCCAAGAATTGGAGAGTGCATTTCCGAGCAAATTGTAAATCTCTATTATGTTAATAGACATACATCACTAAAACGAAAACGAACCATGAACTCGAAAGGAACAGACTATGCCAATATACCCTGACGTTATCAGCACAGTGGGGCGCACCCCGCTCATCAAACTCAACCGCGTTGCTGCGGGTTCAGACGCCACCATTGCCTTGAAGGGTGAGTTCTTCAATCCCCTTGGCAGCGTCAAAGACCGCATTGGCTATGCCATGATCAACGCCGCCGAGCGCGAAGGCATCCTGAAACCGGGCACCACCATCATCGAACCGACCTCCGGCAACACCGGGATCGCATTGGCATTTGTCGCGGCGGCCAAGGGCTACAAGCTGATTCTCACCATGCCCGAAACCATGAGCGTAGAGCGGCGCACGTTGCTGGCCCTGCTTGGGGCAAAACTGGTTTTGACGCCAGGCCCGGAGGGAATGAAAGGCGCGATCAAGAAGGCCGAGGACTTGAACAAGGAAATCCCAGACTCGTGGATTCCGCAGCAGTTCAACAACCCGGCCAATCCTGAAATCCACCGCCGAACCACCGCCGAAGAAATCTGGACCGACACCAATGGGAAGGCGGACATCCTCGTATCCGCAGTTGGCACTGGCGGAACGATCACCGGCGTGGCCGAGGTGATCAAGTCGCGCAAGAAGAGTTTTCAAGCCATCGCGGTCGAACCCAAGGATTCACCGGTCATCACCCAGACGCGCGCCGGGGTCCCGGTCAAGCCCGGCCCGCACAAAATTCAGGGCACGGGCGCGGGTTTTGTGCCAAAGAACCTGAATCTCCAAATCGTGGACGACGTCATTACGGTCAGCAACGAAGACGCGATTGTGACGGCGCGCAGACTGGCGCTTGAAGACGGAATCCTCGCCGGCATCTCCACCGGGGCGAACGTCTGGGCGGCGTTGCAGGCCGCCAAACGTCCCGAAAACAAAGGCAAATTGATCGTGACGATTGGTTGCAGCACCGGCGAACGCTATCTCAGCACTGCGCTGGCAGAGGAAGCGCGCAAACAAGTTTCGGGCTAGACGGGAATGAGCCGGCACGACTTCACCGCACTGGACAAGACGTTGAGCCAGGAAGCCCAATCGGGCGCGACTGACGATACGAAGCGCGTTCGCGTATGGCATGGCGTTTACAGCCTGCGCGGGCAGCCGGGGCGCTATATCATCCGCATCCGCATCCCGGCTGGCATTCTGACGCCCGCGCAATTGGAGGTGATCGCCGGCTTGACGGAGCAATCCAAGTGGCAGGCTGGCGCGCATTTGACCACGCGCCAGGGAATCGAAATTGCCGGTGTGCCAGCCGGGCAAGTGACGACGTTCCTGCGAGGCATTGAGGACGCCGGTCTGACCACTTTGCGCACGGGCGGTCTGGTGGTGCGGGGTGTGGTCTGCTGCCCGTTGTCAGGGGTTGCCGCGGACGAAGTTTTTGACGTCACACCGTATGCCCTCGCGGCTGACCGCCATTTGCGCGAGCACGGCGCCTTTCAACAGCTTCCCCGCAAAATCAAAATCTCCTTTGAAAGCTGCCCTAACGACCACGTCCGCACGCTCGTTTCGGACATTGGCGTTCGGGCTGTCCGCCGCGACGAGCAGGAGGGGTTTGGGATTGTGGTCGGCGGCGGGCTTGGGGCGTCGCCAAAGACGGCGTCGGTGCTGGAACAGTTCATTCCGCGCGGGGATTTGTTCCCCGTGCTCAAAGCCATCCTGCGGGTTTTCAACCGGCACGGCCACCGCGACAATCGCGCCCGCGCGCGTTTGAAATGGCTGCTGGCGGAGTGGGGCATTGAAAAATTCTGGAGCGAGGTGCTTACGGAATTGGCCCGGTTTGGCCAGGAATGGCAATCCGGCAAAGTGCCATTGCCGCATGTCGTTGAAGAGCCACCGCCAGCCGCCGCATCGGAAAGCGCCACAATTTCCAATGAACAAGCGGGCACCTTCCAAGTTTGGCATGAATCCAACACTCAGATTCAGAAACAGCTCGGTTTTGCGGCGGTTTTTGTCCGTTGTCCTCTGGGCGATTTGTTGCCGGCTCAACTTCGCATTGTGGCGGAAGCTGCGCGAAAATTTGCCGGCGGCGTTCGCACCTCCATTGACCAGAACCTGGTCCTGCGCTGGGTGCGAGAGGATTCACTGCCGGAGCTTTACGAGTTTCTCCATACCGCACGCTTGGCAGATGACGGAGTTGGACAATTGCCGGACATCACCCGTTGTGTCGGCACGACTGCCTGCCCCTCCGCCATCACCAATCCCCGGTCTGCGGCCGAAGCTGTGGCCTTGGCAGTCGCAACGGAACTTTTAGCCGACCCGGTGTTGCGCCACCTCCGCATTCGCATTTCAGGCTGCCCCAATTCGTGCGGACATCATCACGCGGCGGACATCGGTCTTTTTGGAGTTTCCAAGCGGATCAACGGACGGCCAGTGCCACACTACGCGATGCTGCTGGGGGGCGCGAATTCCGGCGAGGCGTTTGGTGCTCGGGCAATTGAAGTCCCGGCTTTTCGCCTTTCGCTGGCTGTGGAACAAGTGCTGCAACTTTATCGCGCCCAACGCGCAACGGATGAATCGTTCTCCGCGTTCCTCGGTCGTATCGGCCTTTCGCGCGTGCGGGAACTTCTCGAACCGTTGACTCAAGCGCTCGCTCCGGGGATCGAACCCGCGGCCTATCGCGATTTGGGCGCTGACCTGGACTTCTCGGTCGGAGCTCAAGGAGGCGAATGTGCGGCATGAAATGTGAAATGAATTACGCCCCACCAGAACACTGGAGGCAAAATCAACCAACAGCAACTCGTCAACAGGCGAACCGGACGACCGGAGTCTTTTGGCAGCACCAAATGAACCATGAAAATCAATCCGTTTAGTCGAATCGATCCACACACAGAATCCCATGTCTTCCGTCCGCCCGCGCTATTGTTGGCACTGGCGCTGGCCGCTGTGACCGTTCCCGCTCTCAGGGCTGCGGACGGCGCCCAGCCAACCAACCAGCCCGCATCCCAAGCGCCAACGGAAAAGCCCGCGCCGCTGCCTCTTCATCAGATCGAAGGCAACGGCGGTATTTTCTCCACGCTGTCGGCCTACATTGTTAATCCTCCGCGAGACGGGGAACCGGTGGGCCGCCCCAGCGTGGGGTTTTCTTACGTCAACATCGGCGCTGACAAGGACCTCGAAGCCTTGACGATCACCGAATCGCCCTTCAAACGGCTGGAACTGGGCTACGGCTTTGATCACCTCGATCTGGGCGATCTGCCGCTGGCTTTGCGCAATGCCGGCCTGGTCAATTATCACGCCGACGAGGTTCAACTGCACAACTTCAACGCGCGTTTCCAGATTTTGTCGGAAGGCCAATTCGATCAGAAATGGATTCCGGCGCTGACTTTGGGCACGCATTACAAATACAACGACGGCATCAACGAGGTGCGCAATGAAGTCACCCAGGGGGCCGGCGTGGATTTGCTGGGCCAGCACGGCCTCTCGCGCAAACAAGGCGTGGATTACACCCTTTACGCCTCGAAGATGTTCACGCAACTGCCGCGACCCGTGCTGCTGGAACTCGGCGGGCGCGCCACCGAAGCGGTCTGGGACGGCTTGGGAGGATTCACCCACAGTTACCGCGCTGTCTTTGAAGGCAACGTGGTTGTGTTCGTGACGGACCATATCGCGCTCGCGGCGGAGTACAAACAGCAACCGCGCAACTACCAGGCCATCGGCAATCTGGTCAAGGTGGAGGGCGATTGGGTGACACTTGACGCCGCCTACGTGGTCAACAAACACTTGACGCTGGCCGTGGGTTACGGTCACTTTGGCAACGTGCTGAATCACGAGGCCAACGGCGTTTGGGGGCTTACAACCAAATGGGAGTTTTAAGCCTGTCTCAGTGCCTGCCGGGGGCTGGACGACTGCTGGCGCCTTTGTCGCGTCCCGTTCCTCCGAACGCGCCGGTCCACGCCCGGCGTCCGGCCTCCGGCGGATTCAACAAAATCAACCTCAAATAGAAAGATAAAATGAGCAATTCAACACAAGGTCTGAGCACGCTGGCGCTGCAC
>Ga0181536_10008238_pt1 | contig 10071 bp, 8 predicted proteins | sample PEATcosm2014_Bin_41_FD_121105 | JGI IMG/M metagenome (GOLD analysis project Ga0181536, IMG submission 121105) | Peatland microbial communities from MTU Mesocosm Facility, Houghton, MI, USA - PEATcosm2014_Bin17_60_metaG | ecosystem: Environmental > Terrestrial > Soil > Wetlands > Peat | place...
ATGTGTTCCGCATGCCCAAATCCTGCCCGGTGTGCGGCGGTGAAATCGTGCGAGCAGAAGGCGAAGTGGCCAGCCGGTGCATCAACACGAATTGCCCGGCTCGGCTGAAGGAGACCATTTTGCATTGGGCGGCGCGCGGCGTCATGGATATCGACGGCCTGGGAGACGCGCTGGTCGATCAACTAGTGGACACAGGCCTGGTTCGCAACGTAACAGATCTTTATGATCTGACGCTCGAGCAACTGGTGAATCTGGAGCGCATGGGCGAAAAATCCGCCGCGAAGCTTCTTGGCAACATTCAGAGATCGCGCGAGGCAGCGCTTCCGCGCCTGATCAACGGGCTCGGGATTCCGTTCGTGGGGGAACGCACGGCGCAGATTCTGGCGGAAACGTTCGGGGATCTGGATAAAATCGCAGGCGCGGAAGAAGACGAGCTGCAGCGCGCCGAAGAGGTGGGCCCGAAGGTTGCCGCCAGCCTACGGCGCTTCTTCGCGGAGCGGCACAACGCGAAGCTCATCGACAGACTGCGTGATCTGGGATTCTCCTTTCATTACGAAGTGACGCGCAAATCCGGTAAGCTTGACGGGTTGACGTTTGTCCTGACGGGAACGCTGCCGCATCTGTCGCGCGAGGAAGCGAAAGTGCTCATCGAAGGTGCCGGCGGCAAGGTCAGCAGCTCGGTCAGCAGCAAAACGCGTTACGTGGTGGCGGGCGAGGATGCGGGATCGAAACTGGACAAGGCGCGCGAGCTAGGCGTCGAGGTGATCGGCGAAGAGCGTTTGCGGGAGCTGATCGGATAATCCATGCGCCATTTTCGCGACGTCCTGATTTCGTGGGGTCCGCTGGGGCTCCTGGTTTTCGCAGCCATCGAGTCGGCGGGAATTCCGAGTCCGGGGGGCACCGATGCCCTGCTGCTGGTGCTGGCGATAGCCCGGCCGCAGGAGGCGATGCTGTGCGCGGCGCTGGCCACGATTGGATCGATGTTCGGCAGCCTGATTTTCTACGAAATCACGCGTAAGGGCGGCGAAAAATTCCTGGTGAAGTACACGTCTGGCGCCAGCGGAAGCAAGTTTCGGGAGTGGTTCGCGCGCTATGGACTGATCACGGTTTTCATTCCGGCGTTACTGCCCATTCCGATCCTGCCGTTCAAGGTTTTCGCCGCATGCGCGGGCGTCATGTCCGTGCCCCGGAGCCGCCTTCTGATCGTTTTGGCGCTGGCGCGCATCCCTCGTTATTTCGCACTGGCTTATCTGGGGCAGCAGCTCGGTGAGAATTCCACAGTGTGGCTGAAGGGTCACCTGTGGCATCTGCTGGCGCTGGCGGTCGCCATCGGCATCGCGCTGTATGGGCTGGTGCGTTGGGTGGACGCCCGCCGTCCGGTTACAATTAGGTAAAGAAGGTTTCTTTTCCCCATGGTTGGTATTTCTTCCGTCGTCGAGGAAATCGCGGAGCTCAAGAAGTCGCGGCGAGCCGTGATCCTGGCGCACCATTATCAGGACGCCGAAATCCAGGAACTGGCCGATTCCATCGGCGATAGCCTGGAGCTGGCTCGCGTCGCGCAAACGTTCGAGGGCGACGTAATCGCCTTGTGCGGCGTGTGGTTCATGGCGGAAACCGCCAAGGCTCTCAACCCGGAGCGTATCGTGATTGCGCCGGATCGCAACGCGGGATGCAGCCTGGTGGACGCCTGCCCGGTGGACGAGTTGCGCGCCTGGAAGCGGAACAATCCCGGCTACGCGATCGTTTCCTACATCAATACGTCGATTGAAGTGAAGGCCGAAAGCGATATTCTGTGCACCTCGCGCAACGCGGTGGACATCGTGAATTCGATCCCCCCCGAACAGCCCGTGATGTTCCTGCCGGATTTAAACCTCGGCAACTACGTGCAGCAGCAGACCGGACGCAGCAACATGAAGATCTGGCCGGGCACCTGCGTGGTGCACGCGACCTTTCCGGCGCGCCGCGTGGCGAAAGCGCGCTCCGAATATCCCCAGGCTCTGGTGGCCGCGCATCCAGAGTGTCCGCAGGACGTGCTTTTGATGGCCGATTTCATCGGCTCGACGTCGGCCATCGTCGACTGGTGCGCGAGGTCACCCGCCGAAGAATTCATCATCATGACGGAAAGCGGAGTGCGCTATTCGCTGGAACGAGCGGCGCCCCACAAGAAGTTTTATTTCGTCGCCAACGAGCAGTGCAACTGCAGCGAATGCCCGTACATGAAGCTGAACACGCTCGAAAAGCTGCGCGACGCGTTGGAGAATCTTGAACCGCGCGTGGAAATCCCGGCCGATATCATCGCCCGGGCGCGCGCGCCCGTCGAGCGCATGCTCGCGGTGAAAACGAGTCAAAAGTGACGCCTCTGGTCGACAATTTCGGCCGCACGCACGACAACCTCCGGATCAGTGTGACCGACAAATGCAACATCCGGTGCTTCTATTGCATGCCGGAGGAGGGCGTCAAATTTATCGCGCACGAACAGATCCTGCGCTTCGAGGAGATCGAGCGATTTGTGCGCGTGGCGGTGAGCCTGGGCGTTCGCAAGCTGCGCGTCACCGGCGGCGAGCCTCTGGTACGCCGCGATCTGGCCACGCTGATCCGGATGCTGTCGCGTATCGAGGGAATTCAGGATCTGGCTCTCACCACGAATGGCGTTCTGCTGGCCGAGCAGGGCCAGGAACTTTACGACGCCGGGCTGCGCCGCATCAACGTTCATCTGGATACGCTCGACCGCGCGCGATTCCTCAAGATTACGCGGCGCGACGATTTCGACCGCGTCATGGCGGGCATCGACGCGGCCCAACGCATCGGCTACCGCGTGAAGCTGAACGCCGTCGCGGTGAAGGGATTGGTGGAGCCGGATATCGTGCCGCTCGCCCGCTTCGGACGCGAGCGAGGCATCGAGGTCCGCTACATCGAGTTCATGCCGCTGGACAACCAAAGCCTGTGGGACAAGGGGCGCGTGCTGACCGCGGACGACATGATCGCCATGATTACTCGCGAAATTGGCGCGCTGCGTGAGATCCCCGAGCAGGACCCGCGCGCTCCCGCGACCGAATACGCTTTCGAGGACGGAATCGGCAGCATCGGTTTCATCGCGTCCATCAGCCGCCCTTTCTGCCTGAACTGTAATCGCATCCGCCTGACCGCCGACGGCAAGTTTCGCTATTGCCTGTTCGCTATCGACGAGATGGACATGCGGACGCTGCTGCGCGACGGCTCACCCGACGAAAAGATCGCCGACGCCATGCGGGAGTGGGTAAAGGCGAAGTGGATCGGGCATGAGATCAACACGCCGAAATTTGTCCCGCCCCCCCGGCCGATGTACTCTATCGGCGGCTAGCATGCGCCAAATATGACCCCTTCGGCAGAAATCGTTCGCCTGGCCTTCGGACGCGAAGGGCTCCCAATTCAACTCAGCGACGATTTCGAGCACACGATTCTGACGGTGCCCGTGGTAGCGGCGATTGGGAATCCCCCGGCAGCCATCGAATCCGCGCTCGACAGGCCTTTTGCCGGACCTCCTGTATCTGAACTCGCCCGCGGAAAGAAATCAGCGGCGATCGCCGTTTGCGATATCACACGGCCCGTGCCGAACCCCGTCATGCTTCCGCCGCTGCTCAAGCGATTGGAAGACGCCGGCATCCCGCGCGCGGGGATTACGATCCTCATTGCCACCGGCCTGCACCGGCCCGCGACCGAGGCGGAGATTCGGGAGATCGTCGGGGATAAGGTTGCCGAGCGATACACCGTCCTGAATCACGATGCTCGAAACGCGGCGCTGCATCGTGCGGTCGGCACGACAAAATCAGGGACCACATTCGCCATCGACGCCCGATTCCTGGACGCCGACTTGCACATCACGCTGGGATTGATCGAGCCGCATCTCATGCTCGGATTTTCTGGCGGACGCAAGCTGATCGCGCCGGGACTCGCTTCGGAGGCGACCATCAAACAACTGCATAGCCCGCGCTTCATGCGCGATGAGCGTACGCGGGAAGGATTCATCGACGATAACCCGCTCCACGCCGAGCTGCTCGAAATCGCTCGCGGGGCGCGGCAGGATTTCATGCTGGACGTGGTGCTGACCCGTAAACGGGGCATCGCCGCCGTGTTCGCCGGAGAGCCGCAAGCTACGCACGCGGCCGGGATGAATTGGGTGACCGAGGCCACTATGCAGAGGCTCGACCTCCCCGTCGACGCCGTCATTACGACGAGCGCCGGCTATCCTCTGGACCTCACGTTTTACCAGTGCATCAAGGGAGTGACCGCGGCCTCGCAGATCGTGAAGGAGGGCGGGCGCATTCTGCTCTTCGGCGCGTCGAACGAAGGCGCGGGCGCGAAAGAATTTCGCGAGATGCTGACCCGCTTCGCTACTGCGCAGGATTTTCTCGACGGGACGGCGAAGGCTCCGGTTACGATCGATCAATGGCAACTCGAAAAGCTCGCGCTGGCAGTGCGCAAGGCCAAAATCTTTTACTGCGTCCCCGGCGTTCCCGAGGAGCAAAGGAAAGCCCTATGGGGTCCAGCATTCGATAATGCCGAGGAAGCTCTGAAAGCCTTCTACGCCGATCTTCCGCGCGGCAGCCGCGTCGCGGTGATTCCCGAAGGTCCGTACGTGCTCGCGGGAGTGCGGTGAAATATCCTCGCATTGGGCGCGGACGCTGCCAGTAACGATCCCCTTCTATGCGTCGCCGACTTCAAGCTTAAGCGGGCATGGACTCTCACGTGCGATTGTTCAACGCCTCGACTAAAACCATGTGCCGCTACGATACGCGTCATAGCGCTCTCCAAACTTCTCGCGGAGCAACTTGCGTTCTCTGTGGGCATTCCTCATCTGGATGGGAACCAGAATCGCCAAAAGCAGCAAAACATACCATCGATTCAAGGCTAAGGCGATCCCGCAAACGGTCAAATCCACGAACACGTACATGGGATGCTGCAAGCGAGAATACAAACCGTGCGTTACCAGATCTCTTGCCTGGGGAGTTACGGAGAACGATTTGCCTAACTGCACTCGAGCCAGAATCACGAGAACAAACGAAATAGCCGCGAGCGCCACGCCAGCGCCAGTCTCCACGTTCATTTTGGTTCACTCCCAAATCATCCTCAGGTGAGGGCTCAATCAGTGTAGCCGGTCAGTGAACAAGTCGCGCACCGATGAAGGTGTATTCGGAGCAATGCGCCGAGGGTCACACGGAAACTTTCCAGCCATCCCAGTAATTAGCTTTAGGCCTCCGTCCCTTTACCCACCGCCCGGGTCCACCGCCAGGCTCTGTCGCCACGCCGGGATCGCGCAGCTTTGATATCGTAGTCTGTTGGATTCCGTCCGGTCCATCCCGGCTGCATGACATCCTGAGGAGGCCCTGTGAAGCTCTGCCGTTTTTCTGTGTTTGCCTTGTTCGGCGCGCTAACGTTCGCGCCGGGCGTCTTCGCTCAAAGCGTCCCTGAAATTCCCTTCGACGGCGACGTCAACTTCCTGAAGCTGCCCGCCAACATGTATCTGGGCGAGCCTTCAGGCGTCGCGGTGAACTCGAAGAAGCATATTTTTGTCTTCAATCGTGGCAACACCACGGGACCCGCCTACGCCGCGGCTGCCGCGCAATTACTCGAATTCGGTCCCGACGGCAAGTTCATCCGGGAGATCGGCCATAACCTGTACGCGTGGTCCTACGCGCACGACGTCCGCGTCGATAAGAACGACAACATCTGGGTGATCGACAAAGGCTCCGACATGATCATCGAGTTCGATCCGGATGGCCGCGTGAAGATGGTGTTCGGGCGCAAGAAGGAAGCCTCCGACGAGGACGCCAAGCCGTGGGAGCATCCCAATCCGCCGCGCCCGGCCGTGCCGGGACAATTCCGCCAGCCCACGGACGTCGCCTGGGATCTGGAGGGGAACCTGTTTATCAGCGACGGCTACGTCAATTCGCGCGTTGCCGAGTTCGACAAAAATGGCGCGTGGGTGAAGTCCTTCGGCACGCCCGGCAACGGCCCCGGACAGTTCAACACGCCGCACGGAATCGCCAACGACGCCCAGGGCAATATCTACGTGGCCGATCGCGGCAATCGACGCCTTCAAGTGTTCGACCATAACGGCGGATTCCTGCGCGAGATCAAGATCGACGCCGTCGCGCCCCCCGGCCTGATGCCGTGGATGGGCAACCTGCCGGATATGAACGCGCCCAACAACACGCAGAAGCCGGGCGCTCCGTGGACGGTTTGCATCACGCCCGGACCCACGCAGTATATTTACACGTCCGATGCCTTCCCCGGCCGCGTTTACAAACTGACGCTGGATGGGAAGCTCGTCGGCATGCTGGGTAAGGTGGGACGCCAACCGAAGGAGTTCGGATGGATCCACCAGATCGCCTGCCCGTCGGAGAATGAACTGTACGTCGCCGAGATTCTGAACTGGCGCGTCCAGAAGCTCACGCTGCACCCGGTGAAGGTCGGGCCGTGATTGGCCGGATTTCCACATTTCGCGTCGCCGCATTGCTGTGCGCGGCCATCTGTACAACCGCGGCCGTCGCCGCCGCAGCCGATTCCGTGACAGGCGAAGCTCAGTATCGCCAGCGATGCGCTTCGTGTCACGACCGCGGCGGCGAGCGCATTCCGCCGAAGGACGCCTTGAACGGCATGACGCCCGCGCGCATTCTGCGGACGCTCGATATGGGCGCGATGATGTCGATTGCGTATCCCATGAATCGCAACGAGCGGGAATCGGTGGCGGCTTATTTGGGCAAAGCGACGGCCGACCCCGCGCCTCCGCCGGAGGCCTTCTGCAAGGATCGTACGATCAAACTGAACGATTCCGCGAAATTCATTTGGAACGGCTGGAGTCCGAAAAGCGATAATGCGCGCTACGTTCCCGCCGAGCTTGCCGGCTTGACGCTGGCACAGGCCGGGAAGCTGAAGCTGAAATGGGCCTTCGGATTCGAAGGCGACGTCACTGCGTTTTCGCAGCCCACCGTTTTCGACGGTCATGTATTCGTCGGCTCGGCAGGTGGGGCGATCCACGCACTGCGCGCCGATTCGGGCTGCATCGAATGGACGTTCCAGGCCACCGGTCCGGTTCGCACGGCGATCGCGATTGCGCCCGTGGGAAATCAGCACGCGCTTGTCTTCAGCGATCTCACCGGTTGGGTTTATTCGCTTGAAGCGGAAACCGGCAAGCTGCGCTGGAAGAAAAAAGTGGAGGAGCACGAGGCCACGCGCCTCACTGGCGGCGCGTTGATTCATGACGGCATCGCCTACATCCCAGCGGCATCGTGGGAGGAGACGCGCGCGCTGAATCCCGATTATCCGTGCTGTACATTTCGAGGCAGCATCACCGCGGTGCGCGTTCGCGATGGCTCGGTGGTGTGGAAGAGCTACGTGATTCCGGCAGCGCCCAAGCAAACCCGCACGCGCGCCGACGGCAAGCCCGCCTTTGGACCATCGGGGGCGGGCGTGTGGTCGACGCCGACGCTCGACCTGAAACGCCGTCTGCTTTACGTCACCACAGGCGATAGCTACTCGAGTCCCGCCGCCGAAACCAGCGACGCGATTCTCGCGCTCGATCTGCGCGCGGGCCGCATCGTGTGGGCGCGGCAGACTACTCCGGGCGATGCGTGGACCTCGGGCTGCTCCGCGGATTCGCGCAACGCGAGTTGTCCTCAGGAAGAAGGCCCCGACTTTGACTTCGGATCGTCGGCGATTCTGGTGAAGACCGCGCAGGGCCGCGATCTGGTGCTGGCGGGGCAGAAGTCCGGTGTAGTATACGCGATCGATCCGGATAAAAAAGGCGAGATCGTATGGCAGGCGCGCGTCGGCAAAGGCGGCACGATCGGCGGCGTGCAGTGGGGCATGGCAAGCGACGGCCAGAACCTCTACGCCTCCGTCTCGGACGCCGTATTCACCAAAAGTTTGAACGGCCTCGATCCCAACCAGGGCGGCGGCCTGACGGCGCTGCGCATCGCCGACGGCAGCAGGATTTGGCACAAAGATCCAGCCCCCTGCGGCGATCGGGCCAATTGCAGTCCGGCGCAATCGGCTGCGTTGACGGCCATTCCGGGCGTGGTTTTCTCCCCTTCCATGGACGGACATCTGCGGGCGTATTCCACCGAGGAAGGCAAGATCCTGTGGGATTTCGACACAGTTCGCGATTATCAGTCCGTGAACGGCGTGAAGGCCAAGGGCGGATCGATGGACGGACCCGGCCCTGTGATCGTGAATGGAATGCTGTTTGTGAACTCCGGCTATTCGCGCTTCGGCGGAATTCGCGGAAACGCACTGCTGGCGTTCGCGCCGGCGGAGTAAATTTTCCCTGAGGCCTTATCGAAAAGTGCCGCTTGCGACAAGATCAAAATGACGCCTGCGACAAATGTGACGCCGCGCGGGGGTTGGTGGTATGCGGGCGTCGCCGCGCTGGTTGGAACGGCCGCGATTGCGATCTTCGTCTTCTACCTGGGCGGCTACGCCTACTTACTTTCTAACGACAGCGCTTCCTTCACCGTGGAATGGGTCTTGGCCCAAGCGCGCGTCCATCCTGAAGCGAGCGTGGTTGTGCTCGGCAACTCCACCGCCGCCGAAGGATTCCGAGCCAACTGGTTCAAATCCCATGGATCAGGCGCCGTGGCGCTCAACCTCGGCGTCCCCAGCGGCTGGATTTACCTGTGGCAGCGCATGCTGGAGGCGGCCATGAGCAGCGGCGTGCATCCCCGCGCGGCCGTCGTGATGCTGACGCCGGAAACCATCAGCGCAACAGATTTCGATTTTCTATTGAACGACCTGGCGATGCTCAAGACCGTGGTGGATTCGAGCGACCTCGTGCGTCTGGCTCCCTACGCGCGGTCGCCTCGCCAGTACGTGAACTACGCGTCGGCAGTCGTCGGGCGGCCCATGCTTTTTCGGGCCGAGATGCGGGACTTTGTAACGCATCCTATCGGGCGGCTGCGCGAGGCCAAACACATCCATGATTGGATTCACACCTTCGGCCGGCAATCTCCCATGGTCGAGACGCACAACGAGTTTTCGGTGTGCCAGGCCGGCCCTCTCCATCAACTGGATAAAACCGTCGAAAAACTGCGCGGCGAGAACAGTCCGCTGCTTGCCAATGTGACGTCGGTGCAGGCCGGCTATAGTATCCGCCTGAATCAACACCTGCGCATCGACGCCTACAAAACCGAGCTTCTGCGCCGCTTGCTCGCGGAGATCGCCGCGCGCCACATCGCGGTCTATGTTACGGAGGCTCCTTACTGGGACCCTGATTTCGATCAATACCCGGAAGCCTACCGGCGCGAATTCTCGTCAGCCCTGAGCCAGGTTGTGGAAAGCGTGCCCGGCGCGACCGTTCTGCCCAAGCCCGACGTCGATTGCAGCATGATGCTCGACACCGTGCACCTGAATCGCAAGGGCGGCGAGATTTTCACGGAGTACCTGCGCACCCGTGTCCTTTGACGGTCTCTCGTTCGATACTTTGCCATTCTGGTCATTCGTCCTCGGCGTGTGGCTGGTGTGGGCGCTGGTGCGTCACAATAACGCCCGAAAGATTTTTCTCACCGTCGCGAGCTACGCTTTTTATGCCAGCTGGAATCTCGCGTATCTCCCGCTGCTGGCCGGATTCACGTTGCTCAGCTTCCTGACCGGAAATGTGTTGCGGGGCGGGCGGCGTCTCGGTTGGATGTGGGCGAGCGTGGCCGTATGCGCCGTGGGACTCGTTTACGCCAAGCTCCGCTTGACGCCCCTTCCGGTGGGCGTGAGTTTCTACGCGCTGCAGGCCATCGCCTACATCGTGGATTGCTACCGGGGCGATGCCGGAAAACCGGCGGGGATGCTGGACTACTCGCTCTACATGAGTTTCTTCCCGCGCTTGACAGCGGGGCCGATCGTACGCGCGGACGAGTTTCTCCCGCAGCTCGCCAAACGCACCATCGTGGATACCGCGGCACTGTGGGAATCGCTGGTGCTGATTTGTTTCGGCCTATTCAAGAAGCTGGTCATCGCCGATAACCTGGCGGCGGTGGCGGATCCGATCTTCGCGAATCTGCACGCGAGTCCCAGCCGGATACTGCTCGCGACCTACGCCTTCAC
>Ga0181536_10008239_pt1 | contig 10070 bp, 15 predicted proteins | sample PEATcosm2014_Bin_41_FD_121105 | JGI IMG/M metagenome (GOLD analysis project Ga0181536, IMG submission 121105) | Peatland microbial communities from MTU Mesocosm Facility, Houghton, MI, USA - PEATcosm2014_Bin17_60_metaG | ecosystem: Environmental > Terrestrial > Soil > Wetlands > Peat | place...
AGGTCGAGAAACCAACCTGAGTGCCGGAGGAATCGCGATCTTCCGGAGAGTCCTGCCACGGATCATATTTATGTTCGCATTGGTGGCGCAATTTTCTGGTTCCGCTCCCCCGACATAGGCCGACCTTGTCGCGAGGTTGCTTAGAAGTGCGTGCAACATTCGTGTCCCGTTAATTTGCCATCATCGGAACCTTCAGGAAGGACCAATTGTGCATGACGGCCCAGGAGCCGCAAACTAGGAGTACATGAATTTCTTCAACGCGGCACTTCTGGCGCGCCAGACGGTTTCCGCTTTTCTTGACGGCGGTACGGCCTGGTGATCCAGCCGACCTACGCCGCCGCCCAGTTGGCGGCCGATCGCATCAATCGCCAGTTGGCGGTTCATTCCGCTCCGGCGCAATCCTCGGCTAAGCACGCCGCCACGCTGCCGGATTCGGCGACTCTAGCCGCCTTGATCGATGCCGCTTTCTGGACCAGCCTGCGCCGGGAGGAAGGCTACATCCCCCGCATTTCCCTCGCGTTCGTTGCTCCAGAGCAATCGGACGACGCCATAGCTTTCGCCACTTCGCTTCCGTTAGAGCCCAAAGATCTCACCAAACTCGCTGCAGCCGTGGAGAGGGCTGGTGTTCATCTCGGCGTTTGGCCGCAGCAGGATGAACTGCGTGTTTGGGGGATCACCCGTAACCTTCCAGCATTTTGTTTGGTTCTGGAAGTTGTTCTTCCGGGCTTGCTGGTCGTGAAACAGAGCCCTTCGGAGGAATCCGGCAAGTTCATCAACGTCGCCGTACTCCAGGGGGACGAGATCAAGATCATCGATCCAGAGGCTGCGATCATCCCTGCCTATCCAACTCTGCTGGCTTCACTACTCCGCTTGGAATCACAGTTCGCCACAGGTTCGGCAGTAAACGTATTGTTGCAACTTGCGGTGTCGATCCGAACGCACGGCCGTGGCGGCACGCTGCTAGTGGTGCCGGCGGGTTCGGATGCATGGGCCGAGTCCATCCTTCAACCGATCACCTATTCGGTTGTACCCGCGTTCTCCGGCCTTGCGGATCTAATGCGAAAAGACGCTGGAGGGAAGCCAAGCCGGCGATGGGAAGATGCATTGGGCCGCGCCATCGATGGGATTGCTGGCCTTACTGCCGTAGACGGCGCTACGCTGATCACCGCGAATTACGAGTTGGTCGCGTTCGGCGCCAAGATTGTCCGCCGCAAAGACTCTCCGCAAGTAGCCCAGGTTGTCGTCACGGAGCCTATCGAGGGCAGCAGCCCGTTGATTGCAGAACCGGCCCAGTTCGGCGGCACCCGGCACCTGTCGGCGGCACAGTTTGTCCACGACCAGCCGGACGCGATCGCACTTGTCGCCTCGCAGGACGGCCGGTTCACGGTTTTCGCCCCGTCCTCAAGTGAAGAAATGGTACACGCGCATCGCATTGATGCGCTGCTGCTGTGATCCTGCGCCGCTATGGCCTTTCTCTCCTTGCAGAGATTCAACTTCTCGATAACCTAAGAAGGGCATGGGACCCGGTCACCACGGGGCGGAGCATCGCAGACACCGAAACGCCAGCCAAGCTCCGTCACAACCCGCTCGTCGGGATTTCAGCAACCGATTGCTGGCGTTGAGAATGGTCGACACTCATAACAACTAACGCAACAATCACGCCTGATATCACGCATTGTCGGAAGCCTCATCTCGACGCAAGCTCAGCGCGCCGTCGGAATCGAATCCCTAAACGGTGCCTGGCGCTCAACTGCCGATGCCTTTCCAAGCAGGGAAGATATCTTATCGAAGTCTGCCGGTGTTGCCGGATTATAGACCACCATGATGAGGTCCGGTCTCCCATCGACTGCAAAAGCTGAATATTCCAGCCCCAGAGGACCGAGGGTCGGGTGTCGTAGATGCTTCGAGCCCCCGCCGAAGCTCCAAACATCATTGTCATGCCAAAGCGCCCTGAACTCGGGGCTGAGCCGGCAGAGCTCATCGACGAGAGGTTCCACCTCTGCCGCAACCCCCGCGCGTGCCGCGTCCCCCCTGAACGCGCCCACCACGAACCGCGCGACGCTTTCCCAGTCATACTGGGCAGCACGGACGCGTGGATCAAGGAAGATGAAGCGCAGGATATTGCGTTGGTCCGGCGGCAGCGACCCATAGTCGGTCAGGATCACGCTTGCCGCCCGGTTCCAGGCGACCACGTCCCAGATGGCGGTCCTGATGAGGGCGGGGCTGGGCTCCAATGCGTCGAGCACCCGTTGCAGCCGTGGAGTGACGCCGTCGCCCTTCCGGTAGCGCACATCAGGTGGCCGGCCGAGACCGAGCAGGAAGAGATGCTCCCGCTCGACATCCGTCAGCATCAGGGCGCGCGCAATCCGATCCAGTACGTCGGCCGAGGGCGCGCCGCCGCGCCCTTGTTCGAGCCATGTGTACCACGTCGGGCTGATGTTGGCGCGCTGCGCCACTTCTTCGCGGCGCAGGCCGGGTGTTCGGCGACGCCCCGGCGAAAAGCCGAGCGCGGCCGGATCGAGCTTTGCCCGGCGGTCCTTCAGATAAGGTCCCAGCAGATTCCCGGTGGTGATGTGCGTGCCCATTCTGTTAGGACTATAACATGATAACATCACTACTTTACCATGATAAACCGGGAGCATATAGTTGGCTTATTAAGAAAGGAAATCAAGCATGACAAATGCAACGATATCGCTCGCGGGGAAACGGGTGGTAGTGATTGGGGGAACTTCAGGTATCGGCTTTGCCGTCTCCCAGCTGGCACGCGAGCTGGGCGCGGCCGTGGTTGTCGCGTCTAGCAAGGCCGACAACGTCGATGCAGCCGTTGAGCGCTTGCCGGGGGCGAAAGGTGATGTTGTCGATCTGAAAAATGAAGCTAGCGTCTCTGGCTTCCTGAATCGCCTTGAGCCTTTCGATCATCTGGCGATTACGGCGGGTGACTTCGATAAGCGGGTATTTGCGCCGACCGGGGACCTTGACTTGGCTTTCGCTCGCGAAGCCTTCGAAGTGCGCTTCTGGGGATCACTCGCGATCATCAAGCACGGCCGCCACAAGCTGGCCCCAGACGGCTCAATCACGCTGACAAGCGGCATGCTCGCACACCGCCCGTCGAAAGGGTCTCCGCTCCCCACAACCATTACAGGAGCCATAGAACATCTCGTTCGCGGTTTTGCCGTTGACCTCGCGCCGCAGCGGATTAATGGGGTTTGTCCGGGGCTAACCCTGACCGAGCTTATAGCTCGGGTGCCGGGGCGAATAGAGGCGGCCACGGTCGGCCTGCCTCTGCCGCGGGCTGCGTCTCCCGCCGAGGCCGCTACAGCCTATATCTATTTAATGCTGAACGGCTACGTCACCGGTCAGGTCCTACCCGTGGACGGTGGCGGCTCGCTGGTGTGATAAGCGAGCGACACGACATCGAGGACCACATAGGTGCCTGATGTGGGGCATTATCGTCCCGCGCGGGCAGCGCTCCGCTGAGTGGATTGGCATCACTTCGGGCCACGCGGAAATCGCGAGTCTCCGCGCCATGTTCCCGCAGAAGCCTCTCCAGGTCCGTTGCATTTAGGCCGTCCGGGATCTGGCAGAGATTCACGACACCAAACCGGCCCGTTGGCAGAAACCCGCTTTCGCCGAAGATTTCGATACACCTGTCCTGATTTAAAGCCAGTCCCCAACCCGCCAAGCACGCCGCCACCCACAGAAGCTGCGGCTTCTCGTCACAGAATCGGTTCTCAAGCTTGCGCACCCTGTTATCAATGGACTTCATCTTCGGTGCGACCCGCTTGCCGTCGTCTCTTCACTGCGCGCTCGATTCAAGCGGGTCGACCATCCCATGCCGCGACGAATTGCACGACCACAACCTCGTTCTCGCCGATCTCTTCCTCGGTTGGTCGCGGAAAGCGTTCGCTTCCGGGCCCCTCGAATCGCAATACCAATCGCCGCTCTTTCGGAGCAGCCAGGGCCCTCTCGATTTGGTTCAAACGCCGCATGAGACACTGACGAACCACCTTCAATGCCGTCCACTTTTGGAGGGTTCGGCGGCTCGCTCCAGTTCCGCTACGCGCACTTCAATATCTTCAAGCTCAATTCCCTTCATGGCACGGTCGAATACACACTCGGCCGCACGGAGTTTGACTGCGGCGGGCACATTGGGATCGGTCATAAGCTTCAGAACAACGGTGCCGGCAGCACCAGTCGCTTGTTGCATCCTGGCGACCGCTTGCTGGACCGCTTCCCGGCGGGCGTTCCGATACTCTTTGACAAACTCCGGGATCTTAAGCCACCGCAGTAGCGTTTGCGTTCCGATCCCTACCGCGCGCGCGGCGTCCTCTACGTTCCGCTGCGTAAGCAGAGCGGCGATGGCTGCCTCTTTCTTGCGCGTGAATTTTGAGCCGGGTCCTACCATTCGCTACCAACCACTACCATTCGGCAGCGAAGCCGGCGTCCATCGCCTGTCCTTCGCCAGCGCCGATTTCCCTCACAATTCGCTTGCTTGTGTGCGCGACCGGAGTGATTCATGGATCGCGGAAACCACCGCCAAAGGAGAAAAACATGACATCGATTGCTGAAGAAACCGCCCAAGCCCAGGCGGCCGGCGAGCAGCCCAAGGGCACGAAAAAGGCCCGCGTTCGCGCACAGCGCGCTCACGTCGCGCCGAAGAAAGCCAAGTCGGCCAAGAAGGCCAGTCCAGCGAAGAAGGCGCCCAAGGGCGCAAAGAAAGCTGCCGGCACCCGGGACGGCAGCAAGACCGCAACGATCCTGGAAATGCTCAAACGGCCCGGCGGAGCTACCGCCAAAGAACTCCTCAAAGCGACGGGCTGGCAGCCGCATTCCTTGCGCGGGTTCCTTTCGGGAACCGTCGGCAAGAAACTGGGTCTGACCGTTGTTTCCACAAAGGGTGAGGACGGCGAGCGCGGGGCCTGTTTGCCCGTGAAGTTCTGCCAACGGGTCACGGCTACATCGACATACGCTGGCTCCAGTTCTATGGCAAATGACGATCGGCCGCCGCATGCATTCGACCGGCTTCTGGGTGCTGTGGACGGTTTCCGCATCCTGATTACGGTTCTCGATATGCCAGAGGGTGCTTTGCTTCCGGTCTCCGTTCCAATGTCCCGTGCCTCGGACGGCGTACCAGCGAGGTTCATGCTGCCAGTGGTAGTGGCCGCGGCCCATCACCAGCGATGGCTTCGCCCACACGATCTGACTGCGAATCTCGAACCGCAGGACTCCAGACTGTCGGAGACGGTCGAAGCATGAAGAGCGCCGTGCCACACGTACGCAACGTCGCCTGGGAAAAGAGCCCACGCTTCGCGCCAGTCGGCGCGATCGTCGTTGCAAACCCTGCCCATGCGATTCGAGTTGTTCACTCCCGCGCGCTTCCGCCATTCGGGGTCATAATCAACGCCGTAGGGCTGGTCCGTCACCAGCGAGGCGGGTTTCACGGGACCCGCACGCGCGAGACGGTTTGCGCATCGGTAGAATCGCCGCACAGTAACCGATGGCGTCCGAGCAGCCATAGGTCGCCCAGCTTTGACGTTGGCGTTTGGGGTGCCGGCGGCGCGTCGTCCTCGTCGTACAATCCGTCGGTTGCCTCCTGCGCGGCGAGCAGCCTTGCAAGCTCCACGTCGTCGAACCCGGTCAATCCCATATCGAATTCGAGATTCTTCAGGTCCTGAAGTTCCAGGCCGAGAAGATCGTCGTCCCACTCGGCCCACGTTACCGAGCGGTTCACCATCAGCCGGAAAGCTTTAACCTGCGCCGGAGTCCATTCGTCGCAGAGAATCACTGGAATCTCGGCGATGCCGAGCTTGCGCGCTGCTTTGAGCCGGAGGTGGCCATCCACAACTTCGCCGTCGCTCCGAACGAGACACGGAATCTTAAGACCGAACTCGCGGATCGACGCGCACATGCGATCCAGAGCCGCGTCGTTTTTGCGCGGGCTGCGAGAATACTCGCGAAGCCGGTCGATCGGCCACATCTCGATGCGTTGCTCTATCGGGGACGAGATCATAAACAGTCCTTCCTGTCGCCCACTGAATACCAGTTGGCGATTTCATTCGTCAACAGAAAAGTTCGTGGTGTCCACCTGGATCTTGAGTGCTCGAGCAACCGCCAAGGTGATCGCTCGTGGTTTAGATTGATCGCGAGCATGGCCAGCCACGCCATCAATTCGTACTCGAACCCAGAAGAGACCCTGCCCCTCCCTGCCCATCGCGTACCGCTGTGGAGCGGCTTCCTCCAGCAGTCGAAAGGCATCTTCAAGCTTTTCGATTGGCTGGAAACGCCAGCGCGGTATCCAGCCGCGCCAGCCCAGCAGAAAGCGCTCGGGCGCGACGCCCCAGCGCATGACGCGCTGCGCAAGCACCGTAGTTAAATCCCTGGGCATCGTGCAAAATCCAGAGGATCTCGTTTCGCATGACACAACTCTTTCGGCCCGAACGTTTGCGTTCCGAATGTGGATTGCAGTTGGAGCACCAGCGGATAAAGTGGAGCCGCTCCGCCTTCCGACAGGTGCTCGTGGTCCAGCGTCTCTTTCCGAAACCGCAGGACCATCTCCGTCCCCTCCAGGTGGCGGCCGCGAACGCGCACCAAACGTTCCGGCGCGTTACTATCCAGTTCTGCAAACCGGGAGACGTGTATCTGCGCCTCCGTAGCTGCACTCATGGCAAAAGTGCCGGCAGCCATATTGCTCCAGTCGCGGGCCGCGGAGCCCTTTGAATCGTGATGGATGATGTCCAGCGCACAGCCGGTTCGCTTCGCCAATTCGTCCATCATGCTCAGGTCGCTTTGCTCGGCTTTGACAATGTCGATGCCAGCGCCCCGCGGCCCCCGAAGCGCGGTGTAGGAATCCAGAACGACTAACCTGAGCGCCCTTTCCGAAATCTGCGCTTCCAGCCATTCGAGAAACTCTAAGCCAAAGGTAAATGGAACCCGCGGCGCAAGGCAGAACGGAATGCCCGCAACCGGTACAGGCGAACGCCGGAGGATGTCCTTGAGGCTGGCGGCTCCGGCTGGATCATCCTGCTCGACGAATAGCGCTGGTCCGGGCGTCAGCACGCGGTAGTAGTCAAACAGTGGATTCCCGCTCGCGACCGCGATCGCCATCTGCACCGCCAGCAAAGTCTTGTTACTTTTGGGAGCGCCTAACATTAAGCTTGCGCCCGAACCAGGAAAAAGTCCGTCAATCAGCATGGCGGGCGGTGCCACCTCCCACGCCATTAGATCCGCGACGTCTAGCGCGGCTGGTTGCCCCGACGACTTCATATTGCGCGCCCGGGCCTCGATGCTGGCCAAGTCAGTCTCGGTCTTGATGTCAAACGGCATGGACGCCCTCCAGCATGGCGATCAGCTCGACTTCGCTATGGCCAGCCGCAAACCAGTCGCTGATATCTTTGCTGTCCTTGGGCAAGTCCAGGATTCGGATGCGCACGGCTGCTCCCAGTAACGCCCTGCCAATCGATAACGCCCTTTGCTACCCGGGGCCGTCGTTATCGGGGATGATCACGCACTCGCGTCCGCGCAGAGCCTCCGTATAGTCATCAAGCCAGGGTGCGGATGCTCCTCCCGCGTTCGTGGTGGCGACGAAACCGTGTTGGCGGAGCGCCTCAACGTCTTTCTCGCCTTCCACCACGAAGACGATGGGATTCTCCAGCACCTCGGGAAGGTGATAGAGAACTTGGCGCTGATGCTTCTTCCAAATCCACCCGCCCGAGCCATTCGGACGGCGCCGCTTGAAGCTCTTTGGCTCTTCGCGGACCACCTAGTAACAGAAGCGTCCCGTCTTCGTCCGTGTAGTCGTAGGTTGCGACGATCGTGTTTCGGCGTTGCTCCCGCTCAGGCCATAGCCCGAGGGTCTTTAACGAGGCGATAACCGAGGATGGCTCACAGCCCCCAAAACAGTGGGCGAGCACCTTGCCGTCCGCATCGCGCAGGCCGAGTGATGGGTTGGTATCGTCGTGAGCTGGGCATCGTGCTATCCAGCCCGTACCCGATTTTCGCCCGCCGAGTTTTTGGTCGATTTCAGCGCCGGTCACGGCTAGCCTGCTTAGCAGATCGCATCGTGGTCTCCTCGGAAAAACAAAAAGGCGCCGCTGCCCAGCGGCGCCTTTCGATGCTTATCACTGCCAAATTGCTGGTGGGACTACGTCGTCGGTCTCCTGGGCCGCGCAAAATGGGCGCCTTCAGGAATGGACGTTACGTGGACAAAATGGACGATACGTGGACAGAAAACCGCCCGAGCAAAAGGTCTGTGGGGTATTTCCGGGTGGAATGAGAGGGCTAAGTTATAGAAAAGTGGTGCGCCCGCCGCGATTCGAACGCGGGACCTTTTGCTCCGGAGGCAAACGCTCTATCCAGACTGAGCTACGGGCGCAAATTCAATGACTACAAGGCAGTGACAGGGCCGCGACAAGGCAATGACAAGCTACCTTGCATCACATGAATCAGTCTATCAGAGAACATCCCACGGGAAGTTGGTTTTCGGGGTCGTGCCGCCCGCCCCTTTTCGCGCGCGTTTAACCCGAGAGTAGTTCGAAGGATGTGCTTTTCGTCACGGCCGACGGGCGTGCTCTTTGGCGAAAGAATCGGTGTGGTTCAACGCCTCGCGTAATTTTTTCTTTCCGGTGAGGACCCGGAACAAGTCGGAGTCCGGATGACGGTACATGTGCTCAGCGGTGACGTTGGAAAGGCTATTCTGGGGGGGCGATATCCGACAGATCCACGGGAAGAGCGTGCAGCTCTCCAAGCGCCGTTGGATTCGCCGATCCGACGTTGGTGAGAGCTCAGCAGCGGTCACTCCAGACGCGAACCCCGTAGTGGCTCTTCCTGCCGGTCCCGTAGTCCTGCCAATAATCGATGAAAGTCTGGTCCGGGCTGATCGATTTCATGATACACATTTCTCCGCATCGTACTCGCACCCAGCCGGGTGCGGCAGCACTGCGAACGGAAGCGCATGCCCGATGAGCAATAATCCCCACGGCCAGCGATTTCGTTGCAGCCTTTACGATCCGCACGCGATCCGCGTTGGGCAGGATAGTGTGGAGTTCCGGGGTCTTGCTAACCGGGATGTTGTAACACCGGGATGTCGTAACTTATGTTAAACAATTCGTGCTCCGACTACGCACATTTCTCCATCCTTTGAGCGAGTCATACCGATCGCAGAGCGCTTCTGGACCGAATCGCGCGGTGCGGCAGATCCACTATCCATTAGTGGAGCGAAAGCCGGACAGCTCTCCGTGTTTGTTCAAGGCTTTTGCGCACGGATTCGCCCCGCAAATCGTGGATGATCGGTGTGGGCAGCGTTCCCAACGGCTGAGCACGCTTCGACGAAGGTCTGGGAAATCCCGTCGAGCACGGCCGCGCGCTTCAGACCGGAAAACCGGCGATCGGCGGCGTGCATTACTTCCGACGAGCCGCACGCCGGTCCGCCGGGTAAGGGTGGGCAAAACTGACCACCCCTAACCCGGTCCCTCTTCCACGGCGGCGCGGAACCTGATATATTGACCCCCATGAAACGGAAACTATTGGTATACGTTCCCGCTGTGATCCTGACGCTTTTGATCGCGGCCGTGGCCTATACGCAGAACCAGGCCAAGCAGCCACCGCAGTTGAAAATAAACAAGGTCAAGGACGACCTTTATGAGATTGAAGGCGACGGCGGCAACGTGGCCGTCTATGTCACCGACGAGGGCTTGATCCTGATCGACGACAAGTTCGATTTCGATCACGACGCGATCATGGAAAAGATCAAGAGCGTCACGAATCAGCCCATCAAATATGTGATCAGCACGCACTATCACGCCGATCATAGCGGCGGCAACGCCAAGATGTTCCAGACCGGCGCGGAGATCATCTCCACCGTAAATTCGCACAACAACATCGTGGAGCATAAGCAATCCAACGCGCCTCCGGGAGTGGTGCCCGCCCGCGTGACCTTCACGACGGAGGAGCAGGTGTTTCTCGGCGGCAAACAAGTGGTGGCGCGCTACGTCGGCCGCGGCCATACGAATGGCGACGCGGTGGTGTACTTCCCGGCGCTTAAGGTGCTGCACACCGGCGACCTGATGGCGGGC
>Ga0181536_10008240_pt1 | contig 10069 bp, 11 predicted proteins | sample PEATcosm2014_Bin_41_FD_121105 | JGI IMG/M metagenome (GOLD analysis project Ga0181536, IMG submission 121105) | Peatland microbial communities from MTU Mesocosm Facility, Houghton, MI, USA - PEATcosm2014_Bin17_60_metaG | ecosystem: Environmental > Terrestrial > Soil > Wetlands > Peat | place...
GACCGGCTGGTACGCCTCGGCAACGTGGCTCGACGCGAACCGCGACACCGCGCGGCGCTTCGTCACCTCGATGCTGCAGACGGCGAAGTGGGCGAATCACAATCACGACGCGTCGGCAGCGATTCTCGCCAAATACGTCGGCATGAGTGCGGATGCCGTCAAGGCGACGCCGCGCGCCGTATACGGCGAGCAGCCGATCGTGCCGGCGATGATTCAGCCCGTTCTCGATTTCTCGACCAAGTACATCGACTTGCCGAAGACCGCGGCCGCGTCCTTGATCTGGCGGGCTTAAACGCTAGCGATCATCTGTGCGGCGGGAAATGACGCCTTCAGCGTTCCGTACTTCGCCGCGACGTCGATCAGCGGTTGCAGTTGCCGCGGGTCGAGCCGCTCGGCAAAGCGTACGCGGTGCCGTTCCCCCGAGACGTCGATGCCGGTGTACTTCTTCAAAATCACCGCGCTGGCTGCCGGATTGGCATTTGCCCAACGCGCCGTCTCGGCCATTACGGCCGCGAAGCGCCGGACGGCAAGTGGATGGGTGCGTACGAAGTCTTCGGTCGTGAAGGAGCCACCCTCCGAGAAGCTGTCGGCGATCGCATCATAGATGTCGGCGACCAGCTTCGCGTCGCTGACGAGGATCCGGCTCAGGAGCGGCTCTTCGACCGCGGCTGCGTCGACGTGACCGGTCGCAATCGCCGTATCCATTGCGGGAAACGGCAGCTCGACGAATTTGACCGTCTTCAAGTCGACGTGATGCTGATCGAGCCAGGCGCGCGTGGCAATCTCACCGAGGCTACCCAGCGTGGCAACGGCGATCGTCTTGCCGGCGAGATCGGCCGCCGTGCGGGCCGGCGAATTCTTCGGCACCACGAGGCCGGCGGTCGGAGCCGCCGACGAATACTCCCCGCTGGGTGAGATGTAGACGAAGGGGATACCGCGTTCGCGCGCCTGCGCAAGCGCAAGCGCGTTGCCGCTGCCGATATCGAGCGAACCTGAGGCCACCGCTGCGGCGTTGGCGGGACCGTTCTGCGCGGGCATCAACTGCACGTCGAGCCCGGCCTTCGCATAGAAGCCCAGGTCGGCTGCGTAGAATTGGAGCGCGCCGACCTCGGCCGTGCCGGTACTCACCCGCAGCGTCGCGACCGTTTGCGCGCGCGCCGGAGCGGCCATGGCCGCAAGCGCAGCGCCGACGAACGTCGAGCGGCGGATCACCGCGGACGGAACAGCGGCAGCGTGACGCCGTCGCGTTCCGTGAAGCTCACCTCGACCGGCAGGCCGATCGTCACGGCGTCGGGATCGATGTCGACCAGCTCCGTCAAAAAGTGCAGGCCCTCTTCGAGCTCGATCACCGCGACCGTGTAGGGCACCTTGTCTTCCCATGCCTTGGACAGCGCCTGCCGGACGACGGCAAAGGTGTAGATCGTGCCGCGGCCGCTCGCCGGAACCCACTCGTTCTGCGCGCTCAAACAGTGCGGGCACACCGAGCTCGGCGGATGACGAAGCGCTCCGCATGCGCTGCACCGCTGCAGGAGCAGCTCGCTGCGCGCACAGCCGTCCCAAAACGGCGACGACGCTTCGACGTGAACCGACATCGACGCTGTCCTTCAGTACACCGCGAGCGTACCCTGCACGCAGAAGGTACGCCCGAGGGGTCCACCAACTCATACGGAGCCATGCCCGAAACCGAGCGGACGCGTTCCCGAGAACGCGAGCGACCCGCCCAGAATTCCTACGAAATCGCCATCCAGTACGACAAAGAGCGCGCGGAACGGCAGATGGTGGGGCGTGTCGTGCTGCGGCTGGAAGAATGCGACCAGGAACAGACGCGCCAAGGCCTGCTGCGGACGTACCTGGACCCGTTCGTCGTCACCGACACGCCGCTCAAGCATTGGGCCGTGTTCACCCACGAGATCCGCACGAAGTCGGGCAAGCACACGCATCAAGGCGGGCTGGTCATCTACGTGATCGACGGCGTCGGGTACTCGGTGATCAACGGCGAACGCGTCGACTGGGAGAAGGGCGATCTCGTGCTGCTGCCGCTCGAGCAGGGCGGCGTGGAGCACCAGCACTTCAACCTCGATCCGTCCAAACCGGCCCTCTGGATCGCCTTCATCCACTTTCCGCTACGGGACTACGTGGCATCCGAAATGACTCAAATCGAGACAGCGAGCGACTTCCGTGAGTGATCGTACCAAACGCCTGGCCGAGAACAACTTCTGGGACCAGATCCTCGAGCTGCGCGACGAGCAGCGCGCCAACCGCAAAAACGGCATCCAGGTGATCAAAGAAGCGGAGCTTCCGCTCGAAGTGAACCGGCAGGGTCTGATGCGCTGGTACATGCATCCCGGCATCAAGGACACGATCCTCTCGACGTATCTCGTGTTCTCGCAGGAGATCCCGCCCGGCAGCCGCTCCGGCCGGCTGCGCTTCGGCGGCGATCAAGTGATCTACGTCGTCGAGGGCGAGGGCTACACGCTGCTCGACGGCGTCAAGCATCCGTGGAAGGCCGGCGATTGTTTGAACTTGCCGCTGCGCAAACCCGGCATCGTCGTGCAGCACTTCAACACGCACGCTGAGACGACGGCCAAACTGATCGCGGTCGAGCCGAATTTCCTGGCTTGCGCGAGCGTCGACCGCGGCACCGGCTTCGAGCAGCTCGAGAACGCGCCCGAGTACGACCGGGCGAAGCGCGGTTGAGCGCCTGACCGTGCACGTCCACTCGGGAACGCCCCACGTTCACGCGACCGTCGATCATCTGGCCGGCACGGGCAGCAGCGGCGCTAGGCAGACCGTGCAGCTCGATCCGGTGCTGATGGAGGAATTGCATCTCGCCGCCGGCGACACGGTGCGCGTCGCGACCGAACGCGGCCGCAGCACGGTGGCGCGCCTCGCCGACGCCGGCGCCGGCGAAAGTTTGGGCGGCACCGTGCGCATGGACCGCTTTCTGCGCCAAGCGCTCAAAGCGCGGCTGAACGAAACGGTAGAGATCGAACCGCTGCCGCTGCAGCCGGCCCGGCGCGTCGAGTTGCTGCCGGCGGTCGACGTCTCGACCGCCCACGATCTCGTTCCGCATCTGCGCGCCGTGTTGAGCGCCGATCGCACGCCGGTCGCGCGCGATGCCGTGCTCTACCTGCCGTTCCCCGGCACCACGTCCGGCACGACCTACCTCATCCAAACGGTCGACGACGGCCCGGGCTACGTCACCGAGGACACCGACGTCGTGCTGCAATACGCCGACGCGCACGTGCCGGACGGCGCGATGGACGTGACGTTCGAAGACGTCGGCGGCCTCGGCGCGCAGATTCGCGCGGTGCGCGAGCTCGTGCAGCTGCCGCTGAAGTTTCCGCACGTCTATCAGCAGCTCGGCATCACCGCGCCGCGCGGGATCATTTTGTACGGCCCGCCCGGCGCGGGCAAGACGCGCATGGCGCGTGCGATCGCCAATGAAGTCGAAGCGCGTTTCTACTACATCAACGGACCGGACATCATCGGTACGTATGCGGGCGAGACCGAAGGCAACCTGCGCCGGATCTTCTCCGAAGCCGGCCATCACGCGCCCTCGATCATCTTCATCGACGAGCTGGACGCGATCGCGCCCAAGCGCGGCGAAACCGGCGCCCACGCCGACATCCGCGTCGTGACGCAGCTGCTCTCGCTGATGGACGGTCTCACCCGCGTCGACTCGGTGGTCGTGGTGGCGACGACGAATCGGCTCGATGCCGTGGACCCCGCGTTTCGCCGGCCCGGACGCTTCGATCGCGAGATCTTCGTCGGTCCGCCCGACGTCGCCGGACGCCGCGACGTGTTGGACATCCACACCCGTGAGATGCCGCTCGCGCCCGACGCGCTGGCGGCGCTCGACGACATCGCGTACCGCACGCATGGTTTCGTCGGCGCCGACTTGATGGAGCTGTGCCGCGAAGCCGGGCTGTCCGCATTGCGCCGCAACACCTCGATGCTCGCCGACCACCGCGCGGCGTTCCGGCTGCACTCCGATCAGCTGACGGTCGCGCGCTCCGATTTCGAGCACGCGCTGGCGCACGTCCGCCCGTCGGCGCTGCGCGAAACGCTGATCTCACGGCCCGACGTCACCTGGGCCGACATCGGCGGGCTCGACGAATTGCGCGAAGAGCTGCGCGAGCTGGTCGAGATGCCGTTGCACCGGCCCGACGTGCTTGCCGCGATGGACCTCGCCGCGCATTCCGGCGTGCTGCTCTACGGGCCGCCGGGAACGGGTAAGACGCTGCTCGCGCAAGCGGTGGCCAACGAGTGCGGTGTCAATTTCATCGCGGTCAACGGCCCCGAGCTGTTCACCAAATGGCTCGGCGAATCGGAAGAGGCGGTGCGGCACATCTTTCGCATCGCACGCCAAGTCGCGCCGGCCGTGATCTTCTTCGATCAACTCGACTCGATCACGCCGGTGCGCGGCGAGCATTCCGGTTCGATGACGACGGAACGCGTGGTCAACCAGCTGCTGGCCGAGCTGGACGGCATCGAGCCGCTGTCGGGCATCGTCGTGCTCGGCGCGACCAACCGCATCGACTTGGTCGACCCGGCGATCTTGCGCCCCGGACGCTTGGGCACCCACGTGCACGTGCCGCTGCCGGACGAACGCGCGCGCCGCGCGATTCTGGAGCTCTTCCTCGGAACCGGCGAAGCGGCCGCGTCGATCGACGTGCTGGTGCCGCGCACCGAGGGCTTTTCGGGCGCGCAGCTGCGCGAGCTCTGCGCCCGCGGCAAACGCCTCGCGCTGCGGCGCACCGGCTACGCGGGCGTCGTCAGCACGACCACGGCCGACCTCCTCAAGGCGATCGATACGATCGGCACCACGACCTCCGACATCGCATATCTCCGCTGAAGGAGTCATCATGACCGCACGGATTTCACGACGAGCCGGTCTCGCAACGCTCGGCGCTGCCGTCGCGAGCAGCGCGCTGCCGCGGGTTGCGACCGCCGATCCGGTGCCGATTCGCGTCGCGCTCGTGCCGATCTTCGACATCGCGCCGTACTACGCGGCCCTGCAGCAAGGCTTTTTCGCCGCCGAGAACATCGCGCCGACGGCCGACGTCGTGCGCGGCGGCGCAGCCGCGATTCCCGCGGTCGTCGGCGGAACGTACGACATGGTGTACGCCAACGGCACGAGCATCATCACCGCGATTTCGCGCGGGATCGACCTGCGCATCATCCTCGAAGGTTCGCCGATGGGCCAGCACCCGCCGGATCCGGGCGCGCTCCTCAAACGCAAAGGCGATCCGTTCCGCACCGGCAAGGATCTGGAAGGCAAGGTCATCGGGGTCAACGCGCTGCGTGACGTGCAGTGGATGCTGGTCACGGCGTGGATCAAAGCCACCGGCGGCGATCCCGACAAGGTGCAGCTGATCGAGGTGCCGTTGCCGTCGATGGTCGACACGATCAAGGCCAAGCGCGTCGACACCGCGCTGGTGCTCGATCCGTTTCTCGCCATGGGATTGGCCGATCCGGAAATCGAGTTGCTCGATTGGGCGATGAGCCGTGTCTATCCGGGCGGGCCGATCGCGTTCTGGGCGATCACGCCCGATCTCGCCGCGCGCCGGCCGAACGACCTGCGCGCGTTCATCCGCGCCTACAAGCGCGGCGCGGCCTGGTGCAACGCCAACGCGGGGAAGGATCCGCTCCTCAAGCTCGTGTCCGGCTTCACGAACATCCCGCCGGACGTCGTGGCGCACATGAGCCCCGTTCCGGCCCACGCCGAGATCGAGCCGGCCGGACTGCCGAAGCTGACCGCGATGATGACCCAAGCCGGGTTGTTGACCGGCAACGTCGACTTGCGCACGAAAATCTTCGCTTGATCGACGTCCACGCACACTACTTCGATCCGGGCTACGTCGATCTGTTGGAACGCTGCGGTGCGGATGAACGCGTGGTGTTCGACGCCCGCGCGGTCGTCACGCTGCCGGAAAACCTCGACCTCGGCGCGCGGATCGGCATCATGGACGGCAGCGGCGTCGAGCGCCAAGTGCTCTCGATGTCGGCCGTGTCGCCGTACCTCGCGGACCGCGCGGCGGCCGTCGACGCCGCCCGCTGCATCAACGATCTGCACGCGACCGCGCGGCGCGCGCATCCCGAGCGGTTCGGCTTCTTCGCGGCGCTGCCGATGCCGCACGTCGCGGCGGCGCTCGACGAGATCGGCCGCGCGTTTGGGGACTTGCACGCCGACGGCGTCACGTTCACGACGAGCATCAACGGCCGCTCGCTCGCCGACCCCGAGTTCGAGCCGGTGTTCGCGGAGCTCGACCGGCGCGCGGCGGTCGTGTTCTTGCACCCGCCCGGGTTCGCTTGCGAATCGCGCCCGATCGCGGAGAGCGGCCTGACGTGGTGGCTCGGCGCGCCGGTCGAAGATGCCGTGTGCGCGTTGCAATTGCTCAAAGCCGGCTTTCCGCTGCGCTATCCGCGGCTCAAGATCATCCTGCCGCACTTGGGCGGCTTCTTGCCGTTCTTGCGCTATCGCATCGACAAGAGCGCGGCGCGCCGGTTGCCCGGCGGCGATCCGCCCAGCCTGCAACTGCGCAAATTTTGGTACGACACGGCCAACGGCGAGCCCGAATCGCTCCTGCATGCGGTGCATGCGTACGGCGCGGACCGGGTCCTGTTCGGGTCGGACTTTCCGTATTGGCTCGGGCCGTCGTACGACCATGCGGTGCACTATCTCGAAATCGCAGGACTGGACGAAGCCGAGCTGCGGATGATCCGCAGCGAGAACGCGCGCGCGCTGTTCGCCTAACCGCTCAGGTGCGGAACTGCGGGAGCAAGCGCAGCGCGTTCTCGCGGTCGACGCCCGCCAGTTCCGCATCGGTGAAGCCGCAACCCACGAGCCCGGCGGCGATCTGCGCCGGCGTGCCCCACGGAAAGTCGGTGCCGAACACGATCTGCGTCGGCGGCACGATCGTCTTCAAGGCTTGCATCTGCACCGGATTGGCCGAGCCGGCGGTGTCGTAGTAGAAGCGTCGCAGGTGATCGAGCTTGCTGTTGGGTGCGGCCGGTGCCGCCAACGCTTGCGCCGTTGCTTGGGCCCGGAAGTACCGCCCGGCCAGCGCCGGTATCGTGCCGCCGGCGTGCGAGAAGATGAAGCGGATGTTCGGATACTTCGTCGCGGTGCCGCTCTCGATCAAACTGATGATCGTGCGTGCGGTGTCGGTGTTGAACTCGAGCACGGTGCCCTCATCCACCGCCGGCATGCCCGGCAGCGCGATCGCGCGGCAACACGCCGGCGCGGTGGCGTGGCTGAACACGATGGCCTTGCGCCGGTCGAGCTCGGCCCACACGGGCGCGAACGACGGATCGCCGAGCCACTTCGTGTCGTAGCTCGAGAGCACGCTGATGCCGTCGGCTTTGAGCGTGTCGAAGATGTACGCGATCTCCGCTACGCTCGCTTGTGCGTCGGGCAGCGGGAGCACGCCGAACAAACCGTAGCGGCCTTTGTACGTGCGTACGAGCTCCGCGCCGTAGTCGTTCATGTTGCGCGCGAGCCGGCGCGTTTGCGCCGGGTCGCCGAACCAGATGCCGGGCGTCGTGGTGGAGAGGATCGAACGCTCGACACCGCCTTGGTCCATCGCCGCGATCGCTTTCGGGGCCGACCAGCCGTGGAACGTCTCGATCCCCGAGATGGGCCGGACCTTACTTTCCGCATCCAAGGCCGCCATCCACTCGGGGGTCACGTAGTGATGGTGGAGGTCGAGCCGTTGCGGTTCGGCGGCCGCTGCCGCATGGGCGAAGAGCGCTCGGGCGGGAACGGCGCCGCTCCCGAGCACGGCCATCCCACGGATCAGGTCACGTCGCGATACGTTCATGAGCAAGCTTCCTTCGCGCCGCGCTTCGGTCCGCGCTCGGGAGGCCCTCCCGCGGCATGAGCGTGAAGACACGGTGATGATCACCCGCAAACAGGCACTGCTCACCGCGGCCTTCGTTGCCGCGGGCGCACGGCGCGCGCTCGCGCAAACCCCGGGCCTCACGCCCGTGCGGATCGCTTCGACGCCCAACGATGACGTGACGTCGGCGCTGTACGCGCTCCAGCAAGACATGTTCCGCAAGGCCGGTCTCGACGTCAGCTTGAGCACGCTCTCGAGCGGCTCCGCGATCACCGCGGCGGTAGCGGGCGGCGCGATCGACATCGGCCGCTCGAGCATGCTGCCGCTGATCACCGCGCGCTCGCGCGGTATCGGTTTCATGCTGGTTGCGCCGTCGGGACTCTATCTCGCGTCGGCGCCGGTTGCGGGCTTGATCGTCCCCGTCGCTTCCCCCGTCCATACCGCCAAAGATCTCGAAGGCAAAATCGTCTCGTGTCCGGCGCTCAACGATCTGGACGGCCTGGCGGTCCGCAACTGGATCGATGTGAACGGCGGCAATTCCAAGCTCGTGCAGTACGTCGAGATGCCGGGCTCCGCGGTCGTGACGGAGCTGGGTGCCGGACGCGTCGCGGCCGGAACGTTGCAGAACCCGTTCCTCGCGCAAGCGGTCAAGAGCGGTGCCGTGCGCGTGCTGGGCTACCACCTCTCATCGATCGGGTCGCGGCTGATGCAGTCGGCTTGGTTTGCCGGCGGCGCATACCTGGACAAGAACGCCGCTACGGTGCGCGCGTTCGCGCAAGTGATGCAAGCCGCGTCGGCCTACTGCAACACCCACCAAGCGCAAACGGTCGATCTGCTCGCGTCGTTCACGAAGATGGACCCCGCCACCATCGCCGGCATGTCGCGCACGACGTTCGCGCCGTCGCTGGACCGTCCGCTGATCCAACCGCTCATCGATACGGCGGCCAAGTACAAGTTCATCGACGAAGCCTTCGACGCGCGCGAATTCATCGCGCACGTTTAAGGCTGCGGCAGGACCCCGTTCTGCTGCAAAAACTCGACCGTCAGCGCCCAGGCTTGCCCTGCGGCACGCGGTTCGTACACGTCGGCCCGCGTGTGCCGGAAGAAGCCGTGACCCGCTTCCGAGAACACGACTTCGGTGTGCCGAAGCTTCGCGGCGCTGAACGCGTCGGCGACCTCGCGCTGTTGCTCGAGCGGAATCGACTCGTCCAAGGCGCCCCAAAACATCAGGAGCGGGCCGTGTTGCGCCGGAATCGAATCGAACCACGCGTTGATGCGGCCGCCGTAGAACGAGATCGCCGCCGCGAGCGGGGCCTCGGCGTTGGCGAGAAACGCCGTGCGCCCGCCCATGCAGAAGCCGGCCGCGGCGACGCGCCCGGCATCGACGCCGAGCCGCGCTTCGCGTGTCAGCCAGGCGTAGGTCGCGCGCACGTCCGCGGCCAGGCCTTCTTTGGTGAGCACTTTGGTGAATGCGTGGCGGACGGACGGCGGGTCGTCGTACGACGCGGTCTTGCCGTCACCGCTGCGGTGAAAGAATTCCGGCGAGACCGCGACGAGGCCGAGCCCCGCCAGTCGCGCGGTCACCGCGAGCAGGTAGTCGTTGACGCCGTAGGCTTCTTGGAACACCAAAATGGCGCCGCCGTTGGCCGTGCCCGGCGCGGGTTTCGCGACGTGAACGACCATCTGCGTGCCGTCGTCGACGGCAACGCGTGCGGTCTCGATGGCGATCGGTGCTGTCGTGACGCTCATGGGTCTATCCTTTGCGGCCGCGTTGCATCTGCCAGGGTATGAGGTCCAGGGTGCGTACCCCATGCGCAACGTACGGCTCGCGCGCCGCGATCGTTAGCGCCTCGGCCCGGGTTGCCGCGCGAATGACGATCAATCCTGTCCCGCTGCGAGCGCCGTTCTCGTCGCGCGTCGCGCCGTGCGCGACCAGGATCCCGTCGTCGTCGAGCTCGTCGATGAAGCGATGGTGCAGCTCGCGGATGCGTTCGAAATCGGCGTTCGCCGGCGGCGGCTGGACTTCGACGCCGCGGATGATCCAGCACTGCTCGCGCGCGGCGGCGCTCACGCGCGGGCTTCCGGAGCGTTCAAGATCAGCCGGCCGTATTCGCTCGTCACGGTGTCCCACACGATCGAGTGATGCGACGCCGCTGCCAAGAGATCGCGAAACTGCCGCTGCATCGGGCTCTTCACCGAGAGCGCGCGGCCGCCGGCGGCGTTGA
>Ga0181536_10008242_pt1 | contig 10068 bp, 10 predicted proteins | sample PEATcosm2014_Bin_41_FD_121105 | JGI IMG/M metagenome (GOLD analysis project Ga0181536, IMG submission 121105) | Peatland microbial communities from MTU Mesocosm Facility, Houghton, MI, USA - PEATcosm2014_Bin17_60_metaG | ecosystem: Environmental > Terrestrial > Soil > Wetlands > Peat | place...
CGTGTCCGGCTCGAATTTAAGTTCGCCCAGGCGATACAGCGTGTTGCCCAGATTGTAATGCGCCTGCTGTTGCAACTTCAAATCCGGCGACAATGTCGCCGCCTGAAAGTCGTTCAACGCCGCGTCGAAATTAGTCGCGCGATATGCCGCCGTGCCCGCGTTGAAGATCAGACGCAAGTCGTTCGTGTTCGCCTGGGCGAGCCGCTCAAATTCCTGCAGGGCGTTCGTGTAACAACCCGATTTGTATTCCCGCAACGCGCTCGACGGCGACGCGGACGCGTTTCCGCAAACCGCCAACCCCAGTAATGCCACCAGCGTTGCAATCGGAACGCCGGCCTCCGGCCCGGCTTGTTTTAATCCGCCATCGGGCTCACGCCGGGTTGGACCAGCCTTCGCTCGGAAGCTTCCGCCTTCGCTTTGCTTCGTCGAGACGAGTCGGCGCGGCAGGGACCGGCGCTCCGGCAAAAATATTTCCACCAGCAGCAACAGCATCGCCAACGCCAGTGGCCAGTAAAATTGCTCGTGATAACGGCGCACCAGCCGTTCCTTGCCTTCCGATTTCGGCAGTGGCGCGAGACCGCGTTCATAAAGCGTGTCAATCGTGTTTGCCCCGCGCAACGGCAGATAAAAACCACCCGTCGTGCCGGCAATTTGCTGGAGCAACGCCTCGTTGAGGTGCGACTTCACGACGTTGCCCTGCTCGTCGCGGACGTAATCCGAATTGCCGTTGGCATCCATCACCCGCAGTAAATCGCCTGCGGCCGTACCGATGCCGATGGTGAAAATTTTCAACCCGGCTTTTGCCGCACTTTGCGCTGCTTCCAGCGCGCCGGTGTCGTTGTCCTCGCCGTCGGTCAATAGCACGAGCACCTTGTGATGGTTGCCTTCCTTGAACGCGGTCAAGGCGGTGTTGATGGCCGTGGCAATGGCCGTGCCACCCTGCGAAATCGTATTCACATCCAGCGCCTGCACGCATTGTTGAAACGCCGTGTTGTCAACCGTCAGCGGACATTCCAAAAACGCGTCGCCGGCAAATGCGACCAGCCCCATCCGGTCCGTGCCGGCCTTCTGCATCAATTCCAGCGCGGCGAGTTTGGCGCGCGCCAGCCGGTTCGGCGCGATGTCGGTCGCCAGCATGCTCTTGGAAGTGTCCACCGCCACCACGATGTCCAACCCGCGCCGTTCGACTTCCTGCAGATCAAATCCGCGTTGCGGCCTGGCCAGCGTGATGACCAGCAATGCCACCGCGAACACCAGACAGCCGAACCGGATTTTCTGCCGTTTGGGGGAAATGCCGACGGTCAATTGCGACAACAGCCGCGCCTCGATGAATTGCTCCAGCAGCCTTTGGCGCGAGCGCATCGCCCACCAGAAAAATGCCGCCACCGCCGGCAGAATCACCAGCAGCAACCATAAAATTTGTGGATGCTCGAACTTCATCTTCAAATCGTAAATCGTAAATCGTAAATCGTAAATTTCACGGCAGCCTCCGGAATATGGTTTGTCCGAGCGCCACTTCGACCAGCAGTAGCGCCAATCCGAACGACACAAACGACGGGAACAATTCGTCGAATTGGGCGAATTTATTGATGATCGCCTCGGTTTTTTCCAGCTTGTCTATTTCGGCGTAAATGGCCTTGAATTTTTCGGCATTGTCCGCGCGATAGTATCTGCCGCCGGTCATTTGCGCGATTTGCTGCAACGTGTCCTCGTCCGGCAGGTAGCCGGGCGGCAGCCCCATCGCTTGGACGATCTCGCGGTTGCCGAGGCCGATGGTGTAGATTTTTACGCCGAGCGCCTGGGCCGCTTTTGTCGCCGTGATGGGGTCAATCTTGCCGGAATTATTCCCGCCGTCGGTCATCAAAACGATGATTTTGCTTTTCGATTTTACATCGCGCAACCGGTTCAACGCCGTGGTGATTCCATCGCCAATCGCGGTTGCATCCGAATTGATCGAGCCGATGCCGAGCCGGTCAACGTTTTCGCGCAAATAGTCGTGGTCAAGCGTCAACGGCGCGGCGATGAATGCCTGCGCGGCAAAAACCACCAGGCCGATGCGGTCATTTGGCCGTCCTTCAATAAACTCCTGAAGGACGGGCTTGGCCATGTTAATGCGGCTGATTCGCCGCCCATTTATGACATAGTCCCCGGTGTTCATGCTGCCCGACAAATCGAGCGCGCAGACGATGTCAATGCCGCTGGTCTTGACCGTGGTCTGGCTCTTCATCAAACGTGGTTGGGCCAGCGCGATGATGAACAACGCCAGCACCAGCCAGCGCAGCGCCGCCAAAAATGCACCGGCGCGCGAACGCCGCGCCCGCGTCAACCCTTCCACCAATCGCACCGCCGAATAAAGAAACGCCGGTGGCTGGCCGCGCCGGCCCTTCAGCCATGCCAGCAGCGGCAACAACAGCAGCAGCAAAAGAAAATATGGATGGGCGAAGGTCATGCGGGCGCGGGGTCGAGGGTCGAGGGTCGAGGGTCGAGGGCCGGCAACTCCGGCTGCGGTTCAGTTTCTTCAACCAACCGCAAGGCCGAGCCATGCAGGTCGCGCAACTCCGGTTCGCGCGGTTCGTATTTGGCAAATTTCACGAGGTCGCAACATTCCAAAAATTCACCGAGTTTTTCCTTCTGTTCCGCCGACAATAAATCCGTGTCCTGCAGTTCGTGCAGAAATTCCTCAGTCGTGCGTTCCGGCGCGCGGAAGCTGAACCGTTCTTCGAGATAGGTGCGGATCGTGTCGGAGACCAGAATGCAGAACGGTTTCGGCTGCGCGATGAGTGCCAGCGCCTCCTGTATTTTTTGTTTTGCACGGACGTGCGCCGGAACCGGCGGTTCCACTGGGATTTGCATCCGCCGTTTCTGCCACCATTGCCAGAGCGCGAACAACAACACCGCCACAGCCAGTGCGCCGAGCGTCCACCAAAGCCATTCCCAGCCGCTCGGAATTTCTACCGGCGGCTTGATGTCGCGGATGTCATTTGTGGCAATGGCAGCGTTGCTCATTTTCAGTTCTTGTAGGAGCCGACGTAAGGAGGCTCTAACTTCTCCGTGAAATAATGAGACTCCTCACGTTGTCTCCTACAAATAAAAACTGGATTCATCCCCGCAGCCTCCGTTTTTCCCGGTTCTCAAAAAACTTCCCCAACGCCGCCGAGTAAGGTTCGTCCGTGCGGAGTTGAATGGAATCCACGCCTGACGAGCGAAACTGCCGCGCGAGGTCGTTGCGCTGTTTTTCCTGCCGCAACGCAAAGGCGTCGCGGCTGCTGGCGTGGCCTGTGTTGAGTTCCACAATTTCACCCGTTTCGGCGTCTTCCAAAATCAGCCGGCCCAGCGCGGGCAATTCAAGTTCGTAGCGGTCCGTGATTTGCACGGCGACAACATCATGCTTGCGATTCGCAATCCGCAGCGCGGTTTGGAGTTCAGGCGGCAATGGGTTTTGTGAACGTGCTGCCGGCATCCTGCCGGCAGAACTGATTTGAGTTTGACCTTCCGGCAGGATGCCGGAAGCACGTTGCGGCAGCGTGATAAAATCCGAAATAACGACGGCAATGGCGCGATGCGGCAAAACACGCCCCATGAATTCGAGCGCCTGGACCAAGTCTGTTCCGCGCCGTTTCGGCTCAAAAAACAAGACTTCACGGATGACGCGCAATACGTGGCTGCGGCCTTTGCGCGGCGGGATGAATTTCTCGACTTCATCGGTGAAAAGCAACAGACCGACCTTGTCGTTGTTGCGGATGGCGGAGAAAGCCAGCACCGAGGCAATCTCAGCGGTGAGTTCGCGTTTGGATTGCACGCGCGAGCCAAACAAGCCGGAGCCGCTCACGTCCACGACCAGCATGAGCGTCAACTCGCGTTCCTCGACGAACTTTTTGATGAACGGATGGTTCATCCGCGCGGTGACGTTCCAGTCAATGGCGCGCACGTCGTCACCGGGCTGGTATTCGCGCACCTCGTCGAAGTTCATCCCCTGCCCTTTGAAGATGGAGTGGTATTGGCCCGCGAGCGTTTCGGTCACGACGCGGTTCGTGCGAATCTCGATCTGGCGAATCTTCTTGAGGATTTCTCGTGGGATCATGGGGAAATTGCCGATTGCCGATTGCCGATTGCCGATTGAACCCGCCGGTCATTTGCCGCTTGCGCGCGCGTCCAGCGGGAGTAATTTAATAGCATGAGTGCGGCCCAAGTTTTGGAACAGTTGGACAAGCTTCCGTTTGAAGAACAACGCGAAGTCTTTGAGCAACTTCGTAATAAATTTGACGACGAACTCACACCCGAACAAATCGCCGAGCTCGACCGGCGCGCGGAAGACGCCTTGAAACATCCCGGACGCGGAACGCCGTGGAACGAGTTGCGTGACGAAATGTTGCTCAAATACAAAAAATGAGCTTTCGGGTCGTCCACGAGGCGGAGGCCACGACTGAATTTCGGGAGGCGGTTGCTTGGTATGAGGAACAGTCTGAAGGACTCGGCGTTCGTTTCGTGCTTGAGGTGGACAAGGTAATGGCTGCGATTGCTTCCCAGCCGCTTCGATTTTCCAAAGCCAGTCGCAAAAGCCGCAGGGCACAAGTGCTTGGCTGGCCTTACACAATCTATTTTGCCGTCAACGAAGCACATCACGAGGTCAAAGTGATTGCCGTCTGGCACGGCGCGCGGAATCCGGCCGAACTGCGGCAGCGGGTGAAATGAAAAGTCCGCGAGCGTTTCGGTCACGACGCGGTTTGTGCGAATCTCGATCTGCCGGATTTTTTTGAGGATTTCGCGGGGAATCATCTTTGGAAAATTTGTTTTGCTTCCGGTGTGCCGATGAATCGCCAATGCCACGGCTCGTAATGGACACCACGCGGGTTGTCACGCGGATAGGACAATTCGAAACCGAAATACACCGCGTTAGCTTGCAGCCAGCCGAAAGCACGCGTTTTCTCAAACGGCGGTTCAACATCACAGGCCGGACTTTCTTCCTCGCCCAAGTCCACAACTAAACCAGTGTGATGTTCCGAATGGCCGGGACGTCCCACCCAGCGAACAGCCGCGTCTTCCGAACCGTATTTCACCACTGCTCTTTGAAAGAGCGACTCCTGATAGGCAATGGTGCGGAACCCGGAGATGGGGATGATCGCGACGCCGGCGGCCCGGGCTTGAGTCATCAAACTAAGCAAGGCCCCGGCAGCGTCTGCACGCAGCTTAACTTCACGGTCCGTTTGCCGATACTTGCCCACGACGACCAATTCAGTTTCCGCAGGTTCTTTGTAAAGTGGATGACTTGGTGTCATTTACGGCACAGGCAGTTCATCGAAAATCTTCTGGATGATGATTTCGCTCGTCTTCTCCTCCGCTTCGGCTTCGTAGGTGATGGCAACGCGGTGACGGAGGACGTCCATGCCGATGCTTTTCACGTCCTGCGGCGTGACATAGCCGCGGCCCTTGAGGAACGCATACGCCTTGGCCGCCAGTGTCAGATTGATGGTCGCGCGCGGCGACGCGCCGAGCTGGATGAAATCCTTCACTGCAATTTTGTAGTGGTCCGGGTCGCGCGTGGCGCAGACGAGGTCCACGATGTACTCCTTCACCTTGTCGTCCACGTAGATGTCGTTGATGACTTCGCGAGCCTTGAGGATTTGTTTCGACTCGACGACGGCGCTCGCGGTGGGCGTGCCGCTGGTGCGCGCCATGAGGTCGAGAATCTGCCGCTCCTCGGCGCGCGACGGGTAGCCGATCTTCAATTTGAGCATGAAGCGGTCAACCTGCGCCTCGGGCAGCGGATAGGTGCCTTCGTGCTCAATCGGATTCTGTGTGGCAAGTACGAGGAACGGTTCTTCGAGTTTGAACGTCTGTTCGCCAATGGTGACCTGCTTTTCCTGCATGGCTTCGAGCAAAGCGCTTTGCACTTTGGCGGGCGCGCGATTGATTTCGTCGGCCAGGATGAGGTTGGCGAAGATGGGGCCTTTGCGCGTGGTGAAGCCGCCGGATTGCGGATTGTAAATCTGGGTGCCGATGACATCGGCGGGCAGCATGTCCGGCGTGAATTGCAGCCGGGCGAACTTGACGTTGAGGGTAGCGGCGAGGGATTTGACGGCGAGGGTCTTGGCCAGTCCGGGCACGCCTTCGAGCAGGACATGGCCGTTGGCCAGCAGGCCGATGACCAGCCGTTCGGTCAGATAATTCTGGCCGACGATGACCTTCCCCAGTTCGTTAAACAGCGGGTGCGTGAAGGCGCCCGCTTCCTTGACTGCGTCGTTGATGGCAGAAATTCCAGTATTCATATTTTTCAAATTCTACGGACAGATGGACAATGAATCCAGCTTCTGCGTTCAAGGAAATTTTGGCGTAGCAGCCGACGTGAGGAGCTCATTCTATTCGAAACATTTGGAGCCTCCTTACGTCGGTTGCTACGAAATCAGAAGCGCCGCCCGGCTTCAGCCACGTCGCGGGAAATTTGCGCCTTAAGCTCATCAAGCGAACCAAACTTTTTTTCGTCGCGCAGCTTTCCGCCGATTTCGATTTCCAATTCCTGGCCGTAAAGATCGCCGGTAAAATCAAGCAGGTGCGCCTCGACGCGGAGCTGTGGCCCGCCGGTCGCCAGCGTCGGACGGAAGCCGATGTTGAGCGCGACCGGTTGTGATTTATTTTTGATTTTGGCGAGACCGAGGTAAACGCCGTTGGGCGGCAGCACCAGGCCCGCCGCGTCCAGATTCGCTGTCGGAAAGCCGAGTTTGCGACCCACGCCATCGCCCACGATCACGCGGCCGGAAATCGCGTAAGGCCGTCCGAGCATCTGGCTCGCGGCATCAAGATTGCCGGAGTAAATGGCTTCGCGAATGCGCGTGCTGCTGACGATTTGATTATCGAGGGACACGGCGGCCAGCCCGTGAACGGTGAAACCCAGTTCGTCACCGAGTTTTTTTAACAACGTGACATTGCCGCTGCGCTGGTGGCCGAAAACGAAGTCCGCGCCGACACAGAGGCTTTGGAGCTTTCCCAGGTCGCACGCCAGACTGCGAATGAAATTTTCGCCCGTCTGCCCGCTGAATTTTCCATCGAAATGAATCAGTAACAGGGTGTCCGCACCCAGCGATTCAATCGCACCCAGTTTTTGCGGCAGCGAATAAATCAGCGGTGGCACCCGGTCCGGCGCGACGACGGTGTTCGGATGCCGGTCGAACGTAATCACCAGCGCGATGGCGTCGTGCTGGTGCGCATCGGCGATGGTCTGCCGGATGATTTGCTGATGGCCAAGATGGACGCCATCGAAAACGCCGATGGCCAGGCAGACTTTGCACCCGGCTGGCTTCAACTCGTTTGCGGCGTGGATGATTTTCATTTTTCTCAACGTGCTGCCGGCATCCTGCCGGCAGACCAAATCTTTTGCATGGCTCAAGGCAAACAAGTTTAGAGCTTCCGGCAAGATGCCGGAAGCACGTTGTTACGAACCACCAGCCAGCTTTAAGAACGGAATCACTTTTTTCTCCAGTTCGGCGGTCGTCAATTTCAGCACTGCGTCCAGCTTCATCGCATCAGCCACGTCAAATTTGCCGGAATTGCTGCGGCGGAGGGCGGCCAGGTGCGCGCCACAGCCAAGTTTCTGGCCGAGTTCATGCGCGATGCTGCGGACGTAAGTCCCCTTGGTGCAGGCGACTTTAAACTGGCCAAACGGCGGCTCGTAATTCGTGAAACGGCAATTATAGATGTGAACCAGCCGCGGTTCGCGCGCCACCTCGATACCTTTGCGGGCGAGCTTGTAAAGCGGCACCCCTTTTACCTTGATGGCCGAAACCATCGGCGGTGTCTGCATCTGGTCGCCGATGAACGTGGCGGCGGCTTCATTCAACTGCTCGAGCGTCAACGGCGGCACGGGCTGGGTGGAAGTAATTTCGCCGGCGGCATCGTAACTGTCGGTCGCCTCGCCGAATTTGATGGTGCCTTCATAGACCTTGTCGTCGCCCATCAATTTTTCGGACAGCTTGGTGCCGCGGCCAAGCACGATGATGAGCAGGCCGGTGGCATTCGGATCGAGCGTGCCGCAATGGCCGACTTTTTTGATACCGAACCGGCGGCGAATCGCATCCACCACATCGTGCGAGGTGGGGCCGGCGGGTTTATCAATGAGGATGGCGCCGTCGAGCGGAGAAAATTCTTGCATGAGGAATTATCTGGTGGAACCCAACGCGCGCTTGATGGCGGCAATCACCTTGCGCTGGACGGACAGTGGTTTGCCGGGAATGCGTGCGCCCGCCGCCGCCGGATGGCCGCCGCCGCCAAATTGCGCGGCAATTTCGTTCACGTTCACCCGGTCGCTCTTGGAACGGAGGCTGATACGGGTCAGTTCCGGTTCCATCTCCTCAAAGACGCACGCGACAACAACCGGTTCGATGGCGCGGATGTGGTCAATCAGCCCTTCGGTGTCCGCGCTTTCCGCGCCGGTGCGGGTGAAATCGGCCTGCTTCAGCCAGAACCACGCAATGCGGTCATTGGCGGCGAGACGGAACTTGCTGTAAACGTGTTTGAGCAACTGCGCGCGGGAGAGCGGGTAGGATTGGTAAACCTCATCGCAAATTTTCGCCAGATTCGCGCCGCGCGTGACGAGTTCCGCCCCGGTGTGAAAGGTGCCGGGCCGCGTCGTGGAGTATTGGAACGAGCCGGTGTCCGTCGAGACGGCGGTGAACAGGCAATTGGCGATTGGTTTGGTGATCGGCCAGCGCGCGACCTTGAGCAGGCGGTAAATCAATTCGCCGCAGGAAGGCTCGCGCGCGGAGACCCAGTTGATGTCGGCGTAACGCGTGTTGCTTTCGTGATGGTCAATGTTGATGAAAACCTTCCGGTGCGCGATGCGCTTGCCGGCCTTTCCCAGACGCTCGAAGCTCGCGCAATCGGTGGCGATGACGCAGTCGAATTTCATGCCGGCCCTGGGCTTTTGAAACCGTCCCTCCGGGTCGAGGAATTTGTATTTCTGCGGCAGGCAGTCCTCATTCCAGCAAACGACCTTTTTACCCTCGTTCTGCAAGGCCAGCGTGAGGCCGAGCTGCGAACCCGCGCAATCGCCGTCGGGCCGGATATGGCCGACGATGCAAAAGGTTTTGCTTTCGCGGACTGCGTCCAGAATGCGATCGATGATTTTGGGGTAGCTTTTCACGGTTGAACCTCACCTGCATCCGCCGGCGAGGCTTTTTCCAGTTCTTCGATGATTTGCAACACGCGGTTGCCGCGCACGATGGAATCATCGAAGGCAAATTTCAGCTTCGGCGTGTATTTCAGGACGACGGCCCTGCCGATGAACCCCTGGATGCGCACGCGATGCTCGTTGAGCAGTTGAAAGCCGCGCTTTTGCTGGTCGGGATTGCCGAGGATGCTGATGAAAACCGTCGCCGATTTGAGATCGCCGGCCACGTCCACGTCGTTGACCGTGATCAGGCCGGCCTCGCTGACGTGAAATTCGCGGCGGACAGCCTCGCCGATTTCGCGCTTCAAAAGTTCGCGCACTCGCTGGAGTCGAAGGGATGGCATGGGAAATTGGAGTATTGCAGTGCTGGAGTACTGGAGTGTTGGAGCGTTGGGCCGGGGCAATCCCCCCATCACTCCAGGACTCCATCGCTCCGTTTGTGTTTCATAGTTTCGCCGCGACTTTCTCCGTCGTGTAACATTCGATGGTATCGCCAACCTGAAATTCGCTGTAACCCTCGATGCGGATGCCGCACTCCATGCCGGCGCGGACCTCGTTGACCTCGTCCTGAAAGCGGCGGAGCGATTGCGCGATGCCTTCGTAAATAACATCCTTGCGCCGGCGCACCCGGACCTTGCCCTTGACGATGCGGCCGCTGGCCACCATGCAACCGGCCACCGGCACGCCCTTGGACAATTCGAAAATCTGCCGCACTTCCGCCGAACCAACGATGCTTTCCTTCACATCCGGTTCCAGCAATCCGGCCATGGCTTCCTTCACCTGGTCAATCAATTCGTAAATGATCGCGTAAAGCTTGATCTGCACGCCTTCATGTTTCGCCTTTTCGGCGGCGGTGCTGTCCAACCGCGCGTGAAAGCCGAGAATGACGGCGGCGGACGCGGACGCCA
>Ga0181536_10008244_pt1 | contig 10064 bp, 11 predicted proteins | sample PEATcosm2014_Bin_41_FD_121105 | JGI IMG/M metagenome (GOLD analysis project Ga0181536, IMG submission 121105) | Peatland microbial communities from MTU Mesocosm Facility, Houghton, MI, USA - PEATcosm2014_Bin17_60_metaG | ecosystem: Environmental > Terrestrial > Soil > Wetlands > Peat | place...
ATCCCCCGCATCGGACCGAAAGAAGCCGCGCTAGTCTTTGCACAGTGTGAGCACTTGCTGGATAGTTCTACTGTCTTCGTTGAGAACCTGAGGCAGGCAGGTTTCGCCCGATTCCTGGCCCCGCTGCACGACCAAATCCTCGAGCTCGCGGTGCAGCCGGACTCATGGGGCGAGCGGACCAGGGCTCGCCTGATCTCTGAACTCTTTGCCGGCCTAAAAGGGATTCCAGCCGAAGATGCACGTGTGGAGGAAATCGTGCAGGTCTCAAATGTTGTGGTGCCCTGTTTCCTTCTCGAACTGGGACGCCGAAGACAGCACATTGAGATCGAGTTTCCTCACGATCCCTGCGATTCCGCCGCACGCTTTGGGCTCCGCGCCGGGCCGTCCTGTCCGGTCTATTCCATCAACAGCGAGCAGCTAGTCCGGCTAGTCGCCGAGTCCGGCGAGGAACTGGTCGGCCTGTGCTATTTCGGTGACCAGCGAAGCCGTGAAAACATTGAGGCGCACCTGGCTTTCACGGGCGCAACGACCGATTCCTAAACACGGCCGTGCCGTTCATCTTCTTCTTCCAAAACAAAACATTAGAACAACTCCAAGAAATTACGCTACAGCTGTTCGAGCGGCCGATGCCCGACTGCTTATGTCCTTCTCGCCATCGCGAGAGACTGAATCTGACTGTTTTCCTTTGATTGGATCTCCGACACTCTCGCCGTCAGATCGCCGCGCGAGTGATTGACGCTGGAAGTCGCTGGAGACGCGAAATCCCGGCCCGACATGGGCCGATCAGCACAATCACTCGCGGGACAATCTGACGGCAAAACGATGCTTTCTCTCGTTTTCCTGCAAGTGCGCTTAGATCGGAGGTAGAGAAATGCCAAAGAGCGTAAACAAAGTCATCCTCGTTGGAAACGTTGGCAAGGAGCCTGAGGTCAGGTATTCACAGAGCGGCACTCCGGTCGCCAACTTCAGCCTCGCTACCGACGAAAGGTTCAAAGACCGAAACGACGAATGGCAGGATCGGACCGAGTGGCACAACATCGTGGCCTGGCAGCGTCTGGCGGAGATCGTTGGGGAGTACGTCGCCAAAGGCTCCAAGGTGTACGTCGAAGGCAAGCTCCAGACCACAAGCTGGGAGGATCGGCCGAGCGGCGAGCGGAAGTACCGGACCCAGGTTATCGCGCGCGATCTCGTGCTTCTTGATTCGCGAGGGAACGTCAGCGACGGCCAGGCAGCAAATGATCGCAGTCCAGGCGAAACTGAGGCGGCTCCCTCCGCACCCAGCGAAGTCTTAGAAGACATCCCCTTCTAAAGCGAGTCGAAATACGACCGATTCTTACGAAGGCCAGTTATGGCCTCTTCCGATTAGCTGCACATCGCCAATCTGGGATCTCGTTCGTATGTGTCCTTAAACTTAGCGTTCATTGAGGAGAATTCCTATGGCCCCTCCAAACGGGCATGCAAACGGCTTTCCGGGCCGCACGGGCGATGCGGTTCCGCTTACACCCGCGGTTGCTCCGACTGCTGGCGCAGCAAGGCAATTTACTGCAGAGGAGATCCGGCACCTGATCGCTGCTCTAGAGGTGCCATTTGATCCCTCGCAAATCGACTGGCGGGTTACCAATACGAGTAAGAATGGCAGCCATCCGCGTGGCCAGGTGGTTCCGTACGCAGACCAGAGAGCGTACACCGATCGCCTCAACCTATTGGTTACTCCCGCAGGCTGGACACGCAAATACGTCATCCACACCAGCGCCAACTTTGAGCGTACCAAGGATCAAAAGATCGTCGCCAAAGTGCTGGTCACATGCGAATTGACGATCTTTGGACTCGGGTCGCACTCGGCCACTGGGGAGGAATGGGCGGACAACGACAACGCGGGCACAAGCGCCGAGGCCCAGGCATTCAAGCGCGCTTGTTCGTGCTTTGGCCTGGGCCGTTACTTATACTGCTTCTCCGGAGCGTGGGTGGATCTCGACGAACGAAAGCGACCCAAGAACATTCCCCAGCTGTTCAGTTGGGCAACTCCGCAGGGCTGGCGGGAGGGATCGAGACCTGGCCAGGAAGCGAAAAGCACGTCGTCCAACCCGAAGCTCACACCACAGGGGCAAGATGTAAGCGCCGAAGATGCAAACGCGCTCGTTAGCCAGATCGAGGCGATGGCAGAACCGCTAGGCAGGCGGCTGTATCGCGGCCTCTTGAAGGCGGGTGCAAGGGTCTGGACTCCCACAGAGATTCGCGACGCGGATGTTCTGCGAAAGGTGTTGGCGCAAATGCAGGCGGCGGAACGGGGCTTGCGGCGACTGGATGCTGCCTTGAACAGTGTTGGGTCCGAAACTCTGGTTCCGATCCTCCACTCCTTGCGACTCAGTTCGCTCGCCCAGGTTGACAGTCTGGAGACTCTCAAGAGAGTCGTGCTCGAAGTTGAACGAGCAGCGGAAATCAGCCATTGACACCGAAGCTTAGAGAGCACCGCCCGCAACACCTTGTTTGTAAAGGACATAGGTGGTCATCCTTTAATAGCGAACTTCGTTGTTAAAGGATAGGCGTCCGCTTCAAGAATCAGAGAGTGGGCGTGAAGAATATAACAAGCTATGTTATAGTAGCTCAGAGTCGTTTAAGAGGAAGAAGTATCCGTATGGATGGGAACATGTTGAAAGAGGCGCGCTTGGAGAAGAACTGGACCCAAGAGCAAGCCGCCCATGCGCTGGATGTCACCCAAGCATACTTGTCGATGCTGGAGAAAGGGCATCGCCCTGTGTCGGAACGATTTGTACGTAAGGCTCTCAAAGTGCTGAATCTGCCACCTACTGCGCTGCCGTTGCGATCTGAGGAACTAGAAAAGCGAGTTTCTTCGCAGAAGTGCGATTTCAGCGCGGAACTGAGCGCGCTCGGTTATCCGGGGTTCGCCTATCTTCGGGCGAGAAGGCGGCGGAACCCTGCGGAAGTCTTGCTTGAGGCGCTGAACGAGCCAAACCTTGATGCCCGAGTGGCTGAGGGGTTGCCGTGGTTGGCTATGACCTACGTTGACATGGACTGGGATTGGTTGGTTCGCAACGTCAAGGTACGTGATCGGCAAAACCGATTGGGATTCGCTGTCTCTCTGGCGGGCGACGTGGCAGAAGGCAAGAACGACAAGGAGCGGGCGAGAGAGCTCCGACGATATTTGGAAGTCTTGGAGGGTGCGCGGCTTGCGCGCGAAGATACGTTCTGCCACGACTCGATGACCCAAGCTGAAAGAGCATGGCTGCGAGAACATCGCTCGCCAGCCGCGGCACACTGGAACCTCCTGACCGACATGAGGGGAGAACACCTTGCCTATGCATCCGAATAAAAGCATGCCGGAACCATGGCTCTCATTCTTGCGCGAATTGGATTCGACCGTGAGCGAGGAAGTTCGTCTGGATTGCATGGGAGGATTTGTGATCACCATGGTGTACGGATTCTCTCGGCCAACGGGAGACCTGGACGTATTGGAAATCGCCCCGAGGGAAGCTAGCCGACCCATGCTAGAACTCGGCATGGAGGGCGGTCTGCTCCACCAGAAGTACAAGATCTATCTTGACCACGTTGGCGTGGCTCATGTGCCAGAAAACTACGAAGAGCGACTCACCGAAATCTTTCCCAAAGTGTTTAAGCATCTCCGTCTCCTTGCCCTTGATCCCTACGACCTTGCATTGTCAAAGCTGGAACGCAACATTCAGCGTGACCGAGACGATGTGAAGCACTTGGCGCGAACTGTCCCGCTCGATCTGGAAGTGCTGAAGGAGCGATATCAGAAGGAACTGCGCTGGCAACTAGGCAATCCCGAGCGCGAGGACCTTACTCTTCGTCTGTGGGTTGCGGCCATCCAAGAAGAAAAATCACAATAGTTGACGCTCAGAGGAACTGAGGAGTTGAGCAGTTACCTAGCGCCCGTCTTGCTTTTCCCCTAAAACAAAAACCGGGGGTGCTTGTGAATGCATGCATCTCCGCAATCCAGCACTTGCGTCCGCTTCGTGGCGGAGCGCAGTCTCACCTGCTCAAGGCGTCTGACGGTGCGTGCTATGTCACCAAGTTCCAGAACAATCCCCAACATATTCGAGTGCTTGCGAACGAGATGCTAGCCACCAACTTGGGTCTGGCGCTTGGGTTGCCGATGCCACGCGTGGAAGTCATTGAAGTTTCTGACTCGCTCATCGAACATACAGAAGATCTCCGAATCAGCCTGGGTGGCGCCAAGATTCCGTGCCGGAGCGGCAAACAATTGGGATCGCTGTACGTGGGTTGCGAGAGCCCGGGCATGACATTCGACTATTTGCCCCGCGAGTTGCTTCAGAGAGTCGTCAATATTGGGGACTTCGCGCAGTAATCGCAAGCTTGCGATTAGGCGGCTTATGGCAAGAATCCCATTATGTGAAGGAAGAGCGGTCGAACCCCGTTTAGTGCTGGAATCCGACCGCTCCGTACTTCCGATAAATAGGACCCGGTAACTACAGCGAATCGAGCCAGGCCATCAGTTGAGCGTCGCGCTTCCACCGAGGCGCGCCCGCGGGCCTGGAGGATCCGGCCACTTTTTCGAGGGCCTTGCGTTTTGTCTCGATAGTGGCACGCGCATAGTGATTGGTTGTGTCTAGGTGAGCATGACCAAGCCAGCTACGAATGACTGTGACATCGACGCCTGCGGCAACAAGATGCACGGCAGCCGTGTGCCGAAAGGTATGTGGCGAAACCCGCTTAGCCGCCAGCGTCGAAACTTTCTTTCGTGCATGGTTGACGTATTGGCCCAACTTGAAGCGCACACCGGCTGCCCCGAGAGGTTCTCCATAGCGGTTTACGAAAATCCTCTGATCGGGTTGTCGCGGCACACGCTGAAGTAGAGCACGAAGAAGAGCCACCGTTTCCGGCCACAGAGGGCAAAGCCGTTCCTTTCGGCCTTTTCCGATCAACCGGACATGTGCCGGCGATTCCAGGCGAAGAGAACCGGGACAAACGTCCAAGGCTTCTTGAATGCGTGCACCTGTGTTGTAAAGGAACGCGAGCAAGGCGTGGTCACGCTGGCCTTCGAGCGTGGAACGATCCGGCTGGGCCAGGATTGCAGCGACTTCGTGCTCTTCCAGGTAACAGAGTTCACGTTGACGGGCACGTTTCGCCGGAATGCGGAGCACTTCCGCACACTGACCTGCAGCCAAAGGCTCCCGATCTATCAAGAACCCATAAAAGCTGCGCAGAGCTGCGAGCCGGCAGTTTCGGGTTCCGATAGATACCTTGCGCTGTTCTTCGCAGTCTTTTAAGAATGCCAGTACATCGGTTGCAGTTAGATCTGGCAACTGAAGCCTGGCAACCGGTCTGCGTCGGCTCGTGGCAACGTATCGCAGAAACAAACGCCAACTATCGCGGTATGAGATTACCGTGTGCCGAGAGGCGTTGCGCTGCTCCACAAGCCAGCCGTGAAAAAACTCATGCAGGAGACTGTGCAGAGATGGTAGTTTCACTGCTCACCTCCTGCTGGGCGGCCCAGCGCAATAGCGCCGAGTTGGCGATACTTTTCTCCCGCGTGCTGGAGCAGTTCCTGGGTAACGGTGATATACACAAGCGTGGAGTTGATGTCCCTGTGCCCCAGGTATGTGGCCAGATAAGGAAGGTACGGCTGGGGATTGATGCCTTGCCGATACCAGGCCAACATGCGGTGAACCACGAAGGCATGGCGCAAGTCGTGAACGCGTGGTCCCGCCTTGCCCTTTCTTGGTTTGATACCCGCGTAGCGCAGAACGCGAATCAGCATGTGTGCTGTCATCACGTAGGAATATCGTCCGGCACCTCGATTGTGCCAATGCCAGAACAATCCAGCCGCCGGGTCCACTGGCGCTCCCGCTTTCCGACGAACATCAAGGTAAGCGCTCAATGCTGCAGCGGCACTCTTTGAGAGTGGTAGGCGCCGTGTCTTGAAGAACTTTGTCTCGCGAATCTCGATGGTCTGGTTCTCTAGATCAACATCGCCCAGGTTCAGGCGCACAATCTCGCCCAGACGCAGGCCAGCACAATAGGCCAGCACCAGCATGGTGTACACCGTTTGTGGTCGTAATGGCGATCGCGGTGACGGGAGGCTGAGAGCTGCCTGTAAGATTCGGCAGATCTCCGACTCACTGACGATGTAGGGTCGGCGATGATGTTGGGCTGCCCTTCGCTCGATCCATCTGTCCCAAGAAATGCCCTTGCGGTTCGGATCGATTCGCCAGAGGGCCCTGGAAAGCACTCTGCCGATCTTCATACAGTGGAGGGCATGCTGGGGAGAGAGCTTCGCCTTCGTCCATTCGCGGATAATGATGGGTAAAGGCTGGCCAGCAAGGTCACTTCGCTCTTGTAGGAATCGATCTAACTTCAGCATGTGTCTCTCATACACGTCGTACCGATATCCCAGGGCCCTCACCAAGGTCAGGTGTTCGCGCATGAGCGGACCGAAAAAGCTGCCGAATCGCGGTGCCGCTCGTAATGCCTCAAGAGCCGCCACCGGGTCAGAACTCACAAGCGCCCGCACCACTGGCCTTGTCGTCCGCTGGCCATACTCCTTTCTCAACTTGGCCAGCGGGTTTTCAGAGAATCCGCCCATCTGGACAGCCCAATCGAGGTAACGGTCGACAAGACGAGCACGCTGGGCGACTAAGTGGAAAGGCCACACCCGAAGTTTCACCTTGAGCCATTCCCGTATCACTTTCTCTGACATTCGACCGTTTTCCACTCGTTTGGCCGCAAAACGATAGAACCCGTTGAGGACGGAGCGATAGACGTGGGGCGAAAGGGTGTGACGCAGGTTCAACTGTTGCACATAGTCGCGCGGGGTGGCCGCCTGCAATGAGGATGTCTGCTTCATGCCTGCACCCCCACCGGAACCTCCAGGGCGATCGCACGCAGATCCTCGGTTGCTAACTTCAGATAAGTCATCGTTGAAGTGGTCGAGCGGTGACCAAGAACATCGCCTATCTCTTTCAAGGGAACACGAGCGCGAAGCATGCTTACGGCCCGTGCATGGCGAAAAGCATGTGGGCCGCGCCTGCCCGAGGTGACTACCCCGGCAGCATCAACCCACCTTCGAACGATGGAGTAGAGGCTTACTCCATTCTCGAACGGCCGATAGGGAGCACGATCCCGAATAAAGACTTGCCGAAAGGCGGTCTTGGGCCGAGCTTTTTGCAGATACTTTAGAACGGCGTTTCCCACTTCTGGTAGCAAGGGAAGATACGAGGCGGAGTCGGTCTTGCTATGACAAACACGAATGACTCCATTGCGCCAATCAAAATCATCGAGTCGAAGGCTAGCAGCCTCGCCAGCGCGAATGCCGTATCTCGCAAACAACATCAGAATCGCGTAATCTCGGATTCCCGAAGGTGTGCTATCCCGCCGCGCGGCATCAAGAACCTTTTTCACATCCTGCGACCGCAACGCCGACGGAACGCTTGCAAAGGCGTACATCGAAGGTCCGATTACTGCGGTAGAGAGATCGCGGTTAGTTTGGCCAGTGGAGTGCAACCAGCGGAGGAAAACTCGTAACCAGCCACTCACGGTATTGATTGATGAGCGATGCAACGAAGACGCCCGCTCCTTCAGGTATCTATCGACATCGGCTATTTTGAGAGCGGCTACCTCTGTCCGACTGGTCCGCAACCAGGCAAGAAAGCGGCGCACTTCCATACGACGATCGGAGACCGTCGCCGGAGCTAGCCCGCGAATGTCGACCATCCAGCGGACATACTGTTCGCAGATCCGATGATGAGACCTCTCGGCCTGAGTAGCAGGTTGCGAATCTGGCGGCCACTGGCCGTGAGCTAACCGTAGGAGCATGTGGATGGGAGCGGTTTGTGCAGATCGCCACTCTCTGTAGGCTGGCAAATGGCCGCACCGTCGGCGAAATCTTCGCAGCGCATACTGCAAGTACTTCTCGACATGTGCTGGCTGGATCGACCTCAGTTTGATGTGCTGCTTCTCAAGAAAAGCCAGAAAGACGCGTGCGACAGCAACACAATGAGTCGCCGAGCCGCTGGCATACCGTTCGTTCTTTAAATGGTCGTTGAGACGTGAGAGCCACTGCGTGTGGCTCAAGGGCTGATCTGACATGTGCACCTCCTTGGTGACATGTCAGCTTCGCACACGGCGAGATTATGCTAAGCGCAGTCGAGTTTATCCCCAGCTTTTACTCCATGCGCTGGGCTTCCTTCACATAATGGGATTCTTGCCATAAGCACGGGCTCTTGTCCTCGACAAGTGGACGTGCAACAGCGATGGAAGGCAGGCGATTTTCTGTCGGAAAACGCCGAGAAACCAGCGATACGCCGCAACCTTCATTGACCAGGGCTACTGCTTCAATGCCGGCGAGTGGACGTTTCCGGACTCTCCCCTTCGAGGCGCATACGCGAACAACTGCGTTTACGAGCGTGTGATGGGATGGGAGGCGTTCGAGCCGGCGCTCAGTCGGGCCGAAGAGATGGATGCTCACGCCATTTGGCGGTGCGCTGCCGATATTCCCGAGGAGTGGTACGAGGGAGACAGGGTCGGTCTGGAGCGGCTGGTGGAAACGCTCCGCCATCGACGGCCTACGATCCGGAAGTTGATCGGCGAATTTCGCAGGTCGAGCCGGAACCCATTTCCGAACTGGCGTGAATCGACCGCGGATTCCGCCATGCCTCTCGCGGCAAGAGATCGATCGCTTGAGGTACAGCGTTTGTAATTGACACCCGTTCAAGCGACCGGCTCTCGGCACAAAGGACTAGGGAAGGAGGATCAGGCCAATGGTTGAGCACAATCCTCCATCTCCTGCCGAAAGCGCCCGCCTTCCAGTCAATCCCCTTCCAATTGCGCTCTATGTCTCCGATGGACTCATTTTCGAGCTTTATGACGGAGGACAGCCCCGCCGCAGTTTTCTAATCCGTTGGGAGCGGCTAATTCCAACAAGAAAAGACCAGCCAGAGACAGTCTCTCCGAATCCGCAAGCGGTCTCGCCCACGCACCGGGATTAACGCCAGCGCACCGTTCGCAGCGCACAGGTCCGCCACCCGACTAACGCGGGTTTCAAGCTAATTGCCAACTAATGAGAAATGAGGATGGCCATGAGAATTCGTGTGACCACCAGGGCCGACTTGTATGAGAAACGAAAACAACAACACATCGAGCGCGGCTACCGAATTGAAGATGAGCGGCCGATTCCTGTGAACGGTCCTTGCTCGTTCATCGCCGTGAGCGAGATACCCGATCCAGATGGAATTGGCGACCTCGTGGCACAGGCGCTCAATGGGATGGCGAGATGAGACCACATGGAAAAACCAAGCTGGGATTTTTCCCATTGCCCTTGCCGGAAGCCGCTCGGCTGAAGAATTGCCTTGCCTTCGCATCGAAGTTCTCGGCGCTCGATCCCTGCGTGGGAGATGGCGTGGCATTCACTCACTTGCTTGATGGCGTAAGCGCTCATCGCTATGGCATTGAGATCGACGCCAATCGGGCCGAACAAGCGAGAGCACTCGGAATCGAGACTTTGCAGGCCAACGCCATGGATGTCCGGTGCCAGCCGGAAGCAGTGTCCTTGCTCTACCTGAACCCTCCGTACGATTGGGAATCCGGGGAGAGCAACAACCAGAGATTGGAATCGGTCTTCCTCGAACACACGTATCGCTGGCTGAAAGCCGGGGGAGTGCTGTTATTGGTGATTCCGCAGCTGCGATTGGCGAAATGCGCGAGGCTCTTGAGCGAACATTTCACGGATTTGCGGGCGTTCCGACTCACCGAGCCGGCTTGTCTGCAATACAAGCAGATCGTCGTGCTTGCGACCCGTCGCAAACGACACTCCAGGGTTACGGATGCGGTCTTGCTAGATGGAGTGCGCTACCTCGAAGTGCTGGCAATGAACAGCGAGCTTGAGCCTCTGAGCGACACTGCTGACGTCCGTTACGAAGTTCCTGCCTCGGAGTCGGCTGTACTGACCAATATGGGTATTCCATTGGACGAAGTGGAGGACTTGTTGCTGGAATCCGCCGCATATCGTCAAGCGGGCCGTGTGCTTCTGCCCAAGCTGAATGACGTCCGAGGCCGGCCGCTCACGC
>Ga0181536_10008245_pt1 | contig 10063 bp, 10 predicted proteins | sample PEATcosm2014_Bin_41_FD_121105 | JGI IMG/M metagenome (GOLD analysis project Ga0181536, IMG submission 121105) | Peatland microbial communities from MTU Mesocosm Facility, Houghton, MI, USA - PEATcosm2014_Bin17_60_metaG | ecosystem: Environmental > Terrestrial > Soil > Wetlands > Peat | place...
ATTCTTTCCACCGGCGATGGCGACGAAGCCGCCATCGGGCACCTCTATATGCTGGCGAAAACCTTCCGCCAGATGCTGATCATCAGCGAGCACAACGTGCGCGACTCGCGTGCCCTGTGGCAGGTGCTGTGGCAGGGATTCCGCGTGCCGCCCTTCGCCGCCGACGATATCGTGCGCCAGGCGCGCCGCTACAAATCGCGCCGCGAACTGACACGGGCCATCCGGCTGATTGCGCGCGCCGATCTGGCCTTGCGCTCCAGCCCGCCAAGCAAGCGCCTGGTGCTGGAAAAGCTCGTCCTCGAACTTTCCTCCGAGCCAAAGACAGTCGAGCGCTCGCCCTGGCAACAGGAAGAATTGCCGGTGTGAAAAGGCAGTGGCTCGCCCGGCCCGGCGAAGGGAATGATTTCAGTTCTTATCATATCCGCCGCCGCCCCCCGCTGCTCGCTAGTGCGTGCGCTTCATCGTCCGGTCACTACGTGATTTCCCAACACGTACATTGCAAGGACTGCGACTCCAAGAATCACTACAGTGCCGCCTAGGCCCGCGCCGACTGCTTTAACCTTTAGCGCCGTGCCCGATCCACCTACTTCAGCACGGCCAAGAACGTTTGCAAGAAGTTTTGCTTTGCCACTGGGCTGCTGTCCCAGGAATTCGATAACTGTCATCCATAACTTGAAGATTGCCCAAAGGGAGAGAACAAAAACGACAAACTGCAGGAGGGCAATAAAAAGGACCACGTAGCTCGGACCTTTAACGGTAATCTGGGTAATCGGATTGATCGTCAAGGCCGGCAAACTGGCCGTGACGCCAGCGAGCTCGCGCGGCCTGGCGAAGTGAATGATTTCAGAGGTCATTTCTCTGTCTCCGGGTCTGTAACTCTCTTTTGCGTCCAATGGCCCAGATTGGGTTCAAAGACCCACTCCGAGACGCAACCAGACCGATCACTAGCCGCTGCTTTCCATGTGCCGTCGGGGGTTTTCCCGATCTGTTGCTCCACCTTCTGCTTCAGGTGTTCCCCGGCCTCCGCAATTTTATGAGTGACCAGAAAAAATACCCAATCGTCCTGCGCAATCGTCAGATACACCTTAAATGTCAAGACGCCGCACTCGAATTCGTTGGCGTCCAGTGTCACTTCTGGGATCTCCATCTCCCTCACAATTCTCCGCATTGTTTCGATTTCTCGTTTCCAACTGGGGAAACGTTCGAGCAGCTCCTTGGCACGTTCTTCGGGCGTCATCTTGCCCCGTGCTTCAAGCATCTTGGTGCGTTCTTCAAGCAGCATCTTTCCACCTCCTTTGTGTATGATCAGGGCCGGGGCGTTGTTCTTGCTACGGTGCGGCTTTACAACAATCTCGACATCCTGATTCAGCGCCACCAGAAATCGCAGAAGGCGTTCGACGGAAAACTGGCGGAATTCCCCGCTCAGCATTTTCGATATATCGGGTTGTCGAACGCCGAACAGATCGGCGGCTTCCTTCTGTTTCAGACCGCGCTTTTTCATGAGCGTGTCAATCTTGAATACCAGTTGCGCTTTGACGAAGTGCTCTTCCGCATTCGGTACGCCGATGTCTTTGTAGACATTCCGGCCACCGGCTTGGCGCGCCCTGGTCATCGGGGAAATATAGTGATTTGACTATATTGTGTCAAGGCAAGAACCTTGCGGGGTGCCCCGTTCTAGCGAAGCTAGGGCGGGGTAGTGGAGGTTCTCATAGCGCCTATTCGCAACCGCATATTCATGCGTTCGCGTCGGCTACCGATGCTAGCAATGAAGGTCACGGAGTGCTACTGTCGCGTGGTGCTGTGATAGCGAACAAAAGCCCCACCCAAGCTTCGCTTGAATGGGGCACCCGCAGTAGGAGGTTATAACGTCGATGGTTATATTCGAAGATTTTGAAGGGCGCTTTCGACGGCACTTGCCGAAATCGGATGATCTAACGTTGATAGTTCTCAAGGGCCATCTCCTGATCGAGGAGATGATCAACCGCTTTATCACGAGTCTCCTGGCCAACCCCGATGCCCTCGCAGCAGGCAGACTCACCTTCCATCAGCGGGTACGCCTCCTTCAGGCCCTCCTGCCGCGCTCGTCGGCGGTCGACAAAACGTTCCACGCCGTAGAGAAGCTGAACACGTTGCGGAATAGATTTGCGCATGATCTCGAACCCGCGCAGGTCGAGTGCCAAATCGAAGCTTTCGTACGGCAAATTTTGAGTTTCCGGCCGCCGCTTGATGACCCGGAAATCCCTGACACTGAGTACCAGCGCGAACCCGTTGCCAGCCGACTCAAGCATGCCATTAGTTACCTTGGTGGGCGACTGCACGGATTGCATTGTGTCTACGTAGAAGCGCACCCTGCACGGAAGGGAAATGACCTCTCGCCTCCGGGGCTGTTGAAGCGGCGCTAGGACTAGCTTCCAGCCTTGATGTGGTTGAGCACCCGCTCCATTTCTTCGACGATTTCGCCATCGCCGGTAAGCACTACGTCCGCGTACTGGCGGGTGGGATGCACATAGCGTTGCGCCATGGGCCGCACGGTGGTGGAGAACTGTTCGAGGATGCTCTCGCGGGTTCGCCCACGCTCGCGGGTGTCGCGCTCGATGCGGCGCGCCAGGCATATCTCCTCGCCGAGGTCGACAAAGACCTTGGTCTCCTGCACGGCGCGAATCTCTTCCCAGTAGAGCGCGAACAGCCCTTCGATAATGATGAACTGGCGCGCTTCGAGGCGTTCCGTCCGCCCGGTGCGGGAGTGGTTTTTGAAATCGTAGATGGGCTTTTCGATGGCGTCGCCGCGGCTGAGCTGGCGCACGTGCTCGATCAGCAAAGGTGAATCGAGCGACTCGGGAGCGTCGAAATTGAAGTGCGCGCGCTGCGCCAGGCTGAGGTGATCAAGGTCGGCGTAGTACGAGTCCAGGTTCAGCATGGCGGCGTCCAGATGCCGCGCGAGGTGCGCGCTCAGGTAGCTCTTGCCCGCGCACGATGGCCCGGCAATGCCGATTAGGTATGGTTTCATGCTCGCCTACTTCGAACCCGGGGTCCCCGGCAAGCCCGATGTTGGCTTGTTGGGCTTGAACGACTCTTCGATGCCGGGGATAATGTCGCCAAGCAGCGCCAGCAATTTGCCGCGCACCCGCGCTCCGGTCGCGAGCACCTCCTGGTGATTGATCTCGCGCGGCGATAGGGGGTCCCCGAGAAGCCAGTCGTTGGCTTGTTGGGGTCGCAGTCCGGCGGCCATATTGGTGACGCATGAGATCGCCAGCACGCCAATTCCCATGTGGCGCGCAACGATCACTTCCGGGACGGTCGACATGCCCACCAGATCGGCCCCAATCGCGCGCAGGTAGCGAATCTCGGCGGGCGTCTCGTAGCTCGGCCCGGCGAGCGCGGCGTAAACGCCCTCGTGGAGTTCCATGCCGTGCTTGCGGCCTGCATCGAGCGCGATCTGCCGGTAGGCGCCGGTGTAGGCCTTGGTCATGTCGGGGAAGCGCGGGCCGAAGCGCTCGTCGTTGGGGCCGCTGAGTGGATTGGCTCCCTGCAAGTTGATGTGATCGCTGATGAGGACCAGTGCTTCCTCGCCGTATTGCGGGTTGATGCCGCCGGCGGCGTTGGTCAACACCAGCGCCCGCACTCCCAAGCGCCCGAGAACGCGAATCGGGAACGCCGCCTGCTTCGCCGTGTAGCCTTCGTATTGATGCACCCGTCCCTGCATGACCGCGACTGTCACATCGCCAAGTTTGCCGATGACCAGCCTGCCGACGTGGCCAATGGCCGTCGAGCGCGGAAAAAACGGAATCTGCTCGTAGGCGATCACGACCGCGGGCTGCAAGTTGCCGGCGAAGTCTCCCAGGCCTGAGCCGAGAACGACGGCAATGCGAGGAATCTCCATGGCAGGGTTTTGCGCGAGCGCCGCAAGAATGAATTGCGCCGCCTGTTCGGCGCGGGTGAACTCATCGGGTTCGGGTGTGGTCGCCGTGTTCATGGCCCCGGTGTTCATAAGAAGATCCCCGCGATACAAGCCGACATCAAGTTCGCCATCGTACCGCAGATCATGGCGCGGAAGCCGAGGCGTGCCAAGTCTCCGCGGCGATTCGGAGCCAGCGCGCCGAGACCGCCGATCTGGATGCCGATGGAGCTGATGTTGGCGAATCCGCAGAGAGCGAAGGTGGCGATGGTGAACGAGCGCGGATCGAGCGTGGCCTTTTGCGCGCCGAGCATGGTATAGGCCACCAGTTCGTTCAGCACCATGCGAGTGCCCAGCAGGTTGCCGATCGCGAGACAATCGCGCAGCGGAACGCCGATAATGAACGCTATCGGCGCAAACATCCAGCCAAAGATCGTCTCCAGGCTTGCCGGGAACCACGGGAACCGATGCGCCGCCAGCCAGCTATGCGCGCCGCCGAGAATTCCATTGAGCAGCGCGATGATGGCCAGAAAAGAAATGAGCATGGCAGCCACGTTCAGCGCCAGGCCCAGGCCGTCGCTGGTGCCTTTTGCCGCGGCAGCCAGTACGTTCTCATGCTTTTCTTCTTCATTGCGGCCGGCATCCACGGCGGCTTGCGTTTGCGGATTCTCGGTTTCAGGCACCATCATCTTTGCCAGCAGGATAGTTCCGGGCGCTGTCATGATGACCGCCGTGAGCAGGTGCTTGGCCTCGACTCCGCTGAGAATATATGCGCCCATGATGCCGCCCGAAACATGCGCCATGCCGGCGGTCATAATGACCATCAGCTCCGATTGTGTCACCGTGGGCAGAAACGGACGAATGGTCAGCGGCGCTTCGGTTTGTCCCATGAAAATGCTGGCCGCGACGTTGAGCGACTCGACACCGCTGGCCCCCATCAGGCGCATCATGATGCGGGCCGCGATGCGGATGATGAACTGCATGACGCCGTAGTGATAGAGAATGGCGAAGAACGCGGCAATGAAAATGATGGTCGGCAAGACCTGAAACGCGAAATCAAAACCGTATTTCGAGTGCTTGACGCCAAGCTCGCCGAAGACGAATTGGGAACCGGCAAAAGAATAACTCAGCAACCGGTTGACGGCCTCTCCGGCCACGGTCAGTGCGCGCCGGCCGTATTCGAATTTGAGGACCAGAAAAGCGAACAGGATTTGCAGCCCGAGTCCGGCGACGACGGTTCTGGGCTTGATCGCCCGGCGATTGCTGGAGAACACAAAGGCCAAGCCGAGCAGCACCACGATGCCAATCACACCTGTAAGTCGTCCCATTGCGTTCCCTGGAGCAGATACGCGGAAGGTATCCGCCTCTGATCACGTTGTAAATCACGGCACGGGGGAAGGGAAGCAGATTAAGAGGGATGACCGCACAAACGGCGGGACGGTGGCCCACATCCGCCCGTAGTTGGCGAATGTGGGGTTAAAATCTGGCTGGCGCACCCATCGATTGCACGATTGAGACGCTGGCGCTAGCGCCCACGCGGCTTGCTCCGGCCTCGACCATGGCCAGCAGGTCGGAGGCGGTGCGGATTCCACCGGCAGCTTTCACTCCCGTCTCATGGCCGACCACACCGCGCAGCAGCGCCACGTCGGCGGCAGTGGCCCCGGCGGATGCGAAACCGGTCGAGGTCTTTACAAAATCGGCCTTGGCGCGCAGGCAAAGCTGACAGGCGAGAATCTTCTCCTCCGTGCTTAGGAGCGCGGTTTCAAGAATCACCTTGAGCAACGCCCGGGAGCGGCGTGCCAGGCTGCTGAGCGCACGGATTTCCGATTCGACCAGGTCGCGTTCGCCCGATTTGAGAGCGCCAATGTTGATGACCATGTCGAGTTCCCGCGCTCCCAGTTTGAGCGCATCGGCGGCCTCGGCCAACTTTGCCGTGGTGGTGGTCGCTCCCAACGGAAACCCAATCACTGTCCCCACCAAAACGCCGGAGCCGCGCACCAGCGAAACCGCAAGGGCGACATAGCAGGGATTCACCATGACCGAATGAAAGCCGTAGGCTACGGCTTCACGGCACAGCTTCTCGATCTGTTTCCGGGTTGCTTCGGGCCTGAGCAGCGTGTGATCGATGAGTTTGGCTACGTCCTTCCAGTCCGGAAGCCCTGGCCCGGAAAAGCCTGTGGGAGATAAAAGGCCGGTTTGAATCATGACTTGTCGAATTCTATAGCAGTTCCAGAGTACGTGTATCCGATCATTCGGGAACGACGCAGATGTCCGGCAAATTGCGGTATTTCTCCGCGTAGTCCATGCCATAGCCGACGACGAATTCGTCGGGGATTTCAAAGCCGACATAATCTGCCTTGATAGGTTGTATGCGCCGAGGCACTTTGTCCAGCAGCGCGGCAATGTGCAGCGTCTTGGGGCGTTTCGCCAGCAGTACATCCCGCAGGTACGAGAGCGTCAATCCGGTATCGAGGATGTCTTCGACGAGGATGATGTTCTTGCCTTCCATCGATTGATCGACATCTTTCAGCAGTTTTACTTCGCCGCTGTTTTGTTTCTCGTTTCCGTAGCTGGAAACGGAGATGAAGTCGAAGGTGGCGTCGAGCTGGATGCTGCGCGAAAGGTCACTGAGGAAAATCGCGGCGCCCTTGAGCACGCCAATCAGCACGACTTGCTCTCCGGCGAAGTCGCGGGTGATCTTTTCGCCCAGTTGCGCTACCCGTCTGGCTATCTGTTCACGCGAAAAAAGAACCTTGAGATCGGACACTGTCATTAGCCTCCAGAAAACTCATAGCTTTCAGGAAGTCGGAAAACGGATGATGGTAAAAGCATTTCGGCAAATGTTCAAGCGCCGGCGCAAGTCCCAGCGCATGGTGATGATTTGCCCTGACCGGGCGCTCCGAACGCCACTAAAGTGCGGCAAAAGCGCTGATTGCGTCCCTTCGCAGCCTGCAAAGCGGGCTCAAGGGCCGAGATTGGCTACCAGTCGGAAAATTGCAGCCCGGTTTGTGACTTCGTGCTTTGTCGGTGCGAGACTCTCCCTTATGATGCTAATACCTGACCGTTCTGTCCGGAGGACCAGCGAATGCGCATGCGTAGCGCATGGTGTGTCGCGGTTTTGCTCTGCCTGCAGCTCGTTTTCACTCAGCCAGGCTCGGCCAGCCAGGCCTTCAGCCAGGCTCCCGCAAGGCCTGCCACAGCGGCAGCAATCGCGCAGCGACAAGGCGCGTCGTCCGCGGCAGAGACTCCCGAGCAGAAGACCGCGCGTCTGATGGACTCGGTGAAGTCGAACGGCCCGGCTCTCTATGCCTTCCTGAAGCAGATGCCGAAAGGGACGGATCTGCACAATCACCTGACGGGCGCGGCCTATGCCGAGACCTATGCACGCTTTGCGGCGGAGTCACACCTTTGTCTCGAAGTGCGGACCATGACGCTGATGCAGCCGCCTTGCAAAGATGGGCAGGTCGATGCCGCGCAGTCGCTGACCGACCCCGTTCTCTATCGCCAGATGATCGATGCCTGGTCGATGCGGGGCTGGAACCGGATGGCCGAGTCCGGGCACGACCACTTCTTCGACGCCTTTTACCGCTTCGGCGCGGCGGTACAGGGGCATAATGGCGAGATTCTGGCTGAGGTCGTTTCACGGGCGGCCGATGGCAAAGTGCAGTACCTGGAACTGATGGCGTCTCCCGACGGAAGCAAAGCGATCGCGCAGGCGGCGAAAATCCAGTGGGACGATAATTTCGGCCACATGCGAGAAAAGCTGCTGGCCTCAGGCATGAGCGACCTGGTGGCGGAATCGCGCCGCAATCTCGACGCATGGGAGGCTGAGCGGGACCGGATTCTCAATTGCCGCGAACGCAACAAGACGCTGGTTCGTCCGGGTTGCGACGTAACTGTGCGCTACATCTATCCGGTGCTGCGGGCCGTTTCCCCAATCCAGGTGTTTTCGCAGATGCTGCTGGCCTTCGAATTGGCGCGGCAGGATTCCCGCATGGTCGCCGTCAACATGGTGCAGCCGGAAGACTGGCTGGTGCCGTTGCGCGATTTTGGGGTACACATGCGCATGTTGAGCTTCCTCAAGGAGTTGTATCCCAACATCCACGTTGCGCTCCATGCCGGAGAGCTGGCGCCGGGGATGGTTCCTCCCGAGGCGCTTCGCTTCCACATCCGCGAGTCGGTTGAGATTGGGCACGCGGAGAGAATTGGCCACGGCGTCGACATCATGTACGAGCAGGACCCGCAAGAGTTGCTCGAGGAGATGGCGCGCCTGAACGTCATGGTCGAGATCAATCTAAGCAGCAACGACATAATCCTGGGCGTCAAGGGCAGGCGGCATCCCCTGGCGGCTTACCTGAAAGCGGGCGTTCCGGTCGCGCTCTCGACTGATGACGAGGGAGTCGCGCGCTCGGAAATCACGCGCGAGTATCAGCGGGCGGTCGAAGACCAAGGCGCCGAATACTCGTGTCTGAAGAAGATGGTGCGCACCGGAATGGAACACGCCTTCCTCCCCGGGCAGAGCCTTTGGGCGGATGCGCACAAGTTCATGCTGGTGAAAGAGTGCGCCAACGAGAAGCCGGCAGCCCGCCCATCCGGAGCAGCCTGCCAGAAGTTCCTGGCGGGAAGCGAAAAAGCCCGTCAGCAATGGCAACTGGAAAAGGCGCTGGCTGAGTTCGAAGCCAACGCGAGCCAACGGTAACGGTCCCGAGACGAAGCAACCGATTCCGGAATTTCTTCCAGACTCCTACTTCACAAATAATTCTTTGAAGAATGGTGGGCAGGTGCCCCAGGTTCGCCCGCGTCGGGGTCCCCAGCGAGGCTCGGCTCGCTGGGGTGACTGGGCTAACCTGGGGTAGTTCGTTTGGCTGGGCTCCGCAGCTTCGTGCCAGTTGTTTACGGCGTGTCGACGGGCTCCAACTCGGAAAGCTCCGGTTTCGGCGTGGAAGCGAATTTCCCGCGAAGGAAGTCCTTCAGTTGTTCGAAATCGGTGAACACCGCGCTGGCACAGCCCAGAATCCAACTGCTGACTTGCTCGATCGGCATATTGGTAACGAGGTAAATGGGACATGCGCGGCGGTAAGCCAATGTGAGTTCGCCCTGAGTGCCGCCGCCACGGGAGGCGTACTCGTCCCAGTAGGCGACCACATAATCGCAACGGGTTTCGAGGCGTTGCAGATCGTAGTCCATGATTTTGCGCATGACCTTCTGGAATCTGGGTAGATTGTCGGCTTTCCAGTTGCGAAACTCGCGCCGCTCGACCTCCGTCAGACTCTTTCGATCATCGAGTTGAGGATCGTAGACGTGGTGTCCGAGGGCTTGCAAAAAGGGAGTTATAGCGGCCCGCCAACTTCTTCCTTGGTCGGGAGAATACTCGACGGACCCGCACAAATAAGCGTGCATTCATGGCCTCCGCAGTCCCGTCAAGGACCGCTTGCGCTGGCTGATGCGAGAATTCCGCACCAGGAACTCCAATTGTACTTTTCACGTTTCCCCGGTCAACAGGAAACAATGTGGAAAAAACCCTTAGGCGAGTTTGAAATACATTCCCCCCGGAATCGCTTATGGGGAACGCCTTAGCTTGCCCCGAACCCTGGAGTCCTGGACCTCGAAAAGGCGCGGCAGCAATTCGCCCGCCTTTCCCAGGAAAATATCGGTGAAGGCGGAGGCATTTGCCGGCTCCTCCGGACCGACGTAGTAGGTCCGAATCGCCACGCTCCCCGGCAGGGTGCCGGCCCAGTGCACAAAGCTGGCTGCGGGTTGCACTAGCCCAGAGGTGCCAACCACGAGCAGAACCGTACACCGCTCCAACTCCCTGGCGATGAGCGGCAGGTGGAGAATGGCTTCGCCGAACCAGACGATATTCGGCCGAATGCGGGCGCCGCAGCGGCAGCGCGGAATGTCGGCAAGGCTCGCATACAGATTCTCGTCGGCGAAGGGCTCGCCATCGCAACTTTCGCAGCGCGATTGGAAGAGTTCACCGTGCATGTGCACCAGGCGTTTGGAACCGGCGCGCTCGTGCAGGTGGTCGACATTTTGCGTGCACAGAAAAAACCGCTCGCCCAGTCTGTGCTCAAGCTCGGCCAGCGCCAAGTGGGCCGGATTCGGCTTCACCGCCCCGGCTCGCTTTCGCCGCATCGAGTAAAAGTTCCAAACCAGCTCGGGATCTCG
>Ga0181536_10008246_pt1 | contig 10062 bp, 15 predicted proteins | sample PEATcosm2014_Bin_41_FD_121105 | JGI IMG/M metagenome (GOLD analysis project Ga0181536, IMG submission 121105) | Peatland microbial communities from MTU Mesocosm Facility, Houghton, MI, USA - PEATcosm2014_Bin17_60_metaG | ecosystem: Environmental > Terrestrial > Soil > Wetlands > Peat | place...
ACAGCGTTGAATTGGACTTCAATGGATCCTACACGTTGGCGAATTTTAAGTTCGCGAGCGATGGCAGCGGGGGTACTATCGTCTACGATCCACCGGCACCCACTTCGAACACGCCGGCGTCCTGCGGCGCCTATTTAGCGAACGGCAAACAGACCGGCGGTACGCCGTCGCTCGCCGACGGTGCACAGCGCGCCAATATCGCGCTCCTGGGCAATTATATGGCGTCAAGCTTTGCCGTGGCGAGCTATAACCAGGGCGGGCCCATGGCGGGCGCCGAGACGTCGGAACTCGGGAGGCAATGGATGCTGAGCAGTCCCTCAGCGTGCATTCAGCATGCATGAAGACATAACGCTTGCGGAAGCCGACCTGTTGGCCGCGACTTTTGCCAAGGCCCAAGGTGAAGCGGCATAGCCTTTGGATTTGCCCTTGCAGCCTTCTGAGCAGGTGTAGCGCCCGTGCTTTGGGGGCGTTCCTGTTGCCGCGTGGGGCGCGCCCTATTCCGGCGCTCCGCTATGCGATTATCGGTAAAGCAACGCCGCTGCCGGCGTTACGGCGCAAGAACGATGGCGGGCGAACATCGGCTCGGTGCGGCCCGCACGCGCTGGGGGGCCAAGCCTCGCTCGGGCAAGCTCTGCAGGTGCCCGGTCGCCGTAAAAAACATTGCCGGAAGCATAGCGGCGCGCCGGGATCGGGCGCTCCGCGCGGCAATCAAAACGCGCTCAAGCACGGAATTTATACGCGTGAAGCCCTTGAGGAACGCCGGTCGGTGCAGAACTTGCTACGTCAATCGCGCATGCTATTGGAACGGCTGAAATGATTGCTCTCACGGTCGTCGATGTTGCAGCATGCTTCTCGATGCGAGGATATCTTCAAGCGGCTGCGCATGGAGACCGAGTACATCCGGATGCTCCCGATGCTGTACGGCCGACAGTGGCGGATGTCGTCGCCAATCGGACGGCTAGCCTCGTAGATGAAGGCCATTTCCGCGCCGAAATGACTGCGCTGAGATTATAGGTCAAGCCGCCGCCCGCTTCGTGGAGCGTCGGGACGACGCTTTCTTCGGAGGCGGAAGAAGTAGATCGGCTGGCACGCGGAAACGGGCGCGCAGACGTTGCACCATCGCCATGCTCAGCCCCTTCTTGCCACGCATTACTTCACTCACGCGGCTCGGGGTGCCGAGGAGCGGTACCAAGTCCGCTCGCGTGAGACCGTGCTGATCCATAAGGTGGCCGATCAGATCGGCGACGCTCGGCTGCCGGCGAGGCCATTTCTTTTCCTCGTATGCGGCGATCAGGCGCGCTTGCGCCTCCAGCCGAGCAACGTCGGCTGGATTATTCGAATTCCATAGCTGCTCGACGAGCGCGCGGGCGCGCGCCAGTTCGGCATCGCTATCGATCAAGATGAGGGTCGCATCCATCATACAGTCTCCGCATCGATCTTATCGTACTCGGCATGGGTCCCGAAGAATCGGATTGCCAAAGCTCCTGCCTGATACTGCACGCTTGCAATCAATCTGTAGTCGTTGCCTTTGATGTTGAACACCACTCGGCTGCCCTTGAGAATGCTCGCTTTTGGATACGACGCCTTCACATCAGCTGGGGTGCGCCACTGAGCGCGCCCCACAATGGCAAGCCAAGCGTAGTACTGCGTTCGTGTCGCGTTGATTCCCTTGTGGCCGGCGTGAGTCTTGAAGTAGCGCTCGGCGACCTCGGTACCGATGACGAACATTGCTGAAGTGTGACACGAATTTCCAAAAAATGGAAGCCACGCCTTCCGCACGCCCCGCAGGCGCGTCCCGGAAATTGCCGGCTGCCGTCCGCGAGTTCGAACCGCGCACTGCCATCGAGCCCGTGATTGGCCATCTCGAGGTCGAGCGCCGCATGGGCCGCAATCATCGTGCTCACCGCGCCGAATCCGATTTTCACGCCGACGTTCGCGGGGGCTGGTTTCAGGTCCGCCCTGACGACGCCAGCTATTCCGACGTCTTCGACAGGGCGCACTCGGCGCGCTACCTATCGTTTCTTCTCGGTAGCCTTGGCAGTTTTGCCCGGACTGTCTTCGCTAGCTTTGATTGTATTCCCTTGGTGAACTCGACGGAGTGCGCTGCAGCTACCTTCGTGAGGCGTACACCGGGCTGGTCACCATTGGTGAACTCAACCCCGGCCGCCTCCAGTGCGCGCTGCAGTCGGTCCATCGTCGATTGCTTCGCATCAGCACCGTTCTCGATGCGCGTGACAGTATTGGCGGTGATGCCGGCACGGTGATAGCGACGAGACGCTTCGATTTAACCCGGCGGCTGGCGTGAGGTGATTTTCCTAATTCCAGCCCACTCCACGTCAGAAAACACCTAATTGTAGTTTTTGACTGTAAGAGGTTTCTGGAGGTGCACTGCAGGCTCTCCGAATCTCTGGAGTGACTCCCTCGGCCTAGGGCACTCCGCGGTCCAATTAGCGATCCATTTGCCCGAGTGGTTCCAACCGCGGGGAGCGGGACAGGACATTTGGCCACCAGGCTAGACCCCTCGCCGTGGGTCCGTCGTCAACTGCGCCTGCTAGCCCCTGGACCGTCGCTTTCGCAATCGGACGCCGGGGCCGCCGCCGTTCTGGTCGATGAATTCGACGCCGGCGGCTTTAGTATCAGCTCTTACGCCTTTGCGGACATCAGGCCGCCCGGCGCGCTTTAATGCGTTTTGCCTCCTCAGGGTTCAGATTTTTTCGTGCCACCTTGAGGTCGTGGTGGCTCTGTAGATCCAACCAGAACTCCGGACTATTGCCGAAGTATAAGCTCAGTCGGAGGGCGGTGTCGGCGGTGATGCGCCGTCGATTGTTGACGATTTCGGCGATACGGTTTGGCGAGATGCCGATCGCGTTCGCCAGCTGATTCTGCGACAGCCTGTACTCGGCCAAGAACTCGTCCTTAAGCATTTCGCCGGGAGTAACCGGTGCAAAAGCATTCTCAGCCATCATCGTCTCCTGTCAGTGGTAATCGACAATCCGAACGTCGCGGGCCTCGCCATCTACCCATTTAAAGATCACGCGCCATTGATCGTTGATGCGGATTGAGTAAAAATCCTTCAAATTTCCCCTCAACTTCTCCAACCGGTTTGCCGGCGGCACTTTCAAGTCTTCCAACCGGCTTGCTGCGTTAATCGCTTCGAGTTTGCGCTTTGCCGGGCGGACAAAGCTTTGAAATTGCAGCACCACCTCATCCCGGAACAACACCTCGGTCTGCTTGTCGCCAAAGGTTCGGATCATCGACCTTACTATACCGAATACCGGTATGCGGTCAAATCTGCGGTCTTTTTACGCCGCTGAATTACTTCTGGCCGTCGATGTCGCCCCCGTTCTCGTCGATGAACTCGACGCCGGCGTTGCACGTCGTCCACGGGCTGGCGCGAACAGCCGCATCGGAATGCGAGCCGCTCTGCACAGCTGGGAAGTTGTCCAACGATCTCGACTGGGGTCTATGGTTTTCGGCGAGCCACTGAATGCCTGTTCCGCCGCCGTTCTCATTTATGAACTCGATGAGGAAGAATGTTGCCCCGCCGAGGAGCACGCCGGAGCCACCGGCAACCGGTAGGATCACCGCCGCCTCCTTTTTGACCGTAGTTCATCACCTTTCATCGGCGGGTTGCCGACGCCGGCACGCTTGAGGCTTCTTAGCGCCTTCGGGAGATTCGCGCGTGCAGCACGTTGGCTGAAATAATCCTCTATCCGGAGCGCAGAGAGCTTCTCGGCAACCGCCACGTTGATGAGCTGATTGAGCGCCACGCCTTCCGATTCGGCCAACTTCCTGGCCTCTTCTAAAAGCGAAGGTTGAAGCCGTAGCGCAAAATTGCTCTTTCGCATCATGAACTTCGTAAACGTTTGACCGCCGCGCCGGGCGCCGGATCATGCGCCCTGCGGCACCGGCGCATTTCCATGCGGAGCTGCACGATTTAATGAATCACGCAACACGTGGAGCATTTTTATGGCTATTGACCCGATCGCGGACGGCGTCTACCCGTTCGGGCGTCATGTGTGTCCAGCCTTTGAGATGATACTTTGTGACTGCAGCCCGCCAACTGGAAAATAAAGCTGGATCCGTCGATGCTAGGTCGAGCTGGGCATCTCGCTGGGCGAGACGCGCGACCTCGCGCAAAAGCTCCCAATCGCGAGCGACGGCTATGTCAGCCATACGTCCTCTTAGAAGGACGTCGAGCGCCTCCACGTAGAGTGTCCGAGCAGTTCGAGTCATGTAGACTTCCTGCCGTTCGCCACGACTAACTCGACCAGGAAAATATTTTCGCGGGCGGACTCACGCTGAGATGCATCCGGCAATGAACCAATCGCGGCTCTGATCTCGTCCAGATCGAGGGCGCGCTCTTTAACCCACCATGCGACGTCTTCTATGTCGCGGGGATCGCCTCTTACCAGCTTTGCGGCAGACAGAAGGGCTGGATCTGGCATTGCAACCGTTAGCTTCCCGTACTGACCCAGGATCTCGACTTTAAAATCCTGAGGCAGTTTGACAATGCCCGGCTGAACGATCTGAACATATATCGCGCCTGGATCGAGTTCATCCTTGGGATCATACAAAAGCCCGAGTTCCTGGCATGCCCGCCTAAATTCAGTCTCGTCATATACCGAGCGTTGACGCCAGACATCGATATCCGCCGATTGCCGATCAGGTTGACCTGAGACAATACCGGGCGAACTACCGATGAGACATATCGTTGTTGGTTTGGCGAGCTTCTGACCTAGCATCCCAAATATCTGCACGAGGCGGTCACGATCTATCGTCATGTCTATGACTGTTACTGTTCTTGCGGCCAATCCGTTCAGACGCAAACGGCAGCCACCTAGCCTTTCCTCTGTTGGCGCCTTCGCAATCGTACCCCGGGCCCACCACCATTCTCGTCGATGAACTCGACACCGGCCAACTCAAACGCCTGTCTAAGCACCGCAAGGGTCGCCTGACGCGATTCAGCGCCCTCACCCTCAAACAGCCGAACCGTAGCCACGCCGATCCGGGCTGCATCTGCGAGCTCCTGCTGGGTCCAGTCAAGGAGGCCTCGGGCGGCTCTGCATTGGGCAGGTGTAAGCATGTGTCATGGAGGATCAAGGTCGGTGAGTCGGGTCAATTCGATTGTTTTTCAATTGACTCCGGGTTCAATCGTTTTTATACTATTTGAGTGATTATCAATCGATAAGAGATGCAAATGACAGAAAATCCGAGGGTGGCTCATTGCCGTTACTTTATCGGCGGCTCGGACGCCCGGGTCATCATAGGCGATGACGAGGCCGCCCGACTGCGCCTTTGGCGGAAAAAACGCGGCGAAGTCGAGCCCGAGGACCTCTCAACGAACCTTATCGTCCAGCTCGGGCTCGCCACCGACCCCGGAGAGGCACGCCGTGCGCCGGATCATGCCAACCCCGCGCAAGCACCTATTTGGGGGATTTGCCCGTAGGCGGCTTCCGCAGGCGCACGCCAGGCCCTCCGCCGTTCTCGTCAATGAACTCAACTCCGGCACGTCTCAGTACCCCCTCGATTGTGGCCAGCGTTGCTGCATCGCCCGCGTACCGGCCGACCTCAATATTCGTGATGGTGTTCCGATGGAGCCCGGTTGCCTTCGCGAGGTCCCGTACCGTCCAATTCAGCGCTGCTCGAGCCATTCTTACTTGTGCACTTGTCACAGCTCATGACCTGTGCTATTGTCACATGTGCCAACGACACAGTAAGCGATAGCAGGTATCCTGGAGAGTGTCATGTCAGAAGGTTCAGCAATCGATCTTCAATCGACCGATGAGACGTACCCCGCGGCGATCAAATGCGGCATCAGAATCTCTGCCACGGCGCGGCGTTTATCGATTGCAAGTGCGGCGTTTCCACTTGTGCCGACCTCATGCAACCACGTGCCACACCATTGCAGCGGTCCGTCATGCACCTCAATTCCAGCCTTGTAAGGCGTGAATATCGATTGGGCTTCCTGCAGGGTGGCGCGCTTGAAAAGACGATATAGAACATTCCAGTTTGCGCCACCGGTATCCAGGCCGATAAACCAGTCTTGACCGAAATCCAGCTGCTTGTCACTCACAGCATCAAATCGGAACATACAATAACCTGCCCACAGAAACCAGCGCTGACCTGCTTCACGTATCACTCCGAAGAAATTCTGTATGTCCAACAGCGCAAACGGATCATCCGGGGCAGTCGGAAAAAGGTCGTCGTCAATAAAGCCGAAGGCTCTTGGAGCCCCCGGACACAGAACATTGCGCCACACCCAGTTCAGGGCAATACCGTGTGAGCGACTGGATGAGCGCCAAGGATTCCGCGGCAAGCGTAGATATGGAAGTTCACAGCGCGCCGCAACGGCCGCGATCTCCGCCGCTCTTTCGTCCGAAGAATTGTCAATGATAATATGGAGGGCTCGCGGCACATAGTGGCGAATAAGTAGCGCCTGCCAAAGGATGGCTTCGGGATCATCGAACGCGATCGTCACAAGCACGTCACGGCCGGCTATAATACGCACAACCGCTGCCAAATCCCCGCCGCGCGCCGCGCGCCGCCCGTAGCGCTGATTGATCCAGCGATATCTCAACGTCTTCAGCATTTGGGTTAGAGGACGAAGCCGCTTCCAATCGGCTATCGTGTACTCACGGATTGGCCTTGGCATAGAGCGTTCCGGATATCGTTCATAAGGCGGGTCTTAGGAAACATGTCCGAAGGTTCAGTTTATGATGAACGACAGTGCACAATCGAATCTCCGTCGCGCCTTGAGTGGCGGTCTGCCCTCGGCCGAAGCCACATTTTCGTGCAACCTCAACCTACGAAAGTTGGCCGCGCCCGAGCCGCCAAGAAATGGATAATTTCATCACTCCCTGACATCGAGGCGCCGAATGCGCGATAACTAGCGAACTAACCGGTCGTCGTTTCACGTGCGTAAATCAGCTCCTCGAGGACAGCGCTGATCTTACGGGCGGTATCCGACCAATTAGGAACGCGTCGTACGGCGAGAATGCGCTGTTCCATAGCGGCACGTGTTTCCCCATCATTGGCTAGTCTCATCAGTTCACCGCTCCAAGAGACCAAATCATAGGGATCGAGATGGATGCCGAGTCCCTGGCCTGCTTCGGGTAGCGAAGACCGATCTGACGCAATGAAGGTCTTACCGTAGGCCAAGCTCTCGGTTAAAGGCAATCCCCAACCTTCGTACCAGGAAGGGTAAAGGGTAAAAAGACAATGCGCATAAAGCCAACCAAGCTCAGCATCGGAAGCCTCTTGAATTAACGTGATGCTATCGGCAATCCAAGGATCGTTTCGTATCATGTAAAGCAGGTCTGCACTGCCAAATCCGGGGCGTCCTACAACGACCAGATGAGGGGCATCTGGTTGCCGCTCTAGCGCAAAACGTTGCCAAATTCGGTACAACAAATCGAAGTTCTTCCGCGACTGAATCGTGCTTACGCAGAGCACGTAAGATCGATTTCCAAGCGCCGCGATCGCAGCCGGTCTACTCTGCGTGGATTCTCCAAGAACATCGACACCAAGTTCAATTTGTACGATCCGCGTCGGAGAGACACCTGATACGAACCTAAGAAAATCTTCAGTTGTCGACTTTGAAATCGTGAAAATAACATCAGCGCTTGTGCTGAGAAACTCGACGTAGGCTTGGAAGCGGGTCTTGAAGCTACCAGCTTCAAAAAATTGCGGGTGAATACAGGGAATCATGTCTTGCAGCACGGCGGCGATATGCACTTTCCGATTTTTCTTCAGCTCATGCAGGACAGAAAAATCATGACGGCTCCAGTTTTCGCCAGCGAGCAGAATGGTGTCGCCTGGCAGCGCGGTTGGAAACCGAGAGTATTGCCCGCGCACACTAACGGCGATTGCCCTTATCGAACCCTTAATCAGTATACGCGCGCTTCGCTCGACGTTTCGAAGGAACCTGCGGAAACTTCCGCGGCTATGATCATGCGGCGGGCGCGGCCCTGCCTTTACGTCTAGCAACGGAGGATCTTGAACAGTCGAGAATCGGCTCATCACGCGGCTGTAGTAGCAAAATCCAAGGCGGCCCGGTGGTAAGCAGGCAGGAAGTTCGCGGATAAGACCTCTTTCGATTCGCGTGGTCCCGTTGTGGACCTTTCCACTCGATTTCGATGTCGTAATATCGAGCCATACACGTGGGCGCCTGCGAGGATGTAATTGCATCAGTCTATTATTACATCGCCATCATGCCGCAGCAAGTCTGGACCGACCCGGCCGCTGGACCACATGCATGCGCCCCAAGTTAGGTGCGTGGGCGCGCCCGGTCTGCAACTGAACGGCGTCGACGAGATTTCGATCCAAAAGTGTCGATGCCTCCGGTTGGCATTTCGGCGCGGTACACCCTTGTTGAAAAATCGACGGTGCAATCGTCGCAACGCTGATCGAAATTCACTTATAGTTTCCTACCGCAGTGAGACGAAGAAAGTCCGAAGAAAGCGGGACATGCACATGCGCTATAATCCGGCCGCAGAAATATGCGTACATCGATTGAAGCGGCAGTATGAGTGGAATTTAATCGAACGATCAGGCTGTTCGCCGCAGCGACTGCTGCACAACACTCCATACCGCTCTGGCTGCAATCCTCGGGTGGTCCTGCAAGACGCGCCTCAACACACGATTCAAGCGTTTATCGAAATAACCAACGCGACGAAGGTAATTGAAACAGGCTCGAACGGCCAAGGTACGCTCCACATGGGAAAGCGCTGGAGCTCGTTCGGTCAAGATGGAGAAATCCAGCTCCTTTGGCATTAAGAGAGATGCATTTGCGTCGGCTAGGGCTAGCACGCGATAGAGCACAGCGTCATCGGCGTAAAAGGAGGTCAGGGATTCCGCGGCATTCCAATTTGGTGGAGCTTCGAGTGCATCGGCGGGATCATAACTCCAATGACGTCGCGCATACGCCGACCGCTGCGCAAGTCGAGATGAGAAAGCTGCGCGGAGGGTCTTGCTATGAGTCACACTTTCCCGATGCCAACGGTAGTCAATTAGTAATTCCGGAAGGTTGGTTACTTTCGACACCTCGGAGACGCGAAGCCATAAATCGTAGTCTTCTGCGGCTTCAAAAGCGGACCGATACCCACCAAGGCGACGCACCAATTCAGTTCTCATCGTGATGGAAGAATGAAGGAAAGGATTGTTGCGCATGAGCTGTTGCGACAACAACTCCGGCTTGGTTGTCGGAGTAATCTTACCAAGCGGCCTCCCATTGGCATCGATCTTGCGAGCCCACGACCCGACTAATCCGAAATCGACATTGGACCTAAGAAAACCGGTTTGGGCTTCGAGCCGCTTAGAAGCTGCTCGGTCGTCCGCATCAAGGCGAGCAAAAAAGGAACCGCGCGCTTCGGCAAGGCAACGGTTGAGGGCAGCCACCAGACCGGAATGGTTCTGTCGCAACACCCTAATCCTCTTGTCCTGATTGACGTAATTGTCCAACAGACGCGGGGTGTCATCGGTTGAGCCATCATCGACGACAAGGAGTTCAAAATTGGGGTAGGTCTGCCTAATGATGCTGTTGATTGCCTCGGTGAGCCAGCGTGACCCGTTGTAGACCGGCATGGCGACGGAGATGTCTGGGGCCATTTGCACATCTCCCGATGAACGAACGCTTGCGACCGATGACTTCTTAGTCGGATTGTCGGGTGATATAGTTAGATTGCTGACTCCGGAATCCAATTGGATTATAGTCCACACTTGCCGTGTTGTGTGAAAATACTCTACTAGCATAAGGCGAGCCATAAGGTCCGGTCATCTAGGCGCTGCCGGGCATTGGACAATCCCCTAGTAACGGGAGAAGCATGGAAGAGAAACTAGTCCGCGAGGCAAAAAACCTGGCGCGCTCCCTGCGCATCGCTGTTGCCGTTGGCAAGCTCAGCACTCTCGGCGGCAAAGAGCGTGACGTGCTGGCGATTGCGGGGGGGCTTGTAGCACGCGGTCACAATGTCACAATACTGACCCGCTCCGCAACCTTGCAAGTTCCGGCCGGCGTCGCGGTGAGCGTGATGACAGGCGTTGGTGGCTGGAGCAATCACGCAC
>Ga0181536_10008250_pt1 | contig 10060 bp, 7 predicted proteins | sample PEATcosm2014_Bin_41_FD_121105 | JGI IMG/M metagenome (GOLD analysis project Ga0181536, IMG submission 121105) | Peatland microbial communities from MTU Mesocosm Facility, Houghton, MI, USA - PEATcosm2014_Bin17_60_metaG | ecosystem: Environmental > Terrestrial > Soil > Wetlands > Peat | place...
GATCGCGACGGAGGCGAGATGAGCGTCGATGCCATCACCACGGAAGTCGTCGCGAGCCGGCTGGGCGAGATCACTGCGACGATGGCCTATGCGCTCTATCACAGCGGCTATTCGCCAATCTTAAGGGAATCGAAGGATGGCAGTTCCGGGCTGACCGACGCGGCGGGCCGCGTCGTCATGATCGGCGGCGGCTTGCAATACCATCTCATGGGCTATCAGCAATCGGTGCAGGCCGTGCTGGCGCGCTACCCCTCGCCGAATTTGCATCCGGGCGACAGCTTCGTCCTCAACGATCCCTACAAGGCCGGCAACTCCCATGCGCCGGACATGATGGCGCTCACCCCCGCTTTTCGCGACGGCGCGCTCATCGGCTGGGGCGTGAGCTGCGCGCACAAGGCCGATATCGGCGGCCTCGTTCCCGGCTCCTCCGGCGCCGCCGCGCGCGAGATCTTCCATGACGGGCTGCTGCTCCCTGCCGTACGCTTTCAGACATCGGCCGGCATCGTCGATGAGGTCGATGCCATCATCCGCAACAACAGCCGCATTCCCGATGTCGTGCTGGGCGATCTCCGGGCGCAGGTCGGCTCGACGCGGATCGGCGTCCAGCGCCTCGATGCGTTGTGCAGCGAATACGGCGCCATGACGGTGCGCGAGGTCATGGACAAGCTTATCCTGCTGACCCGGCAGCGGACCGCGGCGGAGCTGGCGCTGTGGCAGGACGGCGTGGCCGAGAGCGAAGGCTGGCTCGATCATGACGGCGCGGTCAAGGACCGGCCGGTCCGCATCCATGTCGTCGCCACCAAATCGGGCGACCGCCTGCTGCTCGATTTCAGCGCCTCGGCGCCGCAGACGGCCGCGCCGGTCAATCTCACGACCGCAACGGCGCAGGCGGTCTCGCTGCAGGCGGTGCTGGCCGCCACCGATCCGACCATCCCGCTCAATTCCGGCGTGCGCGAGGCGGTCGATTTCGTCATGCCGCCGGGGCTTGTCGTCAGTCCCGTCCATCCCGCAACGGTCAATCACTATTTCCCGACGGCGCATATCACCTACAACTGCGTGCTGGCGGCGCTGGGCAAGCTCAACCCGGCGCGCGCGGTGGCGCCCTCGGGTCTCGGCACCGGCGCCATCACCGTCGGCTACCGCAAGGCGCGCACCGGCAAGCCCGCCGTGCTCTATGAAATCATGCCGACGGCGCTCGGCGGCACGAGCCGCCATGACGGGACACCGATCATCCAGCCGATGAACCACTTCACGCCCGGCGCTCCCGTCGAGATCGTCGAGAGCGAGTACCCGATCCGGGTGCGCCGCTTCGACATCTGGCGCGATTCAGCTGGCGCGGGGCGCTATCGCGGCGGCTTCGGCTACATCAGAGAATTCGAGGTGCTCGAGGACAGCGTTCTCACCGTGCGCTCCTCGAACCACCGCTTCCCTTGCTCAGGCCACAGCGGCGGGCTCAGCCCCAAGCCGTCGCGCGCAGTGATCAATCCCGGCCGGCCCGACGAAGAGGTGCTCGGCGCCATCGAGACGCGGCCCTTGACGGCAGGCAGCGTCATCCGCTTCGAGCGCAGCGGCGGCGGCGGCTTCGGACCGCCCACCGAGCGCGCGCCCGAGGCGGTGCGCGAGGATGTGCAGAACGGCTATGTCAGCCCCGAAGCGGCACGGGAGATTTACGGGCTGAAGGACGAGCGCTAGGTCCGTCCGGCGAGCTGGCGGCCCTTGTCGAGCGCGGCGTAGCTGCGCACGACTGAGGCCATGAGGAAGCGATAGCCCTCCTTAAGAATCCGCTCGACATTGTTGGCGTCGACATGTGGGTGCCCGACCGGCACGTTGTTCTCCTTGCAGGTCTTGACGATCCGCGCCATTTGCTCGAGCACCTTGGGATGCTCGTATTGCCGGGGATAGCCGAGTTCTTGGCTCAAATCGCCCTCGCCGATGAGGACGGCGCCGATCCCCGGCACTTTCTTGAGGATGTCGCCGAGATTGGCGATGCCTTGCGTGTCCTCGATCATCAGGATGACGAAAATTTCGCCTTGCGGGTTGAGCGGCCAGACATCGGCCTTGGCGTAATATTCCTGCTGCGTCAGGCCCCAATAGCGTACGGCCGCCGTTGGCCCGTCGCCGCGCAGGCCGGCGGGCTCGTAGAGCGGCGCCGATTTGAGGCGCGGATAGCGGCAGGCGGCGACGGCGTTATAGGCCTGCTCGACCGTGCTGATATGCGGCCAGACGATGCCGTAGGCGCCGAGGTCCAGCGCCTGCTTGGCGAGCCACTGGTTCTTCTCGTCGCCATTGGGCGGGATGCGCACCATCGGCGTGACAGTGGGCGCGAGCGAGCCCGCCTGGTGAATCTGGCGCCGGTTCAGCATGTATTGAAGGCAGTCCTTGAGCGCCCGCACGTCCCATGGGTTGTGCTCCATCTCGAAGACGATGCCGTCGTATTTGGCGGTGCTGGCGGCGAGCGCCGCATCGACATCGGCGGTGATAAAGCTGGTGAAGGCCGGCTTGCCCTGCTCCAATGCGCGGATGACCCCGTTGAGACGCGGAATTTCGCTCATTCTTCCTCCTCGACGCGCGGCGCTGCGCCCTCTCTATCCCGAGTATCGCATGACGGCGCGGGCGCGCAAGAGGCGCTGCGGTTTGACAGGAAGAGGCCGCGTTCCTAGCATCCACGCAAAGGGAGGTCAGCATGATCATCGATTGTCACGGGCACTACACGACGGAGCCCGCAGAGCTCCATGACTGGCGCAAGAAACAGATCGCCGGGATCAAGGACCCATCGCAAGCGCCGAGCCGGGCGAGCCTCAAGATCAGTGACGACCAGCTGCGGCAGAGCGTCGAGAACGCGCAGTTGAAACTGCAGCGCGAGCGCGGCACCGATCTCACCATCTTCTCGCCGCGCGCATCGGGCATGGCCCATCATATCGGCGACGCGTCCACCAGCGCGCTGTGGTCGCAGATCTCGAACGACCTCATCCACCGCCTCTGCACCCTTTATCCGAACAATTTCGTCGGCGTCTGCCAGCTGCCGCAAACGCCGGGCGTGGCGCCGACCAACTGCATCGAAGAACTCGAGCGCTGCGTCAAGGAACTGGGTTTCGTCGGCTGCAATCTCAACCCGGACCCGTCCGGCGGCTACTGGAAGGACCCGCCGATGACCGATCGGTGGTGGTATCCTCTCTACGAGAAGATGGTCGAGCTCGAAGTGCCAGCGATGGTGCATGTCAGCGCCTCCTGCAACCCGAACTTCCACACCACCGGCGCGCATTACATCAACGGCGACACCACCGCCTTCATGCAGTTCCTGACCTCCGATCTGTTCAAGGATTTTCCGACCCTGAAATTCATCATCCCGCATGGCGGCGGGGCCGTGCCCTATCACTGGGGCCGTTATCGCGGTCTGGCGCAGGACATGAAGCGGCCGCCCTTCAGCGAGCTTCTGTTGAAGAACGTCTTCTTCGACACCTGCGTCTATCACCAACCGGGGATCGATCTCCTCGCCAAGGTCGTGCCGGTCGACAACATCCTCTTCGCCTCGGAGATGGTCGGCGCGGTCAAGGGCATCGATCCCGAGACCGGACACAATTTCGACGACACCAAGCGCTACGTCGACGCCGCCGCGCTCAAGCCCGAGGACAAGCAGAAGATCTTCGAGGGCAATGTGCTGCAGGTCTATCCTCGGCTCGGCGCCAGATTGGCCCGTCGGACGAAATAGGCCGCCGGCGCGAGAGACAAACGCGCCAGACCACGGCTTGAACGGAGCAGGCAATGAAGGCGGCCGTCGTCAGCGCGCCCGGCGGTCCCGAGGTCTTGGAGATACGGGAATGGCCGCGCCCCGATCCGAAGCCGGGCTGGATTCTCATCAAGGTCAAAGCGTTCGGCCTCAATCGCGGCGAGGTCTTGACCCGGCGCGGGCACTCGCCGACGGTGAAATTCCCGCGCGTCTTGGGCATCGAATGCGTCGGCATTGTCGCTGCGGCGCCCGGGGGCGAGCTCGCCCCAGGCACCAAGGTCGTAGCAGTGGTGGGCGGCATGGGCCGCGCCTTCAATGGCAGCTATGCCGAATATGCTTGCGTTCCCGCGACGAATGTCTATCCCGTGACGACGGAGCTCGATTGGGTCCGCTTCGCTGCCATTCCCGAGAGCTTCTTGACCGCCGCGGGGTCGCTCGAAGACGCGCTCGAAGTGAAGCGCGGCCAGAGCCTGCTCATCCGCGGCGGAACCTCCTCGGTGGGATTGGCGGCGGCGACGATCGCCGCGAGCGCCGGGCTCAAGGTGCTCGCGACGACGCGCCAGCCGGCGCGACGGCAAGCGGTCATCGACAACGGCGCGGATGCCGTCGTGATCGACGATGGCGCAATTGCCGAGCGCATGCGCGCGCTCGTTGCGGACGGCGCCGATTGCGTGCTCGAATTGGTCGGGACGGCGACGCTCAAGGACTCACTCCGCTGCGCCAGGCGTGGCGGCATCGTCTGCATGACCGGGATTCTCGGCAAGGCCTGGACGATGCCCGATTTCGCGCCGATGGAGGCGATCCCTTCGACGGTAAAGCTCACGATCTTCTCGTCCTCCGCTTCGACCGGCCAGGGCGCGCGGCTGCAGCGCATGGTTGATGCCGTCGCCGCCGGGACATATCGCCTGCCGATCGACCGCGTCTTCACGCTGGATGACATTGCAGCCGCGCATCGCTGGATGGAGGAGAGCCGCGCCATCGGCAAGATTGTCGTGACAGTGGATTCCTGAGCTCACGCCCGGCGTTGCTGCGCGTTCCAGTTGCGCTCGAGATTCGCGATGAGCGCCGGGCTGAAGTGGCAATAGGCCTGCTCGCGCGCATAGACCGCCATGTAGCGCCGGAAGAGATCGAGCGGCTCCTGCGCCACGCGCAAAGCGCGCCGATTGCCGGCAGCACTCACCACGCCCGAGGTGGTGAAGCCCTCGACGACGCGGTCGAGCGCCGAATCCATTTGCTCGGGCGGCACCACTTCGTCGCAGATGAGACGGCCCTCGGGAGTGTCGCAATCGAGGCGGCGGCCATAGAGAATGGCCTGGCGCGCGATGCGGTCGCCGGTGAACCGCCACAGCCGCAGATTGGCCGCGCCGGGGATGATGCCTTCCTTGCGCGCCGGCAGGGTCATGTAGGCATCCTTCGCCGCGAGGACGTAATCGACCGCCAGAAGGAGCTGGCAGCCGCCGCCGATGGCGAAGCCGTCGACGGCGGCGATCCACGGCTTCTCAGTCGTCTCGCCGGCGAGCTCGTCCGGGCCGGTACCACGCCAAGCCAGCCCGCGGAAGAGCTTGTTGACCAGCCCCAGATCGCGCTTCATGTACCAGACATAGCCGATCTTGCCGTGGTAGAGATGCGTCAGGTTGATCCCGGCCGAGAAGATGCGCCGGCCGCGGTATTTCGGGTGATCGACCGTGTCACCGCGCAGCACCGCGATGTCGGCTGCCGGATCGAGCGTCGCCAGGTCGATCGCGGTTTCGAGTCCGTCGAGTGTGGCCTCGTCCTCGGCGTTGAGGAAGCGGCGGTTGCGCATGGTAACGATCGCCGCCTTGCCGCGCCGGACGATGCTGGCGCCTTCGAGATCGAGCGAGCCGCGCTCAAGAAAATGCGGCAACTGCGCGAGCGATTCCGGGCGCGGCAGCAGCATGGCGTGGCAGAGATGCGTGCCCGATTTCGGCTGCGCCAACACGCGCGCGAGAAAGATGCCCTGGTCGATCTCGACGCCGTCCTTGTGCTGCTGCGCGAATTCGCTTTCCGCCGCCACCGTTTTGCGGTCGGGCACTAGTCCGGGCACGAGCGCGGCGGCGTCATAGACCAACTGCTCCAGCCGAACGAAAGACGCGTAATCCTTGGTGAGGGCGCGATAGATGGGCTCGACATGAACCGCGAGAAAACGGTCGCGGGACTGACGTCCGCTCTGCAGAATGACCGCCGCCGCTGCCGCCGCTGCCGGAGAGCGCGCCGGCTTCCGCGGCAATCGCGCCAAGAGATCGGCGCCGACGCGCCAGGCGCGCGTGAAGGCATCCAAATCGCGGCGGTAGTCGCCGCTCGCCGCGGGATCGCTGTCGCGCCAAGCAGCGACCGCATCCCCCGGCAGGCCGGCTTGCTCGAGCCGAGCGGCCGCATCGGCTTTGGATGAAGTCGCAGGCGCGTCCATCGCTCGGCCTCCGCTTGTCCAGTTTCATTCGAGCGTGCTCTTATAGTGCGATGGGCCTCTCACCGGAAGCCCGAGAGGAGAGCGAGGTGGATGGAACGTCGAGCCTTACGCGCGATCTTGCTCGGGCCGCCATCGCGTCGGCAAACCGATTTGCGAGCCTGTACCATTCCACCACCGCGGGAAATAGAGTACGCTCGCGCGCAACGATTCCGCCATTGGAGCAGGGGGGCAATGATGACCGGCCTTACGCGCATCGACATCGCCCGTTGTGTCGCTCTTGGCTTCCTGGCCGTGACCGCGCTGCTCGCAGCCTGCGTTGACGCGTCGGCGCAGGCCGCTCCGGACTACGCCGCCATCGTCGCCGCGCCGGATCGCAGCGATGCCGATCGCCAGACCGACAAGCGCCGCGAGCCGGCGCAACTCCTGGCCTTCACTGGCGTGCATGCGGGAATGCGGGTGCTCGACATGGGCGCCGGCGGCGGCTACAGCACCGAATTGCTGGCGCGCGTCGTGGGGCCGAGCGGCGTCGTCTATGCGCAGGATTCGGCCGCGATCGCCGATCGGGCCAAACCGAGCTTCGATGCGCGCGAGCGCGGCGCCGCGATGAAGCCCGTCGTCCGGCTGGTGCGGCCCTATGATGATCCGGTGCCGCCGGAGGTGCGCAATCTCGATCTCGTCACCTTCTTCTTCTGGTATCACGATACGACCTACATGCCGGTCGATCGCGCCAAGATGGACCGGGCGCTTTTCGATGCGCTGAAGCCGGGAGGCATTCTGGTGATCGCCGATCATTCGGCCCGGCCCGGCGACGGCACCTCGGTCGGCAACACCTTTCATCGCATCGAGGAAAGCGTCGTCAAGCGCGAGGTCGAGGCGGCCGGCTTCAAGCTCGTCGCCGAAGGCGACTTCTTGCGCCACCCCGAAGACCCCCGCGACGCACCGGTCTTCCGCCCGAAAGTGCCGGTCGACGAGTTCGTGCTAAGATTCGAGAAGCCGCGCTGAGGCGGACGATATCGTCGGCCCCGCGCGTCAGCGCGGGAGGACCGGCTTCAGCTCCGAGCCTCGCGGGCGAATACGGCGTCTTCCGGGCGATCGGCCACGACGCCGCCGCCGAGGACGAGATCGGCCCGCGTCTCGTCGAGCTCGCCCATCCACTGCGCGACCACCACGGTCGCGAAGATGTTGCTGAAGAGATTCGTCACCGCACGAATCTCCGCCATGAAGCGCTCGACCCCTAAGAGCAGGGTCAATCCTCCGACCGGGAGCACGCCCAGCACCGGCATGGTCGCGGCGAGGGCCACGAAGCCGCCGCCAGTCACGCCTGCGGCCCCCTTCGAGGTGAAAAGCATCACGAAGAGCATGGCGAGCTGCTGGCCCAAAGTTAGGTGAATGTCGGTCGCTTGGGAAATGAAAAGGACGGCCATGGTCATGTAAATCGCCGTGCCGTCCATGTTGAAGGAGAAGCCGGTCGGCAGCACCAGGCCCACCACCTCCTTCGAGCAGCCCATGTTCTCGAGCTTGGCGATCGCCCGCGGGATCATCGCCTCGCCCGAGGTCGCGCTGAAGGCGATCAGGAGCTCGTCCTTGAAATAGCGGATGATCTTCCAGACGCGGAGATCGAAGATCCGCGCGATCAATCCGAACCCGATCAGCACGAAGAGGATCAGGGTGATGTAAACGCTGGCGAGCAGCTTGCCGAGGCTGGCGAGCGAGCCGAAGCCGAACTGGCCGACGGTGAAGGCCATGGCGGCGAAGGCGGCGATCGGCGCCAGGTACATGATGATGCGGACGACGCCGAAGATGGCGTGCGTGAAATCATCGATCATCGCCACGAGGCGCTGGCCGCGCTCGCCCATGCGGCACAGCGCGAAGCCGAATAGCACCGCCATGATCAACACCGGCATGATCTCGCCCTTGGCGAGGTCGCCGACCAAATTGGTCGGAACCATCTTCATCAGGAAATCGACGATGGTCAGCGACTTGGCGCCGGCGACATAACCCGCAACCGCCTTGGGGTCGAGCGTGGCGGGGTCGATATGCATGCCCGCGCCGGGCTGGAGCACGTTGCCGACGGCCAGCCCGACGAACAGCGCGATCGTGGAGACCACTTCGAAATAAACGAGCGCCCTGACGCCGACGATCCCGACCCGCCCCATGTCGCCCATCTTGCCGATGCCGACCACGACGGTCGCGAAGATGATCACCGGCACGACGGCGCGGATCAGACTGATGAATCCGTCGCCGAGCGGCTTCATGTCGACGCCGAGGCTCGGATAGAAATGGCCGAGCAGGATACCGACGGCGATGCCGATCAGCACTTGGACATAGAGCTTCTTCAACAGCATTCTTACCACTCCCCTTCCCTCACCCGCTCAAGTCTTCCGCATCGTCACGACGACCTTGATCGCATCTTCGATCCGCTCACGTGCATATTTGATGGCGGTAGGAACCTCGCTCAGCGGGAAGGTGTGCGTATGGATCATCTTGGCGTCGAAGCGCTTCTGCGCCATGAGCGCGGCCGCGCGATGGGTTGCGCTCTTGCCTTCGCCGCGGATGCCGAAGACGTAGATGTTGTTGCGGACGAGATAGGCCAGATCGACTGGAACCGGATCGCGCGGGAAGGCGGCAAGGCAAATGCGGCCGCCGCGGTTGACCATGCGCGCCGCCTCATTGAGCGCATTGGGCGCGCCCGAGCATTCCAGCGCGTATTGTACGCCGTTGCCGCCAGTGATGCGCTGCACCGCATCGACCGGGCTTTCGTTCGTGACATTGACCGCGTAATCGGCGCCGAGTCGCTTGCCCATCTCGAGTCGGCGGTCGCGCGTCCCCGTCAGAATCACCGGTTGCGCGCCGAGCGCTTTGGCGACGCCGACGCCCATGAGCCCGATGGGGCCGGGTCCGGTCACCACCACCGCCTCGCCCGCGATAATTCCGCCCATCACGTCGAGGCCGTACATGGCAGTTCCGGCGGTAACGATGAGCGTCGCCTCCTCGTCCGGCATATCGTCCGGCACCCGGACCATGGTGTTGATGTTGTTGATGGCGTATTCGGCGAAGCCGCCATCGGTGCTGAAGCCGTTGGCGCGGTGGCCCTTTTCGGGATGGCCGTAGTTGAGGCATGAGGTGTACATGCCCTCGCGGCAGCGTTGGCAGCGGCCGCAGCCGGCGTGAACCTCGACCGCGATGCGATCGCCGATCTGAAACTCGTCCACCGCCGGGCCGAGCTTCACCACCGTACCCATGTATTCATGCCCGGGCGTGAAATTCTTGTTGAAGGGCAGGCCGCCGCCGATCGAAGCGGGAACGCCGAACTTGATGATCTCGATGTCGGTAGCACAGACCGCTATGGCGTCGATGCGGACAAGGACCTCGGCCTGTCCCGGCTGCGGAACCGGCTTCTCGACGAGCGTCAATTCCTCGGGATTGCCGAGCACCCAGGCCCGCATCGTCTTGGGAATCTGGTACTCATTGCGCTGCGCCCCGGCAGAAGCGGGTGCCAAACTCATATCGCGCGACACTCCGAACCTGGTACGGCCTCAAGCGAAGAACGGGTCCAGACTAACAGTCGCCGGTCGCCATGGGAATGCTCAATCGCCGGTCGATTCGATCTGGCTGCATCGTCAATCGAAGGTCGAGATCATGGCTAATATTGTGCTCACTGGTTGAGCCAAACATCGGTCAAATCCTGCCCGATGAAATGGCTCGGCGTGATGGTCCAGCCCTTGACCTTGGACGATATGACGGCGATGCGATTCCACCACAAGAGCGGCACCGAATAGGCCTCGGTCAGCGCATGCCGCTCGAAATCGCGCACGATCTTCGCGCGCTGCCGCGAGTCGGTGGTCACCGCCTGGCCGATGAAGAGCGCATCGAGGAAGCGGTCGGTCGCGCCCGAAAAGTCCACC
>Ga0181536_10008255_pt1 | contig 10058 bp, 6 predicted proteins | sample PEATcosm2014_Bin_41_FD_121105 | JGI IMG/M metagenome (GOLD analysis project Ga0181536, IMG submission 121105) | Peatland microbial communities from MTU Mesocosm Facility, Houghton, MI, USA - PEATcosm2014_Bin17_60_metaG | ecosystem: Environmental > Terrestrial > Soil > Wetlands > Peat | place...
CGGAAATCAAAGTCTCCGATGAGCAAATGGCCGCGCTGGACCTACTCAAACACCCGATCCTACCCCAATGGAATTACACTCTCCTCCCAAGACTAAATCGGAATTAGTTTTTGCACGGGCGCTTACCTGAGCACCACTTACACGATCGCGAACACGTCCGGCTGGGTGGACAATGGTTTGCCGATTTACAACGCCGGTTATTACACGATTTGCATGTGGGTGAAATCGGCCACGGCGACGCCGCCGGAGAAGACGACGGTGCTGGCGGAAGCTTCCACGTCGAGCGGCAATCCTTTGTTCCAGTTCCGGACGGATTGGACGGCGTCCGATTCGTTTTTCTCGGTGACGATTGAAAACCAAAACGGCGACGTCTATTTTGGCAACGAGAGTTTTGGAAACCTGGGCAAATCCACGAGCACGACCAAGGAGCCGTTCGACGGGACGTGGCATCATGTGGCGTGGGTGGACAGCAACGGGGTGGCGGCGCTCTACGTGGATGGAGTGCAGGATCCGACGGTGTTCATCAACACGCGGCTGCCGGCGCCGACGAACAGTGTTCCCGGGCTGGTGCTGGACACGTTTTCGCTGGGCGCGACGGTGAAAGCAGCGGTGAGCAGCTACTTCGCCGGGGAAATCCAAGACGTGGCCATTTGGGAGCGGAACCTGAGCCAGACTGAAATCTCACAGGTGATGGCCGGGGACCTTCCGAGCACTATTTCCACGGCCGGTCCATCCATCTACGTTCAACCGGTCGGCAACGTGAATCTGGTTGCCAGTCTAAATCCATCGTGGGCGATGCAGGTATTCGCCGGGGGAACGCATCCGCGGACGTATCAATGGTATTCCAACAACGTGCCGCTGACGGACGACGGGGCGACCATATTCGGCAGCCAGAGCAATATCCTGAACCTGGTAGGGATGCCGGCGGGCTATACGGGATCGTTCACTGTGACCGTCGGGAACAGCTACGGCCCGTCGGTGACCAGCCAAGCGGCGCAAGTGACGGTGAGCGCGGTCTCTCCGCTGGCGAACAACATTACCAACGGAGAGGTCTCGGTTTGGCCGCTTTCGACGGTCAACGGAGGGGTGACGCCCGATGTGGTGGGAGGGTATGACATGTACCTGGCCTCGCCGATGACGGCGACCAATCTTGTTCCCGGGCTCTTTGGCACCAACGCGATGGAGTTCTACGATGTCGGGCCGCTGGTTCGGATATGCAGCCCCGGTGACGCCCTGCCGCTGGAGCAGTACGCCAATTTCACGGTTTCCTTGTGGATGAACGTGCCGACCCCGACGGCGAACCCTGGAGGCTCCGGCATGAGGTTCTTTACGATGGGCAACGACGCGAGCACGACGCCCTGGCTGAGCCTGGCGAATTGCGATACGACCAGTCAGGGGCCGCTGAGCAGCCTGAGAGCATTCTTCCGCAACGACAGCGGGGCGAACGCGACCGGGGGCGTCTCGACGTTTCCAATTTATAACGGCGCCTGGCATCACTTTGCCTACGTGCAAGAGACGGTGGGCGGGGCGATCCCGGTCGTTCTGGGATTGGTTTACGTTGACGGAGTGCAGGATCCGCTGGTCAGCTCGTGCATTGTGGAGCTGCCGGTGACCTCGCAGATCATCACCATTGGCGGCTCGGTGCGCAATACGACGACGATAAACGGCGGGACCTCGCGGGCGGGATTGTTCGGCACGATAGCCGATGTGGGGGTGTGGAACCGGGCGCTGACGAGCAACGAAATCTACGCGATTGCCACCAGTGGCGCGGCGCTCCCGCTTGCCCAGCCGACGTCGCCTCCGCTTTCCATTACGACCTTCCAACCTGATTTCGGGGAAGTGGCCAGCGGGGACTTCTCCAGGCTGTCCTGGTCATTCTCTTCGTCCGCCACCTCGGCGACGATCAACAATAACAACGTGATGAACCTGACGACCAATGGGGTGGGGTCGCTGATGGTATCCAACATAACGGCGGCAACGAATTTCACGCTGGTCGTCTCCAACAGCGTGCATTTCACCAGTGTGACCAATACAGTGGGGGTGACGGTGGTGAAGGGAGTCGCGCCTGGATGGCACATCCTGGATGACTTCGCAAACTACGGGGTGGGACCGCTGTCCACCTTAGCCAAACGTTATTGGCTGGACGTGATAAACGGAGGGGCATTGGAGGCTGTGATAGTGAACCCCGTGGATCCAACCAGCGGGGCGACCAACACCAGCAAGTTCATGCTTGATATTCCTCCGCAGGGAGGGAATGGCGAAGTGGCCGACCTGCCGTTGAACAGCCTGGACATCGCCCCTGGAGAGGCGGGAACGCTGTTCGCCCGGATAGTGGAGACCAACGCACCCGGATCCACGATAACCGAGCAATTTGGCTTTGGCCTTTCGCAAGCGGGCTTCAAAAGCTACTCGGATATAAAGACTGATTCCGGCGGGCTGGCGCGTCTGTACGACGATGCGAATGCGGAGCTGGCAGTCGGGGTGGACGAAACCACCAACGAAACGCTGGTCCTGATGCCCTGCAACCTCAACTACCAGCAGGTGTATGATGTGTGGATTGACGTAACCAACGGGGGCGAGACGATCACGGCAACCTACACGAATGTCAATATTAACTATTCAGTCTGGGTGAACCGGGAGGGAGACACCGGCGGGCGTGTGCTGGTGATATCCAACGCGCCCACCGACCAGAATGGGCAGCCGGGCTTCTATGGGACATATAACCCCACGATAACCGAGTTCCTGATTGGCTGCGGCGGCTCGGCCTCGGCCAATGCCGCGATCTGGCTGACGGACGCTTACATGAGCTTGCCCGGGTACAACTCCACGGTGCCGGTTCCATGGACCGGATGGCCGGCGGCAGATATTCCGGCGCTGCCCGCGCCCACGTTCACGTACGATACGACGACGTATCCGGGGGAGTTCAACTTCACCTGGGCGGTGGGGCAAACGGGGCCGGCGGCGGGGGTTGGGACAGGCGGCGCCCTAGTGGCGTCTCCGAATGTGACGGGTGTTTGGAGCGTGCTTGAGGGACCGGCCACGAATGGGCTGGGGGGATACAACGACCAGGAAGTGATCACCAACACAGGCAACCAATTCTACATGATTTGGCAGTAACCGGTGTTCGGTAAATGGCATGAGGCGCGCCCACCGCGGGCGCGCCTTTTTTTTTGATTGCAGACAGAGGCCGGCGGGCAGATGGGGCGTATGCGTCTGAGGTACCACGCCGATATTTAGTCCGCTCGGAAGAAACAAGCCAAACCCAGGTCCGAGAATATCCAAAAATAAACTGTCCCTTTTCCACGGCGGCGTGGATGTATTGGTGAGATGATGACGGAAGACATGGATCTGGTGCGCGAATATGCGCGACACAATTCCGAGGAGGCGTTTGCCACGCTCGTATCCCGGCACATCAACCTGGTTTATTCGGTGGCTTTGCGTCACGTCCAGGACGTCCACCTCGCGGAAGAAGTCACGCAAGCCGCTTTCATCATTTTGGCGCGAAAGGCGGAGTCGCTCGGCCCACAAACCATTTTGCCCGGCTGGCTTTGCCGCGCAACGCACTACATCAGCGCCAGAGCTTTAACCATGCAACAGCGTCGCCAAATCCGCGAGCAGGAGGCTTACATGCAATCCGTTTTGAATGAACGCGAATCCGCCACCTGGACCCAGATTGCACCCCTGCTGGATACAGCGCTGGCGCAGCTTGGGGAGAAAGATCACGACGCCATCGTTCTCCGGTTTTTCCAGAACAAGAATCTGAATGAAATTGGAGTGGCGCTGGGCGCAAGCGAAGACGCGGCCAAAAAGCGGGTGGGACGCGCGCTGGAGAAGATGCGGAAATTCTTTGCGAAACACGGCGTAGTTTCGAGCACGGCCACGATTGCCGGGGCGGTTTCCGCAAACTCAATTCAAGCCGCGCCCGCGGCGCTGGCAAAATCTGTGACTGTCGTGGCGGTTGCCAAAGGCGCGGCGACCGGCGGTTCAACCTTAACTCTCATCAAAGGAGCATTGAAACTTATGGCCTGGACAAAAGTCAAAATAACCGCCGTGGCCGTCGTCGGCCTTCTCCTCGCAGCCGGAACGACCACGGTCATCGTGAAACATGTTTATCCGTCCGAACCGGAGTATCAGGGCAAAACTCTAACTTACTGGCTGGCAAGTCTGGGGCGCAACCAGATGCAGTTCTTGAATTTGAGGCCCGAACCCAACCAGGCCGCGGCTGATGCTTTTCAAGACATGGGTGCCAAAGCCGTGCCCTTTCTCTATGGTGAATTGCATTCAACAGATATGGCTCGTCGGAAGCATGCGGCCGATGCCGCGCGCGCCATTGGGCCGGTGGCAAAAAAGTTGATGCCAGATTTGTTGGCATCCGCCATTTCAACAGCCAATTCAGGCCACGATCCCTACGCTGAAGTCTGGTCCCTCGCCGCAATGGGGCCGGAAAGCATCGGACTGCTAACCAACATGTTTACCAACCAGAATAAGTGGGCGCGGCAAAGAACAGCCGACGCATTCTACATGACTGATTATGACGCTGAACCCGCTGTTCCGGCCTTATTGCAGGCACTCGATGATGCAGATCCAAGTGTCCGCGGTCAGGCGGCCCAGGCGTTGGGGCATGTCCATAAACAATTGGCCGTGGTTCTTCCCGCGTTGCTCAAGAGCCTCAAGGACCCAGAGGCCGACGTTCGGTTGGGCACAGCGAGTGCCCTGGGCCTGCTGGGGCCGGATGCCGAATCGGCGTTCCCAGCACTTTTGGAGGTCTGGCGCAACAACCCCGACCGCTCTGTTGGCCCGTTTGCTGCCGACTCCCTCAAGAAAATTGACCCGGAAGCCGCCGCCAAGGCTGGGGTGAAATGATGTTTGTAGCCGCGAGCACGGTCTGACACAACCCGGAGCTTGAAAACTGAAAGCTAAGTTTGGCCAGCGGCAAATTTGCTCACGCAGCCTGAGGGACCACTTTCTCCCTTGCTTTGGCCTTGGCCCACGCCGCGGGTTTGAACTCTTTGATTTGGGCAATCTTCGTCCCCGGCAACCGCGTGAACAAATCTTTCAGGTAATCAAACGGGTTGACCCCATGCCGTCGCCAACTGCCCTTCATGGAAGCCTAGCCAGATACCTCCCACCGGATTCTGGAGAGTGACTACTCTGGCTTGTAGAGCGAGGGATTCTGATCCACCAGCTTGAAAAAGTAATCCAGGTCATACGAGGCGGACTGGTTGGCTCTCTGGCGGAACTTCTTCGCGCGCTCCGGCATACCGGTCAAAAGGTAAAACGCGTAGATGTCGCGCGGCTCGGAGGAGGAATAGTTGCCAACTTTCTCGATGGCGTCGAGATAGCGGTCCATTTTGCCTGAGCGCAGGGTCTCGGCCGGCTGGCCTTGCAAGTACTTGAAGAGAATCTTCCATGACGTGAATGCCGGGATTTCCCCGCCCCACCAATTCGGAGGCTCGGGTTTCACGTCCATTACCCGTGCCAAGGCATCCAGGTATTGGTCGGGATTATCGCGGGCCAAGGCGTTGAGGAACAATGGATCGAATTCCTTGTTTTCCAGGTTTGTCCGAAATAGACGGGCCACGGCCTCGTTCTTGGGTGAGAATGAAAGCAAACTGGCGGAAGCCATCCGGCGGACAACGGAGTTGGTGTCGGCCAGGAGTTTTTCGAGCACTTCCGCCAAGTCTGCCTGTTGTGAAAAGCCAATTGCGCGGGCCACGGACGAGCGCACCATTGGATCGGGATCTCCGGCGAGAATGGTGAGTTGTTGGTTCGCTTGCGTTCCTGGGTAATCGGCCAGCAGTACCGTCGCCGCCGCCCGCACTGCCTGTTGCGTGTCGGCCAGCCATCGGTTGATCGGTTCCCGTAGCGCCGGCTCGCGCACAAGCCCCAAAGCACGAATGGCCAGCGCTCGCGTCTCCGCTGGGTTCCGGGCGGACGCAATAGTTTCCAGGTCTTTCCAGTATAACCCTCCGCCTGTGTTAGTCATTTTAGGATCCATCTTGGAAAGGCCGGGCAACTCGGCGGTTCCAACCGTTGCCAACCAGAATTCCGCGCGTTCGTCTGACAGGTAAGGATTATGCGAGCCGATGACGGCGATGGCCGCCTGGGCGATCCTTGAATCGGAATTGGTCATCAAGTCGTGGACTGCGGTCACTACGCTTGTCCGGTCGAAATCTTGTGTGGCAGCAAAGGAGTTGGCTCCACCACTCATCTGGTCAAGCTGGCTGATGGCGTAGGTGACATCGCCGGCATCGGCAACCTTGAGCATGGCCATCAGTTCGTTCCAAACGGCCTGGATAAGAGGCTTTGCCATCACAGGCTCGCTGTCGGAGCATAACAACACGCCTTGGTCTCCCTTGCCGGTTTGGTTTGCCCAAAGCTGGCGGTAAATTGAGGCTTTGCTCGTTTTCCTGGCAAAGACGATGTAAGTCCTGTTGTTTTGGAAATGGTAATTCTGCGGCTCGAAGATTCGTCCTCCGGGTTGCGGACTAATATCGTAATGGCGGAATCTGAGCGTTGGGCCCGGGGGTTCCCCTTGGATGACCGAAATGACCGTGAACTGTGTTTCTTGAACGGCGAAACCCGGATAAGGATTGAACCACTCGTCCTGAACAGGCCCGCTGGAGACCACAGTGCCTTTGAAGATGATGTCTGACTCGGCGGCAAGCTTTTCCAGGCTCAACGGCGGGCCGACAAAGTATGCTCGCGCGAGCCAGGCGCACGCCAACAAGACGGCCGCAATCACCCTGCGTTGCTGACTGGCGGAATTCATAGGAAATGGGCCACCGGGCGCCGGCTGAGGACGCCTCGGCGAGGCGTCCCTACCAGAACGCCGGAAGAGCCGGAAGCGCGCCGGAGCCGTTACGCGCGCTCCATGTATTTGCCGGTGCGGGTGTCCACTTTGATTTTCTCGCCGGTCTTGATGAACAGGGGCGCCTGCACGGTGATGCCGGTCTCCAAGAGGATGGGCTTTTGGACGTTGTTGGAGGAATCGCCGCGAATGCCGTCGGGGGCGTCGGCGACTTTTAAAACGACGCTGGAGGGCAGTTCGATGGCGACCGCCTTGTCGTCCACAAAAGTGACGGTGACGGCGCCGTTTTCCACGAGATAGTTTTTGGCATCGCCGACCAATTCGGGGATGAGGGTGGTGGTTTCGAAGGTTTCGGGATCGGAGAAGACAAAATCGTCGCCGTCCTTGTAGCTGAAATCCATTTTGCGGGTCATCATGGGGACGACCTCGATTTTCTCGGTGGAGCTGAAACGGACGTCGGAAGTTTTGCCGGTGCGGATGCTGCGGAGGGAGGCCTGGACGAAAGCGCGCAAATTGCCCGGGGTGCGATGCTGGGTGTCCAGGACGACGGAGATGTCGCCGTTGTAGTTCAGGGCCATGCCTTTGCGCAAGTCGTTCGCGGATGCCATAGTAGTGATGTATAAAGTTTTATTCCATTCTCATTCAGAGAAGCGGGACAAAATACCCGGCCAGCGGGCTTTTGCAAGCGGAAACGGTTATTGCGGAAACGGCTCTTGCGCGCCCCGCCGCAAAACGGTGGTGGAGTGAGCGGGATTGAGCTTGATGTTTTGGAATCCCGCCGTCAGGCTGGCGCGGATATGGCAACCATACCGACAGAATTCAGAGGCGTCACCGCCGTCACGAGGGCCAATGTTTATTTTGACGGCAAAGTCGTCAGCCACAGCCTGCTGTTTGGGGACGGCAGCAAGAAGACGCTGGGACTGATTTATCCGGGCAAATTTCATTTTGGCACGGACAAAGGGGAGCGGATGGAGATCGTGGCCGGCCAATGCGAGGTGAAGCTCGACGGGCAGACCGGCCTCCAGACCTGGGCCGCCGGGCAGAGCTTTGAAGTTCCCGGCAAATCCGGATTCGACATCGCCGTCGAATCCGGCATCTGCCAATACATTTGCTCGTATCTAACGTAATAAAAAAACAGGGCGCGGGGGGCGCGCCCTGTTGGTTCGTGATTTCCCTGGCGCCCGGCGCGGGCGCGCCGGAGCGAGGGGAGGGTTGGTGGCCGCTTCGGTGCGGGAGATTATTTCCGTTTCAACATGATGTTCAAATCCAGCTCGTCGTATTTTTGATGGCGCGCATTGCGAGGATGCCATGCTAGTCCGGCGTGGATTCTGCGCTCGCCAAATTTTGTCAAAAATGCAACCGAAATTGACAACCAAAGATGGCCAGCAAATGGCAAGGATTGTGTAGCAGGCAAGAGGCGCTGTCCGTAAGTTAAGCTGTTGATGATAATGAAAACCGAGCATGTCGTCCGCCAGGCCGCATGTCCCGCGCTCTCACTGCGGATTCCAGGGTGGCAGGCGGAGGAATAAATATGTCTGCGAAATTATGTCCTGTAGAGGAGGCGCATGAAGCGCGCGCGCCAGAAACGGAAACGGCTTTTGGCTGTCCCCGCAATTTTCTCGGCAACCGGTTTGTCTATGTGGTGATTTCCGCGCGCGCGGGGGGGCTGTCGGTGGGCCTGAACATGAACCCGGACAAGTTCTGTAATTTCGATTGCATCTATTGCGAGATCAACCCCGATGTTCCCTCCTCGGAACCGGAACTGGATGTGAGCGTGATGATCGCCGAATTGGAAAAGACGCTGCTGCTGATCCGTTCGGGGGGAATTCGACAAGTGCCCGGATACGGGGCGTTGAACCCTGATTTGTTGCGCTTGCGCCACGTGGCATTGAGCGGGGATGGGGAGCCGACGCTGAGCCGGAGGTTTGCGCAGACGGTGCAGGAGGTGGTGCACATGCGGGCGCGGCTGTTGCACCCGTTTTTCAAGCTGGTTCTGATCACCAACGGCACCTGCCTGGATGCGCGGCCGGTGCAGACCGGCCTGCAGTACTTCACGCGTGAGGACGAAATTTGGATCAAACTCGACGCCGGCACGCAGGCCTACATGGACCGGGTGAACCGCAGCGCGGTTTCGCTGGACAAAGTGATGGAGAACGCCTTGCTGGTTGGGCGGAGACATCCGATAGTGATCCAGAGCCTGTTCCCGCTGATCGCCGGATGCGAGCCGCCACCGGAGGAGATTGATCAATACATCCAGCGCCTGCACGAGCTAAAGGACGCCGGAGCGGCGATTTCCCTGGTGCAGATTTATTCGGCGACGCGTCCGCCGGCCCATCCCGATTGCCGGCACATCCCCCTGCAGAGTTTGGCGGCCATCTGCCGGCGGGTCAAGACCGAGGTGGGATTGAAAGCGGAAGTATTCTGAAGGCCTGTTGCAAAACAGGCGCTGAAAGCCAGGGCGACGGGAGGTCAAAACGGAGCGGAGAAACATCGCCGGCGCGATAAGCCACCGATGCCATAAGCGGTTCCCCAAATGGGTTGGCGCGGCCCAGGGTCTTTTGCAGGAGACTGGCCTTTTTGGCATCCCGGTCAACCCATCAGCGGCGGGAAAATTGGAACAGTACGAGCAAAAACATACAGCCCATCGCGCATTGGGCTGACCCCAAGGAAGCCACCGTGACAAAGAATCGCCTCGGCGGGGGCGGTAGCAACCCGATTTGACTGTTTTTCAGCAATTGGCATTCCAACTGCTGAAAGGAAAGATCGCCACTCAAAAAAGAACGAATGGCGTACAAAACATTACAAAGACACAAACAATGAACACCCCAAAAAGCGTATTAGAACTCGCCAAGAAACGCGCCGCCAAGATGGTGGACGTGAAATTCGTGGATACTTTCGGAACCTGGCAACATTTCAGTTGCCCAATTGCGGAGTTGACGGAGGATGTCTTCACCGAGGGCCTCGGCTTTGACGGCTCTTCCATTCGCGGCTGGAAGTCCATCGAGGCCTCCGACATGCTCGCCATGCCCGATCCCAACACCGCCTTCATGGATCCCTTCTGCGAGGCGCCCACCCTTTCCCTGACCTGCACGATCACCGAGACGGGCAGCAAGGAACTATACACGCGGGATCCCCGCGGCATCGCCCAGCGCGGGGAAAAGTATCTCCTGTCCACCGGCCTGGCCGACGCCGCCGTGTTCGGGCCGGAGGCCGAGTTTTTCATATTTGACAGTGTGCAGTTCGACGC
>Ga0181536_10008257_pt1 | contig 10057 bp, 10 predicted proteins | sample PEATcosm2014_Bin_41_FD_121105 | JGI IMG/M metagenome (GOLD analysis project Ga0181536, IMG submission 121105) | Peatland microbial communities from MTU Mesocosm Facility, Houghton, MI, USA - PEATcosm2014_Bin17_60_metaG | ecosystem: Environmental > Terrestrial > Soil > Wetlands > Peat | place...
ATGCTGCTGCTCGGCTCTGGATTGCTGCTTTCCGGGTTTGCCAAGAAGTCCATGTAATCCAGGCACTCCTTCGTCTCGCTTCCCGGCCAATTCGTTGGCCGGGACCATCCAGTAAATGAGGCGGTGCGCGAGTATCGCCTCTCTTTTTTGCTTGAGCACCAACTCAGATTTGCTGTAGGAACGCATCAGACGGCTTCAAAGGACAAGACAGATGACGGAGATGACCGCGTCCGAGAGATGTTTCAAGAGGGTAACAGACTTGTCTGCCCAGGAGCATTGTTGGACCGAAGTGTGCATCGCATGGGCATGCAACTTTTCACTTCTGTTTCCGATTGTTCCGGTTGTTTCGATTGCTTTACCCGTTTTCGCTTGGTCTCAGGATTCCTATTCTGTACAGAAAAACTCCGGCGCCGATTACACGCTCAGAGTAAATGCAAATCTGGTTATTCTAAGCGCGACCGTTCTGGACCATCGCAATGCGCTTGTTTCCGGTCTCGATAAAGACGATTTTCAGGTTTACGAGGATCACGTTCTTCAACAGATCAAAGATTTCAGCCATGAAGATGTCCCGGTCACCGTCGGCCTGGTCGTCGATAACAGCGGAAGCATGGGGCCGAAGCGCGCAGACGTGATTGCCGCAGCATTGTCGTTCGCCCGTTCAAGCAATCCGCAGGACCAAATGTTTGTGGTCAATTTCAATGAACATGTGTCTTTTGGCCTGCCGGCGGAAATCCCGTTTACAGACCGGCGGGATCAGTTGCAACTCGCTCTTTCCGCAATCAGGACGATTGGGGAGACCGCGCTTTACGATGCGATTGCCACAGCCCTCGATCATCTCAAGCAAGGTAAATGCGACAAGAAGGTTCTTATTGTGATCAGCGACGGTGGCGACAACGCGAGTAAGCACAATCTGGCACAGGTTATCGAAATGGCTAAGACTTCCGACGCGATTATATATGCGATCGGCATCTTCGATGAGCAGGACGGAGATCAAAACCCAGGCGTGCTCAAACGGTTTGCGAAAGAAACTGGCGGCGAGGCATTCTTTCCGGAATCGTCAAAAGACATTGCCTCAATCTGCGCAGGGATCGCCCGCGATATTCGCAATCAGTACACGCTGGCCTATGTTCCCGCTATTTCAAAGCTGGATGGCAGGTATCGGACCGTGGAAGTGAAGGCAAACGCGCCAGGGCATGAGCGATTGTCAGTCCGCACGAGAACCGGGTACTTTGTGCTATCGGCGCCGGCACTATCAGAAACGGTAGGCCATGACTCTCATCACTGAACCGGAGATGTTCAACAAGCGTGGTCAGCGGTTCATCCGCTGGACTCGACGCGTTCTCACGCTCACCGGCGTTCTTGCGCTCGCTTATGTTGCGCTCACGCTTTTCAATGCGAAGCTCTTTCAAAACGCCGCAAGCCGCGCGCTGGATGGACAGATTCACGCGGAAGAACAGCACACCGCCCTGACCAGGAAATCAGTCAAGGAAGGGGATGTGCTGGGCCGCATAGAGGTTCCAAGAATTAGAATGTCTGTAGTAGTTTTACAAGGGACAACATCGGCAACTTTGAGGCTGGGAGCGGGGCATATAGGCGGGACGGCACTTCCAGGCGAATCTGGAAATATCGGAATCGCCGGTCACCGGGATACATTTTTTCGCAGCCTGAAAGATATTCGCAGGGATGACGAAATTCTTCTACAGACCACCTCTGGCATCACCAAATACGAGGTGGATTGGATTCAGATTACTGCTCCCGCTGACGGCGGCATCGTCTCTCTTGCAACTGAACCCGGCCTGACACTCGTAACCTGCTATCCCTTTTACTATATCGGCGCGGCTCCGGAGCGATTCGTGGTTCATGCGCATAGGCAATAGCGCCTGATTCCCCATCCATTATTCATAGCGAGCAAGAATGACCATTCTTGAGCGGTTCAATCCTGCCAGTATCACTACACGAACAGTTTACGCCGGTATTTCTCACTGGCGGCGCTCTGTGGATCTGAATGAGCTGATGCTGGCCGAAGGAGGAATCTTGACAACATCCATATGGAGACAAAAATCTCAATCATTGCTCGCCGGCTGTGAAGACATAGCTAACAATCTAGCGCACAAATCGACTGACGAGCCATCCGGCCTGAAACTTCGCCATGTGATGTTCCTGCTGGTGGCCGCTGTAGTTCTTGCGGGATTGTCATTGACGGCCAGTCCGCAATCTGTGCTTGGTTCAGGAGATTCCTCCTCCGTTTTAGTAGACGCTCCTTCTAGTCACCTAGACCTGGCCTATGTGCGCCCGACGCAAAGAACCATGGCCCGCAACTACGTCTTTGATGCATACGGACCGTATCCCATTGCCGGTGCGGCGCTTACGGCAGGAATTAACCAATTAGGCAACTCTCCTTCTGAGTGGAATCAAGGAGTTGAGGGTTATTCCAAGCGGTTTGGGTCTAACTTAGGGATTGCAGCGGTCGGGACAACAACACGTTATGGTTTGTCAGAAGCCTTCTCGGAGGATACGTTGTATTACCGCTGCGAATGCAGAGGCGTCTTCCCGCGCATGAGCCACGCTTTGATCTCAGTGTTCACGGCGCGTCGTGGCGAAGACGGCCATCGCGTCTTTTCTTTCCCAGCACTGGTAGCGCCTTATGCGGGTTCAATGACTGCGGTCTATGGCTGGTATCCAAACCGCTATAACGCGAAGGACGCATTCCGCATCGGCAACTACAGCTTGCTAGCCTATGCCGGCGAAAACATTTCATTGGAGTTCTTCTATAGCGGACCCCACTCCCTGCTTTCACGTATGCATTTGAACAATGCGCACGGCTCCCCCATAGAAGGACAGAACAAATGAGCGATCACGGAGTCATTGCAGTTGAAGGCATTAATCCGTCCATTCCCAAGCGGCGAGCAGAAGCCATGCCTTCTGCCGCAAATTCCGGTGTGAAGCTGATGAATAGATTCTTCGAATGGTTTGGCAGCCTGGGCATCTTCTGCTGGAAGGTTCTAAGGGCAGCGGTGACACCGCCGTATGAGTGGAGGGAGTTGATTCGGCAACTTGACGAAGTTGGATCCAAGTCATTCCCGCTAATCGCTCTGGCAGGCGCCGCAATCGGCGTGGTGATCTCGATGGAAGCCCGTTACAGCCTGACGCGATTTGGTGCTAAATCGATGTTCCCCGCGACTCTCGTTTACTCCGTCATTCAGGTAATGGGTCCGATCATGACGGGATTAATTGTAAGCGGCCGCGTAGGCGCTGGCATGGGCGCGGAGCTGGCGTCCATGAAGGTGAGCGAGCAGATCGATGCGATTGAAGCCTCGGCTATCAATCCCTACAGGCTTCTGGCGGCAACACGAATTCTCGCTTGCATCCTGATGCTGCCGCTGCTGACTCTTGCCGCCGATGCAACCGGCTTGTTGACAGGCTGGTTCGCGCAGACTTTGGTTGAGCCGCTCTCCTTTCATCAATTCGTCGAAAACGGCTTTCATGGCGCTACCTTCAGTGCATTTTTGCCGCAGACATTCAAGACCGCGGTCTATGGCCTGATTATTGGGACGATCGCTTGCTTTCAAGGTATGCGCACACGCGGAGGGGCCGAGGGCGTGGGACGCGCGGCTACGAATTCGGTGGTCATCGCATCGCTCTTCGTGATCCTGGCCGATGTTGTGCTGGTTAAGTTTATTCTGGTCGTCTTTCCATAACTTTTGAGCATTGAGGATCGTCCATGGCCACCACTTATGACATTGCGATGAAGCAAACAGAAGCTCAGCAAGAAGGCCGCGCGGCGGTCATTGTTGTCGAGAATTTGCGAAAGACCTTCGGAATCCACAAGGTTCTCGACGGGATCAATCTAAGCGTGGATCGCGGCGAAACCCTGGCTGTGCTCGGACGCAGCGGAACGGGAAAGAGCGTGCTGCTGCGGCTCATCATTGGCCTCGAAACGCCGGACTCCGGCTCGATTTGCATCCGTGGCCAGAACATCGCCGGTCTGGCGCTTGATCGAATGGGCGAGATCAGAAAGAAGATGGGCTTCTTGTTTCAGCATGCCGCGCTTTACGATTCGCTCACGGTTGCCGGAAACGTAGCTTTTCCTCTTGAGCACCACCGGAAAGATATGTCCACGTCAGAGCGTGGCGACCTGATAAGGCAGTTACTTGTGGAAGTTGGCATGGGAGGCAGCATGGAAAAAATGCCTTCCGATATTTCCGGCGGAATGCAAAAGCGCGTGGGACTGGCGCGAGCGCTGGCGCTGGAGCCGGAGATTCTGCTTCTCGACGAACCCACAGCGGGGCTTGACCCCATCAGTTCAGGGGAAATTGACGATCTGATTCTCAAGCTTCAGCATGAACGCCAGATGGCATCCATCGTAGTAACACACGATCTGCACAGCGCCAAGACGATTGCCAATCGCCTGGCGCTGTTGGATAAAGGCAATGTCGTAATAGAAGGCACGTTTGAAGACCTTCAGGAAAGTGACATCGAGTTTGTCAGAGAATTTCTGAAGCAATCGTAGGAGGAACTATGTCGAGAGTGGCGCGGCTTGGAGCATTCATCGTTGTAACACTGGCAATTCTTGCCGCCGGTGTCTTTGTTATTGGGAGCAAGGAATATCTGTTCCGCTCCACATACCAACTAAAGGCGCAATTTGACAACGTGGCTGGCTTGGCCGCAGGAGCCGACGTGCAAGTGGGCGGCGTTCACAGCGGCACAGTGGAAAGCATCACGTTGCCTCACAAGCCTGGCGAACAGGTTACTGTGCTCATGGACCTGGATAAGTCGACGCATGAAATCATCAAGCAGGATTCGGTGGCTTCAATCGAAACCGAAGGAGTGCTGGGCAACCAATTCGTAGCGATTTCATTTGGATCCGCCGGGCAAGCCGAGGTTAAAGATGGCAAAACTATTCAGAGTGAACCGCCGCTGGAGATTTCGGATTTGTTCAAGAAGACGAGCGGCATTCTGGACAGCAGCCTGTTGGCCATCAACAATGCTACTTTGGCTACCGCGCATTTGAACTCTGTGAGCGCCAAGATCGATTCTGGCCAGGGAACCGTGGGAGCGCTGGTGAACGACAAGCAACTCTATAGCAATCTAGAGGAAACGACAACCACCCTGCATGCAACGATGCTTCAGGCGCAAACCGGAGTAACTGACTTCCAGGAAAACATGGAGGCTCTGAAGCACAACTTTTTCTTGAGCGGGTATTTCAAGAAGCGTGGATACGAGAACTCGAGCGATCTTACGGCAAACAGAATTAGTGCACTTCCGCAAGGTGCTCCAATCCGGGTTTTTATCTATACCGCCAAGCAGCTCTTCGATGCTCACGATTCAGCAAAATTGAAGGACAAGAAGTCCCTCAACGCTGGCGGAGAGTTTCTCGCACAGAATCAATTCGGTTTTGCTGTTATTGTGGCTTCGACCGGGATGGAAGGTGACACTAATAGGGATCAAGTGCTCGCTGAGGCGAGAGCGATGGTGGTGCGCGAATACCTGGTTGAGAATTATGGATTTGACGACAGCCAACTCAAGACACTGGGCATGGGTAAGCAGGCAGGTGCAGGCCAGGACGCGGATTGGGGCTCGATCCAGATTCTGGTCTTTCCGGCAGGAACCGAGATGCCTGCCGACTCACTTCCCGCGCTGAACAACTCATCGGCAGTTGATCCTAACAGGGCGTCTCGGGTCTCAACGCCAACAACTCATTAACTTTAACGCACGAATTCACGTACATCTTTGAAAGGCCGCGAATACGGCGCGGGAATGGAGAAATATGACTGGAAGCAAGCACAACCATGAAGGAAACAGCGGCGAAAGCGGAGAGCCCGATCCCGGCCCATACTGGAGGCGCATGCATCGCGACTGGCGCTTCTGGATAGGCGCTCTCCTCATGTCGGCGGCACTAGCGATTTACGTTCTGAGCGGAGACCTGGCGTGGGCTCCGCGGGGACGAATGCAATAGACGTCGCCCTTTTTCCGCGCTGCGGGACTGCGCGCTCTATGCCTTGAGCATTGTAGCTCAGCAATATTGCTACCGACTTGAAAGAATCATGATGAAGAATGGAGAAATAAAATGCCTCTCATCACAGTTGTTATCGCTCTCGCGGTGGTCGGTCTCTTGTTGTTTCTGGTGAACCGGTACATTCCCATGCAAGGTCAGATCAAGAGTATCCTGAACGGCGTTGTGGTCATCGCGGTGGTTCTCTGGCTTATGAGAGTTGTCGGCCTCTTTGACAACCTTACCCAGTTCCGCATCGGACATGATATGCCGCTTGTGCCCATCGTCGTCACGCTATGCGTGGTCGGACTGTTGATGTATCTGGTGAATCGCTATATCCCCATGCAGGGGCAGATCAAGGGCATCCTGAACGGAGTCGTGGTCATCGTCATTGTTCTGTGGCTTCTCAAGGTATTCGGTCTCTTTGACTACCTGTATCAATTTCGTGTCGGGCGTTGAGAGTTCTACTCGCCGCGGCCTTGAAGATGGCACCCGCCAACAAAACGCAAGTCTAACGCAATTCGGCTGAAGATCGCCAGTAGGAGAAACCTTGAAGCGCATTCTCTTGTTTGCAATGGGAAGTGTTCTCGGTTTGAGCGCGATGGCTCAAACCAATCTGCCGGTGGCAGTGGTCATGGAATCCGCCGGTCCAACCTCCACGTATCGCGTGGTCGTGATCACCCGCTCGGTTCAGGCGGTCAATTATCGGCATCAGGGCGGAGCATCCAGTGTGGATTTCGCCGGCACGGCGTTGTTGCCTGCGGCGGACGGTAAAGCGAAGGTGCGCAGCAAGCGCGGCACGATGGAAGTTGAGGCGCAATTCGGCAACCTGCAAAACCCCACAACCTTCGGCAACGAGTATCTTACCTATGTTTTGTGGGCGATTTCCCCGGAGGGCAAAGCCGAAAATCTTGGAGAGGTGTTGGTGGGAGACAACAATCGGAGCAAGCTGACCGCCACCACCACCTTTCAGTCTTTTGCGCTGATTGTCACCGCCGAGCCATATTACGCTGTTCGTCAGCCAAGCAATGTCGTCGTTCTTGAGAATGCTATTCGCCCTGATACCAAGGGCACAACCGAGGCTGTCAACGCTAAGTATGAGTTGATGGAGCGCGGTGGATACATTCCCACCGGCTACAAATTCGATCCGGTTGTTTTGAATGCAAGTCTTCCGCTGGAGTTTTACGAGGCGCGGAATGCGCTGCGGATCGCTCAATCGGAGGGCGCTGAGAGCTATGCGCGCGCAAGTTATCAGCACGCTGTTCAATTGATGAACAATGCCGATGCGGATGCGACCAGCAAGCACATTGACAAAAAGCCTCTGATTGCCGTTTCCCGCGAGACTGTACAAACCGCCGAGGATGCTCGCGAGATTGCAGTCAAAAAAATCGATGATCAGCGCATCGCGGCCGATCGTCAGGTTTCCATCGACGCCCAGGCAAGATCGCAGGCTCAAGCCGATGATGCAACTCGCTTGAAAGAAAAGGCGCAGGCCGACACCGCAAGCGCACAAGCAGCGACGGCAAACGCGCAGGCCGATGCAGCCAAGGCTCAAGCCGACATGACGGCAAATCAAGCGGCCTCCACTGTTGCGGTGGCGGCGGCACAAGCCGATGCTGCACAAGCTCGCACGGATGCACAGACCGCACAGCAGGGTCAGCAAGAGGCGGTTTCCGACAAAGCCGCAATGCGCGCCCGGCTTTCAGAACAACTCAATCTGATTCTCGCCACTCGCGACAGTGCGCGCGGACTGATTGTGAGTATGTCCGACGTGCTATTCGACACCGGCAAGTACACGTTAATGCCAGGCGCGCGGGAGAAACTGGCCAAAGTTGCCGGAATTCTGATTGCCTACCCAGGCCTCAACATTGAAGTCGGCGGCTACACCGACAATGTCGGCGGCGATGCGATGAATCAGACGCTATCGGAAAATCGGGCTGGCGCGGTGCGCAATTACCTGGTGGAAGAGGGCGTAACGACAGATTCCGTGAGTGCCAAGGGCTTTGGAAACACATCGCCAGTGGCCTCGAACGACAATGCAGCGGGCAGGCAAGAAAACCGCCGAGTGGAACTGGTTGTATCCGGCGATGCAATCGGTAGTCCGGCGACAGTGACGACGGGAAGCCTGCGTTAACCATGTTGTGACGCCGCGGTCTCGACGGGGGCCGCGGTGCTTTTTTTTGAACAAGGAAAGCGAGGAGTCAAATGCTTGGAACCATATTGATCGTGATTCTGATTTTGGCGCTGTTGGGCGTTTTACCGCGGTGGCCGCATAGCAGGAATTGGGGATACTATCCGAGCGGAGGATTGGGGCTGATTCTATTGATTCTTCTCATCCTTCTTGTTCTCGGCCGGATTTGAAGAGGAAAGAGGATAGCGTGACATTTTCCAAGTTGATGAATCACGAGCAGTCCGGAAGAGATTCCGATCAGGACGCATTCCTTCGCGTCACCGCGAAGGCGTGCAAGCTGCCTCTTCCGACCCGCATCGCGTTTATCGGGAATTATCTACCCCGAGAGTGCGGAATAGCCACCTTTACAACAGATTTATGTTCGGCGCTTGCTGCTGAGTACGGAGAGGATCGGCTGTTTGCGATTCCTGTCAACGACCTCGATTCGAATTACGATTATCCCAAACGCGTTCGTCTGGAAATTACTCAAGAAGATATTTCCTCCTATGAGCGAGCCGCCGATTTTCTGAACTTCAACGGCAACGATCTAGTCTGCCTGCAGCATGAATACGGGATCTACGGCGGAGATGCGGGCGGCCACATCCTCACTCTGTTGCGCAAACTCAAGATGCCCATCGTCACCACTCTACATACGGTTCTTCGCGAACCGGACTTCAATCAGAGGGTTGTACTAGAAGAGATCTCTCAGCTTTCCGATCGCATGGTTGTCATGAGCGAGCTGGCAGAGAAACTTCTGCGCGAAGTGTATGCGGTTTCAGGCGGAAAGATCGATGTGATTCCGCATGGCGTTCCCGATCTTCCCTTCATGGACCCGAATTTCTTCAAAGACAAGTTTGGCACGGAAGGTAAATCCGTGCTGCTGACGTTTGGGTTACTCTCTCCGAACAAAGGGATTGAGAACGTGATACAAGCGCTGCCAGCGATTCTTTCCAGGCAGCCAAATGTTGTATATATCGTCTCTGGCGTGACCCATCCGCATCTTCGCCGGCGGGAAGGCGAGCGCTACCGCGAGGAGTTGCAAGCGTTGGCAAACGAGCTTGGGGTTTCAGACCACCTGATTCTAAACAATCGCTTCGTGAATGACGAAGAACTTATTGAGCATGTTGGCGCGGCGGACATCTACATCACGCCGTACCGGCATGAGGCGCAGGTGGTTTCCGGAACGCTCGCGATCGCTCTTGGAGCAGGAAAAGCGATTGTATCCACTCCTTATTGGCACGCCAAAGAATTGCTTGCAGAGAGCCGGGGAGTAATCGTCCCATTTCAAGATCCAGGCGCGATAGCGGACGCCGTTCTTTCCTTGCTTGAAAACGATGCGAAGCGTCACGCCATGCGCAAGCGCGCCTATCTGCACTCGCGCGGAACAACATGGGCAAAGACAGCGCGCGCCTACATGGCGAGCTTTCAGCGGGCGCGCTTCGAGCGCTCCTTGCATCCCAGAGCAGCTCAAGCAGTTGATCCCGGAATAGAAATGATTGACAATTTGCCATTGTTGAACACCGGTCATCTGTTGAAGATGACTGATGACACGGGAATCCTGCAGCACGCCATCTTTTCGATGCCGAACACGCGCGAGGGTTACACAACAGACGACAATGCGCGAGCCTTGATGGTGTCGGTTATTTTGAACGAAAATTCTGAACATTTGGATCGAAGACAGGACTTAAACCTTTCTCATCGGTATCTGTCCTTTCTTTGGCTTGCCTTTCAACCAGACTCCGGAAGATTTAGAAACGTTCTCGATTACGATCGCAGATGGCTTGAAGTTTTCGGTTCAGACGATAGTCATGGGCGCGCATTGTGGTCGCTGGGAACGGTGCTTGGAGTTTCCAAAGACGCTGGATTGAGAGGTGCGGCCGGGAGGCTTTTCGAAG
>Ga0181536_10008258_pt1 | contig 10057 bp, 6 predicted proteins | sample PEATcosm2014_Bin_41_FD_121105 | JGI IMG/M metagenome (GOLD analysis project Ga0181536, IMG submission 121105) | Peatland microbial communities from MTU Mesocosm Facility, Houghton, MI, USA - PEATcosm2014_Bin17_60_metaG | ecosystem: Environmental > Terrestrial > Soil > Wetlands > Peat | place...
AAACCATCGCTATGAGTGCCGTCGATTCGGCCGAAGGCGGCGCCTCCCTCGCCGATCTCCAGCAGTACATCTCCTCGAACTCCTCCACGCTGGGCTTTTCGGCATCGCTCGTCACCAACAGCGACGGTTCCCAGAGCTTGTCTCTGGTTTCCAACACATCCGGCAGTTCCGGCAATCTCACAGTGAGCTCCAAGCTCATCGACACGACGAGCACCACTAGCACTACGCTCAACTACACCAATGCGTCCGACATCAACAGCCTCACATCGCTCGGCATCAGCGTGAATAACGACGGCTCGCTCACTTACGACGCCAGCTCGCTCGATTCCGTGCTGAACACCGACTATTCGAGCGTGGCAAGTTTCTTTCAGAACGCCAACAGCTGGGGTCAGAACTTTTCCAATGTGCTGACCAATTCCGGCTCCAGCTCCTCTACCGGCATTCTCGGGCTAAGCGCAAGCGCCAACAGCACCACCGAATCCACGCTCAACGCGGAGATCTCCAAGGAGCAGAGCTACATCTCCGCGCAACAGTCCAGCCTCACCACGGAACTCAACCAGGCCAACCAAATCCTCGAGGAGTTGCCGTCACAGTTGCAGGGCATTAACGAGCTGTACTCCGCGATCACGGGCTACAACCAGGGTCAAAACGGATAAGGAAGCGATTCGATATGGGAAGTTACCGGGAACACGCGCTGGAAGGCGCAGCAGCTGTCGACCTCGTGGTGGCGCTCTATGACGGCATCATCCGCTTTCTCTATGCCGCCATCACGGCAGTGGAGCACGGCGACGCCGACGCTCGGCGCGCCGCAGTCAAGCGCGCCCTCGACATCATCATTCACCTGCGGGCGCGGCTGCGCATGGATGTCGGTGGGCGTCCGGCGCAGGCGCTCAGCGAGTTCTACGCCGCCATCTTCGCGCAGATTCTGCAGGCCTCGCAGGCGGCCTCGAAGACGAAGTTCCAGCATGCCATCGACTGTGTTCGCAATGTGCGCGATGCCTGGCGCGAAGTCGCTCGGGATCCCGGCGCCAACTCCGAATCGCCGCGCGTGCTCGTGATGCCCTCGCGCCCCGCGGTCACCGAACCGGCCGACACAGCCTCTGCCTCCAGTTGGACCGCGTAACCTCCGCCATCCCCGCGGTCCCCGCGCAGACCCCTCGAACCTGCCCGCAGCGCACGCTGACTGGCTGACTCCCTGACTTGCCGCTTTATCCCGCCACCGTCAGCTCTTCTTCGAGCTGTTGCTTCTGGTAGAGGCTCGCGTAGTAGCCGTCGAGAGCCAGCAGCTCCTCGTGGCGTCCCAGCTCCACAATCCTTCCCTTGTCTAGCACGGCGATACGGTCGGCGTTGCGCACCGTCGACACGCGATGCGAGATCAGGATCGTGGTCGTGTTCGCGGTATAGTTGCGCAGGCCGCCCAGGATGCGTTCTTCGGTGTAGGTGTCCACGCTGGCCAGCGCGTCATCCAGAATCAGGATCGCCGGCCGCCGCAGCAACGCGCGTGCAATCGCAGCGCGCTGTTTCTGCCCGCCCGAGAGCGTCACGCCGCGCTCGCCCACCATGGTTTCAAAGCCCTGCGGAAACTCCTCGAACTCGAGGCGGATATGTGCCGCTTCCGCCGCCTCCAGCAGCTCCTCGGCGTCGGCATGCGGCGCGCCAAAGGCCAGGTTCTCGCGAATCGTCTCGCTGAAGAGGAACGTCTCCTGCGGCACCATGCCGATGTTGCGCCGCAAGACCGCCAGCGGATACTCGCGCACCGGTCGCCCGTCGATGAGCAGCGCCCCCTCTGGCGCATCGTAGAGCCGCGGAATCAGGTTGACGAGTGTGGACTTGCCGCATCCCGTCGGCCCCACGATCGCCAGACTCGATCCCGCCGGAATGTAGAGCGAGACGTCGCGCAGCACGGGCGTCGCGCCGGGGCCGTCGCCATAACTGAAGTTGAGATGCCGGAATTCGATATCCCCCTTCAGCACCGTCTCTACTCCAAAACCCGAAACCGCGGAGCGGGCGGAGCGGATGGCGGGCTCGGACTTGAGAATTTCGTCGATACGCTTCACCGACGCTGTGCCGCGCTGGAAGATGTTAATCACCCATCCCACGGCGATGATCGGCCAGATCAGCAGGATCATGTAGGTATTGAAGGCCACGAAACTGACCACCGAGATGCGGTGCGCCAGCACCAGGTGTCCGCCGGCCAACAGCGTAATCACCATCGACACGCCGAGGATGAACTCGAGCGTGGGCCACAGCATGCCCATCAACTGCACCAGCCGCAAGGCGCGGCCAATATATTGACGATTGAGCCGCTCGAACAGGCCGATTTGCGACTCCTCGCGCGCAAAGGCGCGAATCAGCCGCACGCCTGAATAATTCTCCTGGGCCTGCGCGGAGATGTCGGAGAAACTCGCTTGGATGCGCTCGAAGCGATCGTGAATCTTGCGCCCCACATATTGCACGAAGATGCTGGCCAGCGGCATCGGCGCCAGCGCCACCAGCGTGAGCCAGGGGCTGATGTGCAACATGAAAACCAGCGCAAAAATGCTCAGGAAAATCGTGTTCACGCTATACATCAGCCCGGGACCCAGCAGCATACGCACGGCATTCAGGTCGTTGGTCATGCGCGCCATGATGTCGCCGGTGCGGTAGCGCTCGTAGAAGCCCGTGTCCTGTGTTTCCAGCTTCTTGAACAGGTCGTTGCGCAGGTCGAACTCGATCTCGCGCGAGATTCCGATCAGAACCCAGCGCTGCGCGTACATGAAAATGCCCTTGACCAGGTTGATCCCAATCAGAAGCAGGGCAAAATACAGAATGTGCTGACGGGTTGTTCCCCTCTTGATGGCATCCACCGCCATGCCGAGAATGCGCGGAAACTGCACGGCGACGATATTCGTCCCGACACACGCCAAAGTTCCCCGCACGTATCCCCAGCGGTAGCGGCGCATGTAGGGGTAGAGAGGGGCGAGGTCGCCAAACATAGACTTATTGTACCGGGGGCGCGATTGGAGCCCGAAATTCGCCACTCACCTCAATGAGCTAGAAGCTAGGAGTTGGAAGCTGCATTTCTGTTCCCTGTTCCCTGTTCCCTGTTCCCTAATCCCTGCTTTTCTACGTCGGCGTTTTCAGCAGCAGATATCCGCCCACCAGCCCGAACAGCACATCCGCCGACCAGGCGGCCATCGACGCCGGCAGGTAATTCACGTTGCCCATGGCGCCGAACAGGTTGTCGATCACCATATATGCAAGCGCCACGGCAATGGCCACGGCCACGCCGGCGATAGAACCGCGCCGCCCCATGGAAAGCGCAAAGGGAATGGCAAGCACCGCCATCACCACGGCAATCAGCGGATACGAAAGCTTGTGCCACAGCGCCACGCTCAGACGCTTGGTATCGAAGCCGCTCTGCTGCAAATCGCGGATGTAACGGTCGAGCTGGCCGAAGTTCATCTCATCCGATGGCACGGCTTCTTTCTTGAAGTAGTCCGGCGCGGCGCGGATCTCAGAGAAAGACGTTCGCAGAAACGTGCGGTAATCTGTCACATTCGCGCCCTCGACGTCGCGTACCCAGCCGTTCTCGAATACCCATCCGCCCGCGTCGGCGTTCCACACCGCGCGCTTGGCAAAGATACGCCGCGTCAGCTGGAACGTCGTGGTGTCGAACTCGAATACAGAGAGATTGGCAAACTCGTTGCGATCGGGATCGAAGAACTCGTAATAGAAAATGCGTCCCGGCTCGCCGGGCAGCGGCTTCTGGCCGAACATCCATTTCCGTTCGGGATGCAGGTAAGTCTGCGTCGGCCGCCCCTTGATCACGTTGCGCAACGCCTCCTGCGTGCGATTGGCCTGCGGCAGGTAGTACTGGTCGAACAGGAACAACCCCACCGCCAGCGCCGCGGCGACGGTCACAATGGGAATAATCAAACGGTACAGGCTGATCCCCGTGGCCTTGATGGCGATAATCTCGCTGTTGCGGTTCATTACGCCGAAGGTGACCAGCGCCGCAATCAGCACCGCCAGCGGCGTAATGAGGTAGAGCATGCTCGGCGTCAGGTTCAGCAGGTACTCGCCCACAATGGAAAGCGCAATGTGGTTGCGCAGAATGTCGCCCACCAGTTCGAAGAAGGTGAAGACGATCATCAGCAGCACAAAGCCGGCCAGCACCAGAGCGAACATGGCGACGAATTCGCGCAGGATGTACTCGTCGAGAATGCGCGGAAAAACGCTGCGCGGCTTGGTCCGCTGCGCCCGCGGTTGAAACTTGTCGAGAAGCCACGTGAGATGGAAGCCTTTGCGGTTGGCCGGAACTTCGAACTTGGGCAGTCGCGAGGCCCACGTTGCAATAGCGCTTAAGATCCGCCCTCCGGTCGCCATCTGCCACAGCAGAAAAATGCCCGCCGCGGCAAACAGAATGTTGGCGGCCCAGACGGCGATGAAGGCCGGCAGCCGGCTCTGATGCCCCAGCGTGCTGCCGGTCAACGAGAGGATGTAATACACGAACACCAGCAGAATGGTGAGAACGATTCCCGCGCTCTTGCCGCCTCGCCGCGAATTCACGCCCAGCGGTACGCCCAGCAGCATCAGCACCACGCACGCTACCGGAAGCGCGAAACGGTTGTGCATCTCGATCAGGTAACGCTTGGCTTCGGGCTTTCCGCTCAGCTCGTGGATACGCTCGAGCAGCGCGCTCATCGGCATCGCGTAGAGCGCTTGGTCCATGCGACCCAGGTGCACGTCGCTTTGCGGATTTAGCGCCAGCGGCATGTCCGTGGTCTTAAATGTCGAGATGTCCGATTGCCCCGGCTCGTCGGCCACGGTGGCGTCGCGCAATCCGTCGCGCAGGCGCATCGTCAGTTCCTGCGGGTTGTCGTTCACCACGGTGGCCGATGCGGCGGTCGTGATCACCGGATTCACGGGATCGCTGACGTCTGCCATGAACACCTGGCGCCAGTTGGTCGCGCCCGCGCCCGCGCGCACGTCCTGCACGTAGAGAACGAAGTTTTTGAAATCCTCGTAAAACACGCGCGGCTCGATCTCGTACGACGCCTGCGAAGTCTCCAGCGCCTGCTGCATCTCGATCATCGCCTGGTTGGCACGCGGCGCCAGATACAGCGAGTTGCCCAATCCCAGCAGCGTGCCCGTCACCGCCACGATCGATGCCACGCGCACAAAGTACCCGATGCCCAGCCCCGAGGCGCGCATGGCGATGATCTCGCTGTCGGCCGCCAGGCGGCTCAATCCCAGCAGTACGCCCCACAGCACCGCCATGGGAATCGTCACCTTGAACAGGTTGGGCAGCGTGAAGACGAAGACCTCCGCCACGTCCAACCACGTGGAACTGTTGCGCACCACCACCTCAAGGATGTGTGGCAGCTGCGGCATGAACAAAATGAATGTGAAAAGCGCGCAGCCGATGAGCGTGAGGGAGAGAATCTCGCCGACGATGTAGCGGGTAAGGATGCGCACAGACAGACTCTGCGTCTAGTTTAGCGTGCCAGTGCGCCGCGAGACCGCCCGCAGCACCGGGGTAGCCGTGCAATCGCATGATCAATTCTCGTTGGAAAGCCCGGCTCCCCTTGGCGCGCCGTAGGCGCAAGGTTCATTAGCCCCGCGCTTCAGCGTGGGGATTGAGCGCCCAAAATGGGCTGTGAGCCCCGTAGGGGCGGCGCGAACCGGTCGCACCGCTCCAACTCTCTCACGAATGCGGTTTTTCCGCCGGCTGCCATCCCCGCAGCCGCAAGCTGTTGCCCAGCACGCACACCGAGCTCATCGCCATGGCCGCCGCCGCCAGCCATGGCGTCAGCAGAATGTGAAAGGCCGGGTAAAGCGCTCCCGCGGCCAGCGGAATCCCGAGCAGGTTGTAGCCCACGGCCCAGCCCAGGTTCTGGCGCATCACGCGCACCGTTTGCCGCGCCAGGGCAAGCGCCGCGGGAATTGCCATTGGCTGCGTCCTCAGCAGCAGCACGTCGCCCGCCTCCTGCGCCAGATCCGCCCCACTGCCCATGGCGATACCGGCATCGGCCGTGGCCAGCGCCGCCGCGTCGTTGATTCCGTCGCCCACCATGGCCACGCGCAGCCCGCTCTTTTGCAGCGCGCGAATTCTCGCCAACTTGCCCGCCGGATCGAGGCCCGCTTCGACTTCGGTGATTCCCGCCTGTTGCGCAATCGGCGCTGCCGCGGCAGCCGAGTCGCCGGTCAGCATCAACACGCGCAACCCCGCGCCCCGCAACGCAGCCACGGCTGCAGCCGCATCGGGCCGCAGCGCATCGCGCGCGTCGAAATACCCGGCAGCCGCGCCATCCACCGCCATCCACAACCGCGTCACGCCCGGCTCCGGCGCAGCCACATCGCCGGGCAGATTGATCAGGAACTCGCGGAAGAGCGCCTCATTACCCAGTAGGCACTCGTGTCCCTCTGCGCGCGCCGAAACTCCCCGCCCCGGAAATATCTGCACATTTTGTGCTGCCTCCCATTTCAATCCAAAACCAAGAGAATAATCCACGATTGCGTGCGCCAGTGGATGGTTCGACCGCTCCTCCGCTGCCGCAGCCATGCGCAGCAGTTCTCGCTCACTCATCACATGGTCATCCTGAGGGAAAATGGATTTGTCATCCTGAGCGAAGTTTGCCGCGCTTTTTGCGGCAAGCGGAGTCGAAGGACCTGCATTTTCGCTGCTGCTTTCGTTTCCCTTGTCCCTCGTTCGCGGCTTTTCTGCCCCCTGTTCCCTGTTCCCTACTCCCTGTACCTTTTCCAGCGCCGGCCTTCCCACCGTCAGCGTTCCCGTCTTGTCGAGGACAATCGCGTTCACATGCGCCAGCCGTTCCATCGCTTCGCCGCCCTTGAAGAGCACTCCCATCTGAGCGCCCCGGCCCACGGCCACGGTCAACGCCGCCGGCACCGCCAGCCCCATCGCGCACGGGCACGCAATCACCAGCACGGCCACCGTATTGGCAAGCGCCAGCGGCAGCGAATGCGCGGCCAGCAGCCACGCCACAAAGGTCACCGCCGCAAGCCCCAGCACCACCGGCACAAAAATCGCGCTCGCCGCATCGGCCAGCCGCTCCATGGGTGCCCGCGAGCTCTGCGCCTGGTCCACCATACGCGCAATCTGTGCCAGCATCGTCTCTTCGCCCAGCGACTCCGCCCGGCACACCACCGCACCGTCGTAGTTCAGTGACCCGGCCAGCACGCGTCCGCCCGTTGCGCGCTCCAGCGGCGTCGCTTCCCCGGTCAGCATCGACTCGTCCACCGTAGTGCGCCCCTCCACGATCGTCGCGTCCACGGGAAAGCGCTCGCCGGGCAGCACCACCACGTTATCGCCGGGCCGCACCTCTTCGAGCGGCACCACCGTTTGCACGCCGTCCACCAGCCGCCGCGCCGTCGCGGGCCGCAACCGCGACAGCGAGTCCAGCGCCGCCAGCGCCCGCCGCTTCGCCCGCGCCTCCAGCGCCTTGCCCAGCAGCAGAAAGCCCAGAATCAGCAGCACTGCGTCGAAGTACACTGCCCGCCCCGGCGCCGGCCAAACTGTTGCATACGCCGAATGCAAAAACGCCACGCCCGTTCCCAGGCTCACCAGCGTGTTCATGTTGGTCGTGCCGTGGCGCAGCGCGCGCCACGCGCTCAGGTAAATTCCGCGCCCCGCCCATGCCACCACCACCGCTGTAAGCACGAGCAGGAACCAGCGCAGCGCCGAAGCCGGAATGGCATAAAGCCATGGAAATACGCGAGCCAGGAAAATATCGAGCGCGCTCATCTCCGTTTCGAGAGGCATGGCCAGCAGCATGGCCGCCGCGCCCGCCGCCAGCGTCACCCACGCCTTCATTGCCGCGCCCCCAATCGCGCCCGAAGCCGCATCCTCAACGCGCGCGCCCGTCTCGCCCTCGCGCGGCAGCACCGGGGTCCCCACGGACGGGCTTTTGTCCGTGGGGTGGAGCACCGCATCGTAGCCCGCTCCGCGAATCGCCTCCACCAGCTGCCCGGGCGAAGCCATCGCCGGATCGAAGACCACGCTGGCGCGATGCGCCATCAGATCCACGCGCGCCGATTCCACGCCCGCCGTCGCGCGCAAAGCCTCCTCCACGTGGTGTTGGCACGCGGCACATGTCATGCCCAGAACAGGCAGTGTCAGCGATTCTGTGTTGCGCGAGGCCACGGTCGGCTCCAGATTGGCGCGTTATGATTCCAGATGCGCGGTGTAGCCGGCCTTGGCGAGCGCGGCAATAGCAAGTTCCACCGGCGCGGGTTCCTCGGCTGCACTCAGCCGGGCCGCTCCCACGCGAACCTCGTTCACCACTACGCCCGGCACCGCAGCCAGTGCCTGGCTCACGCGGCGCACACAGGAGCCGCAGTGCATTCCATCGATTCGCAACCTGATTTCCGCCATCTTTCGCTCCTCAGCGTCTGTATTTGATGATAGCGGGAGACGTAAGATTCTGGGGTGGTTGGTCAGAAGCTCGCATCACAATGAAGTTGTCATCCTGAGCAGCGTTTGCCGCGCTTTCGCGGCAAACGCAGTCGAAGGACCTGCGGTTGTCTTTCCACGAACTTCTGACTCGCCACACCAGGGTCTGCTCACACGATCGAAACGGCGTCGAAAATTAACTTATGGGAAGGCGAACCCCGGAGCGCTTTGTAACAAGGGCACGGCTTTAGCCGGGCTGCAACAGCAAGGAAATGAAGCGTGGGCTTTAGCCCCCGTGCTCCGGAGGGAGCAGGGGCCTTCAGGCCCCTGAAGCGCACACGATGAATGAAGGTGGCTTTAGCCCCGGAGGAATCCTGCATGACGAACGTAAAGCGTGAGTTTCCCCAGTCTCCTCTTGTCGGCGTCGGCGCGGTCGTGGTCCACGAGGGCCGCGTGCTCCTCGTGCGCCGCGGCAGTGAGCCCCTCAAGGGCCACTGGACGCTGCCCGGCGGCATGCTCGAGCTGGGTGAGTCCATCGTCGAAGGCGTAGTCCGCGAGGTGCGCGAAGAAACCGGCCTCCTCGTCGAGCCGCTCGAGCTGGTCGAGCTTCTCGACCGCATCCATCGCGAGGCTGGGCGCGTCCGCTACCACTACGTCATCGCCGACTACCTCTGCCGCGTCACCGGCGGCGAACTGCGCGCGGCCTCCGACGCTGACGCCGTCCGCTGGGTGGAGCGCGCGGAATGGAACAGCCATAGCGCCCTCGTCCTCGATCCCATCACCGTGCGCGTCATCGAAAAAGGTTGGCAAAGGGCGCAGGCTCTCGAATCAGAAAGAGGTTAGAGCCTGTTTCACGAATCAGTTTTGTAACAAGGGCACGGCTTCAGCCGGGCCGAAACATGCAGAAAAATGCGGGGCTTTAGCCCCCTGAGGGATGACAATTGGAATCTACAAAACCATTTTGAAACGCGCTTCACGTCTATGACCAAAGCCCTAAATCGTCCCACGCGTTGGATCAAGCTCTCCCTCTGGTCTCTTCTTGTCCTCGCGCTGCTCGCGACAACCGGATTCTTTCTCCGCCCCGTCAGCTATCTCAATGCGTGGGTTTACTTGCACGAAGACCTCTCCGGCATCCAGAGCCGCTCCGTCCAGGTTGCCGGCCATCGCGTGCACTATCTTGCCGAGGGCCCGGCCAACGGTCCGGTCGTCGTTCTCGTGCATGGCCTCGGCGCCAGAGCAGAGTACTGGGATAACCTTGCGCCATATCTCGCCAAATCCGGCTTCCGCGTCTACATTCCCGATCTCATCGGCTACGGTCGCAGCGATCGTCCCGCGGATTTCTCCTATTCGGTGCGCGACGAGGCTGCTGTGGTTGTGGGCTTCATGGACGCGCTCAGCCTCAAGCGGGTCGAGCTCGGAGGATGGTCCATGGGCGGATGGATCGCCGTGCTCGTCGCCGCCGAGCATCCCGAGCGCGTCATCCGCCTCATGCTCTTCGATGCCGCCGGCCTCGACGTCCCGCCGCCATTTGACACCGCACTCTTCACGCCTTCCACCGTTGCCCAACTCGACGAATTGAAAGCCCTCCTCTCCCCGCGGCCTCAGCCCATTCCCGCCTTCCTCGCTCGCGACATCCTGCGCAACTTCCGTCTTAATGGCTGG
>Ga0181536_10008261_pt1 | contig 10054 bp, 8 predicted proteins | sample PEATcosm2014_Bin_41_FD_121105 | JGI IMG/M metagenome (GOLD analysis project Ga0181536, IMG submission 121105) | Peatland microbial communities from MTU Mesocosm Facility, Houghton, MI, USA - PEATcosm2014_Bin17_60_metaG | ecosystem: Environmental > Terrestrial > Soil > Wetlands > Peat | place...
CCCGATTTCCTGACCATCTTCAATCGCTACCGCGATACCGGCGCCCCCCTGCAAGCCTTCCCCTCGCCTGCCGACTGGCGCGATCAGTGGATCTACTTTCTCATGGTCGATCGCTTCAACAACTCTCAAGCCCCGCCCCGCCATCAGCCCTATAACGACCCGAACTACTACGATTTCCAGGGTGGCAACCTTGCCAGTGTTCAGGACCAGCTCCTCTATATCAAGCAACTCGGCGCCGGCGCCATCTGGCTCAGCCCCGTTCTCAAGAACCTTCCCCTTCAACCCGGCACCTACCACGGTTACGGCATCCACGATTTTCTGCATGTCGATCCCCGTTTCGCCCGCGATCCCAACCACGCCGATGACGAGCTCCGCGCCCTCGTCGACGCTGCCCACGCTGCTGGCCTCTATGTCATCCTCGACATCGTCCTCAACCATACCGGCGATGTCTTCGCCTACGTCTGCGATTCCGGCGAAACCAATTGCATCACGAACCAGGGCGCGCAAGCCGATTTCCGCCCCTTCGTCCGCCCCATCCAGTGGCGCGACCCCACCGGCGCCGCGCGCCCCGATTGGCCCGACGTCGCCTCCGTCCCCAACCCATCCGCCGACGCTCTCGTTTGGCCCTCCGAGCTGCAGCAGAACGTCTATTTTCGCCGCCAGGGAATGCCCGGGCCCGCCAGCGACGTCATCGGCGATTTCGACTCACTGAAACAATTCCGCACCGATTTAACCGATCTCCAGCAGTTCCTGATTCGCGCCTACCAATATGGAATCGCCCGTTTCGACATCGATGGCTACCGCATTGATACCCTCCGCTACCTCCAACCCGGTCTCCCCCTCCTGTTCGGCAACGCCATTCGCGAATTCGCGCTCAACATCGGCAAGAAGAACTTCTTCACCTTCGGCGAGGTGGACGTCGGCGATGCCGAACAGGTGATCGCCCAGTTCATCGGCCGCACCACTACCGAAAACACCGACATGGTCGGCGTTGATGCCGCCCTCGACTATCCCCTGTACTTCAATCTGAAACCCGTCGCCAAAGGACTCGCGCCGCCTTCGGAAGTGGTCGGCATGTACGAATACCGCAAGCAAGTCGAAGCCGGCGTCCTAAGCTCCCACGGCGACGCCACTCGCTACTTCGTCACCTTCCTCGACAATCACGACAACAAGGAGCGCGTCCGCTATGTCAACCCGGCCAATCCCACGCAATATGACGATCAGGTAACGCTCGGCCTGGCCTGTCTGTATTGTCTGCCTGGCATTCCGTGTCTCTACTACGGCACCGAGCAAGGCCTCTATGGCGCGGGAACCGATCCCGCCGTCCGCGAAGCCCTGTGGGGCGGCCCTGGCTTCTCGCAAAACAGCCTGTACTACCGACACATCTCGCAAATCGCCGCCGTCCGCGAGCAAAGTCCCGCCCTGCGCTACGGCCGCTTCTACTTCCGCCCCATCTCCGGCGACGGACAGCACTTCGGCGTATCGACGTTCCTTAATGGCGCCCTGGCCTTCTCCCGGATTTTGATGGATCGGGAAATCGTGACTGTCGCCAACACCGATACCGTCAATCCCTGCACCGTCTACGTCATTGTGGACAACACCCTGAACAATCCAGGTGATCGGTTGCGCATTCTCTATAGCAATAAACCGGCGCCGCAAGCTCCGGCCGCGATCGTGCAATTCGCCGCCGGCGCCGTCAATGTTCAGGAAACGGACGGAACAACAGGCGTCGGTCCATTGAACTGCGTGCACGTCACCCTAGCGCCCCTGGAAGTGCAAATTCTGGGAGTCTGACTATTCATGAACGCTGGCAACCGGGACATGAGTGAGCCCGAGTTTCTTCGCAGCCCTCAACCGGACGTGCCCCACGATAATCACTCCCTTTTTGTCCACCACGATGGGCTGGCGGAAGCCAAACTTCTTGATGGACGCAGCCACCTTGTCCACCGCGGCTTGCGTGATCAGCCGGGCGCTCCGAGCATACTCAATGGGCTTATCGACGAGCCATGATTCCCCTCTTGATTCCCGCGGCTGCGTCAGCAGGGCCATCAAATCATCTCCGTCCGACTCGCGGCGCTCCACGAACAGCCTGGCCCGGCTCACCGGCGACAGCCCGAATTCCGAGCAGAACGCCTTCATCTGCATCAGCGCCCGGTCGTGAGCCGCGGGCGACGGCCACCGTCCTGCCTGGATTTTGAACTTCGCTGTGCCTGCTTACCTCGCGCGCCCAAGGGCGGGACTGCGAGGTCCCAATGGACGATACGTGGACAGGAACCTGGCTGAGCAAAAGGTCTGGAGTGGCGTTTTCGAGGGGCGTGTGGGGCCGCTAAGTGATAGAAAAATGGTACGCCCGAGTGGATTCGAACCACCGACCTTTTGCTCCGGAGGCATTAACCCCCGAGATTCCTGGGAATTTCGAGTGATGCTAAACACTGCTAACGTTTGCTCCAAGTTGCCAGTTTCCAAAGACTTCCACGGACTCCGCGGCGGGGCGTCCTCGGAGAGCTAGTAACGGTGAACAACGGTTCTATGCGTGGGGTGGGCACAAAAATGGGCACAGTCTTCTCGGCAGCACAATGGCCTGATCCGTCTGTGCATCTTGGCAAACCCTGCCAAGACGGCACCTACAAAACCTACAAAACCATTCTGCACCGGCAGCGTCGGGCCTCGATACCAGAACTGCTGCTCGGCACAACGCCAGCTAGCGCGAAAATCCGTCACCCCGTCGCGCCTGGTTTGCCCATGTTTGCGCCGGTGGCGCCGACCGCGAATGGTTAAACCACCTGTACCCGCGTGCGGCAAAAAACAAAGGCTCGGCTTCGGCCAAAGGAGAAACCGTCACATCATGGGGTCGGTACGATCCGCCGCCGGCGGCGAGTTCAAGGAGTCTTGCCCACGGCTCCCCGAAACATGCCAAGGAGCTCGCAGCTCAGCGATCCCGACCAGAGCGCTCTTACTCCGGGGGATCGTAGCGGTTGACAGGAGCCACTATCCACTCATATTCGGCAGCTAGCTTCGGGCGCAGCTTGCTATCCTTCGACCCATCAACGGCAGCGTGCGATGGGTGTTGGTCATCAGGGTCTTGGTTGTCTGGGTCCAGATACACCTTTTGTTCATACTTGCGCATCGACTCAGCAGTAACTGCAACAAGATACCAGCTAGACCAGCGACCCTTCAGGAAGTCCGCGGGCGTCTCCAAGTGCGCCACGGCGACATTTTCAGCAAAGATTGACATCGTTGTCTCGCCTCTAGAGTTTTGAAAATTCTGAGACGTCGGTCGCCGCTCCTTGCGGTCCTTATCGTAAACGATTTTAGTGGGGTCAATTCGCCTGAATAGTCTTGTCTCATTTGGAATCCCAGCGGGGTCATCATTTCGGCCCGACATCGGATCACGAAGCTAATCGTTCTCGGAGGAGTTCGTGCAATGCAACCATGTGGTCGCCGAGCGGCCCATCCCAGTCCGCGTCGGGCTGGTTTCGATCACTGAATACAGCGTAACCCTCGCTCTCACCTGGCTCGAAGGCTATCTCAAGATCAACGCCGTTCTCGTGCCAATCCAATTGAACTCCCGATTGCTGCGTAGGCGTCCACTGCGCCAATGAGCTGTTGTGGCTCATGATCTGGCTCAGAGCGTTCATCGCAGTTTGTATTGTGGTCCAGTCGACCGGCGGAGCGCCCTCCCGATCCCAATCGTAAGGGAGCGACAGCAATCGGCCAGCACGTAAGACCGTCGGGGATAGCCACGGCCGGCCCGACATACCCGGCACCGAAAATCGCACAAGCCTTACCTCATTGCCGAATTCAACAATTAGGTTGATGGTTTCAGGTTTTTGATCGACGATTTCATTCGGCGTTAATCCTACGGGGCTGGCCGGAAATGTTATGGTCGCTATGTCATTCCGACGATCCGTCAGTGTACGGGGACGCCAGAGATTACGCAGTGCCAAGCTAGCCATCTTTTCGCCTCCAGAGTTCATGCATGCGCGTCGTTGTTATAGAGGTAAAACCGCGGACAATCCACTCGTGTTCGCGGTCGAACATCCGGAATACGCCCGCAAAGTCAGCGGGCTCCGGCCTTCCGCGAGCGGTCAGATTAAGAACGAATATCGCTTGGCCATCGGCTGCCCTGTAGGCCGGCTGCAATGCTACGTGAAGACGTCCAAGATCTTTCCCTGTGTCATCACCCATTCGATAGCGCGCCCTAAACCCGACATCTTCTGGTGTCGTTAGGAACTCATCCGAATAGTGGTTTTCCCAGGTCGTGACGACGCGGCAAAGCTCTCCGTGCTTCGACCAACCCAGGCCGCTAGGCATATGATTCACGTAGGTGACTTCGCACTGCGTCGGGATTATGTCCCCCAACTTTTCCGATTTCGCAAATTCGACGAAGGACGCTAGGGCAGACCGAAAACGTTCGATGATGTGCGTGTATCGGGGGTAGGGTTCGGAATGTGCTCCACGTCGCCAGTTCACGATTAAGCGGTCACGCTGCACTTGGATCAATTCGTTCTTGGGTTCATTCAAGAACCAAACACGTGGAGGGGGTGGAGCGTCGTCGAACGTTTGCACGCTGATGCCTACCTTCGGAAACGAGCTCCCTTCAAATTCCTCGTAAGCCTGCTCCAGTTCGCCGTGTTCTTCAATCCGAGAGTACCCTTCCGTCCTGAATATGCTCCAGAGTAGCCCGAACTGCGGCGTTCGCAACAACTCAAGGGCTTTGAACTGTAGCGAAATGGCCACCTCGGCAACGGGTGGCTCTTCAAATTCCGGCAACTTCGGCGTCGGTATTGTCTTGTTCATTTACGCGTCTTGGAATCGCGCTGGTTGGCGCGCGCCGGCCTTTCGGATTGGGCCTCCGAGGCGATCCGGACGCCCACACGCCCCAAGTCCTCTTGATTGTGCCAGATCCACTCGCGGAGTATCCAGGATGCCACTTCCGACTTGTTCTTCCCGTGTAGACCGATGGGAACCATTTGTTTTAGCACGCCATCAGTGGTCCCGTCGACGGAAACCTGAAGCCGGACCGTCGGAACGCTGTTTTGTCTGGACACTAAGGCGTACCTAATCTCAGTCTAATTACAGTGTATCTAGATACAGGTTGTCGGTCAAGGAGAATCCGCTTCCTCCGACGCTACCGGGGCAAGAAGGCGGCCATTTTAGGGTTACGCCGCCTCGTTTGCCTCCCGGTAGGGATGACAACGAGAGCCACAACAGCCATACCAACCTGTGGGCAGGCGCAGACCGCTTCCGATATGAGGGAATATCGCTCCCACGCGGAGTCGTGGAAAGAGCCGAAACGGACGAAGCCGGCAGGCGTTTCCGGAGACGACGGGAACGGGAGCAACGGGGAGAATAGCGTCCCGCAAGAAATCCAGGCTGGCACCCGCACCAAACCCGCCGCCGTTGGCGTCGAGGAACGCCACCAATTCACTGCCCAATCCTCCTGGTGGCGTGCCCGACTACTTTGACGTACGCCCGCGGGAGGGTTTCGGCCGGCGACTGTCTTTCGCGGGCAGATTCTCCAACGCCAAGATCGTCCGATTCATTTCCGCGTGTTGGAGCTTCAACCGTTTCAATAGCTTCTGAGTTTCAAGCTGCTTGTGAGCCGTTTCCTTGACACCTCGACTGCCGGTTTCCACCTGGGGCGATTTCAGGTTCGTTGCGCTGCCATTCTCAAGCCCTTCGAGCAACGCAGACAGGGTCACTCCTAATGCGCCGGCTACCCTTGACAGATTGTCGAAGCTGATGTTCTTCTCGCCGCGCTCGATTTGGCCGATGTAGGTTCGGTGGAGCCCGCTGACGTAAGCGAATTCCTCCTGCGACCATTTCTTGGTCGCCCGAAGCGCCTGGACGCGCTTGCCCAAAAGTACCAGTAGGTCGTTCACCTACCAAGAGTCTGGAACTTCCGGCATTCCTGCCACTACAGCCAGTGAATAGCACCGCCGATAGATCTCTAACGGTGTAAACTGAGTTGGAGCCGATCTTCACAGAGTCGGACGCATTTGGCTTCCTCTGCCGCGCGGCTCTGGTTGACTCGACTTGGGCCAATTGGTTTTGCAGGAGGCGACTATGCGTGGTCGAACGCTTACGATCAGGCACATCCAACAGCAGGACGATGCGCTTGCGCATCGTGGATCGCGTGGGAAGCACAGTCAAGTCCGGACGGTGCGGACGCTGACCGGGGTCAGGGTGCCGATCGGCGCCGTTGCCGGCTTCGGTGACCCTCTCAGCTGCCCCGCGAAGCCAAGGCCGGAATCGGACCGGGCAGCCGTCACTTGTTCCCACCACTATGGCAAAAAATAAGAAGGCAAAAGGCACTGCCGCCACAAGCCATCTCGATGGGGTGACCGACTACCGGTTTCCTGAGGCGACGCGTAAGAACAATCCGCCCGCCAAGATTGCGGCCGAAGGTCACGTTCCAGTGGTTCCGAAAGTAGACTACACATACAGTCCGCGACGCCCTCCCGAACTGCGCTTCGATCCGACAGGGCGCGGCGACAAGGTGCCTGAGTTAGTGGCGAAGGCGATCGAGCAGAAGTTGACAGAGGCCGAAGCCTGGACGCTCGCTGAGGCTCTGCGTGTCCACGAGCCATGGCTGGAGTGGGCCGGAAAGCGCGAAGCGAAATCGTTCGCGGTGGATCCGGTGGCGCTGCACATCCATGAGCGGGTGAGCACGCAGGCGATCTTGCGTGTGGCCGCGCGGCAGGACGTAATGCGGTCGCTATTCGCCGATCCGGAGCAGGAGTACAACGAAGCGGTCCAATTCTACAAGCATGATGTGGACTGGTCGAACCGGTTAATCCTTGGTGACAGTCTCCAGGTTATGTCATCGCTGGCACGACGTGAGGATCTGGCGGGCAAGGTACAGATGATTTACATCGACCCGCCCTACGGGATCAAGTTTAGAAGTAACTTTCAGCCTGAAATCGGCAATCGGGACGTGAAGGATAAAGAGGTCGACCTTACGCGCGAGCCGGAGATGGTCAAGGCGTACCGAGATACTTGGACGCTTGGGGTCCATTCGTATTTAACGTACTTACGGGACAGACTTATCGTCGCCAAGGAACTACTCACCGACACGGGCAGTATTTTCGTGCAGATGGGCGATGAGAATCTGCACTTGGTACGGTCGCTCATGGATGATGTGTTTGGTGCCAAGAACAGCGTCGTAATGCTTGTGGTGAAGAAAAAGTCGCAGACTCCAATTACCGAGTCGATCAATGACTACCTACTTTGGTACGCCAAGAATCAGGCCGGTATGTTTTACCGACCTCTCTCTGAAGCAAAACTCCCCACGGACGAAGACTCACGCTTCAAGAAGGTTGAGCTTCCAACCGGCGAGCGCCGACCGGTGAAACTCTTCCCGCCGGGGCCGATTCCCGCAGATTGCAAGTTCGTCAACGACGACTACCCAGTAGTTAGCCAAGACCCAAGTGCGACGCGGAGCCATGGTTTCCTGCTTCACGGAAGAACAGTTGTGCCCGGGCCCAATCGGCATTGGACGTATGACCCCGAGACCGACATGCAACGCCTGGAAAAGTGTGCCAGGCTGCGGCCTGCCGAGAAGACCGCCAGAGGGGTCATTTATTGGAGCGACTACGATCGCTCGCCATTGTCCAACATTTGGGATTTCCACGGGGAACCCGACCCTGTCTACGTGGTCCAAACCAACCGCGGCATCGTCGAACGATGCGTCCTCATGACCACAGTACCGGGGGATCTCGTTTTCGATCCGACGTGTGGCAGCGGAACAACCGCCCTCGTGGCGGAGCAATGCGGCCGAAGGTGGATCTCTACTGATACCAGCCGCGTCGCGATCGCAATTGCGCGGCAACAGCTCTTAACTGCAAAATACGACTACTATAGGTTGCGCGACGAGGCCGTCGGAGTCCTCGGCGGCTTCCGGCATCGGACCGTTCCGAAAGTCACCCTTAAGGCCATCGCCCAGAACACAAATCTCGACCCAATCTTCGCCAAACACGATACCCTCCTCGATGTGAAGCTCGGCGCCGCCAATTCCGCTCTCGTGAATACCGTTTCGGGCGGCCTGCGGAAGGAATTGGCAGCCAACCTTGTGGTCAAACAGAAGCATGACGGCAAGAATGCTGTGACCGATGCCGACCGCCGTCGCTGGGACCTGCCGCCAAAGGGCAAGGGCTGGCAGCACTGGGAGGTCCCGTTCGACACCGACCCGGATTACCCCGCGGACCTCAAGAAAGCCATCGAGGAATACCGCGCCGCTTGGCGCGCAAGGATGGACGAAGTCAACGCTTGTATCGCGGCAAACGCCGAGCAGGAAGAACTTGTGGACCAACCGGAGGTGGACCGCAAGATCACGCGCGTCAGCGGGCCGTTCACCGTGGAAGCCGTTCAGCCGCCGGAGATGTCGCTGGGCGACGCCATCGAGGTCAACACTGGCCAGTTTGCGGGCGATCCGGAGGAGTTGGGTGAGACGTTCGTGATCCGCGAGGTCCAGGTGGGCGAGTCTGCGCAAAACGTCGAGGCGTACCTCGCGAAAATGGTGGACCTGCTCAAAATGGACGGCGTGCGATTCCCCGACAACAAGCACATGAAGTTCACGCGCCTGGACCCGATCTACGCCAGCGGGAGTTCGGCCGGCATCCACGCCGAGGGGCGATGGGTCAAAGTGGGCGAAACGGATGATGACCCGAACGGAGACGCCACGGTCGGCGTCGTGTTCGGGCCGCAGTACGGCCCCATCACCGCGAAGATGATCGAGGAGGTGATCCGGCCTGCCGCGCGCCGTTATGAGGACCTGGTCTTTGCCGGGTTCAGTTTCGATGGTCCCGCGCAGGCGGTGATCGACGAAGGGCATCCCCGCCTCCGGATGCACCTCGCCCACATTCGTCCCGACGTGAACCCCGGCATGAACGGCCTGCTGAAAGAGCAGCCAGGCAGCCAGTTGTTCACGGTGTTCGGGCGGCCGCGCACGGCCCTCGATGGCCCGGACGGCGAGGGGATGTACCGCCTGAAGATGGAGGGCGTCGATATCTACGACCCGGTGACGAACGCCATCGTGGACACGGGCGCCACAAAGGTCGCGGCTTGGTTCGTGGACGGCGATTACGACGGGCGCACGTTTTGCATCACGCAGGCGTTCTTTCCCGACCGGAGCGCGTGGGAGAAACTGAGCAAAGCCCTCAACGGCGTAGTCGATCCGGACCGCTTCGATGCGTTCTCCGGCACGGCGTCGCTGCCATTCCCGGCTGGCCAACACAAGTGCGCGGCGGTGAAGGTAATCGACCCCCGTGGTAACGAGGTTATGCGGGTCCACCCGCTCGTTGGGGAGGGTAAATAAGGATGGCCCGGAAGGGCACGAACGGCGCGGCGGTGGGCCAGGAACAACTCCCGGTCCAGCCTGTCGAGAAGCCGATCATCTGTAACCCGTACGACGAACCGCAGGATCACTGGATCTACGACAAAGAGACGGGCGCGGCCAGCCACGCGGGGATGCGACGGCCCGCGAGCTACTGGTACAAGACCGAGCGGACCGGCAGCGCGCAGTTGATGCTGTCCGGACTTGCGGAAGAGGAACGTGACGACCTTCCGCTCGTGAACCTGCTGCGGGAGGACGTGCGCAGGCTCCGCGAGCACAATTACAAGGCGTGGCCGAAGATCACACGCGACCTCCTGCAACACTGGTCGCGTCCGGATCGGGGGCGCCGGTTGTTCTTCTGCCAGCGGGAAGCCGTGGAGACGATCCTGTATCTGTTCGAGTTTCGCATCTGGAAAACGAAACGCCTGCCGTTCAAGCCGGCCCTGAGCGACAGCGATCTGGCTCTGCTGCTCGCGGGCGACCGGCCATCCTTCAGTTTCGCGGGCCAAGAGTTTTTCCCTCGCCTGATCGACCCCTCGCCGGAGGACGGCATGGTTCCGCTCCGGCGCATGGCGGCGAAGATGGCGACCGGGAGCGGCAAGACCGTAGTCATGTCCATGTTGATCGCGTGGGCGTTCTGCAACCGGGGCCAGAACGAGGCGAGCGCCTTTTTCCCGAACGGCGTCCTGATCTGCTGCCCGAATCTGACCGTGAAGG
>Ga0181536_10008263_pt1 | contig 10052 bp, 11 predicted proteins | sample PEATcosm2014_Bin_41_FD_121105 | JGI IMG/M metagenome (GOLD analysis project Ga0181536, IMG submission 121105) | Peatland microbial communities from MTU Mesocosm Facility, Houghton, MI, USA - PEATcosm2014_Bin17_60_metaG | ecosystem: Environmental > Terrestrial > Soil > Wetlands > Peat | place...
GACCTGGCCGTCCAGTTCCGGAGCGCTAGGGCCTTCCTACGGGCTCGTGGTTGACCCGCTTGCAACGCCTGGCGTGGTGTGAGGTTGCTCTCGGGCCTCACCCTCCGGCATGGCCGGGTGAGCTGAGGGAACGTCGGCCCACCCACTCCCCGGACGGTAAGCTGGCGGCGCCGCGGAAGGCATGAGGGCACACCATGACCACACATCCCGCAGAGGCGACGAATCAGAACCTCGACCCGGACTGGCGACGCTATGGCGAGGCGCTCCTCCACGCCATGGCGGAGGTGCGGGCGGAGACGCCGGAGAACGTCCACGCCGTGCTGATGGAGACCGCCGACTACTGGCTCTCGCTGGGGCTCGCCATCGGCACCGAGCAGCCAGAGACGGCACGTCGCCTGCTCCGTCTCATCGAGACGGAGGAGCCCGAGCTGCTCGAGCTGACCGCGGACGCGCAGCACTTCGTGGCGGAGGCCCTGGCGTGAGGCGCCGCGGGCTCGTCTCCAACCTCTACCGCGCCGCGCGGATGGCCAACGACGTCTCAACGCTGGCGTCGGGCAATCCCCACCGCATCGCCCGGCGGGCCAAGAACAAGATCATCGGACGAGCGGCGGCGCGAGCCGGGATCTGGCGGGCGCTTTGGCGCTGAGCTCAGCCGTGGGCCGGTAGGCGTTCGGAGAGGACCGTCGCCGTTTCGCGAACCTCCTCCAGGTCGAGGTCGCGTTCCAACCAATCCGTGGTCGCCATTTGTGGACGCCCGACCCGGGGCTAAGACACGTTCTGAGACCCCTCGGGCGCGGACGACCCACGCGCGGGGCGAGGTACGCTCGGCCCGCTTTGCGGCTCGGGTCTTCGACCGCCGAGCGTACCTCGCCGAGGGCCATATTCAAACATCCGCCCAGCCCGCCCTTCCCTAATGCCCTATTTCCTGTAACGATATTCTCTTGACCGAAGCTGTTCTATGAGATTTAGTAGTACAAATTAGGGACGAAATCCAACCGATATCGCCAATGAATACCGAGATATTTCCCAAAAGACGTCCACAAATGGCTAAAGAACCTAGTTTAGACGACAAAAATTCCACAATGCGGCCCACTTCCCCTGCTCTCGGCCATGTCGACCTCGCCGTTCTCAGCCAAGCAGATCGCCACCAGCGGTCTGTCCTCGTGTTCCCCGACGATGCTGGCCTCCTCGACGAGGTAACAGGGGGGCGCCGCCAGACTGACGCCAGCGTCCGGGCTCTCGTACGGGCGGGTTGGCTTCTCCGGGTTCGACGGGGGACCTTAGTAGTCCGTACTCGGGCCGGGACCCTCGACCAGGGGGCTCTCGCCCTCGTCGGGGATATCACCCGCCACCCCCATCTGGTCAGCGGCGGCGCTGCTCTCGCACGAGCTGGTCTGACCGATCAGTCCTTTCGCACCATCATCGTGTTGACAGCCAGCCCTCAGCGCTCGTGGTCGTGGCTGGGCGAGACGGTCCGCTATATCAGGACCCGAGAGGATGCCTTATGGGGCGGCCGGTCGCACGCAGGCTCCGGCTCGACTCGCATCGCGCGCCCCACCCGGGCGGTCCTCGACTCCCTCGCCCACCCTCGATGGGGGGTCAGCCTCTCCGAGGTGGCCAAGGCTCTAAACAAGGGGGAGCGGGACGCGAAGTTCCTCGATCAGCTCGCCGACGATACGGCCCATCTCGGCAACGCCCTTGCGGCACGTCGCGTCGGCTTCCTCGTCCAGCGACTCTTTGGCCGCGAAGCCGCCCGGCCCTTCCTGCCGTTGCGGGGCCGCAGCAACGCCATCGTCCCCCTGGCGCCAGCTACGCCGTCCCAGGACGGCCCGATCGATACCATGTGGCGCCTGCGCATCAACGTCGACCTCGGCCTCGTTCTCGGCGACCTGGATCACGCATGACCCCACCTGGTCGCGTCCAGACTGCTGCCGATCTCCGCGATATCGCTGAGGAGCTCGGCCGGCCCTTGCCCGCGATCGAGCAGGACTTCTTGCTCGTCCGCATCGCCGCGCAGCTCCAAGCTGACTTCCCTGATCAGCTCTGCTTCAAAGGCGGTTTCGTCCTCCGCCACGTCTACGGGACCGTCCGACTCTCCTTGGACGTCGACGCCACCCGGCATCAGCCGGCGAAGAACAAGCTGGACTCCGACGCTGTGGGTGACTCCATCCGCGCGGCCGGCAAGCCCTTCTACCGCATCCCGCCTCTTTCCCCCGCGACCAACTCGAAGAACAGTCTCGACTTCGACGCCGTCAAGTTCCAGGGGCCCATCTCTCGCGGACAGGTCGCTGTGGAGGTCAGCTATCGCGAGGGCATCTGCTTGGAGCCCGTCCCGGCACCGATCGGTCCCCCCTACATCGAGCGCGTGACCATCCCAACGATGGATCCGGTGGAGATGCTGGCCGAGAAGTACCGCACCCTCTGCCAGCGCAGCCGGACGACCGATCTCCTCGATGCCGCCCTCCTGTGGGATGGTGTGGCCGGTCCCATCGCTCCCCGTCAGGTGGCCGAGCTCATTCCCGTGAAGTTCGCTGAAGGCATCGTCAGGGGCGGAAACCACGCCGACCGGATCAGGACCAACATCGAGGGGATGGCCGCAACCTACGACGCCGACATCCAGGCCAGGGCGCCAGGCGCGATGGAGTACCAGCGGGCCGCGCAGCTCGTCCTGTCGAGGATCCCGTCTGTATTTCGGCACTGAGGCATAGGCCTGCCCGCACGACGCTCGCGACCCGCGCTTCCCTCGCCTCTCGAGGCGTAGGAAGCAATGAGTCGGCCGATGATCTCGTGAAGGCGGTGGCACAGCCTCGCCGCGACCCATTGCGGGAGTGCCCTGGGCTAGGGGATAAGGACGGCGCGAGCTGTGGCAGGCTTCTTCGCGGTCGCCTGCCTCGCGGTCGACGACAGCGCATCGATCAAGGACGGGAAGAGGATAGGCGGCGGGCTGTTCGCGATCTCGCAGGCTGGCGCTTCCCGCCACCTGCCTGCGCCCCCTCGCAACGTCGACCGTCGCGCGACGGCCGGGGCCTGTCCGCTGGCGCGCCGGCGTCTGGTCGCCATGGGCAGATCGGTCTCGGCATCCATCCATCCGATGCCTTTGGAGGCCTTGCGAACCTGGACCAACGTCATATACCCCTTGGCCACATTCAGGTGATTCGCGCGCGTGTCGAAGCGATAGATGTGACGGAAGAGCCCCTCGAGTTCCTTGATTTCGTCCGTGCGGATATTCTCATGCACCGCGAACACTGAGAAGTGCGTCCACTCACCTTCTTTCTGCCTCCTGTGTGCGCGGAGGCGTCCCCGCACACCCGAGTGAACTCCGATAGCCGCGATCCCGACGTACACCACGTCAAACCGCCACTTCCCACGGTCCACACCCGTGCGGATGCCGTGCTTCTGGTAGAGGACGTACATGCCGCGCGTTCCGGCGGGCACCTTCTCCACCTCTGACAGGGGTGCGAGCTCGAAGCAACTCTTGATCAAACGAAGGGGCGCGACGGGCACTGGGTCCACCTCCGGAGCAGGGCTGCAGTAGGACTGTTTGCGTCTCTGTTGGCGTCAGCGGCGAGCTCCGGCTATTGCAGCACGTCCCCCTGCGCAGCGGGGCATCGTGCCGACCCACAAGGCGAAGGCGCGGGCGGTCCGTCCGCCCGCGCCGCACAAATCGGGGGAACCGTCCTACGTGGCCCCCTCCACGACGGGCTCCTCACGCGGCTCGCCCGCCACCGCGAGCCGCCGGCCGAGGAGTTGAAAGCTCTCGACCACCAGGTCCACCTGTTTGACGCGGTGGCCGTCGATCTCGCGCGTCCAGGTGGCGATCCGGCCCTCGACGTAGAGCTCGCGGCCCTTGCCGCCGTACTTCGCCAGGGTCTCGGCAGCGCCCTGCCAGGCGACCAGATCGACGAAGGTGGTGACCCCGGCCGCCGTGGTGGCGAGGCCGAAGTTCAGGACGGGCTTCCCGGTCGGGGTGTACCGCAGCTCGCCGGGGACGGTCATCCGACCCACGAGGTGGAAGTGGTTGACGCCGAAGGAGCGGGGCTTGGGCGCCGGCACCTCGGCGACGGTGTCCGGGGAGCTGCTGTCGGGGTTCTGGTTCCGGGGCATCGGGTTGTCCTCCGTTGAGGTTGATCGCGTGGCTTCCGTGAAGCGGCGCGCCCGAGGCCGAGCGGAAACCCCTCGCCGCCAGGCGACTCGTCTTGGGGGTTGCAGCGAGGGCGCGCGCTGCTTGGATGCCACCTCCAGCGATCAACCTCCTCGGCGGGGAGGACCCCTACTCCCCGGCCCTGGAGCCCGCGCAGCCCTCACGCCGATACGTGACGGGAAGGGGCCCTCGGCTCCATTCGGCAACACCAGCGGGCCCCAGCGGTTGAGCGTTTGCCTGTGGGTGACTGGCGCCGCCCCGCCGGCATGGGGTACACTTGTGCGTATGGTTGCGGCAGAACCACATACCAGTAGGCCGATCCCGGAGGCAACGGGCAGGAGCACCCTCACGCTGGCGGCTGGGAAGACCGACGACGGCGGCGCCACCCGGGCCTCGCTCCAGGCCGTGAGCGACCGTCAGGCGCTCGGGCTCAGCGAGTGCGCTCGCGTCGTGGCGGGCGTCGTTGGCAGCCGGACGTGCGGGCAGCGGGGACGGCTCGCGGACGACATCCCGCTCGAGAGGCCAGCATGAGCGGCCTGTGGGCGGCGTGGGCACGGGGACCCATGGCCCCAGCCCAGGTGCTCCGCCGGCCGCTCTCGCCGTGGGCGGCGGCGCTGGTTGCCGTCTGCTGGATCGTCACGGCGCCGCTCGTCCTGGTGGTGGGCATGCTGACCGAGATCCTCGGCCGGGCCCTGGCGGGCGCGGTCCGGGTCGTGGTCGGAGTCTTCGCCCTCGGCGCCCTCTTCGCGCTGCTCGACCTCTTCCTGACGCACACCTGAGCCGCGGTACCAGGGGCCGGCCGCTCCGGCCCTGGTACCGCGCGGGCCTGCCGGGTCGGTGCCCGGTCAGGCCGCCACCTCCTCGTCGCCGGGTGTCACAGCATCGAGCACTCGGTGTGCCGCCATCTGGATGCGCTGTGCCGACTCGGCGATGGCGCGACGCGCTTGCTCGCCACCCCCGGCCCACACCGCCAGGTAGCCGAAGGAGTACTCGGAGGTGTCGATGCCGAGGCCGGCGCAGACGACGTAGGCGACCGACTCGGCCTCCAGCTCGGCCTGCTCCCGGCTCAGTCCTGCGCGATCCGCGTGGAGGATGGCGTGGGCAAGCTCGTGGGCGAGAGTCTTCACCTGCTGACGCTGCCCGTTCCGCACCTCGATGCGGATGCGCCGCAGCGCGTGGTTGCAGTCGCCGTTCACGGCGTCGGGCAGGTAGTCCTCCTCGACGGTGAACTGCAGACCGTGGGCCACGGCGCGCAGCTGCGTGTACCAGTCGCTCGGGTCGCTACCCTCGAGACGGCTGACCGGCGGCCCAGCGAGTTCCTCGCCATCGGTCTGGCTGACGTCGAACACATGGGCCACCCGGAACGCGTGGGGCCTCCCGGCCACCCATCGCTCGTCCCCCGACTCGCCGTCGACGACCCGCAGCCGCGGGACGACGGGAGCCAGGATGGCGATGCCGTGCTCGCCCTTGCGCACGTGGCGACCCAGCCGGAGCCAGGCGTGGAACCCGGCGACGCGCTTGGCGTCGGGACGCTGGGCGGCGATGAGAAGCGTGTTCCCCCAGCTGTACCGGTGGAAGCGCCGCTGCACGTCCAGCCAGGCGCGCCAGGCTGTGGAGCTGGTGAGGTCCGCGACGCCGTCGGCGAGGGTGGCGAGCAGCTCGGCTGCGGTGGTGCGTTCCATGGGACGGTCCTCCTGTGGGTGGGGCTGCGATGCGCAGCGACACCGCGGAGGCCGAGCGAGCGGAGGGAGGAGCCGCAGGCTCCAACGCAGTGGTGCCCGGAGCTCAGCAGCGAGGCCGGAGCACGCTGCCCAGCAGAGCAGCCCGCCCACAGGGGAGGCGGATCCGGGATGCGGCCGCTTCGAGGGCACGCCCCGACCAGACGCGGCAGCCCCACCGCCTCGGCAATACTGGCCACCGAGCATGGAGCGGAGCAGACCTGACCAGCACCCGCTGGACCCGTTGTCCGCCCAGCGTCGGATCGGGGCCCTGCTGGCCCGGACGCGGTCTCTCGGCCAGGCCGCGAGGCAACTACGAACGGACGACGCTCACGGGTTGCCCGATGGTCTGGTGGGGTCTCTCGACACCACGATCATCCAAGTCCTGGAGATCCGGGCCGTCCTGCTCGCCGGGTCCGGCCTGGCCCCCGAAGCAGCCCGCAGCGCCCGGAATGCGCTCATGGTCCGCGAGTACTTCCGCGGGGATCCCCTGGAGAAGATCGGTGAGCGGCACGGGCTGAGCCATCAGCGGGTTCGCCATCTGCTGCTCGTCGTCGGCGCGTGTCGAGTACCGGAGCCACCCCGGCGATGCAGCATCTGCCCGGAGCCCGTCGAGGCCTTCGGGCTCTGCCGTTTCCACTATTACCGCCAACGCACATACGGGGACCCCGAGTTCGTGCCCCGGCGAGGGGTGAGCGCGGAGCACGGGACCTCGAGCCGGTACGACGCCGGATGCCGATGCGCCGCGTGTCGCGCCGCGAATACCGCCCGCTACCACGAGAGCACGGAGCTTCGCCGTCGGGCACTTGCCAGCGCGGAGGTGACCCATGGATCCGCCTCGACGTACCGCAATTGGGGCTGCCGCTGCGAGCCGTGTCATCAAGCAGCACTGGCCCGCGCCGCGCTGGCGAGAGCCGCACGTCGGGTAGGTCGCCAACAGCAGGCGCTGACCGCGTCGCGTACGCGCCCCTCACAAAGGTCCGGCCCGAGGTTGCCCCTGTAACAGTTTCCTGAGAATCCTCAACGCCGCGTACGCGGCTGTACGCGCTAACGCGAAGGCGAAATCGCTCCTGTACGCGCAGACGCGCCGAGCCATCGCATCTGTACGCGCGGACGCGTCACAGCGGTCCGATCGCGTACGCAGCGTCTGGCGCGTACGCGTCGACGTCCAGGCAGGTGCGGCCCGGATTCGTACGCGATTCGTACGCGGCTGCTGGTGGCATGGGGGCGCTTCGCCCGCCACCCCAGGAGGTTTTACCCCATGCCCACGGCCACCGCCAACCCGAGCAGCTGGATCAACCCATCGCCCGACCCCAGCCAGCTCCCCGGTTCTGACCAGATCCTCGGCCTGGTCGCCGGGGTGCGCTGGGCGGCACTGGTCTGCTGCCTCGTCGCCCTGATCATCGGCGCCGCCGTCTGGGCCTTCAGCTCCCACCAGGGCAATCCGTACTGGGGCCAGAAGGCCAAGCTCTCCGTCTTCGGCGCCCTTCTCGGCGTCTTTGTCGTCGGCGCCGCCCCCGCGCTCATCCAGTGGCTGTACACCCTCGGCACCCAGGTGGCCGGGTGAGCGAGCCTGCGCCAGCCGCAACGGTGACGGCACGCACCGAGCGGCGGCGCCGATTCGTGCCGCGCGCGGCCGGGGCACTCCTCGTGGTGGTGGCCTTCCTCACGGCGGCCCTGGCATCGCCACCGGCGGTCCGGGCCGATCCCGCCTCGCCGACACCCGCGGCCGCTGCGGGCCCCACGGACACGCCTCTAACCACCGCGTCGCCGACCACGACCCCCGCCGTCACGCCGACACCCACCGCCTCGCCCCGCTACTCGGGCGGTGGCGGGATCATCACCAGCCTCATCTTCGGCCCGGCGATCGACGCGGTGGCCAACTGGATCACCCAGGGCGCTGCCGCCTCGACCACCTTAGTCATCGGCCTGTTCGCGGCCGACCCGGCGAACCCCGACCTCACCGCTCCGTGGTTCATGGGCGCCTATTACGGCAGCGGCAGCGCGTCCGGGCGAACCGGTCCACCGGGCTCGGTCGTCATCGCCGCCTGGCTGATGCTGCTGGTCGTCATCGCCTCGGTCATGTCGGGGGTCATCCGCGGCGACATCCCGGGCATGATCCGCCTGCTCTTCGTCCGACTTCCGGTCGCGATCTTCGTCACGTTCATCGCGATCTGGCTGGTGTCAGAGCTCCTCGCCCTCACCAACCTGGCCACCAGTTGGGAGGTCGTCGGCGGCATGCACGGCCTCGCGACGTGGTCGCTGCAGGTCTCGACCGCAAACCTGGGCACCGACTTCCTGACCGTCCTCGCCTCCCTGGTCCTCATCGTCGCCACCCTGCTCTGCTACCTCGAGCTCCTGGCCCGCGACGCCGCCGTCTACATCGTCGCCGCCTTCATTCCCCTCATCGCCCTGGCCTCGCTGTGGCCCGGCGCCCACCACGTCCTGAAGCGCGGCGCCGAGACCCTCTTCGTGCTCTGCATCAGCAAGTTCGTCATGGCCTTCGTCCTGGTCCTGGGGGGGGAGGCGCTCGCCGCGTCGATTACCACCGGGAACTTCGGCGCTCTGGTCGCCGCGGCCCTCATCTTCCTGCTCGCGGCCATCGCGCCCTTCGCGGTCTTCCGCCTCCTCCCCATCCTCGAGGCGACCGCGGTCGCCGGCCTGGTGGGCGGGGCGTCGGGCTTCGGCAAGCGCGCGGGAGCCGCCGCCGTCCGGACCGGCCAGCGGGTCGGCGCCGCGGTCGCGTCGGGCGGGACCTCCGAGGCGGTGGGCGGCGGCGCCGCCCTGAGCAAGGGTTCCGGCGCCGTCCCGACCCCGGGAGCAGGGGGCGGTCCGGACGGGTCGTCGGGTCCGGACCACCTGAAGCTCGCCGGCACCGGCGGCCAGCCCGCGGGTGGTCCGGGGTCGGGCGGCGGGGGCCAGCCGGCCGCTCCGAAAGCGGGATCAACCCCCGCGCCACAGGACGCCTTCCCCGCGGATCCCAGCGGTAGCCCCCAGGCAGCCGACGCTGGGCCGGCCATCGCTCGCACCCGTACACGCCCCACCACCTCGCGGCAGGAGGGGAGCCCCGCATGAGCACGGGCATCCGCTATCACTTCGGCCCGCGCGACCGGCGCGCCCTCCTGCTCGGCATTCGCCTCGGTCAGATCGCGATCCTCGCCACCGGGGCGTTCGCCGGCATGGTCGTCCTGCTCGGCGCCCGCGGCAGCGCCGGCGGCCTCTTGGCGCTGTTTCTCGTGGTCGGTCTCACCGCCACCGCCGCGTTCGTGCCCATCTCGGGACGCGCCCTCGACGAGTGGCTGCCCGCCGTCCTGCGCTTCCTCCTCCACGGGAGGCGCACCTGGCGCTCCCCGCAGCCACGCCGCGGCCAGGTCCTGCGCATCACCCGGGGCGGCGAGGCCCGGGTGATCGCCGAGCAGCCCGCCTTTCCCCCGGTCCTGCGCGACTGCACCATCCTTGCCGTCCCCGTCCCCCGCGGCGAGCTGGGCGTGGTCAAGGACGCACGGCGGGGCACCTGGACCGCCGTGCTCCGGGTGCGCGGGGCGTCCTTTCCTCTGACCGACTCCGGCGAGAAGGCCCGGCGCATGGGGGCCTGGGGGGCCGTCCAGGCCAGCCTGGCCCGCCGCGGCACCCCCATCTCCGCCCTCCAGCTCGTCGTGCGGACTCTGGCCGAGGATCCCGACGCGCTGGCTCGCCACCTCGCCGAGCAGCGCACCCTCGACCTGCACAGCCCGATCGTGCGCAGCTACCTCACCCTCCTCGACGACGCGGCTCCCGTCGCCGAGGCGCAGGAGGTTCAGGTCCTGGTCGCGCTCCAGGTCAGCCTGCGCAGCGCGGGCCAGCAGATCCGCCAGGCGGGGGGCGGCGACACCGGCGCCGGCGAGGTCCTGAGCCGCCAGCTCCACGCCCTCCAGACCCAGATGCAGGGCGCCGACATCGAGGTCGAGGGGGCGCTGCCACCGCGCCTGCTCGCCCAGACGCTGCGCGAGGCCTGGGACCCCGGCGCGACCGACCAGCTTCGCCTCACCGCCCGCCACCACCCCGAGCACGAGGGCGTGCCGGTGTCGGCGAGCGGGCCCCTCTTCGCCCGGCCGTCGTGGAGGGGATACGAGACGGACTCCGCCCTGCACACGTCGTACTGGATCAGCGAGTGGCCGCGGGTCCCCGTCGGGCCCGGCTTCCTGATGCCGCTC
>Ga0181536_10008264_pt1 | contig 10051 bp, 9 predicted proteins | sample PEATcosm2014_Bin_41_FD_121105 | JGI IMG/M metagenome (GOLD analysis project Ga0181536, IMG submission 121105) | Peatland microbial communities from MTU Mesocosm Facility, Houghton, MI, USA - PEATcosm2014_Bin17_60_metaG | ecosystem: Environmental > Terrestrial > Soil > Wetlands > Peat | place...
CGTCGCCTCGGCCGGCACGGATTCGCCTTGCGGCCAATCGGGTCCGAACTCGTTCCTGACCGCTCGGCGAGGGCGGCGGGCGCACGAATGCGCGTCCCCGGCAGCGCCGGAGACAACGCCCTATATTACCGGGAAATCAACATTGCGGTCAAGCCTATAGCGGCTTCTCCGCGACCAAAGCGTAGGTTCCCGTAGCGCTGATCCCGCTCCCGAACCCGCAGTCGCCGAATCCGGTGTCCTGGGTGAGCTTGAACCCGTGCGGGACGCTCTGGAAGGTCAGGCGGCAGTTTCCGCTTGCCGAGGAGCTGGACCACGTGGCGGGCAGCCCGGCCGGGATCACCCCCACGACGAAGCCGAGGCCGGCGTCGGTCTGCCGTATCGCGTTCACCGAGAACGCGATACGGCCGCCCTTCGCGGCGACGAGGACCACTTGGTTGCCGGGCGCGAGCGGCTTCTTGGTCACCGTATCGATTTGCCGGTAGGTTCCGGGGACCAGCTTGGCGGTCTGGGCTGCTCCGGCAGCCCCGAGGAGCAAGGTAAACAGGGCTGCGCCGCCGGCGGCGGGCAGGCGCCGGGCGAGGGTCAAGCCCGGCCGGCCTTGCGGCGTTGCGCTTCGGCCTCGTGGCGCCGCGCCAGTTCGTCCGGATCGGCGACGATCAGGTATGGTTTGACGCTGTGGACCCCGGGCCGGAGCGGAAGCGCTTTCATGCCCGGCGATTCGACGCCGGAGCCGCGATTCTCCGCGCGGAAGGGCCTCCACGATGCAACTGAAGGACCGGCCCGAGGCTGCGGTCGCGCCGGCGAACGACGCCGCGCACGCGATCTTCGCGCTCTTACGCGACTGGGAGATCGACCTCGTCTTCACCTGTCCGGGCAGCACGGAAGCGGCCGTGCTCGACGCCTCGCTCGCTTTTCCCGAGATGCGGCTGATCCTCACCACGCATGAATCGATCGCGGTGGCGGCGGCCGACGGCTACGCGCGCGTGACCGGACGGCCGGCCGTCGCCTATCTGCATGCGAACGTGGGACTCGCCAACGGGGTCGCGCACCTCACGTGCGCGAGCAACGCCCACAGCCCGGTCGTGATCCTCAACGGCCTCAAATCGACGGCGATCACGAACCGCGACGGGTTCACCACTTCGCCGTTCCAGCAAGACTACGTGCGCCAACTCGTCAAGCGCTCGCGCGTCGCGCTGAAGACGGACGGCATTCCGGGCGATCTCAGCCGCACGCTGCAGGCTGCGGTGAGCGAGCCCACCGGACCCGTCTACCTCGGGCTGCCGCAAGACTTGGTCGATGCGCCCCTCACGGGGGCGCTGCCGCCCGCGCAGCGCCGGCGCTTTCCGGCGCGGCGCCGGCCCGATCCGGTCGACGTCGCCGCCGCTGCCGAACGGCTCGCCGCCGGGCAGGCTGTGACGATCGTTGCCGGCAGCGAGATCGCCTTCAACGCCGCGGCGCGCGCCGCGCTCACCGCCCTGGCCGAGCGCCTCCAAGCGCCGATCCTGCTCGAGGATCGGCGCTCGATGCAGGCCGCTGCGATCCTCGGCGACCACCCGGCATTTGCCGGCAGCTACGTGCTCTCGCACCCGGCCGTCGCGGGCGCCGACGTCTTGCTCTACGCGGGGATGTACTCGTTCGTCGAATTCGAGGAGCAGCGCGGAGCCTTCCAGCCGCCCGGCGCGCAGATCGTGCACCTGTGCAGCGATCCGGCGCAGATCGGGAAACTCGCCGACGTCGACGTCGCGCTCGCGGGCAACGCCGAGCTCGGCCTGCTCGATCTTCATGCGGCGCTCGGTCCGGTGACGAGCGCCGCGCGCGCCGCGCACCGCGCATCCGCGCTCGCCGCCCATCGCAGCGCGACCGATGCCCGCCGGTCCGCGCAGCGCGCGCGTTACGCCGACGTGCCGATCGATCCGCGCGTGCTGGTCGAGGCGCTGCACGAGCTGCTTCCGCGCGAGGCCTTCATCTTGAACGACGGCGTCACGTCGGGGAGCTACCTGACCGAAGCCGTTATCGCCGACGCCGCGCGCGAGCATCTCACCGCCGCGGGCGGATCGCTGAGCTGGGGAATGGGTGCCGCAATCGGCGTGCAGCTCGCGCGCCCGCAAGCGCGCGTCGTCGACGTCGTCGGCGACGGGTCGTTCCAGTTCGGCGTACAGGCACTGTTCACGGCCGTGCGGCTACAGTTGCCGATCACCTACGTCGTGATCGACAACGAATCGTATGCCGCCGTCCGTGCGGCGCTCAAGCGCCGGCGCAAAGGCGCGCCCGAAGCCGCCTATCCGGCCAGCGATTTGCGCGGCCCCGACATCGCCGCGATCGCGCGCGGATTCGGCGCGCACGCCGAGACGGTCGCACGGATCGCCGATCTGCGCGGCGCGCTCGACCGCGCCTTCGCCGCAGCGGGCCCGGCCGTCGTGGTCGTGAAAACGGACCCCGCGCACACCGGGCCGTAGTGGCCGCGTTCTTTCCGGGCTTCTCGGCGGCACCGGTCGACGTCGACGGCGCGACCATCCACACGCTGCGCGGCGGCCACGGTCCGCCGCTGCTGCTGCTGCACGGCCATCCGCAGACGCACGTCGCCTGGCATAAGATCGCCGCGCGGCTGGCCGAACGTTTCACCGTCGTGCTGACCGACCTGCGCGGGTACGGTGATTCGAGCAAACCCGACGGCGGCGAGCGCAGCGCGAACTATGCGCCGCGCGTGATGGCGCGCGATCAGTTCGAGGTCATGCGCAGCCTCGGGTACGAGCGCTTCGGCGTCGCCGGACACGACCGCGGCGGCCGCGTGGCGCACCGCATGGCGCTGGACGCGCCGCAGGCGATCGCGCGCATCGCCGTGCTCGACATCGCGCCGACCCTGACGATGTACGCGCGCACCGACAAGGAATTCGCGACCCGCTACGTGTGGTGGTTCTTCCAGATCCAACCGTATCCGATTCCCGAACACCTGATCGGCCTCGACCCGGAATTCTATCTGCGCGAGCATCTCGGCCGCCAGTGCAAGACGCCGGGCGCCGTCACCGACGACGCAATGGCAGAGTATCTGCGCTGCTATTGCGACCCGGCGACGATCCATGCGGCGTGCGAGGACTACCGCGCCGCCGCCGGCGTCGGCCTCGAATTGGATGCGGCCGACGCGGCGGCGGGCCGCACGATCGCGGCGCCGCTGCTCGCGCTGTGGGGAACGCGCGGCGTCGTCGGGCAGCTCTACGACGTGCCGGGCACTTGGCGCGAATGGGCCGCCGACGTGCGCGGCGCCGCCTTCGACTGCGGCCACTTGCTGCCGGAAGAAGCGCCCGGCGAGACGCTGGCAGCGCTCGAGGCGTTTTTTCGCTTCTAGGGCGCGCTAACCTGAAGGCCCATGCCGAGCTCCTGAGTGCGGCGCGCGGCGGACATCGCGAAGCGACGACTGGCGAACGAAAGCCCGCGGACAGCGGCGCGTAAGAGGCTAGAGCGGCTTGCCGCCCGCCTTGCTCGCGGGGACGAAGTTCACGTGCGCGGGATCCCAGCGAACCATGATCAGCGACTCCTGCCCTACCCCGCGCTGCGGGATCGCTCGGAAGTCGTAGGCTCCGTTCACCCCAGTCCAACCCTTTAGGTTGACGAGGTAGTCGCGAATCTTGGCGGTCGAAGCCTCGACCCCGTTCCTCCGCAGCGCATCGACGACGAGCATCGCCGGATCCCAGGCGCTCACCGCTAACTGGTCCGGCGTTGCTCCGGCGGCGCGATAGGCGCCCGAGAATGCGTTCATGGCGTTGCGCGTTGCGGGCGGGATGCCAGCAGTACCACCATAGTACGCGGTGATCGGCAGGTACATCTTATCGCTCAACACGCTGCCGTATTGCTTGACAAACGCGGCCGTCATGTTCCCGGGCGAGAGCATGATCGGGACGTCGATCCCGGCGTCTTGTATGCCGTGCAGCACGGTGCCGACGGCCGTGCCGGTGACCCAGGCGACGATGGCATCGGGCTGTGCGGCTTTCAGCTTTGCGACCTGCGCAGCGACGGAGAGGTCGGTGGGAGCGAAGTGCTCGCGGTCGACGAGCTCGAGGCCCTTGTCTTGCTGCAACGTGACGGCACCGACGATCCCCGCTTCCGCATCCTGGCCACTGGCGTCCGTCGTCACAATATAGCCGATCTTCTTCCAACCGCGCTCGCGGAAGTATCCGAGCGCCATGCCGATCATGTCGGGCGTCGAGCTGAGCGTCGAGAAGACATAGCCGCCGGCCGCGGGCTTTACGCCCGCCGTCAGGCAGTACAACACGGGGCCATTGTTCTGCACCAGCGGCATCAACGCGTTGCACGAGCCGGCCAGAGACGGTCCGAGCACCACGGTAGCCTTCGCCGCGAGGAGGCCCTGCATGAGCTGGATCGCGACCTGCGGGTTCGTCTGGTCGTCCTTGAGGATGAACTTCACCGGTCGTCCGTCGATGCCGCCGGCACGGTTGATCGCTTCTTCGGCGATTTGCAGCGCCTGCTGCTGACCAGTACCGACGAACGTCCCCTGCCCGGTGAGCGAAAGGATGGCGTTGATTTCTACTGGGTCGGCTGCGCCTACGCGCAGCACCGTCGCCGCGAGCAACACCGCAACAGCGAGTAAGGTCCGTCGAATCATCTACGTCGTTCCCTTCGTAATCGGCGCACGCTCGGCCCGCAGGAGCTGCTGGACGAGGCGCCGGCCCTTGAGCGCCGCTTCGTCGGCCGCGCAACTGAATTCCACTGGTTGATCACTGCATCCGGCAAGCGCGGCCTCGGTGGCCTCGAGCGCGACGATGTCTTGGCGGATGACGCCGTTGATATTCTCGCGCAGGTACGCCGTCATCTCGTCGCTCCTGTTGTACGTGCGCGTCAGGGCCCAAAAATCGTGCAGCGTCGTCTCGGTCTCCGGCGTTATCGCGTGGAGGACTTTGTGCTCGCCGAGGACGGCCGGCGCGGGCCCGACGCCGGTTCCTTCCTTGGCTGCGATGACGTGGACGACGTGAAACGACGGCGCGACGAAGCTCGTTATGTGCCGACGATCGATCCGTCCGATCGGGATCCCGAGCCGCCGCGCGTAGAATGGGGACATCTGCTCGCTTAGCGTGCAGCGTTCGACCCGCACGGTGCGGTCCACGACATCGACGGTCATCGGCGAGGCCAGCAGGTCCGGCGTGCCGATCGAGTCGGCATGCAAGAAGCTCAGGTGGGTGAGGTCGAGCAGGTTTTCGTTGAAGAGCTGGTAGCGCGCGCGAACGTGAAAGTCGTCGCCATGCTCGGCGAGCCAGGGGTCCCCGCCAAGCCCGAGCTCCTGCGTGTCGGGGAGGAGCGAGTAATCCGGGAAGGCCGGATCGCCCATCCAGATCCACACCCAATCCCAGCGCTCGGCGACGGGATACCGACGCGCGACAATCCCTGGGGGGACATGCTCCTGCGAGGGGATGCGGCGACAGCGGCCGTCGAGACCGAACGCGAAGCCGTGGTAGGCACAGGCGATCTCGTCGCCGCTGACCGTCCCCATCGTGAGCGGTAGACCGCGGTGCGGGCAACGGTTCGTCAGCGCGACCGGTTCGCCATTCGAGACGCGGAAGAGCGCGACACTCTGACCGAGGATCGTGCGCGCGATCGGCGTTTCGGTGATTTCATGCGACCAGCCGGCAACATACCACGCTCGGGTCACGAACGACGTGACGCCTTCGAAGGGATACACCTCAGCTGAAGGCCGGCCGGCGTCGTCGCTCTTCGGCGATGAGACCGGTAAGGTACGCGAACTTCGGGTTGGCGAGGCGATCGCTCACGTCAGGGATGCGCGCAGCGTCCGCGGGGCAGTCGCCGGTCCAGATCCGGATCCGCACGCACGTTCCCCAGCGGTAGAACCGGATGCCGTGGTAGCCGCACTCGATGACGCCGCCGACGAGCCGACAGCGTCGCGATACAGGAGGATCGAGAGATCGACGATCGTCCTCCCAATCATAGGAAAGCCGTCATGCCGGCTGTTGCTCCGCAGACAGAAGATGCTTAGAAGTCTAACAGGGTATTGGCCATGGCGTATTGGCACGGCTGAAAAAATCTCCTGTGCGACTGCGCGGCGGCGGTAGATCCGCGGGTTGAGGCGACCCTAGTCCCGCTTCCGGTAGAGCTCGACCCCGTCTTCGGAACGCAGCAACACGTACACCCCGCCGCGAACCCAATCGGCGAGCTGCTTGCGGCCGGCGTGCTGCCAGTCCGGCGAGGGATAGGTGTCGTCGACCAGGATGAAGTCCGGCAGCGAGGCCCAATCGTTGCGAGCGTTGGGGTCGAAGCCCAGATGGCTGTAGATCTCGTCGTGCGTCCCGACCTCGGCGTTCGGCGGCAGCGCGGCGACGAACGCGTCGAGCACGCGGTCGTGCGCCGTGATCGGGCCCAGATAGTGCCGCCAGTGCGTTGGTGACGCGAAGCTCAGATTCAGTACGCAGATGACGAGCGACGCAATGGCCAGCCGCATCGCAAAACGCGGACCGCGTTCGCGCGCGAACGCCGCCAGCGCGAGCACGTAGGCCACCATCATCCAGCCGATCCACACCCCGGCGTAGTGCTGGCCCATCGTGTAGGTGATCGACCAGCGCGACGAGAGCACTTCGATCAAGCCCGGCACGACGATCAGCACCCGCCAGCCGTAGAACGGCACGAAACACAGCGGGACGAACGCCTCCAGCAAGTAGCTCACGCGCCCGAGCACGGCCGCGGGCCCGCTCTGATACGCTTCGGCATTGGTGATGTAGCTGAACGCAAACCACGTATCGTGCCCGCCGACGAGCGGCCGCAGCACCCCGAAGTACGCGCCGAGCGTCAGCGCACCGGCGACGGCCGTGGCCGCGGCGAAGCGGAGCAGCGGCACGTTCCCGCGTTGCTTCGCACCGAGCGCGAACGCGGTGCCGAGCACGACGAACATCAGCGCCTCGTCTTCCTTGATCGCAAGGCCGAGCACGACGAACAGCGCGGCCCAGCGCCAACGTCCCGCATCGACGGCCCACGCGAGCCATGCGATCGCGGCCGGCGCGAAGCCGTTCTCGTGGAAGTCGGTGAACGTGACGCCGACCAGCGGCGGGTAGAGTAACGCCACGAACGCGGCCAGGAGCGCGACCCGTTCGGGCGCGCGCTTGCGCGCAAGCAGGTAGACGGCCGGCGCCACCAGCGCACCGGCCACCGCCTGCACCGCGATCAGCGCGATCGGCGAATGCATGAGCAACAGCAGCGGCGAGCAGAGGTAGAGGATCGGCGAGAAATGGTGCAGGAAGTGGCTGCCGCCTTCGGGCGTATCACCGAAGCCGGAGAACGGCGTGGCGATCGTCTGCACGAATTCGCCGAGATCGGCGCCGGAATGGTAACCGGCATAGCGGTTGATCCCCGCCAGGGTGAGGGCCACGGCATACACCACGCACCCCGCCGTGAGGGCGAACGCCGCGCTGCGGGAGTTCGCCGGTTGGACCGCCATTGGTGCGCCCTACGACCCGCGCGATGCAAACGCCCGCCGATCGGCGGGTTTCCAGCGTTCATGATCCGCTTTATCACCGAAGAAGACGTCGACGCGACGCTCGACGTCGCCACCACGATCGATCTGCTCGACTCGGCGGCACGCGCGCTTGCGGCCGGCACCGCGTCGAACACGCCGCGGCAGCGGCCGTTCACGACCGGCGTGCGCATGAACCTCATGGGCGCGGGGCTCGACGGACGCATCGGGCACAAGTGCTATCCGATCGGCGGCGGACGGGCGAACTTCGTCGTGACCGTCTACGGCAGCGACGCCAAGATGCTGGCGCTGATCCAAGCCAACCGGCTCGGACAGATTCGCACCGGCGCCGCATCGGGGCTCGCCACGCGCTTGATGGCGCGACCCGATGCCAGCGTGGCGGCGATCGTCGGCACCGGCTGGCAAGCGCGCACGCAGCTCGAGGCGGTGTGCCGCGTGCGGCCGATCAAACGCGCGCTGGCCGCCGGCCGCAATCCCGAGCACACGCAAAAGTTCTGCAGCGAGATGAGCGCGCTGCTCGGCATTCCGGTCGAGCCGGCGGCGGATGTCGCGAGCGCGGTCCGCGCGGCGCACGTCGTCACCACGATGACCAGCGCGTCCGATCCGCTCGTGCTCGGCGCGATGCTCGCGCCCGGCACGCACGTCAACGCGGCCGGTTCGAATCGCGCGGCGTCGGCCGAGATCGACGCCGAGGTCGTGCGCCGGGCCGGGATCGTCGCGCTCGAAGATCTCGCCCAAGCGAAAGTCGAGTCGGGCGATCTGCTTGCGGCCGAAAAGGCCGGCGCGTGGGACTGGTCGCGGGCGACGCTGCTCAGCGACGTCGTCACCGGCAAGGTGAAGGGCCGCACGAGCGACGATCAGATCACGCTCTTCGAGTCGCTCGGTATCGCGCTGTGGGACATGGCCGCGGCAAACCACGTCTACGACGCGTGCGTGAAGAGCGGGCGCGGCCGCGAGATCGATCTGCCGCTCTAACGCTTACGTGCCGGCGGCGAGGGCTTCGCTGCGGTCTTCGTGCGAGCGGCGGTAGCAGATCTCGATGCGGTTGCCGCTGGGGTCGCGGAAGAACACCGCGTAGTAGCGCTCCGAGGAGTACGGGATTTCGGGGCCTTCCATGTCGACGGCGCCGGCGGCGAGCGCGATCTGCGCGAGCCGGTCGACATCACCGGGCGTCGCCGCCGTGAATGCGAGGCACGTTTGGTTCGGGACATGCTCGCGGTCTTCGTGCAGTCCGAAGAACGGCCGCGGCCCGCTCACCCCCAGGGGCGGGTGGTAGTACTCCACCTCGCCGTCTTCCGTCACGACGTCGGCCAGGCCGAGCGCCGGCATCAGGGCGTCGTAGAGTACGCGCGCAGCCGCGAGATCGCGCACGCGTAGATCGACGTGGTCGAAACCGGAAAACTTTCCGCGTTCCATGCGCTCGGTGCTTCGCGCTCCAAACGAAAAGGACCGGCATCACGGCCGGTCCCTTCGTCAAGCTCAGGGCGAGCTCTTCGCATCACGTTGTCCGCGGGGTTACTTCTTGGTCGCGGCCTTCTTCTTACCGGCGACGGTGCGCTTGGGACCTTTGCGAGTCCGGGCGTTCGTCTTGGTACGCTGGCCGCGCACGGGTAGACCGCGGCGGTGGCGCAGGCCACGGTAGCAGCCGATGTCGGTGAGGCGCTTGATGTGCCCGGCGATCTCGCGGCGCAGGTCGCCCTCGACCTTCATCGCGTCCACCGCTTCGCGCAACTTGTTCTCGTCGTCGCTCGCGAGGTCTTTGACCCGCACGTTGGGGTTGACCCCCGTCTGCGCAAGCAGCTTCTTCGCCGTCGGGAGACCGATGCCGAAGATGTACGTGAGGGCGATCTCGATGCGCTTGTCGCGCGGCAGATCGATACCGGAAATACGCGCCATCTGTTACCCCTGGACCTGTTTGTGCTTCGGGTTGACGCTGCAGATCACGCGCACCTTACCTTCGCGGCGAATGATCTTGCACGCATCGCAGATACGCTTGACCGACGGTCGGACTTTCATTTTAAAGGCGCTCCGGCCCGGCCTGCGCGCCCCCCACTTCGTGGGGCCCCCAGTCCGAGCTCGCTAGTTGCTTTGGTGGTAGTGGACGATTTCGCGGCGCTCGCTCCATCACCGGTAGTGGTGAGGGGCATCAAGCGGCCGCTTCTTCTTTAGGACGATAGCGGACGACGTCGGGATGTTCGGCGTAATCGCGCAGGGTGAGGATCCGGGGACCCTCGCTGGTGACGGCGATGGTGTGCTCGAAGTGCGCAGCTAGTTTACCATCCTGGGTGACAACCGTCCAGCCGTCGTCCAGGGTTTCGACCTCGTAGGTTCCTTCGGTGATCATCGGTTCGATGGCCAGGACCAGCCCCGGACGCAGCAGCGTGCCGTGGCCCGCGGTCCCGTAGTTGGGCACTTGGGGCTCCTCGTGTATTTTGGTCCCGATCCCGTGGCCGACCAGCTGGCGCACCACGCCGTAACCGTGGCTCTCGGCATGCGCTTGCACAGCATGGCCGATATCGCCCAGCCGGTTGCCGGCCTGCATCTGCGCGATGCCGAGCATCA
>Ga0181536_10008265_pt1 | contig 10050 bp, 8 predicted proteins | sample PEATcosm2014_Bin_41_FD_121105 | JGI IMG/M metagenome (GOLD analysis project Ga0181536, IMG submission 121105) | Peatland microbial communities from MTU Mesocosm Facility, Houghton, MI, USA - PEATcosm2014_Bin17_60_metaG | ecosystem: Environmental > Terrestrial > Soil > Wetlands > Peat | place...
GAGGAGCCCGAAGGTTCAACGGAAGGCGGCAGCCTTCGTGCGGTGGCACGAGCCGGATGATGCGAGAGTATCAAGTCCGGTTCTGTGAGAGGCTCAGGGTGAAATTCCCTGGGCCTACTCGGCAGTCACGTCGGTTCGGCAATGTCGGCGGCAGGTCCGCTATGCCTCCGATCGCTACCGAATTGGGGCGCCACAAGACCGACGTTCAGGGCCCAGGCTGTGTGAAAAGGGCTCGGTATCGGCGCCAATCTTAGCGCGCCGTTTGGTTTTACGATCACGGAGCACCAATCTGCGCGGAATCGACTCCCTGACCGCCCCAGACGCTCCCTGGGGCGTCTGCTGGCATTGATTTGAACGCGCAGCAGCACATCCCTCGTCTTAGGCCGCCAAGGCCCCCAGCAGCCCGGCCACGCCGATGATCGCCATCACTCGCTTCATGTTGTAGGCGAGCACATTGAGCGCCATCTCGGTTGCCACTTTCGGCAGCCGTTTCGTGAGAAAGTGCGTTGCTCCCATCCAGCACTTGATGGTGCCGAAGGGATGTTCCGCTGTCTGACGACGCATTGTCATTTTTCCCGGATGTTGATCGAGACGTGCCTGCACAGTCTCGAGCACGGCCTCGTGCTCCCACCGGGAGATCAGTCGTTCCTTGCTGGTGGTGCAGCTATGCTTGATAGCGCAACTCTGACAGGCGTTGGTCCGGTAGCGACGTAGGAGCAAGCCTTTGTCCTCGGTCGTGAAGGAATATGCAAGCCTTTGTCCGGCAGGACAAACGTAAGCATCCTCCGCTGCCACGTAGCGGAAGTCCTGCTTGCCAAAGCGCCCTTTAGCCTTTGAATTCGAGGTCATAGGCTTTGGTAGCGTGACGGTGATGCCTGCTGTCTCGCATGCCAGAATCTCCTCGCTGCTGAAGTAGCCGCGATCAGTCACAGCATCGAGCGTCTCAACGCCCATCTCGGTTCGCGCTTGCTCCGCCATATTCGACAGTTGATGGCGGTCCGTGCCGACGTTCGTCACCTCGTGGGCAACAATGAGATGGTTCTTGGTATCGACTGCGGTTTGCACATTGTAGCCGACGATCCCGGCGTCCTTACCGCTCGTTGCCATCGAACGCGCATCCGGATCGGTCAGCGAGATTTGCTTGTCCTCGCTCTTCATCATCTCGGCATTGATCGCATTGAGCCGCGCGATCTCTTCCCTCAGTTTCGCGATCTTGTCCTTGAGCCGCACAACCTTCGCCTCCGGCACCGCATCACCATGGCGGTCGGCAGTCTCCAATTGCGCCATGTAGCGCGCGATGCTCTCGTCGATCCGCTCAAGACGCCGCTTCATCTTGGCCTCGGTGAAGTTTTTATCGCGTGCGTTGACAGCTTTGAACTTGGAACCGTCAATCGCGACGCTCGGTACACTCAGCAAATCAAGCTCGCGGCACAGCACAACAAAGCTACGACAGACCTCACGAATGGCCTTGCCATTGTCCTTGCGGAAATCCGCAATGGTCTTGAAGTCCGGTGCCAGCTGCCCCGTCAGCCAGACCAGCTCGATGTTGCGCTGGCATTCGCGCTCAAGGCGTCGGCTCGACGGAACCCGATTGAGATAGCCATAAATGTATATCTTGAGCAGTGTCGCCGGATGATAGCTGGGCCGCCCTTTTTCCAGCGGCGCAACACGACCAAAGCCAAGCTTGCCAAGATCAAGACCTTCAACGAAAGCGTCAACCGCACGAACCAGATTGTCCTCCGCCACGTAGTCCTCAACCATGGCAGGGAAAAATGTGCTTTGGCTCCGGTCAATCCCTTCCACAAAGCCTGACATCCGTCGCTCCCGACCGCCGATTCAAAAAAGAATCATAGCAGCCATGCGACTTTTCACACAGCCTGGGCCATGAACGGAATCATGCGCTGCAACATGATCGGCCACGCTTGATCGTCGGCGTAAACAGAAAGACCGGCTCGCGGCGGTCTCTCCGAAATCCGCTCTAGGGTGGTGAAAGAGCTAATCAGGCCGTTCAGCAAATTCTAAAATTACGGTGATGGTGGCGGAAATTTCTCGATCGTCGGCACGAACCACGCGAGGAACCGGTAATGCGCATTGATCGCCGGGCCGATGCGATGGCTCGGAGTAGTAGTTGACTTGGAGACGCGTTCGGCCACGGTCCGGCCATAGGCTTTAACCGGCGCAAGATGGAGGCCGAGCGGAAGGCGAAGGCTGACGCTGAGGTCGCGGCTAGGCGCGCGACCGATGCTCAAGTGCTTGAGGACGCCGAACGGCTGATCGTGGCCTGGAATGAGCGCCAGTAGCAGCGAATGCCGATGCCGTTTTCGCCGACAATCGGCACGCCACATGGAACGCCAAGGTCTCGTCACTTCGAGTCTCGGTCCAAGTATCACACCCGTGCGCCTATTTGCGCTTAAAGCACATCCGCTGTTCCAAATACCGAAGTGACCTGCGTTGATAGGCTACCACCATTGCCGTGCGCCAGACCAACTTTGGCGTCCCTGACCTGGCGCTCCTCCGCCGCGCCCCTCAACTGCATGATTGTCTCTATGATTGTGAAAATTCCATACATCCCCGGATGGACGCAAGATAATCCGCCGCCATTGGTGTTGACCGGCAGAGTGCCGCCGGGAGCAATCCTGCCGTCGGTTACGAACGCTCCGCCTTCGCCCTTGCGGCAATACCCAAGATCTTCCAAGAAAAGAATCGTGTTGATGGAGAAGGCATCATAGAGCGCCAGCACATCGATATCCGACGGATTCATCCCCGCCATCGCGAAAGCCCGTGGCCCTGAATGCGCCGCCGCCGTCACCGTCAGGTTCTCCATTTGCGCTATGTGCTGATGCGAGATCTCCGCCGCCACGCCTAGCAAGTAGATCGGCTTCGTGCAGTGATCCTTGGCACGATCGGCACGGGTCATGATGACGGCACCGCCGCCATCCGTCACCAGGCAGCAATCAAGAACTGTCAGCGGATCGCTAACCATTCGAGATCTCAGCACATCCTCCGTGGTCAATGGATCGCGCATCAGCGCCTTCGGGTTCTTGCGCGCCCAGGCCCGCGCCGCGACAGCGACCTGCGCCAATTGCTCGCGCGTCGTGCCATATTCGTGCATATGACGAGCGGCGGAGAGCGCATAGGCGCTCACCAGCCGTGCCCCATAGTTCACTTCGTAGGGAATGGGTGTAAATCCGCCGGGGCGAATTCCCCCGCTCCTTGCGTTGCTCCCATAAGCGATCAGCGCGACATTGCAAAGCCTCGCCTGCAAAGCCAGGGCCGCCCATTGCAGGAAATTAAGGAAGGATGAGCCGCCGAGCATCGTACCTTCGATGACTTTCGGCCGAATGCCAAGATATTCGCATGTCATTACGACCGGGAGATTAGCGGGCTCGATGGCGGCAAATACGCCGTCGATGTCCGATTTCTTCAATCCCGCATCGGTGAGCGCGCGGTCGACCGCCTGCGCCATCAACTCGAAATGTGTATAGCCCGGTACGATCCCGAATTCCGACAATCCGATGCCGACGACCGCGGCTTGGCCGCGCAAAGATTCAACGAACATGTTAATCGTCTATCGGATCGAATACGGGGAAGACTTGGTCGTGCTCGCGAGCGATCCGTACCCGCACCGCTAATCCGATCTTGATTCGATCGGCCGCTAACCCCTCGATTCGGCTCATTAGGCGAGGACCTTCCTTCAATTCGATGATCGCCACGTTGAAGTCGCCGCCGCTTTCAGCCTTCCGACGCGTCACCGTCGTCGAGTACACGGTGCCTTCGCCCGAGGCAGCAACCCAAGTCAGATAGGATGATCCACAGTGCGGGCAGAGAAATCGCGGGTAGAAGATGTGCTTATGACAAGCGCCACACCGTTGAAGCTCGAATTGCCCCGCCGCTAATTTGCGCTGATAGCTTTCCTCGGGTCCCATTGCTTGGTTACCTATATCTGATCACCACTCGGTCACGCCTGCCCGGTCGCGACGGGCCGTTCGGCTGCCGCATCTGACCGCCACGTTATCTCGTGAACATAAGTGAACGGTGCGAGGACCGAATCAATCGCAGTTGCGACTTGGCTGTCACGACTGCGGTCTGTCCGGGAAAGCGTGACGGTCACTAACGTCCCGTGGAACGGGTGCGCCGCGACCTCCACAGTTGGCTTCATGTCCGCGCCCGCGATCGCACTGATGATATCGGAGAAGACGCGTCGCGCCGCGCGCAAGCGTAATTCTGGCTTGAAAATCTTGTCGACGCCGGTAAGCGGCATGGCATCCACGATGAAGATATCGACTGGGGCCGCGGCTCGTTCAGAGATCCGGTTCTTGGCATAGTCCTTCAGCTCTTCGGCGGAGACGCGGGCGCCAGGTTTCAATTGCACGAATGCGATTGGCAGCTCACCAGCATAAGAGTCCGGCTTGCCAACCGCCGCGACAAGAGCAATAGATCCGTGGCTCATCAGGGTCTGCTCGATTAGTGATGGGTCGATATTGTGGCCGCCGCGAATGATTAAGTCCTTTGTCCGGCCAGTTACCCATAGATAACTGTCGTCATCCAATCGCCCGAGGTCACCCGTTCTTAGCCAGCCACCGGCAAGGAAGAGCGTCTTATTGAGCGTTTCGTCCAAATAGCCGGGAATCACCCCCGGCCCGCGAATAATGATCTCCCCGATCTCGTTTGCCTCACAGTCGCGTTGAATTGTCGCGTTTTCATCGACAAGCACCGTCCGAACTTCAGTATAGGGCAGCCGGATGCCGCTCGATCCGAATCTCGGTTCGCCGTCGCGCGGCGGCACCGTGATGGTGGCCGTGTTTTCGGTCATCCCATAATTGGACAGGATGCGAACGCCGCACTTTTCCGCAAAGTAATTGGCGACCGGGGCCGGCAGGCCCGCCGATCCGGTCATGGTGTAAGGCCGCAGCGACGCAATGTTGGCATTGATCGGAACATTCGCTAGCGCCGACAGTACGGTCGGCACGCCGAACAAATCCGTAATGCGATAGCGCTCGACCAATTTCCAATAATTCTGGACGACATTCGCGGTGCGGAAACCCAAAGGCCCGAGCAGCACGCTGGTCATCCCGCGCGCGAGCGCGCCTATCGTACCATAGACAATACCGCCAACGTGAAACAGCGGGCTCGCCGCAAAAACCGTTTGGTTTGGTTGCTGTTCGAGCAGGACGGAATAGGCCCAGCACTTATAGGCGATCCCACGGTGGACGAGTCTAGCGATCTTCGGCGCGCCGGTGGTGCCGCCGGTCTGAATGTAAAGAGCGTCGTCAGCCGGGTTGATCCGGCGTGAGAACTCCAGGTCGGTACCGCTGTGCGAATCGCAAAGCACATCGAAATCCCGGGCAGGATCGATGCCGCTATCCAGGCTTTTCACTTGCAGCACGTGCTGCAGGCTGGGGACCCGGTCCCGCAAAGCTACGACCTTTTCGTGGATATTGAAGTTTCTGCTTGGTCCGAGTGCAACCAGCACCTTGGCGCGGGTCGCATTCAAGAGCGAAGCTATTTGCTCGGGCTCGAGCATCCAATTGAGCGGGCTCGCAATGCCGGCAGTTAGTGCCCCCAGCATGGTATAGTAACTGTGTGGAACGATCGGTAGCAGTATCCCGACCGCGTCGTTTTGCGTTACGCCCAATGAACGAAATAGGTTTGCTGCCTTGTTGATCCGCGCGACAAGTTGGCGATAGGTGATTGTCTCCGGCGTTTCATCCGGATTCCCATTCTGCAGGCAATAGAACGCGACCTTGTCCGGATCGATGGATGCGCCGCGGACGATCAACTCATATACGGTCCAGACATCACTCTGGTGTTCGAGCGGGATGCGCTCGATCGCCTCGATGTCGGCGACGCCCCGGATAGGAATTCGAAGCGGCACCATCGTCGCAGGGTTCCTTACTTGTCTACCTCGGGATAACGGCCGAGTAAGCCGCCAAACGGCCTGTCACGCTCCTCGACGGCCGCCTTGACCCCCTTTTCCCGGAGCGTCTTGTTGAATGCGCGCAGCGTCCTAGTGTGATGCCCCACGCTGATGTATTCGCCGCTCATTCGCAACGAGTGCGAATAGCCCTGCTGGTCGAAGATACGGTTCACCAGCGTCTTCGATAGTGCGAGAAGCTCGGAATCGATATTGGCAATACGCCGCGCAATCTTAGTCGTTTCCTCGTCGAGCTTCTCGCGCGGGAAGACATGATTGGCCATGCCGTAGTCGAGCATTTCTTTTGCCGTGAGGCTGTCGCCGGTTAGCGATAGCTCCTTAGCCTTCTTTAAACCGACGTGCCAGGAAAACATAGCGATCTCCTCGCCCGGCGCGATACTGCGCACCGGCGGATAGCCGATGCGGGCGTCATCGGAGACGATCAGCAGATCGCAGCACAGCGCAATACCGGTTGCGCCGCCCAGACACACATTGTGCACCTGCGCGATGACTGGCTTCCAGCAATTCCAGATCTCGAGGTCCATCTCGATGTGACCCTGCACCTGGGCGCGGCTATCCCAGCTACTAATGCCTTCGCCCTCGGGATTCGTCATGAGTTGGGTCCAGGACCGCTGATCGAGGTGTTTCGGCGGGTTGCCCATATCCTCCGTGAAGTCGTGTCCGGCGGAAAAGCAGGGGCCCGCCCCTTTGAGTATGATGACGCGGACATCCTTGTCCTTTTCCGCGATCTTCAGAGCTCGGCTCAGTTCGTGGAGTAGCGACCAAGTCAGCGCATTGCGGCGTTCCGGTCGATTGAGCGTGATGGTGGCGAGGCGATCCGTAACTTGATACAGAATGAACTTGTAGTCCGATGTCGGTCCTGAATTGCGAGCTCCGCTCTCGTCCGCCATGATCCTTCACTCCCTGGTGCATCTATCGCACGAGCGCATTCTGCCGGAAGCTTGACTGCACTGATGCGTTTATTCCGGCTTCAGACCGGAATCCTTCACCATGCCCTCGGCGATCGCGCGGTCTTTCAACAGGAATGCGGCGAAGTCGGCAGGCGTCAGCAAATCCGGTTCGAGCGCCAATCCTCGATAGTATTTTTCCTGAACCTCTGGATTGTTCACCGCGCGCGTCACTTCCTCGTGGATGCGCGCGATGATTGGCTTCGACGTGCCCGCGGGCATAAACAGTCCGAACCAAGACCGGTTGAGAACGTGGTATCCGGATTCCTCGATGGTGGGAGTTTCGGGCAGCAGCGGTGATCGTTTCGGGCTATTCACCGCGAGCGGCTTAACCGTGCCATCCTTCAATTGGCCAACGACGTTACCGATTCCGAACATGCCGACCTGCACGTCGCCCTTCAACACGGCGAGAGCCGCCTCACCACCGCTTTTGTAGGGAATGAAGGTGAGGCGCGCGCCGGTATCCTTCTTGAAATTTTCCATGAACAAGAATTGGGCGCTGGCCGGCGCCGCATAATTCAATCCCTCTGGATTCGATTTTGACAGGGCCACCAGTTCCGCCAATGAGTTCACCTTGAGCGCCGGATTCACCACGATTGTTTCGGTGACGATATAAAGCGGAGTGATCGGTTCGAACGAGCTGACTGGATCGTAGAGCAGTTTCTCGGTCAGGTAGGGGGCGTAGCTTAGCGCATCGATGGGAAGCAGGCAGAGCGTATACCCGTTCGGCGGCGAGTTGGCACAGGCTGCGGCACCGACCATGGTATTTGCGCCCGGCCGGTTCTCGATGACTATGGGTTGGCCAAGGCCCTTTGCCAGTTCGTTAGAAAATCCTCGCGCGAAGGTGTCGGCGAGCCCGCCCGCGCTGTAGGGAACGAGCAGGCGGATGTAACTCTTGGGATATTCGGATTGCGCGATGACAGGCGCACCGTCGATCAATCCGAGCAACGCCGCGAAAAAAAATACGAGCGTGCCCGACATGTTCCTCATGATCCTACCCTCTGAATCTCTTGCCGCGGACCATTGCAGGTATCCCACACCGCTAATCCGAAACACATCGGGTGCTATAGCCAGGAAGAACAGCCCCATGCAAGGTGTTGACCATTATTAGTCATGCGTTCAGTGCAATCCCAGCATCGCGGTCCAATCGAAAACTGTCGCGCCGCTATAACAACGTAACACGGGCCGAGCGGTAGCCACCGCAAACTTCGCCAAGCGGCCGGCCCTTCAGGCAAATTTGACGCTTGCAGTCATAGAAAGCGCTCCGTCCCGATCCAAGACCCACATTGTAACACCTGTTCGGTCGGGCGTCGGCGCACCCTCGACAGAAAATGGCCCACCCTCGAAGACCGGCCGCTGGGCGCGGCAGGAAAACTCCGCAATTGGTCTGGCGTCATTCTGGCGGACAAGTTCAAGCATCAGGTTCGCCTGCAAAGGACCATGCACGAGCAGCGTTGGGTACCCCTCCTGTTTGGTCGTGTAGGTAAGATCATAGTGAATCCGGTGGCTGTTGTAGGTCAGCGCGGAGTACCGGAACAGGAACGGCGGGTCTGCCTGTATGACACGTCGCCAGACAGCCTCCGCCGGCCTTGGCTGTGGGGGCGGAAGCGGTTCCGGCCCTTCGGCATTTTTTCGGAAGATGATGTCCATTTCTTCGGCCACGGCCAGCCCGGCGGGTACGAAAAACTCATCACGGATCGTCATCAAGATCAGTGGCCCTGTACGTCCTGTCTTGCCGGTTAGGCTCTTGATGGTGCCGACCCGCCGGATCGGATCGCCCACCTTAATGGCGCCCGAAAAGGTGAAGCGACAGCCCACCCACATGCTGCGCGGCAACGAGATCGGCGGGAACAGCTCGCTCCGCGGCGTCCCTCCCTCATGAGTCAGATGCCGTTGCGGCATCTGCGAAAGACAAAAAAGATAATGCCAGCCGGGCGGCACCGCATCGCCCTTCCGCGGGATGGGATCTTCACGATCGAGCCAAGCCGACATTCGGACAAGCGGAGATGCGGTAACAATATCGGTGCTTTCCGCAACCCGACCAACCCAGCCCTGGAGCGCGTTTAACTCTTGAACAAGAAGTTTGTCGTCGAACATCGGAGGGTTCCCCGAGGGAGTGGGGCGGCAGGCCACTCGGTCCAAACAAAAGCGGAATTGACAGAATTGGACTTATATATTGGCGACGGCGTCGATTATTGACTTTAGTGGGGCGTGCAGTTTGGATTTCCAAGAGATTCTGCAACAAAATGTCATCAAATACAAGCACCGACAATATTCCGTTACTCAAGGAAATGCGCGAAGCCACCGCACTCTGGGAAAAGTACCTTGCCGCCGTCCTTGCCCAAAAAACTACCTCAACCAAAGCCGCTTAGGCTTAGTTGTCTCAAAGTTTGAAAAGCGTGACCCCGCCGAGATTTGGGATTTTTCCGGTTCGCTGCGATGCACATCCCGCACGAACAACGCCACGCCTGGAGCGTTCTCGCTCGTGATCGAGCTTTTGAGGTTAGGAAGGTCGAGGAGACCGCTGCCCAATCGGCCTGATCCTCATTCTATGCCGATGATAACAGGGGCCGCGCAAAATGAGGAGCCCGTGATGACGTAGTCAGATCGATACGACTTACCCGCGGAGGTCCGCGAGAGGATGAGACGAGATGGAGGTTCGGTCTTCCCGGCGCATGCGAACACTGGTGACCCGAATGGCCCGGTCGAGGCCTGTCCGCTAATGAGAACGCATGCACGCTGATATCCATGGTGGCCAGGAGCATGACACGCTCCAATCAGAGGCCGGATACATTGATGCAAGACCGCTTACCGTTACCTCGACAAAGACTCTTGCAACGCACGGCCGGACCATACATTCGGGTCAATCAGGTCATTTCTGATGTGGGTTCTGACTTCCGCTTCTCCCCCGATATCGACCGGATTGCTGTATTGCGGCACCGATGGCGCACGGCCCCGATATGTTGCTATAAATCTGCGTACCTTGCACCGCCGCTGAAACTTTGACCCGCCCGAACGGCTATATTGTTCGCATGTGCGGGCGCTTCACCTACCTCCTGACATGGGAGCAAGTTGTCGGCTCGTGTATATTCCCGTCCGAGCGGTCACCCATATGAATTAAGGAAAAGATCACATGTCGGAACCCATCTGGAGCAAATTTCTCACCGA
>Ga0181536_10008267_pt1 | contig 10047 bp, 6 predicted proteins | sample PEATcosm2014_Bin_41_FD_121105 | JGI IMG/M metagenome (GOLD analysis project Ga0181536, IMG submission 121105) | Peatland microbial communities from MTU Mesocosm Facility, Houghton, MI, USA - PEATcosm2014_Bin17_60_metaG | ecosystem: Environmental > Terrestrial > Soil > Wetlands > Peat | place...
CTACAGTGGATTTGGCTTCCTGATCGGCAGTGACGGACTTTCTCCGATCGCGCCGCCGTGGACCTCTCTCACAGCCTATGACCTGAACGAGGGGACTATCCGGTGGAAGATTCCGCTGGGCGAGGTTCCGGAGCTGGCGGCCAAAGGGATCAAGAACACGGGATCACATTTCCCGAAGGTGGGTCCGGTGGTGACCGCCGGCGGGCTGATATTTACGGGCACACGCGACCGCAAGGTGCGCGCATTGGACGCTGCGAACGGGAAAGTCCTCTGGGAACACGAATTGGATGCGGCACTCGAGGGAATGCCCGCGGTTTACGAGGTTGACGGCCGGCAGTACGTGGTGTTCTGCGCGGCTGCACCGGTGAAACTCTACGCGACGCCACCAGAGAAGATACACGGCGCTTATGTGGCCTTCTCCTTGCCGAAGATGACTGCACCGTCGGCCAACGCACGCTAGGCTGACGCTAGATGAGGGGGCGAACCCTCCTGTCCGGTGAAGGCCGCAAGATTTTGAGTTCGTTCTCGATGCTCCTGCGGCCGTGTTGTTTACACGGTTGAAGTGTGGGTAGTTTCCAGGTCCCCTCAAAGGCATCATGTGCCGGTGCGATTTGCTGGGGCGGGCAGTTCCGGGCGCGGTTCGCACAAGGCACCGGATTTCCGGCGGCGCCATTCCGTTCACGGAGGTAAATCATGCGGTGGATATTGCTATTGGGTTTGTGTGCCGCTCCGGGATGGGCGCAACTGCCCGTTCCAGTCAAGGTGAACATCGCGGCTGCCACGCCGGTCCACACCATGCGTGGCGGGATAGGCGCTTCGTTTCACATCATCGAGACCGAACTCCCCGGCATACATGCAGGCGGCGACTCGTGGTCAGGCAGCGGATGGGGCGGCAATCCGGGCGCGGACGACGACCGGCACTGGCAGGAGCTGTTCAAACATGCGGAGTGGCTCGGCTTGGACTGGTGCCGCGTGGAGCTGGAGCAGCGCGTTTATGAGCCCAGGCGGGGCGTCTTCGACTGGGACAACCACGAGATGCGCGTGTTGTACCGCATCCTGGATTGGGCTGAGCACCGCGGCGTGGACGTTTTCTTACAGCAGATGTGGGGCGACGTCGCCTGGAATGCTTACCCCGGCAACGCCGAGGACCCGGTCAAGCGGCTGCGCAGCGCGCCATATTCTCTTCCCGATTGGGCGCAAGGCCTCGGGGAACTGGCCGACCACCTGGTGCGGGTGAAGGGATACAAGTGCATCCGCTGGGTGTCGGTCTCCAACGAGCCAGGCCACGACGAGTTCTCATGGTGGCAGGACTCCAACATGAAGGCGGCTCCGTTCACGCCGGGGTTGAAAGCCGTGCGCGAGGAGTTTGACCGCCGCCACCTGATCGTACCCATTTCCGGTCCCGACTGGACAGATCTGCCGGACCTCAATCCCGCCGAGGTCGATTTCGACGCCAACATTGGCGCTTACGATCTGCACTCTTACAATGCCGTTTTTGACTCGATGGACGGCAGCTACAACCTCACGCAGGCCGAGCAGCGTATGGCCCGCTGGGCGCAATGGGCGCGCGCCCGGAATAAGCCCTTTTTCCTTTCCGAGTTCGGCACCATGGCCTTCGGTTGGGGCAGAGAGGATGTGGGTCCCGCCAGCTACCAATCCGGCTTGAAGAACGCTTCTCTGGTGGTGCGCGGCATCAACGCCGGTGTGGACGGATTCAATCGCTGGAGCTTTACCAATCGCGGCGATCTGGACGGTCAGTGGCAACTGGTGCGTACATGGGATATCGATCGCAACAAGCTGCTCGATTCCTTCACGCCGCAGCCCAACGCCTACTACCAGTTCGCCATGCTTTCGCGCTTCCTGCCCAAGTACTCGGGCGTGCTCACTACACGCGTCGAAGCTCCCTTCGGCGAAAGGGAGCGGAGTCTGGTGGCCACCGCGCTGCGCACCCCCAAAGGCAACCTCACCATTATCGTGGTGAACGAAAGCCACCGCGCCGCCGACGCCGCCTTCGCGTTCGAAGGTCTTCCCGCACCCGTGCGGTTCGAGCGCTACTCGCTCACCAGGGAGGCTGAGGACAAAACCAGCGTGGAACTGCGCCCGGAGCGCAGCCTGGAGGTCAGTACAGCAATGTCCGACCGCATCCCGCCCATGAGCATTGTCGTCTACTCGACCTACTGTCTGAACCCCGAGGATCCGGGCCTAATCGTGGAGTAGACCCAAATAGAAATACTGCCGCCACATCCCGATCGGATCAATACGTGAGACTCATTGCGCCCGTGCCAGCCAATCGAACACCCGTTCCTGGGTGGGCGTGGTGAACCGGTTGAAATCCACAGGCATTTCCAGTTCCAGCGAATCCTCATGGCCGAGGAGCCGGTAGACTTTCCGCGCGGCTTCAACGGCACTAGCCACGTCGGTCGCGGTAGCGTACCGGTCGAGCGTGGGAGCGACAATGTAAGCACGCCTGGGCGCCATGGCTGCCAATACTTCGTCGTAATCAATTGGTAAGCGGCCTTCCTGGCCTATGAAGAAGCCGAACCGCGGAACCAGCCCATGCAGGTGCGAGTAGTGACGAAGGCCTTCGGTCCCCCTATCCGCTGTATCGAGGCGCAAGTCCGTGAAACCACATACGGATGCCACCGCTTTCACGCGCTCGTCCAGCGCGGCTGCGAATAGGCCGACCTTGGCGCCAAGAGCGTAGCCGACGATCGAGATACGGGAGGAATCGATGGTGTCGAGTGCGGAGAGGGCGTCGATTGCGGCGCGCGTATCGGACACCATCTTTCCGAGCAGTGACCAGTTTGGATATCGGTCGTAGAAGTTGTGCGCTTCTTCGAAACGAGCGCCAAACCCAATCTGATCGAAGGCCAGCACCGCAAACCCTCGCTTAGTAAGGCTAGCGAATGAAACGGCGGTGATGCGGGAGTAACCCGTCCCATAACTGTACGGATGCAGCCAGATCACCACCGGCCACCTGCCTCCCATGGGTTTCCCGTCCGGTCCGGATGGATAGTACAGGTCGCCCTTCAGCCCATCACCAAAAGCAAGGCCGGCCGCGCGCATGTGAGGCGCTCCTAAGGGCCGTGAGGGTTGAAGCGTGGCCCAGCCATCGACCAAGTCCGTCTGCTGCCCGAGCTGCGTGCGAGCTGGATAGGAAATCGCCGGCGGCTCCGAGCCGAGCGCCCACCTGATTGCCTCGCGGATCGATTTCTTTCTTGCCCCCCAGTCCGACATATTGAAGAAATCACCGACCGCTCTGTTCGGATATCGGAGCGGGTCGATCTTCTCTCCGCTGATTTGCTCCCACCTTTCGAAGCTGTAGCCGTGGAGCCACGGTGCAGGCCGCGGGAAGGAGCGCCGGCCGAACGTGCTATCACAGAAATCTACAAACCGCTCGATATCTTCAGTGACTGTAGGATGCTCGCCATTCCGGAGGTACAACGCCAGTTTCTCTTCATGCCCGAGAAACTGATAGACCTTGCGCACAGATCGCCAGGCTTGCTCGAAGCCCCAGGGGTTGCCTTCACTCTCGGAGTAGGATGTAGACAGCATCAACCCACGAGGGGCCACCAGAGCCATCAACAGGTTCTGGTCCACAGGAAGCTTGTGCTCCCGGCCGGCGAAAAAACGCAGCCGCGGGTGAAACCAGAAGGGAAATGCCCCGGTTATTTGCTCGATGCTTTCGTTGACGAACATATCGGTGGTGTATCTCCACGGATCTCCTTCTCCGGTATTACCGCTAGAAGGAATCACGGCGGCGAAACGGTCGTCAAAGGCCGCTGCCAGCAACGCCTGTTTGCCGTTGCGAGAGTGGCCAGTCAGAGCGATTCTATGCTTGTCCACCTCCGGTAACGAATACAAGTAGTCGGCCGCGCGCATGGCGGCCCACGCTCGCCGGGCCAGGCACGAAAAATCGTAGTCCGGGTAGACCTCGATGAACCCGTCGGAATCGTCAGTCATCGGGCCGTTCGTGTCGCCGGCAAAATAAGTGCAGCCGATGTAACCACGGCGCACCGCCGGCGCAAGCCAGGCGTATTTTGGGTTTTCGTTGGTCAAGAGCACCGGAAAAGGTCCATTGCCCGGGGGAAAATAACACTGGACCCGCAGATGGGCGCGATGCGAGGGTCCAAACTCGAGGCGAACATCCCGCATCGCTACCTCGCCTTCCCGCTGCACGCTCGTGACCGTGGCCCGGAGATTGTCCGGAGCAGGCGGCATCCTACCGTATATCCAGTGCTCGAATTGTGACCTGATGAGCCCTCGCTGCCGGCTCCATAGCGCCTGCGAAGTGACCCTGATCGCCTTGCCGTTTTCTCGTATCACCAGCGGATCCGGCAATTCGGGGATCGAGGGCATCGCGTCGAAATCCGGAGGAAGTTCGCCACTCCGTTGGAGCCACTCCTCCCAGGTCTTGTCCGTCGCGTTGATACGGCCTGCCGTTTCGGAATGGCTGGGATTGAGAATCTTGATCAGTGTGACAAGGTTGCGCCGCCGAACTTCCAGGACCGCAGCGGACTCCTGGCCCCACAAGACCGCGGCTGACAGCGCCAGAAGCAGGCTGGACAGCCCCGAATATCTTCTCATGCTCACACCTCGCAGACGCAGCTCAGACGAGATGATGCACTGCCGTCCGGCTAAAAGTCAAACAGAATCAACTGGTTGCTGGAGCCGGTAAATAGGATTGCTGAACCTCTCCTGCACAATGATCAGCAGAAATCTCTCTCTCGGCGGTTGGAACGAAACGACTCGAAGATCACCTGGTGCTGGAGGAGGGGGTCGAACAAAAAGACCACACTGAAAGCGCGGAAGTTGCTGATTCTAAGAAAGGCCAGAAACGCTAAATCCGCTGTTTCGGCAATCTCCTGGCACGTGTACGGCACGCAGAGGCCTTCGGATTCGAAAGTGGGATCTGAAGGCAGCCCGAGGTTGCTCTCGCTGGCTTAATCGCCAGCCGCGTTGATCTTGACGGTCATTGAATGCCGAACTCAAACGTGTCGCCGAGCAACCCCGGCAAAAAGTCCTTATGAGTATACTAAAGTTCTATGGACGTTCGTCTCGATTCCCGCAGTCAGCGCCTAATCGAGCAGCAACTTCGCGACGGTCGCTACCACTCTCCTGAGGAGGTCATCGTCCGTGCCCTTGAAGCGCTGGCTGAGAGAGAGTCAACTTGTTGGGAGGAACAGCAGCGCCGCGAGGTCGTGGAACAGATGTTGGAGTTTGCTGGCAAACACCGCTTCACGCTCGGAGAAGAAGGCCTTCGTATTCGGAACCTGATCCACGAAGGCCACAAATACTGATGGGACCGTTCGTGGTGGACGCCTCGCTCACGCTGAGCTGGTGTTTTGCGGATGAGGCAACACCATACAGCCGCGGCGTTCTCGCTACCCTCAAAGCCACCTACGCCGTCGTTCCGGCTCTGTGGCCGTTCGAGGTTGCCAATGTCCTCGCGCTTGCAGAGCGTCGTCAACGCGTCACGAAGGAAGGTATCGCAGAGTTCCTCGACATCCTTCGACGCCTTCCGATTCAGATCGAACGCCGAGAGGCGCTTTGGCTCTGGCAGGCGGTCCTACCCATTGCCGCGCAATATCAGTTGAGCGCCTACGATGCGGCTTACTTGGAACTGGCGAAACGGGAGGGAATGAACTTAGCCACACTCGATCACGATTTGCAGGAAGCTAGTCTCACGCTCGGAGTTCCCATCGTAGAGGTCTCGTGACCACCAGCCGGAACCAACGATGGAATCCGTCAGGTTGCGCATATAGTCCTCACGGCTCCGGTATAGCGACAGTATCTTGCGGATGTTTTTCCATTTCAGTCCCCTTCTAATCGGGGAGCCGCGCGCGGCAAACCGGAAGCCGGGTTAAGAACCCCATCTCATAAACCCCAAGGGCGCGCCAGACTGATCCGTCCGGGGGGACTTTCGGACACGAAGTTTCACGAGACTGATCCGGATTGCTGGATGATTGGGCTCCCTCTAAAATGGCCGCAAGCTACTGAAAGTACGGCGTCGGTGAAGGCAGGCCATTTTCATAATTCGTTGTGACCGCGCCCGGTCATGGGCAGCTGTTATCACTAGCTATCGTCCCCAGTCGACGAAAGCACTTCTCCGACTATACGCGCAAGCGGATTCCAGAAGCCTCTACGTCCTCCGGCGTTATCATTCCCAATCGCTGCGTAGGACATCTCGGTAGCGTAGAATCGTTAGACCCCATATGTCTCTGGCTCCCGGCACTCGTTTGGCACCCTATGAGATCCTCGCGCTGATTGGCGCGGGCGGTATGGGAGAGGTATACAAGGCACGTGACACGCGTCTTGATCGCATCGTCGCAATCAAACAGCTGAAAGGCCAGCATTCGGCGCGGTTCCAGCAGGAAGCTCGCGCTATCGCGGCACTGAATCATCCGAATATTTGCACCCTCCATGATATTGGTCCGGATTACCTGGTCATGGAGTATGTCGAGGGCAAGCCGTTGCGGGGTCCGCTACGAGTTGAAGAAGTCGTAAGACTGGCTCTCCAAATCGCCGGTGCGCTCGAAGAGGCGCACGGAAGCGGCATTCTTCACCGCGACCTCAAGCCCGGAAACATCCTGGTTACGGGGAAGAGCGTGGCCAAACTCCTCGATTTTGGGCTGGCCAAGCTGATGACGGATTCCAATACGGACTCGACGGAGACTATCGAAGGCACCGTCCTGGGAACCGCGGCCTATATGGCGCCGGAGCAGGCGGAGGGAAAACCGCTCGACGAGCGTTCGGATGTGTTCAGTTTTGGCGCCGTGTTGTACGAGATGCTTTCGGGGAACCGTGCCTTCAGCGGAAACTCAACCGCAGAGGTGATTAGCGCTGTGCTACGCGATGATCCTTCGCCGATCCAAGCGCCTGTCGAGCTCCAGCGCATTGTCAAGAAGTGCCTAGCGAAGCAGCCGAAGGACCGTTTTCCAAACATGGGTGAGCTCAGGGGTGCGCTGGAGCAGATCTCCGCCAAAGCTGCAGGCGAGCAGCCGTCGATTGCCGTTCTACCGTTCGCCAACCTGAGCGCGGACAAGGAGAATGAGTACTTCAGCGACGGGCTCGCCGAAGACATCCTGAACTTGCTCGCCAAGATTCCGGGCCTGAAGGTGATTGCCCGAACCTCGGCTTTCGCGTTCCGGGGCAAGGAGCAGGACATCCGAAAGATCGCTGAGACGCTCGGCGTGGCCAATGTACTCGAAGGCAGCGTCCGGCGCGCCGGCAACCGCCTCCGCATCACTGCGCAGTTAATTAATGCCGCCGATGGCACCCATCTTTGGTCAGAGCGCTACGACCGCGACATGACCGACGTCTTTGCCATTCAGGATGAAATCGGCCAGGCGATTTCGGAAGCGCTCAAAGTGCGGCTGGCTCCCCGTGCGCAGGCGATGAATGTCGAGGCCTACGAGCTGTACCTCAAGGGGCGTCACTCCTGGCATCAGCGATCGCCGGCCACTCTGCGCGTCGCCATTCAGTGCTTCGAGCAGACCATCAAACTCGATCCCCAGTATGCGCTCGCGTATGCGGGGCTAGCAGACTGCTATGGGATCTTCCGCGTGTACGGCTGGATGTCGGCCGACGACGCCCGGGCGCCAGCTCATGCCGCCATCACGCAAGCCCTGACCCTGGCACCCTCGCTGTGGGAAGTGAACTTGTCGCGCGGCCTTTACGCCTTCTACCTTGAGCGCACCTGGCGCGAGGCCGGGCCGTACTTCCAGAAGGCCATCGCCATCAATCCCCGCTCGTCCCTGGCACAGCAGTACTACGGCTTGTTCTTGGCGACGGAGGGGCGCTCGGAGGACGCGGTCACGCACGCGACGCTGGCGTGCCAGTTGGACCCGCTGTCGGCATTCATCCACGCCGCCGTTTCGGTGACGCTATATATCCTGGGGCGTTTCGACGCGGCGGAGCGCTCGGCCCAGCAGGCACTTGAGCTGCAATCTGACCAACTGGTCGGTTTGTGGATCCATGGACTGGCGCTCTGCTGCCTCGGACGCAACCAGGAGGCGATCGAGGCGCTGGACCGTGCCGCCACCCTGTCGCGTACCCCGATGTTCGTGGGCCTCCTGGGGCTCGGGTACGCGCGTGCCAGGCGTCTCGACGACGCGACCCGGTTGCTGCGCGAACTGGAGGAGCGGGCCAGCCGTGGCGAATATGTTGCGGCTTTCGCACCGTTGGCGATCCACGTGGGTCTGGCCGACCTCCCGGCGATACGCCGGACGCTGTCGAAGATGTTAGAGGAAACCACGCCTCCGACGATGCTCCGCACCACCAGCGGTCCTTTCCTGGAGGCGTTCCGGAGCGATCCCGAGATAGATCGGATGCTCTCCGAGCTGTACGGCTGAAGAAGCCCATGGTCGGTCGCACCATCGCTGAATACAAGATCGCCGCCGCGATTGGCATGAAGTCCCCATGTAATTCATCTAACGGTTAGGTGGATGGTTGGGCTGTTCCCACCAGCTATCGGCGATTAGGTTTAGAATTGACCGAGCAGCCAGGTTTCCGCACTTTGTTTTGAAGGTGGCAGCGGGCCATGGTCGGACGCACCATTTCGCACTACGAGATCCTCGAGAAGCTGGGCGAGGGCGGGATGGGTGTGGTCTACAAGGCCAGGGACACACGGCTCGACCGCTTTGTAGCAATCAAAGTCCTGCCGCCGGAGAAGGTCACTGATCCCGAGCGCAGACGGCGCTTCACACAGGAAGCCAAGGCCGCTTCCGCTCTGAACCATCCCAACATCATCACGATTCACGACATCGATCAGGCCGATGGCGACTACTTCATCTCGATGGAGTTTGTGGCTGGAAAGACGCTGAGCGCGCTGATTCCGCGGCACGGCATGCGCCTGGGCGAAGTTCTGAAATACGCCATACAGATCGCCGACGCGGCGGCGAGGGCGCACGCGGCGGGGATCATCCATCGGGATCTAAAGCCGTCGAACATCATGGTGACCGACCAGGGTCTGGTGAAGGTTCTCGATTTCGGCCTCGCGAAACTCGCGGAAACTGGTCTCACAAGCGAACACGATTCAACGCGCACGATAAAGGCCGGGACGGAAGAAGGCGCCATCGTCGGGACCGTCGCGTACATGTCGCCGGAGCAGGCGGAAGGTAAGCCGATCGATGCTCGCTCGGACATCTTTTCGTTCGGCTCGGTGCTTTACGAGATGGTCACGGGCAGGCGCGCTTTTCACGGGGATTCGAAGCTCTCTACGTTATCAGCCATCCTCAAGGAGGACCCGAAGCCAGTGAGCGGCATCGCGCCCGAAGTGCCGCGAGATCTGGAGAAGATCATCTCGCACTGTTTGCGGAAAGATCCGGATGGGCGCTTCCAGCACATGGCTGACGTGAAGACACTTCTGGATGAGTTGAAGGAAGAGTCCGATTCGGGAAAGCTAGCGGGGATCGCGTCTGGCGCCACTACGGGGCGAAAATCCCGGCTGCCTTGGGCAGTCGCTGGTGCGGCACTGCTGGTTCTCGTGGGGGTGGGCCTTGGTCTTTGGTTCCTTCGCCCGGCGCCTCACGCGGTCCCGAAAATCGTTCCTCTCACCAGTTACCCTGGCCGGCAGATCGACTCCGCTTTCTCGCCCGATGGCAAGCAGGTGGCGTTCGCCTGGAATGGGGAGAAAGAAGACAATTTCGACATTTACGTCAAGCTTGTGGACGCCGGGATGCCGCTGCGACTCACAAGTAATCCAGCAGATGAATACTCACCCGCCTGGTCACCCGACGCCCGCCACATTGCATTTTGCCGGGTATTATCCGATCGCGTTGAGATCTGGATGGTCCCCGCGCTGGGCGGCGCTGAACGGAAGTTGGCAGAATCGGCGACGTGTGAGGGATTGTCCTGGTCTCCGGATGGAAAATTCTTGGCGCTGGTTGATGGAAGCGCTCCGGAATCGTCCTACGACATATTCTTGCTCTCCGTCGAAACCGGCGCCAAGCAAAAAGTCACGTCACCGCCGACCGGGTATACCGGGGACTCTCGTCCCCGCTTCTCTCCGGATGGCAAGACCCTCGCTTTTGTTAGACTTCACTC
>Ga0181536_10008268_pt1 | contig 10047 bp, 9 predicted proteins | sample PEATcosm2014_Bin_41_FD_121105 | JGI IMG/M metagenome (GOLD analysis project Ga0181536, IMG submission 121105) | Peatland microbial communities from MTU Mesocosm Facility, Houghton, MI, USA - PEATcosm2014_Bin17_60_metaG | ecosystem: Environmental > Terrestrial > Soil > Wetlands > Peat | place...
GGCACGCCCTATCGGGTGTTCGGCTACAAAGGCAAGCAGGTGCGCGACAACATTCACAGCCACGATTTGGTGGAAGCCTTCTGGCAATTTTTCCTCAAGCCGCGCTCGGGCGAGGTTTACAACCTTGGCGGCAGCCGCCATTCAAATTGTTCCATGCTCGAAGCGATTGACCTGTGCGAACAAATCAGCGGCCACAAATTGAAATGGACTTACGAGGAAAACAACCGCATCGGCGACCATATTTGGTGGATCAGCGACGTGCGGAAATTCCAAAGTCACTATCCCGCCTGGAAATTTCAATACACCCTGGGGCGGATTCTCGAAGAAATCCATCACGCCTGCCTGGCCAGTTGAATCATGCCTGCCTTTCCAGAAAGCATTTTGATCACCGGCGGCGCGGGCTTTGTCGGCGGCAATCTCGCCGTGTTCCTGAAGCGACGCCGCCCTTCAATTCGCGTCATCGCCATGGACAACTTGCACCGGCCCGGTTCCGAATTAAATCTTCCCCGGCTGCATGAAGCCGGGGTGGAGTTCGCCAAAGGCGACATCCGGTCCGCCGAGCAGTTCCCCACCGGGCCGTTTGAGGCCATCATTGAATGTTCCGCTGAACCTTCCGTGCTGGCCGGTTACGCCGACTCGCCGGACTATCTCATGGAAACAAATTTTCTGGGCACCTACCGCTGCCTTGAAAAAGCCCGACAATGGCAAAGCCATTTTTTGTTTCTTTCCACCAGCCGCGTTTATCCCCTGGCCCCGCTGGAAGCGCATCCCTGGCGCGAAAGCGAAACGCGTTTTGAGTGGCTGGACGTCGCCGGAGCACCGATTTCCTCGCAAGGTGTGCGGGAAGAAAGTGCATCACAAGGTGCTCGCTCGCTTTATGGACTGACCAAGTTTGCCAGCGAGGGGCTGATTGAGGAATACCGCGCTGGGTTCGGACTTCATGCGGCTATCAATCGCTGCGGCGTCATTGCCGGCCCGTGGCAAATGGGCAAAGTGGATCAAGGCGTCGTGTCGCTGTGGGTGCTGCGTCACTATTTCGGCAAACCGCTTTCTTACATCGGCTACGGCGGCACCGGCAAACAGGTCCGCGATGTCCTGCACGTGGACGACCTCTGCGAACTGGTCGAGGAACAGCTTGCGAACTTCACTGCTTGGGACGGCTGGCTGGGAAATGTCGGCGGCGGGCTGAAAAATTCCGCTTCGCTTCAGGAACTCACCGATGTGTGCCGGAAAATTGCGGGGCGCGAAGTTCCCATTGCCGCCGAACCAAAAAATCGTCAGGCGGATTTGCGCATTTTCCTCGCCGATTGTTCCAGATTGTTTGCGCGGACCGACTGGCGTCCGAAGCGCGGCGTGGCCCAAGTCATTGCGGACATTTTTGAATGGGTGCGCGCCCACGAGAGGGAATTGCAACCGTTCGTATGAAAAGCGATTCACGCGCCGAAAATCTGTTGTCGAGTGGCATCATTTTTTCCGCCGTCAGTTTTCTGACGCTCCTCGTCCATTATGTCTTTCAAATTATCGTCAGCCCGCAATTGGGCGGCAATGCCGGCGAATACGGACTGGTCCTCGCCACCATCACGTTCATTGGCTTTCTCGGAATTCCGCTGACCATCGCCTCACAAGCTGTTACGCATTACATCGCGCGTTTTCATTTCAGTGGCGACGACGCACGGCTGCACGGTCTGCTGGCCGGCTGCCGCAAATTTCTTTTCCACATCACAATCGTCGGCTCGGTCATCGCCATCGTCCTCGTCAAGCCGCTGGGCGATTATTTCAATATTCCGCGCACGAGCCTCACCCTCATCGCGCTCGTTTGCGTGTTGGCCGGACTTTGGAGTTCATACGCGACGGCGCTGTGTCAGGGGCTCGGCTGGTTCAAACGGCTCGCTTTCATCGGATTGCTGGCCGCGTTGCTGCGGCTTTTGTTCGGTGGACTTACGACCAAAATCTGGCCGACCGCCGAATGGGCTGTCGCCGCCTCCGCGGTAATGTTGCTGTCGAATCTCGTTTTGTTTTTTTGGAAAAAAGATTTTCCGCGCCGGACGGAAAAAGTCATTTCTCCGTGGACGCCGGAATTCAGGCAGTTCCTTATCGTCAGCTTCGCTTGGGCCATTGGCTCAAACTGTTTCAACCAAGGCGACCTGCTCGTGGCAAATAAATTTTTTTCCAAGAGCGAAATTGATGCTTATGGCTCCGCCGGCTTGCTCGCCCGCGCATTGCCAACGGCCGTCGGCCCGCTGTTGGCCGTTTTGTTTACACATCGTTCCGGCCGGCATCATGGTGACGCATTGCGTGAACAGTTGAAATTACTCGGCCTATACGCTTGCGGCCTGTTCTCCGGCGCCATCGGCCTTCTCGTGTTGAAAACGTTTGCCCTGCAACTCCTGCATCGCAACACACCGGATGCTGCCGGAATGATTGGCCAGCTTTCCCTCACCATGGTTTTCGTTGGCCTGCTTCAGGCGCTCGGCACATGGGCGCTGGCGAGCCGCTGGATCAAACTTTCAATGCTCTATGGCGGACTCGGCGTCGCTTACTGGATTACTTTGCTGTGCTTGGGCAAATCACCGACGGACCTGCTGCGGGTTATGCCTGTGGCGGCGGGGGTCGCATTCGGCGCATTGTTTTTGTTTTGGTTCGTCGCCATGCGCCTGCACAAAATCAGTGAACTCGCGCAAAGCTGATTTGAATTTGCCGCCGCCTTCGGCCACACTCACCTTATGCAGTCCAGTCCGGAAAATCTGCCACGCGTCAGCTTCATCATGCCCACGCTCAACGTGGAGGCGTTGCTGGACAATGTCCTGTCGTCCATTACGAGGCAGACGTATCCGCGCGACTGCTACGAAATCCTGCTGGCTGACGCGCATTCCACCGACCGAACGCGCGAAATAGCCAAACGTTACGGCGCGACCGTCATTGACGACGATGGCAAGAACATGGAGGAAGGCAAACGCCTTGCGCTTCAGCATGCGACCGGCGAATACATCGTCTTTGTGGACGCCGACAATGAAATCACCCATCCCGATTACATCGAACTGGCCGTGAAGGCGCTCGCGGCAAATCCGCAGGCGCTCGGCGTGGAAAGTTACTATTTGCCTTCGCCGAAAATGAGTTCGTTTTGCGCCTATCTTACGCACCGGCTGCACATCAGCGATCCGATTGCCTGGCTGATGAGCACGAATCCGAAACTCGTGGCGCTCGACGGCGAGGTGGAACGCTGGACCCTGCCGGGTGATTCGCTTTCGTACCCGCTCGGTGCGAACGGATTTGTTTTTCGCCGGGCCGATTTGGAATCGGTGAAGGCCGACGCCCATTTCCAGGACACGCACGCGGCCCTGTCCCTCATGCGCCGGGGCCAGCGCGAATGGCTGCGGATTCGCGGTCGCGGCGTGCATCATTTCTACGTGCAAACGCCTGGCGGCTTCGTGCAAAAACGCCGCCGCGCCACGGTGCATTTTCTCCGCGTCCAGGAGGAGGCAAAAATAAATTGGCTGAAAGAAAAACCGCCCGTGCCGCTCTGGCTGGCGGGCGTCTATTGCGTCACGTTCGCCGGCCCAATTTGGCATACGTTGCGTGGTTTGATTCGCGACCGCGACGTGTGCTGGCTTTGGCACGTGCCGGCGAGCCTCGGCAGCGTGCTCGGCGACGCCTGGGGGGTGTGGACTTACAAACGCCGCGGCAAGGACAAGACGCTGATCGCGGAATTGAAAGTGAAGCAGACGCTGAAGCGGAATTGAATTGGGTTTGCCCTCAGCTTTTTGCGCTCAAGGCCGCCAGTTCGGCCTCCATCATCTCGGTGATGATTTGCTCGAAGGTCGTTTCCGGCTGCCAATTGAGCAGGCGCCTGGCTTTGGCCGCATTGCCCACCAGATGGTGCGGATCGGCTGGCCGAGAAAGTTTTGGATCATGCTTTACGTGCCGACGCCAATCCAAATCCGCGATCCGGAAGGCGATTTCCACGACTTCCTGCACGCTGTGAAGCCGGCTGGTGGCGAAGACAAAATCCTCGGCGGGGTCGTGCTGCAACGCCAGCCACATTCCGCGCGCGTAGTCGCGAGCGTGCCCCCAATCGCGCTGCGCGCTCGTGTCGCCCAGCACCAGTTCTTTCTGTTTTCCGGATTTAATCGCGGCGGCGGCCCGGCAAATTTTACGAGTAACGAAGTTTTCACCACGACGCGGTGATTCGTGGTTGAAGAAAATACCGTTGACGATGAACAATCCGAATGTCTGCCGATAAATGCGCGCCATCTGGGTGCCAAACGCCTTGGCGCAACCGTAAGGTGTCACGGGTGCGACTGGTGTGGTTTCGTCCTGCGGCGCATGTTCGGGGTCGCCAAAAATTTCGCTGGAACTGGCGTGAAAAAAACGCGGTGGGTTAGGCAATGTGCGAATCATTTCCAACAACCGGAGCGTGCCGAACCCCGTGACCCGGCAGGTGGCTTCGACTTTTTCAAAACTCCGGCCGACATGGCTTTGGCTTGCGAGGTGATAGATTTCATCGGGAGCGGACTGCTCCAATGGAACGCGTACGGAATCGGAATCATCGAGGTCGGCGGGATAAAGATACAAACGCTTTTGGTAAATCCGCCCGTCGCGGACCAAATGTTCCAAGTTGGGGACATTGAGGCCATTCACGCGATATACCAATCCGTGGACTTCGTAATCCTTTTCGAGGAGCAGTTCCGCGAGATAGGAACCGTCCTGCCCCTCAATGCCGGTGATGAAGGCGCGCTTCACTTGACCTGCTTACCCAATTTTCCGCCCGGCTCCAGCAGCTTGGCTTTTCAATGGTTGCACATCGGTATCCACCATGAGGCGCACCAAGTCCGCAAATTTGGTTTTGGGCGTCCAGCCGAGCTTCTTATGAGCTTTGGTGGCGTCGCCAACGAGTTGATCCACTTCGGCGGGACGGTAAAACTTGGGATCAATTTCCACGTGTTTTTCCCAATCCAAACCGACCTGGCCAAAAGCCTGTTCCAAAAAATCCTTTACGCTGTGGGTTTCACCCGTGGCCACGACATAATCATCCGGCTCCGACTGCTGGAGCATCAGCCACATGGCTTCGACGTATTCCTTCGCGTAACCCCAGTCGCGCCTGGCCTCCAGATTGCCCATGAACAGTTTGTCCTGAAGCCCGGCCTTGATGCGCGCAATGGCCCGTGTGATTTTGCGCGTCACGAAATTTTCGCCGCGCCGGGGCGATTCGTGATTGAAAAGGATGCCGTTGCTGGCGTGCAGGCCGTAGGATTCGCGGTAGTTGACCGTGATCCAGAAGGCATAGACCTTGGCACAGGCATAGGGACTGCGCGGGTGAAACGGCGTCAATTCATTCTGCGGCATCGTCCGCACCTTGCCGAACATCTCGCTGGAAGACGCCTGGTAGAAACGCGGGTGGAGGCCGCTCTCGTGAATCGCCTCCAGCAATCGCGCCACACCCGTCGCCGTGATGTCCGCCGTGTAACCAGGGATGTCGAAGCTGATCCGCACGTCGCTTTGCGCGGCGAGGTTATAGACTTCATCCGGTCGGATTTTATCCAGCAATCGTTTCAGCGAACCGGCGTCACTCAGGTCTCCGTGATGCAGCGACAGACGCTTGGGATCGAAACCAGGCGCCACATAAACCTGCTCCAACTGCCCGAGATAAGGTGCAGCGGTGCGACGGATGATGCCGTAAACTTCATAACCTTTGGCCAGGAGCAATTCCGTCAAATAGGAACCATCCTGGCCGGTGATGCCGGTGATAAGAGCTTTCTTCGCCATAAGCGTCAGTCGAGTGTTTCGCAATTCCTGTCGCGCGGCAAGCCAGAAGGGCAAAGGAAATTGCCGCAGTTCATTCCAGCGTTCAGTGGTTAAATCACCGGGACCAACTCAAACGTGTTATCAAGTTTGGATTGCGATGCGTCAGCGCTAGATAAATTATGCACACCGAACTCGTCTTTAAGGAATTTGCAAGGATAAGTTAAGCGAGAAGCGGTTAATCTTTCAGAGTTTCGGGCGGGACGCTGGCCATTTGTCTTTGAAATTCTTTCTGCCAATCAATTCCCGGCGATTCCACGCCCGTGCCCATGTGGGTGGCAATGGCCGGATGGGGTGACCAAACGGTGTATCGGCGGCCAAATAAAATCTGCCGCCAACAAAAATACCAGGAAAGGACAATGCTCCCCGCCCAAAACCGATGCGGCACCAGCCAGCGTAAAAATTTAATCGGATTAAAAACCCTTTTCTTGGTCAGTGCCATCCACTTTGCCAAATCGGGGCTTAGCCTGCCATAGGAGGCCAGAAAAAGCTCACGGCATTCCATCAACGTATCCCGTTTGCTTAAGAATGTGTGGGCCGTGCTGACACAGGAATTCCATTTTTTCCCAAAAAACTCCCTTGTTTCTCGGGGAAGATTGTGCAAGTCGGCCGTATAAAAATCCGAACTTTCAAGGGGGGCGACAAAATCGGCGTCGGGGTTTTGTTTCAGAAAATCAATAACCAGCGGGAATTGGTCCGGCAAATAGAAGTAATCGTCTTCGGCAAAGTAAACAATTTCCGCATCTGTCTGCTCCATGAGGATGCGCGACTGCTCGCGCAATGTGGCCCCGTCTCCAACACCCGGATAACGCATCAGAACCAAATCTTCCGGAGGCCACAATTGCGTGAACATTCTTTCGTAAGCAGGCGGGCAGTTATCAAGAAGAACCCATAATTTTATCCGCACCCTGCCCAGCGAGTTTTTGAAGGACTTCAGGCAAAATTCGGCCAGCTTGAGTTTATCCTTTGGGAAAACTTGGGGGGAATGCCTGCTTTTGGAAATTTTGGGGTAAATGCGGTAAGCCACCGCCACATCATAACTGAATTGGCTCATAACATAATCAATCAATATTCGACGGGAGCAGATTGTTTGACAGCTGGAAAGATTGTACGGCCTAAAGGCGGTGTCAAGTGAGTTTTTGCCTAAACAGGATTTTTCAAGCCTGTTCTTTGTGAGGGGCCAGATAAGCCTTACCAAACAACACGTGCTCAACCTTTATGACTTGCTGACCCAACTGTTTATTTTCCCCTATCGCGGCTGGAGCCTCGCCTGTGCTTGGTATTTCAACTGGCGACAAATTCTTTTTGGCCAACGGTATTCCCTCTGGATACCCGTTCCCTCACTGGCAACCCACATGGTTGCCACACTTTTGGCTCCCTATGTGGATTGGAAACAGGAATTCCGGCGAATTGGCGGCACTGCCGGCGAGGCCGCTGCGTCAACTCCGGCAGGCGTATAGGGTATGGATCTGGGGCAGGACCTCATACTTGAAGCCGGCATGGGAAAGAATAGCCGTCAAGGTGTCCACTTCCGCCGGATTGTGGTATTCCATGATAATGGTCTCAATTTTTGCCAACACATCCGGTGCGGCGGCTGAAAGTATGGCCAGTTCACTGCCTTCGCAATCCATTTTCAGCAGATCACAGTTTGTGACTCCGCAGGTCTTGAAGAGGTCATTCATCCCAACGGTATTCACAGGACACGATTGACTCCTGGGCTGGTTGAGACTGCATCCGGAATCATCCCCGGGTGTAAAATAAAGCACCGCCACTCCGGTCTTGTCGGATACGGCACAGGGATGGACGCGGACACGGCGGGCCATCCCGATGAGGAAATTCTTTTCCGCCTGGGCCAGATTATCTGGGAACGGTTCGAACGCATGGATTTCGGCTCCGGAATTTATAGAGGCGGCATAAAGCGCGAAAAAGCCAACATTGGCGCCCACATCAATGATGACCTTGGCTCTTCGAATATCATCTCGAACCCGTTGGTAAATTCCAAAAACGAATATTTCCAGAAATATCCACCAGTCGGATGTTCCCGGGCGCAATTCGCAATCAGCCCCGTTTTTCGTGCGCAGCCGGTAGGGCCGGCGGCGAAGCCCCATGCAATCCGCCAGCAGCCAAGGCCACCCGCGCACCTGGAAAACCAATCGCGGGACACTCGACCTGTGCTGCCAAGCCCCTTTAACCCAGCCAGTTCGCAGTGTTTTCATTCAACCCCCGATTCCAGCGGACGCTTGCTCCGATCACTGCACAACTCTTCAAAAATTTTAATCATTCCGTATGCCGTCTTATCCCACATGAAATTCCGGGCGTGTTTTTGATTCTTTTCAATGATTCCATGACGCTGGTCAGCGGGCAACGCCAACATGTGTTGCATGCGGGCAGCCATGTCCGCGGGATTGTAGGGATCAACCAGCCATTCGCCATCCGGCATGAGTTCCGGGAGTGAACTGGCATTCGATACAATCACCGGGCATCCGCACGCCATGGCTTCCACCACCGGAAGTCCGAAACCTTCATAGAAGGACGGGTAGGCCAGGAATTCGGCGTTTCGATAGAGGTTGGTCAATTGGTTGTCATCCGCATAACCGAATAAAACGACTTTGTCCCGGACACCCAACCGATCGGCACAAGCAAAAAGTTCCTGCCGTTGCTGTTCGTTAATCACCCCGGCAATCACATATTTCACCTGGCTTTGACCGGCAAACGTCGCGAAGGCCTTCAGCACACCCAGCACGTTCTTTCGCGTGGGATGGGTCGTCACCGAGAAAAAGTATCTGTTGGGGATCAGCCGTTCAGGGGGTGATCCGGCGGCATGGAGGAACTGTTCCGCCACCCCAAGATGGACCACCCGGATCCGTTCCTCCGGGATGCCGTAAAAACGGATGATGTCCTTCTTGGTGTTGTGTGAATCCGCCGCGATGGCGTCTGCCATCTTCAATGATCGCGCCAATTGCCAGCCAAAGTACCATCGGTGCTTCCAATCGTATTGTTCAGGCATCACACGAAAGGCCAGATCGTGAACCGTCACCACGTATTTGATGCCGGCAAATTTCCGCAACGGGAGAAAATGGGACGGTCCGTGAAAAACATCCAAATTGGCCCGGCGGATCAATCGTTGCACGCGCAGACAATCGAACCAGGCGGCGCCCAACAACCCCCGCGGTGTGCGAGCCACTTGCGTCACGCCCAGCGTGCGGGACCGGTCCGGCTGGAAAAAGACATATTGATTGGCCGGATCCACCTCCAGACACTTGCGATACAAATGCGCCACATAATTGGGCACGCCGGTTCCCTTCTCCAAAATCATTCGTGAATTGACGCCGATTTTCAAGGGAACAGGGAATTGGCTCTTGAAGCGGCGGGGAAATTGAAAACGTGTTCGAACGTGCCGCCGTCATAAACCAAATCGAATCGTTGTTTGAACTCGTTGCCGACAGGTTGATTTAGATTATGCACGAATTTTGCGCCTTCAAACGCCGAAGCCTCGAGCGATGCCATGCTGCGCGCACCCAACGATTTGAACACCGGCTCCGCAAACCTTGTGTCTGGCGCGTCTGGCGGGAAAAGTTCGTCTGGTAATCCAGCCCTGGTCAACCCGCGCCGCATTTTGACGGGATACACATTCAAATCCTGACGGCCAATCATCAGCACGTCGCCAAAAGGCATACCACATTTGTGCGCCGTAATCAGGAATTGCACACTAGTGATGTCGAGGCCCATTTCAGTATAACCGCGCCGGCATGATGGATTCCGACGAATATATCGAATCGGTCTGTTTTGTCGCCACGACCACCACCGTGGACGCCCACGAAGGAAAGTATGTGGCCAGCGGCGACCAATATTCTTCGATCTTGGGCAGATAAAATGCGCTGCCTATGGCCCGCTCAAACCGGAACCCATGGGCTTTCAACACGATCTTGATGGTGCGCAAGGTGAAGTCGCGGAAATGCGCCGAACGATAGCGCGCCGCATACATGGGCGGCAGGTCAAAAAACAGCATCATGCCCAGACCTAAAATTGTGCGGATGTTGGGAAATGTCAGCACCAATTTGCCCCCCGGCTTCAACACGCGGTTGATCTCAAACATCAACCAGTCGGTGTCCACCTGATGTTCAATGGTCTCGCCGCAGAAGATGGCGTCGAACTTGCCCGCCGGATACGGCAGTGGGCCACTCTCAAGGTTGTGGGGGACGGCATGAATCCCGTTTTTAATCGCACGTTCCACAAGCCCGGGCGCTA
>Ga0181536_10008269_pt1 | contig 10046 bp, 9 predicted proteins | sample PEATcosm2014_Bin_41_FD_121105 | JGI IMG/M metagenome (GOLD analysis project Ga0181536, IMG submission 121105) | Peatland microbial communities from MTU Mesocosm Facility, Houghton, MI, USA - PEATcosm2014_Bin17_60_metaG | ecosystem: Environmental > Terrestrial > Soil > Wetlands > Peat | place...
AGAGTAAGGCGAGGCCGGGCGCTTCGTAGATGCCGCGGCTCTTGGCTTCGATGATTCGATTCTCAATCTGGTCGCTCATGCCGAGGCCGTGCCTTCCGCCGATGCGATTGGCCTCGAGAAGAAGTTCGACGGGGTCGCTGAATGCGCGGCCGTTGAGCGCGACGGGAAAGCCCTCTTCAAAGCGAACGGCGACCTCTTCGCGCTGTATCTCGACATCGTCGCGCCAGAAGGCCGTGCCCATGATGGGAACGACGATTTTGACGGAGGAAGAAAGATGCTCCAGGTCCTTTGCTTCATGGGTTGCGCCGAGGAGGTTGGAGTCGGTGGAGTAGGCCTTCTCGGCGGACATCTTGTAGCCGAAGCCGTGCCGCTGCATATACGCGGACATCTCGGCGCGTCCGCCAAGCTCGTCGATAAACGCCGCGTCAAGCCAAGGTTTGTAGACCTGAAGGCTGGGATTGACCAGCAGACCGTAGCGATAGAAGCGCTCGATGTCGTTGCCTTTGTAGGTCGAGCCGTCGCCCCAGATGTTTACCTCATCCTCTTTCATCGCGGCGACGAGCATCGTGCCTGTAACGGCGCGGCCAATCGGCGTGGTGTTGAAGTAAGGCACGCCAGCCGTCGTGATATGGAAGGCCCCGGCCTGCAACGCGGCAATGCCTTCGCGCACCAGCGGGCCACGGCAGTCGATGAGCCGCGCTTTTTCCGCGCCGTATTCGAGAGCCTTGCGCGGAATCTCGTCGTAGTCGGTTTCGTCGGGCTGGCCGAGGTTAGCTGTATAGGCGTAGGGGATGGCGCCCTTCTGCTTCATCCAATGCAGGGCGGCGGACGTGTCAAGCCCGCCGGAGAAGGCAATGCCAACCTTCTGGCCGGCGGGCAGGGATTCGAGAATTACGGACATGCTTGGGAACCTCTGAGAACATCCAACAGCTAGCTTCTACTTGGCACCGGACAAACGCGAGAGGATCAACCCCATAAGATCGCTATCCAAGCCAAAGCGAACGCCGAGGGTATCAAAACTTCAGGAGAAATAAAGGTCGTAAATGTCGCACGGTCAGGGAACTGTCCAAATGGACCAATTGCATTCGTGTTTCGATCAACACGCTTCACCCATAGTCTGTGAATTCGTAGCTGTGCCAAAACGCCCGTTAAAGTGCCTATGAGCACGAGAATGGCAACTGTCAAGCCTAGTAATTCAACCACAAGCTGAAGATGCCCGTTTTTGCCCCAGACAAGTCCAAGTGTTGCAAACAAGAATCCTTGCAACGAGCCAAGCCATGAAATACGTCTATGAGCTTGTTCTGTCTCAAGCCGATTCATTTCACGCAGATCACGCTCAAAGTTATCTACTGGAATCACGCGCTCTCCCACCGTTTTTTCAGGACAATTCGTTCTTGCAGCCCTCACTCAGCACCCCTCTGGAAGCTATCACATCCGCAAATCCCCCAAGTAACTGCCGGGTGCCGGGTGCCCCAGGTCTCGATTCTGAGACCTGGGATTGCCAATCAAAGAGACTCTTCGCTAGTCCGGCTTTGAAAGGGCACGACTTTAGTCGTGCCGCAGAAATGCCCTTACATTATGGGCTTTAGCCCCTGAGGGAAACATCGTTCAAGCCCCGTATTCCCTCAGGGGCTAAAGCCCAAGTCATTCTTGCTGCTTTTGCGGCACGGCTAAAGCCGTGCCCTTTCAACACATTGACTAGGTTTGAGGATTGCTCGAATCAACCAGTCCCTCAGTCCCTAGTCCCTTAGTCCCTGCCTTACTGAAAACTCGCCGTATTCGCCAAGCCGCCCAACAGCAACAGCAGCAACGCCTTCTGCGCATGAAGCCTATTTTCCGCCTGGTCGAAGACGATGGACTGTGGGCTGTCGATCACGGCATCGGTGACTTCGGCGTTGCGGCGCGCGGGCAGGCAGTGCATGAAGACGGCGTTGGGGCGGGCTTTGGCCATCAGCGCTTCGTTCACCTGGAAGGGGCGGAAGATCGGCTCGCGCTTGGTGGACTCGTGCTCGAAACCCATGCTGACGCACACGTCTGTATAAACCGCGTCGGCGCCTTCGACGGCGGCCTGCGGGTCTTGCAGCAGACGTATCTCGCAGTTGTTGATCTGCGCGATGTCGCGCGCCAGCGTGACAATTTCGATGTCGGGCGAGTAACCGCGCGGCGTGGCCACGGTAACATTGGCGCCTAACTGCGCGCCGGTAAGCATCAGCGAGTGGCAGACGTTGTTGCCGTCGCCGACATAGGTGAAGTTGACTCCGGCCACGGAGCCGAAGTGCTCGTCGAGCGTCATGAAATCGGCCAGCGCCTGGCAGGGATGCTCGAAGTCGGAGAGCGCGTTGATGACCGGGACGCGCGAGTTGGCGGCCATCTCGGTGATGGTGTCGTGCGCATAGGTGCGCAGCACAATCACATTGACCCAGCGCTCGACGTTGCGCGCGATGTCGGCGATGGATTCGCGCTCGCCCAGCGGCGAGTTGGTGCAATCGACGAAGATGGCATTGCCGCCCATGGTATTGATGCCGGTCTCGAAGCTGAGGCGGGTGCGCAGCGAGGCCTTCTCGAACATCAGCACCATTTGTTTCGCATCGAGGGCATGGCGGTACTCGCGCGGATTGCGCTTGACCTCGTGGCCCAGCTTGAGGATGGCGCGCACCTCGGCGCTGGAGAGATCGGCGATGGAACACATATCCTCGCCGGCCAGCCGCGCGGCGGCGGCAAGAATATCGGGGTCTTTCTGTACGGGAACCGCAAGTTCCCGCGGTTCGGCGATCGCTTTGCTGGCCACGAGTTTGTCCTCCTGATAAACAAAACTGAATGCGGGTAAAGCATCCCACCCTGGCCACAAAAACAAGAACGTGGCGAGGGTGGGCGCCCGGATTCCGCGCGAATTATTGAGTTACAGCCGGCGCCGCCGCGTAGGCGGTGAAGACCTTGTCCAGCGCCGCGATGGTCGTGTCCACATGCTCGCGCTCGAAGATGTAGGGCGGCAGGAAGCGCAGGACCGTATCGTTGGTGCAGTTGACGATGACGCGGTGTTTGATCATCTCGGTTACGGCGTGCTTGGCTAACTCCGCGGAGTTGAGTTCGGCGGCGATCATCAGGCCCTTGCCGCGCACGTCGACGATGTACGAGTGGCGCTTAGCCAGTGCGCGCAATTGATCCTGGAAGTAAGCGCCGATCTGGACGACGTGCTCGAGAAGATTCTCCTTCTCGATGTGGTCGATGACGGCTATGGCGACGGCGCAGGCAAACGGGCCGCCGCCGAAGGTGGTGCCGTGCATTCCGGCATGGAAGGCGCGGGCCACTTCGTTGGTGCAGAGCGTCGCTCCCATGGGAATGCCGCCGGCCAGAGGTTTGGCCAGCGTGGTAATGTCGGGCTGTATGCCGAAGTGCTGATAGGCGCACCACTTTCCTGTGCGTCCCAGGCCGGCCTGAATCTCATCGACGATCACCAAAGCTCCGGTGGAATCTGCCAGCTTGCGCGCCTCGGCGAAAAACTCTTGCGTAAGCGGGCGCACGCCGCCTTCGCCCTGGATAGCTTCAAGAAGAATGGCGCAGACTTCATTGGAGAACTTGGCGCGCAGGTCTTCAATGTCGTTGAACTTGACAAACTCGAAGCCGGGAACAACCGGCTCGAAGGGCGCGCGATACTTCTCCTTGTAAGTGGCCGAGATGGCGCCGAAGGTGCGGCCATGGAAGCTCTGTTCGAGGGCAAGAAACCTGGTTCCTATCTGCCTGCCTTCATCGCGCAGAACGCCGGCGTGCGCGCGGGCCAGCTTGAGCGCGGCCTCGACGGCCTCGCAGCCCGAGTTGGAAAAGTAAACGCGATCCATGCCGGTGAGCCGGGTAACTCGCTCGGCCAAGCCCGCCATCTTATCGTTGAAGTAATAGTTGGAAGCATTGATGAGCGTGCAACTCTGCTTGGCGATGGCTTCTTCAATCACCTTATTGCGATATCCCAGCGCGTTGACGCCGATGCCGCTGAGCAGGTCGAGATAGCGCTCGCCGTTCTCGTCGATCAGATGAACGTCTTCGCCCGCGACAAACAAAACAGGAAAGCGATCGTAAGTGTGGATGAGCAACCGTGCTTCGGCTGCTTGAATCTCTTCGAGCTTGGTCATTTCTTCTCCTTAGGCCACCATGACTTCGGTGCCGAATGCTACGCGGGAACTGCACAGGTCGGGCAACGAACCGGCAGCCTCGGCGGGTAAGATGCGAACGCGCTTGACACCATTGAGCAGAGCCTCGCGGCAGGCAGCCAGCTTGGGCAGCATACCGCCGGAGATGACGGCGTTCTTGGCCATCTCCGCAATTTGATCGATACTCAGCCATCGCAATACTTCGCCGGTTGCGCCCTTCACTCCCGGCACATCGGTGAGGAAGACCAGCGCATCGGCGCGGCATGCTATGGCGCAGGCAGCAGCCATCTCGTCGGCGTTGATGTTGTAATACTCGCCGTCGAAGCCGAGAGCCACTGAGCAGAGCACGGGCACGCCGTTCAACTGCCAGATAGCTTCAAGCCAGCGCGGATCGCTGGATGCGATCTCGCCGACGAAGCCGAGGTCGGGCGAAGTGTGCTTCTTGCGGGCGCGAAAGAGCAGTCCATCGCCGCCCGAAAGACCGACAGCCGGTTGGCCGATGGCTCCCAATGCAGCAACGAGACCCTTGTTTACCTTGCCGGCGAAGACCATCAGCGCCACGTCGCGGGTTTCGGCATCGGTGACGCGAAGGCCGTTGATAAATTCGCTCTGCTTACCCAGGGCTTTGAGTGTGCGGGTCAACTGCACACCGCCGCCGTGAACCACGGCTACCTGATTGCCATCGCGGACTAACTCGGCGATGGCGCGGGTGCAGCCTTCAAGCAGCGCCGGAATTTCAAGGCCCGCTCCGCCCAGTTTGACGACGTACTTCATTCCAACCCCTCCGCCTCGCCCCAGCCCAGCATGACGTTCAAGTTCTGCACGGCCTGACCGGAGGCGCCTTTCAACAAGTTATCCAGGCAACTGACCACGATGGCGCGGCGGCCATCGGCGGCGATCTGGAAGCCAATGTCCGCATAGTTGGCGCGGACCACGTATTGAATCTGCGGCAAAGCTTTATCGTAAAGCCTGACCATTGGGCTGCCGGCAAAAAACTCGCGATAAATCCGCGCCACTTCGTCCCTGGTCTGCGATTCGCGGAAGCGGACGTAAATCGTGGAGAGAATGCCGCGAGGAATCGGCAGCAAGTGCGGCGCGAAAGTAATCTGCTCCGCGCCGATGCCGATCTGTTCCAGCAACTCGCCGGTGTGGCGATGCGTGAAAGCTCCATAGACAGAGAGATTGTCGGCCGCGGACATGAAATGCGTCTTTGCGGTGGGCGCTTTGCCCGCGCCGCTCACGCCGCTCTTGGCGTCGGCGACGATCCCGTGGTCGAGATCGACCAGTCCAGCGGCCACTAGCGGCCGCAAAGCCAGGATAATGGAGGTCGTATAACAGCCTGGATTGGCGATCAGGCGCGCGCCTGCAATCCGCGCGCGATGCAACTCAGGCATCCCGTAGACAGCCTGCGCCTGGGTTGCCGCGGCCAGTTCGGAGCCTTCATCCTCGAAGGCATAGGCGGCGCGGTTGGCCGCATCGTTCAGCCTCCAGGCTCCGCTCAGGTCGATGACCCGAATGCCGCGCGCAAGCGCCTCCGGCACCCACTCCCGCGACTGCTCGTGAGGCGTGGCCAGAAATAGAACATCGACGCCGCGCTGGACGAGAAGCTCCCACGAAAAGGGTTCCTGCTTCAGCGCGCCGTTACCGAAACTGTCTGCCAGATGCGGATGAATCTCGGCCAAAGGAATGCCGCCGCGCGCCGCGTCTTTTTCATCCACTCGTCCGGCAAAGACCGGAGGCTTGCTCTGGAGGCGGGGATGGCGCAGCAAGAGCCTTGCCAACTCCGCGCCGGCATAACCTGTAACTCCAACAACCGCTGTTTGCACTGTATCGCTCATGACTCCAGCATCGTCCTCAGTCGTGATTCCACATCGCCCGCCTTGCGCGTATTGGGACAGATTACCAGCACCGTATCGTCGCCGGCGATGGTCCCGATCACTTCCGTCCATCCTTCGTAGTCCAGGGCCGCGGCCACCGGCTGCGCCCCGCCTGTAACCGTGCCCACCACTACTTGGTTCATGGCCCGCTTCACGCGCAGGCCGAAACTTTCGATCATCTCCGCCACCGATGGCGGGCCGTCGTCCTCGATCGCCGCGGCTGCCCCGTTGCCGTTGGGCAGGGAATAGCCGCCAGGGCCCTTGGAAAGGCGCATCTCGTGAATGTCGCGCGAGAGCGTGGCCTGTGTGACCGCAAAGCCGCGCCGTCGCAGCTTGCGGCGCAACTCGTCCTGGTTGGTCACCAGCGAGTTGGACACCAGTTCCCGTATCGCATTGTGCCGTAGCTGTTTCATTGCCGTTTGCAGTTCAACCGATAGCCGTTTCCGGGCAGATCGAAAGCGCAACTCGCCGTCGAGAAGCCGCATGTATAAATATACAACAGAATTGCATAAGTATGCAAAACAGGTTCACCGCATGGATGGAATGTTGAACCGATACGCTTCCCCGGCTTTCCGAGGCATACTTCCCATTCGTGAAGGGAGGAATGCAAGGCGAGCGCGATGGTAACCTGCGCGGACGTTCCTTTCGATTTGAAGTCCACGAGGCGGAAATGCGCGTGGCGAGATGATTTGGAGGACTGCAATCCCTTCGCGCTGATACACTCTCGAAATGATTGCAGTTGAAAATTGTCCGCGTTCCCCATTCTATCCAAAATGACAGAGAATGCTCCGCTGACCACCATCAATGACCTGTTTAGCCGCATCGCCGCAGCGGCAAACCCGCGCGCCGTGCTCTGGCAGGACGAGTTCGGCCAATGGCAACCTGTTTCCTCGGACCAGATTTATCATCGAACGCGGGCGCTGGCAGAGGCTTTTCTTAGTTGGGGCGCGAAGAAAGGCGACCGCATCGCCTTGATCGCCGAAAACCGCTGGGAGTGGGCGATCACCGACTTCGCGGCGCTGGCCATCGGGGCTGCGGATGTGCCCATCTACCCCACGCTGACCGGCGAGCAGATCGCCGCGCTGGTCGAGGACGCCGGTTGCCGCATCGCAGTAGTCTCCACCCGCCAGCAGTTCGACAAGCTGAACGCCGTCCGCAACCGGACCAGGCTCGAACGGATCGTCATTATGGACTCCGCCGCTCCGCCGGAAGGGGCCATTGCCTTCAAGGAACTGCTGGCCGGGGCCGATGCCCGCGGCAGCGAGCGCGACCCGATATTCGACGCGCTTGTGCGCTCCGTGCAGCCGAAGGACCTGGTCACGCTGATTTATACCTCCGGCACGACGGGCGAGCCCAAGGGCGTGATGCTGACCCACGCCAACATCGCCGCCAACCAGAACTTCGCCTCGGCGGACTTCAAATTCACTCCCGCCGACGCCTGCATCTCTTTCCTGCCGCTCTCGCACATCACCGCCCGCGCTCTGGACTACGTGATGTACTCGTACGGGGCGCAGGTGGCCTATTGCTCGCAGTTCGACCGGCTGCCGCAGGCCATGCGCGAGATCAGGCCATCGGTCTTTGTGGGTGTGCCGCGCGTCTTCGAGAAGATTCGCCAGGAAGTGGAGCGGAGGGCGGGGCTTTCGCCGGTGAAAAAGCGGATTCTGGCCTGGGCCATCGGTTTGGGAGCAAGCCACCGGGATACGGTGTACGATGGCCGCCGGCCCTCCTCGATGCTATGGAAGCTGGCCGATAAGCTGGCCTATTCCAAGGTGCGCGAGGCCTTCGGCGGGCGGGTGAGGATATTCGTCTCCGGCGGCGCGCCGCTGGGCATCGATACAGTCAAATGGTTTGCCTCGGTGGGCATCGCTCTCTGGGAGGGCTACGGCCTGACCGAGACTTCGCCGGTGATCGCTCTCAACACGCCCCTCAGTCACCGCATGGGCGCCGCGGGCCTGCCGCTGCCCAACATTCATTTGATACTGGCCGGGGATGGGGAGTTGCTGGTGAGCGGGCCATCGGTCTTTGCCGGCTACTGGCAGAAGCCTGACGCCATGGCGGAGAGCTTCGACGAGCAAGGCTGGTTTCGCACCGGAGACATCGCTCATCTGGATGAGGACGGGTTCCTTTACATCACCGATCGCAAGAAGGAATTGTTGAAGACTTCGGGCGGCAAGCTGGTGGCGCCCCAGCCTATCGAGAATAAGCTGAAGATCGGCATTCTGGTGGCGCAGGCCGCGCTGGTGGGCGACCGGCATAAGTTTATCTCCGCGCTGATTTCGCCCAACTTTGCCGCGCTGGAGGAGTGGGCTCGCCAGAACGGCATCAAGGCTAACTCGCGCGCCGAACTGGTGGCCGATAGCCGCGTGATTGCGCTCTACGGCGAGATCGTGCGCGAGGTGAACGGCACCCTAGCCAACTTCGAGACTCTCAAGCGTTTTCGCGTGGTGGCCGAGGAGTGGACGCAGGAATCGGGGGTGCTGACGCCCTCGATGAAGCTCAAGCGCCGCGTGATTACGGCGCGATATGCGGCGGTGATCGACGCGCTCTACGCGGACGAAGCAACCGCGCGCGGCGAATAGGGGAGACCAGCTTGCCGCCGAACAGGGCGCGCTTGCCCCACATCCGCCGGATGCCGCGGAAGAATGGAGCGCCCCAGGCGCCCACGCCCAGCACCGCGCCGAAAAAGATGACCGCGTCGATGCTGAGCCGTCCGCTGCGCGCCCAGTAGGCAGCCGGCTCCAGATTCAGCCACATAGCAAACTCGTCCAGGGTGAGAGCGGCGCCTACGCCATAACTCACCGACATCAGGCGGCTGAAGAAGATGGAGAGCGGCGAATGCGACCGCCCCAGGTCCAGCAGCCAACCGTAGCCCACCAGCAGCAGGATCAGGATGCCCCACACCAGATGGTGAATGTGCATTCCATGCACCACTACCCACTGAAACGGTCCCTCATGGTGGAGGATCAGGCTGACCAGAATCCTGGTGCCAGCAAAGGTGAGCAGGAAGGAGACCGAGGCGATGAACATGCGCCGTCGCGGCCGGTCGGGGATGGTCGAGCGCACCAGGAAACCTAGCCGGGTCAATTGCAACAGCACCAGCAATACGACAACAACCAGGCCGGCAAAAGCCAGCAACAACAGCGCTCCGGTTCCAAGCATGACTCTATTGAACCATTGCGCAGCGCCGATTGGAACAAGGAAATGCGGTCGATTCGATATTCCCGGCGGCGCTGTCCGGTTGATCGTGGAAACGGTCCTGCCGAAATTGATCGGTTGGTCATGCGCGTTGCTGAATCTCCGAACCGGGATGCCACTCGCAAAGTTACTCTGACCCATCGGTTGGATAGCTGCCGCGGAACCATCAAAGCAACGGACCGGTTGGCATAGCGGCAGAAATACGCTCATAATCCTGTGTGCTGCAATCCAGCAGTACCATGTTTCTCCTCAATTCCAAACCAACCCCGGAGGTTCCATGTCCAAGCGTATGCTGGTTGCGCTGCTTTTCTGTCTTGCTTCTCTGCGAGGCACGGTTTTTTCACAGCAACTGAACGGGCGATGGGTTACCGTCGCCGTCGGCGATGTTCTGCTCGGCAATGCCATTGTCGGCGGCCGCGACGCAAACGGGACCGTTGAGATCGTCTGCCACGCGCTCCACGATGGCGGCCTTCATCCGGGCAAGATAGTGGCCGGCAACTGCAATTTCGGCTATAACGGCAAGGAGATCGTTGCGCTGAGTTACGAGTCGCTAGGAGACTCTGTGCAAGTTCCATCACTGCGCTCTGCTTGGATAAAATGATAAGTGGAGGGTAAGAACGATGCGGCAGCAAACGCTGGCGTCCCAGGCGAGTTTCGAGAAGTCTGGTCGCAAGGGCAAGCGGGAGCTGTTTCTGGATCGGATGGAGCGGGTGGTTCCGTAACCGGAGTTACTGGCGCCGGTCGAGCCTTATTACTCCAAGGCGGGCAACGGTCGGCAAAAGCCTGCCCTGAGCGCAGTCGAAGGGCGGGCCTGGCGATCATGCTGCGGACT
>Ga0181536_10008270_pt1 | contig 10045 bp, 9 predicted proteins | sample PEATcosm2014_Bin_41_FD_121105 | JGI IMG/M metagenome (GOLD analysis project Ga0181536, IMG submission 121105) | Peatland microbial communities from MTU Mesocosm Facility, Houghton, MI, USA - PEATcosm2014_Bin17_60_metaG | ecosystem: Environmental > Terrestrial > Soil > Wetlands > Peat | place...
CAGATCGACGCGTGGTACGCGAAGGGCGTGCGGATTCTGGGATTCGTGCACGCAGGGCACAATGACTGGGCGGATTCGTCGAGGCCGAACGCGAATCTGGGCAACAACCTGGCCGAGCATAACGGGCTTTCTCCACTGGGTGTGGAGGGGGTGAAGAGGCTGAATGAGCTGGGGGTGCTGATTGACGTGTCACAGCTTTCGGGTCCCGCGTTCAAGCAGGTGCTGAACCTGACGAAGGCGCCGGTGGCGGCAACGCATTCGGGGGTGAAGGGGATCGTGGAGAACACGCGAAACCTGAGCGACGAGGAGCTGGAGATGATCAAAAAGAATGGCGGCGTGGCGCAGATGGTGGCGTTCAGCAACTATGTGCGGCCGATTCCGAAGGAGGTTATCGACCGCCAGAAAGCGCTGCGGGCCGAGTTCGGCTTCGAAGGCGAGACAGCGCCGGCGGGCATGACGGAGGCGAAACGGAAGGTATATGCGGAGCGGAATGCGGCGATCCTGGCGCAGGTGCCCCGCGGAACGGTGGCGCAGCTGGTGAACACGATCGACTATGCGGTGAAGAAGATCGGCGTGGAGCACGTGGGGATTGCGTCGGACTTCAATCACGGCGGCGGGGTGGTGGGATGGGACAACGAGGGCGAGGCGCTGAATGTGACCGTGGAATTGCTGCGGCGCGGCTATTCGGAGAAGGATATCGGGAAGCTGTGGGGCGGCAATTTTTTGCGGGTTTGGGCCAGGGCGCAGAGCTTGGCGACGGACCCGAAAGCGAAGCGGACGAGTCACTGAAGAAGTGACGCGCGCCCTTTCGATCGAACCCCGTGCTATCTTCATTTGTTCGAAAAGGAGAAACTCAATGGACTCGCAGCAGCCTGTACCGACGGCGCGGGAGTTGCTCGGCGATATCGCGCCGAAGCTTCTCGAACTTACGGAGAAAGTGTTGTTTGGCGATGTTTGGGAGCGCCCCGGACTTTCCAAACGCGATCGGAGCCTGATCACCGTCTCCGCTCTGGTTGCCATGAATCGAACACAGCAGTTGCCCTTTCATCTGGAGCGCGCGCTCGAAAATGGTGTAACCAGGGACGAACTTGTCGAGGCGATCACGCACCTCGCTTTCTATTCGGGGTGGCCAACATCGGTCTCAGCCGCAATGATCGCTAAAGAAGTGTTTGGGGTGGCCCCCTGAGGTGAGAGAAACGGTTTCGGAGAGTTCCGCAGGGAGTAAACTGGTCATCGCAACGGGGAACATCTCATGTTTCGTCACAAGATTCAAACTGCGGCTCTGATTATCGCGGCGTTCGGATCGGCTGCAATCGTTTCGGCTCCGGCCCCCGCCGCCGGAGGCAGAGGAGCGGCCCCGCCGCCCGCAAACTGAAATAAGCGAACATTCGGGTTGGCCCATCAGCCCCACGTTTGACAAAGATCATGCCGCAGATTACCGAGACCAAAAAAGACGCGGACTACGTTTTCCATGAGCTGACCCGCAGCATCTGCCCTGAGTGCCGCCGCGTCATCGACGCCCACATCCTGATCCGCGACAACAAGGTCTTCATGCGCAAGCGCTGCCCCGATCACGGACTCTTCGAAGCGCTCGTCTATGGTGACGCCGAGCAGTACACCAACTCCTCGAAGTTCAACAAGCCCGGCACCATACCTCTGGAATTTTCCGCCGAGATGAAAGATGGATGCCCGCACGATTGCGGTCTGTGTCCCGATCACCAGCAACACACCTGTCTCGGTATTATTGAGGTCAACAGCGCCTGCGACATGGCGTGTCCGCTCTGTTTCGCCGAGGCCGGTCCGGGCTTCAATCTGACGCTGGAAGAAGTCGAAGACATTCTGGATCGTTTTGTCGCCGCCGAAGGGAATCCGCAGCTCGTGCAGTTCTCCGGTGGCGAGCCTTCCATCCACCCGCAGATCGTTCCGATGATGCGCGCGGCACAACAGCGCGGCATCCCCAACGTGATGCTGAACACCAACGGCAAGCGCATCGCGAACGACGACCGCTTTCTCGCCGAATTGGCCGAAATGGGCGATGCCCGCCCCAACATCTATTTTCAATTCGACGGCTTCGAAAGCGAAACTTACCGCATCATCCGCGGTGAGCCGGATATCCTGGCGGCGAAACTCCGCGCGCTCGACCGTCTGGAGGGGATCGGGAGCACCGTCATCCTCGTGCCCGCCATCGAGCGCGGTGTCAATGAGCACGAAATCGGCCGGATCGTCCGTTTCGGCCTCGATCATCCGGCGGTCAAAGGAATCAACTTTCAGCCCGCTTTCCACGCCGGCCGCCACGTGCGCCACGATCCCATGCGGCGCATCACCAATCCCGACATCATCGCGCTCATCGAAGCGCAGACTGAAGGTTTGTTCGTGAAGACGGACTTCGTTCCGGTGCCGTGTTGCTTTCCCACATGCAATTCCGTTACTTACGCGTATGTGGATGAACAGCGCAATGTAACTCCCCTCCCGCGCCTTCTCAAAGTGGACGATTACCTCGACTACATTACGAACCGGGTCATGCCGGACCTCGGCGCGGAAATCAGACGTGCGCTCGAAGGGCTGTGGTCGTCATCCGCCGTGCTCGGATCGGAAAAGGTCGCGCGCGAATTTTCCTTCTCCTGTTCGGCGTGTGGATTGCCCGATGGGGGGCTGGACGTGAAGGCCATGTCTCGGTTCATCTTCATGATCATGCTGCAGGACTTCATGGATCCGTGGACTTTCAATCAGAAAAACCTCATGAAGTGCTGCAAGGAGTTTCTGCTGCCAGGAGGAAAGCAGGTGCCTTTCTGCGCCTACAACACGGTCGGCTACCGTGAACAAGCCCGAACTCAACTCGTGCAGCAGGAGAGGCAGCGGCAGGCGGCTCGCCGCGCAGGCACTAAGTATGAGGTTCAGCCCGTAACGTTCTCGTTCGGAAAAGAGAATTCGTCGCCCCAGCATGAACTGGTTCAACTGAATGACGGCGCCCGCTGAATCCGGCGAGTTGAAACGCTGCTGCGCGGCTCTGTATGAAAGCGATTTTGCCCGCATGCTGTTGGGCGATTCCTTTCATCCGGGTGGGCTGCGGCTCACGGCCCGGCTCGGCGGCCAGTTAGGTCTGCGCCCCGGTCTGTGCGTTCTCGACGTGGCCAGCGGCAAAGGCGAGAGTGCCATCTTCCTCGCCGGGCAGTTTGGCTGTCATGTGGTCGGCGTGGATTTTGGTCCGGAGAATGTGCGCGAAGCCAACGCCCGGGCCGAGGCCGCACAAGTTGCTCACCTTGTCTCATTCGTCGAAGGCGATGCCGAGCGTCTGGGCTTTTCCGACGCAAGTTTTGACGCCGTAATCTGTGAATGCGCCTTCTGCACTTTCCCCGACAAGCGCGCCGGCGCATCTGAGTTTGCCCGCGTTCTGCGCCCGGGTGGAGGAGTCGGCTTGAGTGACCTGACGCGCTCGGGACCTTTGCCCGAGGATCTCGATGGGCTGCTCGCCTGGATCGCCTGCATCGCCGATGCCCGCCCGGTAGAAGAGTACGCGAGTTATCTGGAAGCGGCAGGGTTCGGTGTCACGACAATTGAACCTCAAAACAACGCTTTGGCGGAAATGGCGCGCGATGTTCAGGGCAGGCTGCTCGGCCTCGAATTGATGGCCAGGCTCAATAGGGTGGACCTGCCTGGAGCCGATTTCGAACAGGCGAAACATTTCGCCCGCGCGGCGTCGAAAGCGATTCAGCAGGGATTGTTGGGCTACAGTTTGATCGTGGCTCGAGTGGGCACGATATTGCAAACCATCGAGAACGGATGTTCCTGACCGCAAAGAACGCCCTCATTGCCCTCTCCGCGGTGAGTGCGCTGGCGATGTTATACGTGGGCGCGTACCAGATCCGCGCGATTGAGCATATGAGCTGCCCCTTGCTGAAACATGGTTGCGAGGCGGTGGCGGATGCCCCATTCGCGCGGCCATTTGGGATTCCGGATGGCTTTATCGCCGCCGTGATGTACGGGCTCCTGATCCTGTTGGCGTTGCTCGGACCTCAAATGGTGTGGGTCCGCTATTCGCTTCGGACCCTCGCGGTGCTGGCGGTGCTGGCGAATGTGCTGGGAGTGTTCGATATGGCCCGGCTCGGCGCTTACTGTTTCTATTGCCTGCTGACCACTTTGCTCTCGCCGCTGCTGCTGTGGATGGCGCTCCTGGTAAAGCGCTGACGCGGGATTCCGTTCATCGGCTCGGCGACGAAGACAGTCCGTCAAATACCAGCTTCTGTAATCCGCGGCTGGTCTGAGCCGTGTAGATATTGCCTTTTGAATCTGTCGCCATCTGGTGGCCGCCGCCCAGCATTTCCGGACCCTTGATGGACTCCACAATCTCCAGCGTCTTGCGGTCGAGCACGACGATTTCCGCGCCCGCTCCGACATACAGGAACTGCTGGCCCGCGTCCGGGGATAGTGCCAAATCCCGCGCAAAAGGCTTGTCGCCAATCACCAGTTGGTTGACGAACTTGCCTTCGCTCGTGAACACCTGCACGCGCCTGTTTTCCCGATCCGCCACATAAACCAATCCATCGTTGGACACGCGGATGGCGTGCACGATGCTGAATTGTGGCGGACCTGGCCCGTCCGGCACGGCGTTGAGGCTCGGCGGCGGACACTGGTCGAGGTCCACCGGCTTGTTCCCGAATGCGCCCCACATGCGTTTGAACGCGCCCGTATCCGCATCGAACACGATCACGCGATGGTTGCCATACCCGTCGGCCACGAACACTTCGTTTGTTTTTCTGTAAACGAACGCATCGGCAGGCTGGTGCAGATTCTTCGTATCCGCGTTGCCGCCGCTCTTGCTGCTGTGACCGATCTGCATCGCGAACTTACCGGCTTGGGTGAATTTCAGTAACTGGTCGTCCGCCGCCGGCTCAAGACCGGGCAGCTTTCGCGCCGGACAATTGTTTCCGCCAATCCACACCAAGCCTTTGTAGTCGATATGGATACCGTGTTCCCTTTGCGGCCATTCGTACCCGGCGCCAGGCCCACCCCAGGCCGTAACGAAATTGCCCGCCGCGTCAAACACCATCACGGGCGGGGCGGCCATCGCGGCTTGCTCGGCCGGCAGCGTCCGGGGGCGGTGCAGAACCCAAACGCGATCCTGCGCATCGATCGCGACGCTGGACGCATCGCCCAGCTTCCACTTTGCCGGCACCTTGGGCCAGGCGGGGTCCGCATGGAACTTGGGAACACTGCGTACCGGCTCTGCCGGCGTGCCGGAAATCCCGCCTATCATGATGGCCGATGCCATCACTACGAGGCGACTCGAAATGCTTTGCTTCATCACTGTTGAACTGTCACCTTCACCTGACCGTTGGTCCAGCAGCACTGAAATCCCGCGCCGCCTTCCCCCGAATAGTCGTTGGCGGTTACGTGCAAAACGTATTCTCCCGGCTGGGCGAACGTGACGCTGGTGGTCGCCTTGCCGTTGAACGGCGCGGAGGTGTCTTTGCGGTCCACCTTTTCGACTTCAGGCCTGTCCGGGGCGAAGGTCACGCTGCCGGCCCCGCGGTACTTGATCCACTTTACTGTCACCGGAGAACCCAAGTCTTTCGGCCGCGCGCCCGACGAAGTGGTGAACTTCGCATCGTCGGAAACCCACACCGTCAGCGTCAGCGGATTCCCAACCTTGGCCGTTCGATCCACCGACAACCCCTGCGGACCCTGCACCGACGGACCCTTCTCTTCAAAGCTGAGGACGGGTGGAGTGTTTCCCACCGCCGCTTCGATAAGAGGCGAAATCTCATAATCGGGCTTCAGGCTTGCCGGGATCACCGTGGTCTTGCCATTGGCGGTAATGCTCCACGTGATCTTGCCTTCCCCGAAGTCGGCCGGTACCTTGACGGCAAACAACCCCCAACCCCGGCCGGGCATGAAATGCGTGGGCTGGCCCCGGTCCGGTCCGCCCGGCTCAATCCGGTTATTCGGTCCAACCGGCAAATCCACTTCCTGTTTCCGGTTGCGGTTGTAATAGCCCAGCAGAAGGCTGAACGTTCCATCGGCGTTTTTGAACCAGCCTTCGAAAGCGCCGGTAACGCTCGCGCCGGCATCGCGCGCGGGCTCCAGCGGCAACGTTTGCCCCCATAGCAGCGACCAGGCAAAAACGCCCGTTCCACAAAACCTAACGAGCCGCATTCTTCTTGTGCTGGGCGGCCCAGGCGCTGTAGTCCTCATCGCTGATGTAAGTGACATTCATCCAGGCGTGCCCCATTTCATCCACCGTCCGGTCGCCGAATCCGACCCATTGGTCGGGGTCGGGGTTGTTCGGGTTCGCCGTGGTGTTGTCGTACCAGGCGGTGACATGGATCATGGTCCCTTTGGGAAACACCGGCGCCGCATCGTCCGCGTAGATGTAGTTGGTCATCCAGTTGAAGTTGAAATTGCCGACGTAACTGACCACTTGGGCGGTGCCGTCCGGTAGAATCGCTTCCACCTCCATGGCCTTGCCGCGCAGATGCATGTGCGGCTGAAAATTCTCCAACTGCGCCGCCTGCTTCAGCACGGTGTAGTTGTCAAACTGCGCAATCGTGTTCGGCGGAATGTCGATATTCCTGCCCGCTCTTACTTGCGAAGCCGTGGAGGATTGAAAGCCCCGCAAAGCCTGGAAGCCGGTTAAATACGTTCGGTACTTAGGCTCCTGACCTTTTGGGTAAAGCCATATGCCCAGTTCGACATTGTCCCGAATTTGTTCGCCTACCGCGTGAATGTGGACGTCCCAGGAAATCTGCGCACCCGGCAGCAGCAACTTGCCGGAATCGGGCCGGTAGAGGTCGTAGCCTTTGCCGATCGCCCACTCCATCAACAGGGCGCGCCCGCGCAGACCCGGATCGCCGCCCGGCCCGAAACCTTCGGGGTCGTCCTGGGCGAGATAGGCGACGGCATGATGCGTGATCTTGCGCCCGGCCGCGGTGCCCGGCCGCATCTCGACCGCGCGTACCCATCTTGGCTCCGTGATCGGGATATCGGAAACCGGCCGCCACCAAACGTCCTGGTGATGGGCCGCCATGGTGTAGGGTTCCGACTTGACAACGATGTCCGGCTGGCCCAGCTCTTTTGCCGCTTTCCATTCGTTGTCGGCAGGCCACTGGCGCGGAGCGGGCATGTCCTTCAGGTCCCCCTGCGGCGCTCCCGCATCCACCCATCGGACGATCGTTTCGATCTGCTCGCCCGAGAGCGAGATGTCGTTCTTGAACTTTTGCACGCCGACAGCTTTGTCGATGTGCCACGGGGGCATCTGGCGGGTGATGACGCGCTGCCGAATGGATTTTGCCCATGGCCGTGTTTCTTCGTAAGTCACGAGTGACATGGGCGCCATCGAGCCGGTCCGATGGCACTCCTGGCATCGCGCCTGCAAAATGGGCGCTACGTCTTTGGTAAATGTGACTGGTTTCGACGCCGCGACCGCATCGGCTTTGTTGGATACTTCCGCCGCCGTCACGCTGCCCGCCAGCGCTGCGAAAGCGCAACCGGCGAAGATCCGGAGCCTTAAAGATCTGATATTCGTCATACGCGCTCCTCCTTCGGAGCCTGGCCAACAAAGCCAGTCAATAACATCGTGTCAAAATCTACGGGGTTACCGCCGTGATGTTCCGCTTGGGGACCTGTCCGACGGGAATGCGGGTGAACTCTTTCATGGTTTTTATATCGACCACGGAAACGAAGTTCGAGGCGGCGCATGCCACGTAGGCCGTCTTGCCGTCGGGCGTAAGCGTGACCCAATCCGGAGACCGGCCCACATCGGCGCTGCCGATGAGCTTCAAGTCGGGCAGGGAATAAGAATAGATCTGGCTGTTCAGGCGGCTGTTGACGATTAGGGTTTTGCCGTCGGCCGTGATGGCCATGCCGTGCGATTCGCTTCCGCCCACCAGGTAGGGAGACTTTCCCGCAGGCAGATCCGGGTTCTTGATCCGATTGATTTCCTTGCGCGTGGCGAAATCCACCACAGCGAATCCGTTGAAGCCGGAAAGCTGGGCGAGTATCCATTTCGTGCTCCCATCCGGGTTGGTCACGAACGCCATGGGGCGGATTCCCTGGTCCATCACGAGCGACCAAACCGGCTCTTCGGTCTTTTGGTCGATCACCGTGATTGTCTTTGCCGCAACGGAGCCGCCGACTACGTACTTGCCGTCCGGCGTGACATACGTGTTGTGGACCGCTCCTTTCACGGGGATGGTCTTGACCTTCTCGAGCGAGGTTGTGTCGACGACATCGACCGCGCCCGGCGCCACGGCGATGGAGACATAGACGCGCTTTCCGTCTTTACTGATCGCGATGTTGTTGGGATGGCCGCTGAGCGGAATGCTCCGGGTCACTTTCAGGGTTTTTTGATCCACCACATCCAGGGTCCGCTCCCCTTCATTGGAGATGTAGTAACGGCTGCCATCGGGCGCGGACGCGGCGCCGTGGTTGACCTCAATCCCGTGGATCGTTCCGACCACCTTATTGGTCGCGGGATCGATGACGGAGACGTCGTCCCCGGCGCTGTTCGTCTGGAGGATGCGAACTGTGGTCGCCGCAAGCGGCAGAGTGATTAACAGGCCAAGGCAGATTCGGGTCGGGTTCATGGTCAAAGGGAAGCGCTCCTGGACGCTGGATAAAGTCTATTTGCGGCACACCCCGGAGTCAAGCAGCATTAGCCGCTTGCCTGGACCGTCGAGCGATAGTATGCTCGCTGCATGCGTAAGCTTTCACTCGTGCTGTTCCTCGCCCTCACCCTGATTGCCCTTGTCACTCAGACGCAGACCCACGGGCAGACCGCGCCAACCGCCGGCATTGCCGCGATTCCCGGAACTGTCGGGGGCCAGGATACCTTTGGCGCTTATGACGTGGTGAAGGGATGGCCGAAGGACATCAGCACGCTGCCAGGCAATGAGAAGTGGACTTGGGGGGCGGGTCAGAGCGTCTACGCCGAGAGTCCCAATCGCGTCTTCATGCTCTTCCGCGGCGAGTTGCCTAACATCCGGCGGCCGCAATCGAAGCTGCTGCCGGAGTTCGGCCCGAGCATTCAGTTCCCCATCGGCCGGCTGCCCTGGCGCGATGCGACTGTCGCCTCGCTGCCCGGCGGGGGAGCGGCCGGCTCGCTTCCGGGAGCCCCTACCGACGGATGGAACGGCACCCTCGGGGTCGACGCGAAATGGGAAAACTGCATCACCATCGCGGACGCCAACGGCAACATCGTCGAACGCTGGACCCAGTGGGACAAGATTCTGCAGCGCCCGCACTTTGTCGCCATCAATCCCTACGACCCGGAAAAACACGTCTGGATCGTGGACGATCATATGGGCGCCATTTATAAGTTCTCTCACGATGGAAAGGAACTCGTTCAAACCATCGGTACCCCGAAGGTAACCGGCGCGGACGGCACCCACTTCAATCGCCCAACATTTCTGGCGTGGCTGCCGGACAGCACGATGTTCGTCGCCGACGGTTACAACGGAACGCGCGTGGCGAAGTTCGATAAGAACGGCAAATTTCTGCTCGACTGGGGCCAGAAGGCCACTCCTCCGGACAAGCGCCCCGGTTACATGAGCAACGTGCACGGGATCGCGGTCGATCCGCAGACGCGCCGCGTCTTCGTGAACGATCGCGGCGACAAACGGATTCAGGTCTTCGACGAGAACGGCAAGTATCTTTACGAATGGAGCATGGGTGGCGATCCTTCGGATATTCATCTGATCTACATCGGCGCCGACCGGACTCTGTGGGCCGCCGATCGCGGGACCTCAAAAATGCTGAAGTACGATCTGGACGGCCACTTCCTCTACTCATGGGGAATTTGGGGCGATTTTGCGGGTGGCTTCTGGGGCGTCCACGGCTTCAGCGTGGATCAGGATGGCAACTTCTACGTGGCCGAGGTGGACAGCGGGCGCGTGCAGAAATTCCGTCCGCGACCGGGGGCCAATCCGGCTTACCTGGTAAGCAAGCCTGTGTATTCAGCCTGGAAGTAGACATTACTTGCCATCCACCGAGAAAGCCAGGAGCGCGTTTCCGGGCATGGCATTTCCCGAATAGCCCGAGGTGATGTAGA
>Ga0181536_10008272_pt1 | contig 10043 bp, 8 predicted proteins | sample PEATcosm2014_Bin_41_FD_121105 | JGI IMG/M metagenome (GOLD analysis project Ga0181536, IMG submission 121105) | Peatland microbial communities from MTU Mesocosm Facility, Houghton, MI, USA - PEATcosm2014_Bin17_60_metaG | ecosystem: Environmental > Terrestrial > Soil > Wetlands > Peat | place...
AAATAAATAGAGTGCAGGTGTAGCGGGGTCATCGAGCAGATGGACGCTGTCGCGTTGGCCGATGCGCTTTCGCAGTTCGGCACATCCACCCTTTACGAGGCCGCCGGCAAGATCGGCGACATGAGTCCAGCGATCCGTCCGATCGTGCCCGGCGCCAAACTGGCCGGGATTGCGCTGACAATTCGCACTTGGCCGGGCGACACGCTCGGCGTACTGCGTGCCATCGACAAGGCGCAACCTGGATCCGTCCTGGTGATAGATGCCGGTGGTACCGACCGTGCCGCCGTGTGGGGCGGTACCTCGTCGTCGGCCTGCGTGGCGCGAGGCGTGCGCGGCTGCGTCACTAATGGATGCGTGCGCGACGTCGACGAGATCGTCGGCCTTAAGTTCCCTGTCTTTGCCGCCGGGGTGTCGCCGCGCGGCACCCTAAAAAATCATCCCGGCTGGCACGGCATCTCGATCTCGGTCGGCGACTGCGTCGTCGACAGCGGCGATATCGTCATCGGCGATAGCGATGGCGTTTTGGTGCTGCCGATCGAGGGCGCACAACAAGTGCTCGAGCGTGCACGTATTCAGGATGAGACCCAGCGCGAACGCGACCGCCGCGCCCTCGCCGGCGAATCGCTGGCGACGATCCTCGGACTGCCGAAGGCCTGAGCCGTGACCTTGGCCTCGCAGAACGCCCAAGCACTGCGCAGCCAATTTCTCCCGCGCGCCAGCACGCGCCTGAGTGCCAGCGCACGCGGCGCGTTGCTAGTGATGCCGAGTATGTTATGGCTGTTCGTCTTCGCCATTCTGCCGATCGGCTTTCTGATCTGTCTGTCATTCTGGACCACGACCATTTTCGGCGTCGAGAAAATCTGGACGACCGCCAGCTATGCGACGATTACCGCCGACCCTGTCTATCTCACGATCCTGCTCAAAACGCTGCGCATTGCGACGATCGCCACGCTGCTATCGCTGCTCTTCTCCTATCCATTGGCGCTATTCCTGGTCGGGCTGAGGGGGCGCGCTCGCAGCGCTTTTCTACTCCTGATGTTCTTGCCGTTCTGGTCGAGCTACGTGGTGCGCAGCTTCACGTGGTTGCCAGTGCTCGGCCGCAATGGGCTCGTCAATCAGGCACTAATCACAATCGGCATCATCGACCATCCTGTCGACTGGCTCTTGTTCAACGAAGGCGCGGTCTATGTCGGGCTCGTCTACGTGTACACGCTATTCATGGTGCTCCCGATATTCCTATCGCTTGACCGCATCGATCGTTCCGTGGTCGAGGCCGCGCAAGATCTGGGCGGGCGGCCAGTGCAGGTGTTTTGGCGAGTGATCTGGCCGCTCAGCCTACCGGGCGTGTGGTCCGGCTGCATTATGGTGTTCCTGATTAGCATCGGTGCCTATGTGACGCCGCAGCTGCTCGGCGGTGCCTCCGGTGCCATGATCGGCAACGTCATCGCCGCCCAATTCCTCAACACGAACAATTGGCCACTCGGGGCCGCGCTGTCACTGACGCTAATCGTTCTGGTCGGACTGGTGTTAGCAATCGTCGGCCGACGGCTCGGTCTCAAGCAACTCTTCCTCGGGGAGCGCCCATGATGCCGACGCTATCGCTCTCCTGGTCGATGCTGCTGCGCACCTATGCGGTGCTGTTCTACGCGTTTCTCTACGTCCCGATCGTAGTGCTGGTCGTACTTTCATTTAACGACTCGCCGACAATGGGATTCCCATTCCTCGGTTTCACCACCAAATGGTACGCGCATATCCTCTCCGGCGACGAGCTCGCCGGCGCAATCACCAACAGCGTGACCATCGGGACCGCCAGCGCGTTCATTTCGACGGCGCTCGCGTTACTGACAAGTCTCGGCCTGCGGCATCAATTTCCGCTCAAAGGCTTCGTCTTCCCGATGATTCTCGTTCCTATCATCATGCCAAGCATTGTCTCCGGCGTCCTGCTTCTGATCTTTATCGGCTTCGCCGGCCTGCCCTACGGGCTCTGGAGCGCTGTGCTACCGGCGCACGTAACCTGTGTGCTTCCCTTCGCGTTCCTCACGCTACATCCGCAGATCGCACGCTTCGATCCGGCGCTCGAAGAAGCTGCGATGGATCTCGGAGCGAAACCGCTAGAGGTGTTTACCCGCGTGTTGTTCCCGATCATCCGGCCGGCGTTGATCGCGACACTTCTGTTCTCGTTTACGATCTCGTTCGACGAATTCATCCGAACGCTGTTTGTCATCTCGGGACAGCGCACCGTGCCGATCTATCTCTGGGTGCTCATCATTGAACGCGTCGCGCCTTTCCTGCCGGCGATTGGCGTCGTGCTGCTCGCAATTTCGATGGTCATCGCCGGCACCGGCTTCGTCCTATCCCAACGTACGTCAAGTGAGACCAACCCATGATCAACCGAGGATCACGCCCATGACAGCGATCAACCTATTTCAGCGCCGCATTCATCGTCGTAGCGTTCTGCAGCTTGCAGCCGGCGCCGCGGCCGTCGCTGGTCTTACGTCGACCGCAGCCGCGGAAAACCCGACGGTCGAGACTCTGGTGCCGAATGCCATTGTGTCGGGCCCGCTGCGCAGCATCGTCGAGAAGGATGCAGGCGTCACTATCAACGACGCACCGTTCCAATCGACGCCCGACTCGATTTCGCGCTTGCTCGCTCCCGGCGGCACCGCCCGCTACAACGTGATACTCGCAATCATCGATTTCGCCCGACAGCCGGTTCTCGGGCCGCGCGCCGGCGCGGAAAAGGCGCTTGAGCTCGACCTGACGAAAATTCCTAACGCGAAGAAGATTGCCGACATCTTCAAGAAGGACACGATCGAGCGCGACGGCAAGACCTACGGCCTGCCGCTCTTCATGGGGTACAACACCGTCTTCTTCAACTACGACCAGGTCCCGGAGAACGATCCATACACGCAATCCTGGGGCGCCCTGTTCGAAGACAAATACGCCGGCAAGATCGGCTGGTTCGAAAGCCCGCATCAGATGATGTTCGCAGCGGCGCTGTACCTCGGCCACGACAAGCCGTCGAGTATGAGCGACGCTGAGGTGCGCGACGTCGGTAAATTCATGATCTCGAAGAAGAAGAACGTGCGCACCATTTGGACGAGCTTCGCGCAATGCGCCAACCTGTTCGCAACCGGAGAAATAGTGGTCTCCTTCGGCCCGATTCCGGTGCGCGCACAACTGGAGGAGCAGGGCGTGCACGTGACCAATGCCTGGGTCAAGGAAGGCGTCGAGTCGCTCGTCGCCACGGTGTTCAGTGGCAAGGACGTCGCCAATCCTGACAAGTCGCATGCCGTGATTAATGCGATGCTTAGCGATGCCTACGCCAAGGAACTGCCGAAGGTCTCCGGCTATCTTTCATCCAGCGCCGCCGGTGGCGAGGGCATGACGGAAGAGCAGAAGCTCAAAGCCGGCTTCGGCATCTACACCGGACAGACCAAGCACCACCCGATGCCGCTACCGGCCAACCTCAATACCTGGGTCGAAGCATGGAGTGCAGTGAAGAGCGCGTGAGCTTGCAGATAAACGCGATGCCGGCGGTACATTTGGCCGTCGTCGGCACTGCCATTTTGCCGGCGAAGACGGCAACGTCGACTGTTTGCATTGAGTCTGTCGCCTGAATGGGTATGGTGGCAATGGCCAGCCGAAGGGAACGTGTTCACTGCGCACGCCGACACGTCGACTGAATTCGAAATCAGATCGTGACTTGGAATCATATGATGACGACGCCAAACAGCTCGCAGCCGAAATTCAGACTGGAACTAGAAGGTGCACGCGCGCCTGCGGCTCAGGAAAAAAACGTGCCGCTGCATCGCGCGGTCGCCAACAAGCTGATGGCCGCGATCCAGGACGGCACCTATCCAGTCGGCAGCCTGCTCCCGACGGAAAACAAACTTGCCGCCAAATTCAAGATCAGCCGGCACACGCTGCGCGAGTCGGTGCGACAGCTGCAAGCGTTGAACCTCGTGACCCGTCGCCAAGGGCACGGCACCATCGTTAAGTCCGATCGGGTGCAGCGCGAGTTCAAGCTCGCGATCCGCACGTTCAGCGACGTCGAGAACCACGGCTATTTCACACATCTGGTGCTGTTGCGCAGCGATATTGTCACCGCCGACGCGAGGCTTGCACGCGAACTCGGATGCGAGCCGGGACAGAAGTTCCTTCACGCGATTTCGCGCCGCGTGCCGATCGACGACACCATCCCGCTGCCGACGGCGTGGAATGAGACCTACATCATCGAACCCTATGCCGGCATACGCAATCAGATGGGAATGCAAAAAGGGCCGATCTACAATCTAATCGAGCGGACGTTCGGCGAGCGGATCAATGCGATCGAACAGGACGTCAGCGCCGTAGAATTGACCAGCGAGGTGGCGCGAGTGCTTTCGGCGCGGCCGCGGTCACCGGGCCTTCGCGTCAAGCGCACCTATTTTGGCCGCGGCAACCGGCCGGTCATGATCGGATACAACACTTATCCGGCTGAGCCGTTCAGGCTCAACATGCGCCTCGAGCACGATTAGCGCATCGGTTTTTACCTGTCATTGACCGGCAACGGCTTCGATCACATCCGAAGGGCGTGTTCAATGCGCGGTCGCTGCCGCGAGCCGTTGCTTCACGTGATCCTTCCAGCCACCTTTGGCGACAATAGCGCGTAATTCCGGCTCGATCGGCTTGAAGCGATGCGTTGTGCTGCGAGTTACATTGCGCATCTCTCCGGTGCTGAAGTCGACAGTCAGTTCATCCCCGGTTTCGCAGAGCTGCGTCACATTCGGGCACGGTGCCAGGAACGGAAGACCGGCATTGATGGCATTGCGGAAGCTACCGCGCGGGATCGACTCCGCGAGCAGGCCAAGACCATGTCCGCGAATGCCAAGGAAGCCTTGGATGTGCGGGTTGCCCTGGCCGAAGCGGCGGCCGGCGACGATCAGATCGCCAGGCTTCACCTTTTTCGCGAAATCAGGATCGATTTCTGACATCAGGTGTTCGCGCAGCACCATCGGATCGGTCTCGCGCGCGAGCGCGAAACGCAACGGCATGATCGCCCCGTCAATGCCGAGATCGTCCCCGAAGCGCCAGCACTTACCGTGAAAGAGCCAATTCACGACGACATCTCCTTGAGGAAGCTACGCGGATCGGTGATGGCGCCTTTGACTGCCGAGGCTGCCACCGTCATTGGACTGGCGAGATAGATGTCACCCGAGGCACCAAGGCGCCGCACGTCGTTGCGGGTGCCGGTGTTGATCGAGATCTCGCCTTCGGCCATGGCGCCAATGCGTCCGCCCGCGCAGGGACCGCAGCCGGCCTGCGTGATCGTAGCACCGGCGGACAGGAAGATTTCGATCAGTCCGGCGCGCGCGGCTTCGCGTGCTACCTCTTGCGTCGCCGGCGTCACATAAAGGCGCACCTGCGGATGAATTGCGCGACCCTTGAGGATCTTCGCCGCGTCGCTGAGATCAGCGAGATTGCCCGAGGCGCAGGAGCCGATGAAGGCATGATGGATCGGCGTGCCAAGCGCCTTCTCGATCGGATGGACGTTGTCGGGGGTCGGCGGCATCGCGACCTGCGGACCGATGGCAGACAGATCGTAGTCGATCACGGCCTTGAAGCGGGCATCGCGGTCGCTCTTGACGAGCTCGATCGGTCCCGTCACCCGCGGTGCGAGATAGGCGCGCGTCGCTTCATCGGGCTCGACCAGCGCCGACTTCGCGCCGATCTCGAGCGGAATATTGCACAACGTATGCCGACCGGCGATATCAACCGAGGCCAAGCCGGGGCCGCCGTATTCCACCACGCAATAATCGATCAGTTCGTCGCCGAGATCGGCGATGAGCTTCTGCGCGATGTCACGCATGCCCGTTCCCGGCTGCAGCGCGCCGCGAAGGTTGACGCGCACGGTCTCGGGCACGCGCAACCAGACAGAACCGAGCGCCAGCACCTCGCTAATCTCGACGACGAGCGCGATGCCAAGCGCCCCCACAGCTCCGTAATTGGTGACATGCGTGTCGTATGCTTCAACGAACATGCCCGGCTTGATGAGACCAATCTCCACTGGGAAGATGTGGCCGAGGCCGCCGCGACCAACGTCGTAGAAGTGCTTGATGCCGTATTTTGCAACGATCTCGCGGGCTTTCTTCTGCCGTTCCGCCGACTGCGGCGTGACCGCGACCGGTTCGTGATCGGTCGAGATGAGCACGCGGTCTGGATCGAAAAGCTTGTCAACGCCGAATTCTTCCAATGCACGATCAAAATTCACCACATACCAATCATGGCAGGTGACGAGCTCGGGAACGGGATGGATGATTTCCCCGGCCGACACCGAGCGGCCTTCAACGCGGGAGAGAATCTTCTCGGTGATCGTCTGTCCCATCAACAAATCTGCCTTTACCCGGTTTTGACCGCAGGAGACACGCTTCGGTGCGAACGTCGGAAGCCCAGAGGGTTTTGGTATATTTGTCCGTATGAATTGTAAAGACGTCGCCGAAAAGCGAGTTCCGCAGCCATGGGGTCGCGCTCCCGGCTTTCTGCGGTTGGCACAGAACTTGCTCAACGATTTATAGGCTTTTCGACAATCGGTGCACCGCTTTGCTCCGATAAACAAGCGCGCAGCCGTCAGGTTGACATTTCAAGTAGTCTGGATAACCTTTTTTTTGGCGTATCGAAAGATACGGACCAATTTGGAGCGCGGCTGGCATGTCCGAAGGCGTTCTACTGGGAGTGGACATCGGAGGCACGTTCACCGATTTCACAATGGTCGATGCCGCGAACGGTAATGTCCGGGTCGAGAAAATCCTCACCACCACCCAGGCGGCCGAACGGGCGGTGCTGGCCGGCATCGACCGCTTCCAATCCGCCGAGCCCGACCTACTGCGGCGCACAGACACGGTAATTCACGCTACGACGCTGGTCACCAACACCATAATCGAACGTAAAGGCTCACTTACTGGCTTGCTGACGACGGCAGGTTTTCGCGATCTGCTCGAGATCCAGCGCGAGGTCCGTTACGACCTCTACGACCTGTTCATTCGTCCGCCCGAACCGATCGTGCCGCGCCATCTGCGCATCGGCGTCAGCGAGCGCATCCAGGCCGACGGCGGGGTGCGCACGCCGCTCGATGAAAACGAGGTACGTCTGGCTGCGCGGCGGTTCCGCGAAGCCAAGGTCGATGCCGTTGCGGTTCTGTTCTTGCACAGCTACCGCAACAATGCGCACGAGAAGCGCGCCGGCGAAATCCTGGCCTCGGAACTGCCCGGCGTTGTCATTTCGCTGTCCCACCAGGTGTACCCCGAGCCGAAGGAATACGAGCGCGGCTCGACCACGGTGCTCGACGCCTATGTCAAGCGCACGACCGAAAGCTATCTCGATGGGCTTACCGAGGGTCTCAAGCAACGCGGCTACCGCCGGCGGCTGTTCGTGATGCTGTCGAATGGCGGGACCACGACCGCAGAAAACGCCAAGGCCGTGCCAATCCAGCTGGTCGAATCCGGGCCGGCTGCCGGCGTCGAGGCGGCGTCCTATTTCGGTCGCGCCATGGGAATCGAGCGCATCCTCGCCTTCGACATGGGTGGCACCACCGCGAAGCTCTGTATCGTCGAGAACGGCCGCGCCGAGCGCTCGCGTATGTTCGAAGTCGATCGCATGAAGCGTTTCAAGGCAGGGAGCGGCCTGCCCGTCGCCGTCCCGGTTTACGACCTGCTCGAGATCGGCGCCGGCGGCGGATCGATCGCGCGCGTCGATACACTCGGTTTGATCCAGGTCGGGCCGCATAGCGCCGGCGCTGCGCCAGGACCGGTCTGCTACGGCCTCGGCGGCAGCGAACCGACCGTCACCGACGCCGACCTGGTGCTTGGCTATCTCGGCGCCAACAGCTTCCTCGGCGGCGACATGCCGCTCAACCGCGCGGCCGCGGAAGCGGCCATCGCCAAGACGCTCGCCGTTCCGACGAAGCTATCGGTCGAACGCGTGGCCGGCGGCATTTTCGAGATTGTTAACGAGACCATGTCCTCGGCGGCGCGCCAGTACATCGCCGAGAAAGGGCTCGCCCCCTCTGAGCTGACCATGATCGCCTTTGGCGGCGCCGGCCCGGTGCACGCCGTCGGGCTTGCGCGCAAGCTTGGCTGTCCACGAGTCATCATTCCGCCGTTCCCCGGCGTCATGTCCTCGCTCGGTCTGCTGGCGGCGCCCGTTGCGTTCGAGCGCAGCCAAGCGGTGCGGAGGCTTGCGGCGGCAGTGGCGCCCAAAGATCTTGAGACGCTGCTGCTGCGCCTCGAGGGCGACGCTCGCGCGTTGCTGCCTGCGGAGGCCAAGCCGGAGGTCGCCCGCTTCGCCGACATGCGCTACTCCGGACAAGATCACACTCTCGAAGTGACTTTGCCCGGCTCACGCGTCGACGATGCCACAATCGCCAACGCGGTCGATGGCTTCGTCGCCCAGTATTACGAACTCTACGGCAAGATCGACGACGACAATCCGGTGGAGATCGCCAGCGTGCGCGTCGTCCTGGCCGAGCATGGCGCCACCTTGAACCTCCCCGCTCCCTCCGCGAAGAACCCATGCACCGCCGCCTCCTATCGTCGCATGATTGAAAGCGACGGCAGCGTCATCGAGGCCCCAGTTTTCCAGCGCAGCGCCTTAGCCGCGGGACAGATCATCGAAGGGCCGGCGCTGATCGAGGAGCGCGAGTCGACGACGGTGCTCGGCCGCGGCGACCGACTGACCGTCGACGCCAAGGGCGCGTTCGTCATCGAGATCGCGATACCGCACCGGGCCGCCGTATCGGTTCCGCGGCAGCAAGCGGTCACAGGAGCTTGAGATGGGGAACGATCGCAAGCCCTCGACGCTCGATTCGGTGACGATCCAGATCCTGTGGAATCGCCTGATCGCCATCGTCGACGAGGCGGCGACTGGGCTCATCCGCACCGCCTACACGCCCTCGGTGAAGGAGTATCACGATTTCTGCTGCGCGCTGTTCGATACGCACGGACGCATGCTGGCGCATTCGACGGTGACCACCGCTGGATTTCTCGGCATCGTGCCGGAGGTGATGCGCAACTTCCTGCGCAAATTCCCGCCACAGAGCCTCGTCGACGGCGACGCCATCATCACTAACGACCCGTGGATCGCATCCGGACATCTCATCGATATTTCCATCGCGGCGCCGGTGTTCCATCACGGTATGATCGTCGGCTACACGCTCTGCATCGTACACCACCTCGACATGGGCGGGCGCATGTCCACTCTCGCCTCGAAGAACATGTATGAGGAAGGGCTGAAGATCCCGGTGCTAAAGCTGATCGAGGCCGGCGAGCTCAATCGCACTATCTTTGAGTTCATCACCGCGAATATTCGCGTCCCTGACAAGGTACTGGGCGACGTACGCGCGCAGATCGTCGCCAATCATGTCTGCGCATGCGGGCTAAAGGTGATGCTCGACGAGTACCGGCTCGACGGTCTCGAGGAGCTCGCCGCCGAGATTATCGCCCGCACCGATCAGAGCATGCGGCGCAAGATCGCCGAGCTGCCATCCGGGTCATATCGCAACGACGTGACGCTGCCGCGAATTCCCGGGGTCGACGAGGACATCCGCATCTGTTGCGAGATGCGAGTCGAAGGCGACACCATCACCATCGACTTCACTGGCTCTTCCGGCGAGGTCGGGGCGGCGGTGAACTGCTGCTACAACATGACGCGCTCCTACACATCGTATCCGTTCAAGCTGGCGCTTGATCCCGGCGTGCCCAATAATGACGGCGCGCTCAACCCGATCAAGGTGATCGCCCCGCTCGGCTCGATCGTGAATTGCCGTCCGCCGACGGCAACCTGGGGCCGCACCATGATCTCGCATCTGCTCCCGGAGATCGTGTTCGGCGCCATGGAGCAGGTGCTGCCGGAGCACGTGCTGGCGGCGAACGGCGGTGCGCCGGCGAACGAGATCTATCTGCACGGAAAGCATGCGGACGGCCGCTCGTTCATGGCGATCTCGCAGCATTCCGGCGGGTTCGGCGGCTCCGCCAAACAGGATGGGCCGCCGACACTCTGCTTCCCCA
>Ga0181536_10008275_pt1 | contig 10041 bp, 4 predicted proteins | sample PEATcosm2014_Bin_41_FD_121105 | JGI IMG/M metagenome (GOLD analysis project Ga0181536, IMG submission 121105) | Peatland microbial communities from MTU Mesocosm Facility, Houghton, MI, USA - PEATcosm2014_Bin17_60_metaG | ecosystem: Environmental > Terrestrial > Soil > Wetlands > Peat | place...
AGGCTTGGCAGTGCATGCGGTGCGTTCGCCGGCGGGTCGGATCGTGTCGCTCGCCAGTTTCAATTGATCATCGACGACCAGAATGTTTGGCGGCTTGAGCGCGCCCTGCACCAAATGTTTGCCGTGGAGATACGCCAACGCATCCAGGGTTGCAGGCAGCAGGTCCCGCACCTCGTCGGGAGTCAGGGCCCGGCCGGGAAGAATTTGCGCGAGATTCTGCTCCGCATGATCCATCACGATGAACAGAAAGTGGTGCCCCCCGAGTTGGCAACGGCCCGCGTCGAGAAGGCGGATCAAGTGAGGGTGCGACAGCGTAGCAACCCTCCTCCAGTGCTCGAGTTGCGTCTCCGTCAGCGCCGGGTTGGCCGGCAGGATCTTGATCGCGGCTTGTGCAACGTTTTGCGCCTTGCATTCAGTGAGAAATACTACGCTGTGGTCTGATCGGCCCAGAAAGCGGCGCAGCGGATACACTCCGTTGACAATCCGGCGCTCCCACTCCCTCGTCCAGTCTTCGGTCATCGTCATCCGAAGGTATCACCAACAAGACGTGCCTGCGGAGGCGAAGGGCGGCCGATCACCTCGGCGATCGCCTTGAAGGACACGCTATGGGGCTATGGTGTCGCGAGCGAGCGAGCAATGCTCGGTGACCGTGGTCCGACCGTGGCCCTGCTTCACGAATTGCTTGCAAAGTTCGCCATAGACGCAGACCGCGGTTAGCTGGGGCGGTTCGCCGCAAGATCTATCAGAAGAGTTTCAACTACGCCCTCCTCGTGCACGACGACTCGCCGCTCCGACATCGCGCCGGCGAGGCGATCGTCCCATCGGGCCACGACGGATTTGCCGCTCCGCAGCGCTATTCTGTGGTCTGCGGTCGCCGACAGGTAGTCCGCTGTCCCGAAACGCCAGGGCTCGGCCCCGAATTCGCGCATCACGAAGTTGCCGATGACCAGCCCGGCCCAATCGAAATCTCCGTGGTAGCGCAGCTGGGCACCGCTCGCGGCGAGCTGTGCGAGTAGCGTTTGTTGGGCGGCTGACGGCATTCCGTCGGTACATATCAGGGGCGCGCAATCGCGACCTAAACGGTCGGCGGCGATGGCGACGATGTTGGGATTCTCGCAAACGAACACGTCGCGGTGGGCCACCTGCCAGGTGGGGGGGCGGCGTAATAGGCTGCGCAGCGATAGGTGCACCGGCTCGCCCGGGGACAATCCGAGTCCGGGTGACGGCTCGAGTGGTGTTGTCCGCTGAAGTTGCCGATGAGCGACGTCGGTGTCCAGGATCGGGAGGTTGAGACACAGGGCCGGCAGCGCCAGCTCATTGACCGTTACACCCAGGCGAGCCCAACGCTCGCGGACGGATTCTTCTGGGTCTTGGAGTCGGGTTGCGTCGATCGCGTCGCTAGAAGGTTCGACTGCGCACGCCCGCAACACGATGGTTGCTACCGGATGCCCCGTGTCGAGGCCGTGCGAGTCGCCCAGAACCTCGGCCGCGAGTTGTGCCCGTGAAATGCCGTGCCCCGGCAACCGGCCCAGTACGCAAGCGGCTTGCGTCAGCAGCACTTCGGCTCGCGTCGGATCGCTTCCCGAGAGCCGCTTCACCAACGCGGCGCCCGCCGCGTCCGCCAACAATTTGGCGAGCCGCGGCTCCGCCGTCCGCGCGAGTGCGGCATTCCACGCGTGCTCGCGGGCTATCCGATCGGCCCTGCGATCCGACAACGGTCCGTCGAGGAACTCCAGCGCCTCGCGCAGTGTGCCCGCGATTCCCGCGCGAGCGAGCGCCTCATCGAGCTCGGAGCGACGTATACGCATGGAGTCGGCGGCCAGGGTACGCCGGCCGAGCAGCCCGGCGAGCGCGCGCCGCTCGCAGGCCTCGAGGTCGGTCAGGGCGAACTCGTCGCGCGACGTGCCTCTCTCATATCGAGCGCGCAGCCGCAGGCGTAGATTCGCGAGTTCGGCGCCGCCCAGCAGCCTCTGGAGCCGCTCCTCGTCAATGGAATCCATGCTCATTCGTCGGCATACGAGGGTTCCGGAAAGCGGCGTACCGGATCCGCTTCGGCCCGGCGCTCATGGCCATCCCACGACCAGCGGGAGACGAACACGGCGTCCATGCCTTCACGGCGCACGAGCTGACAAATGCTGAGGCCGGGGATCTCCGCGTAGCAGCCCCATTCGCGCTCGCTGGTCATTACGAAGTCGAGATCGAACTCGCGGATCAAGCCCATGCAGCTCGCGCGTGCCTCATCGTCGATGCCGGCGAAGGCTTCGTCGAGCAGTACCAGCCGCGGGGCATGTGCATCCGAACTCTCATAGTGACTGCTGGCCGCCGCGAAGAGGGGCACCGTCAGACCGAGCGCTCGCTCTCCGCTCGATGCCGGGCCGGAGAGCGGTTTCCACTGCCTGTCTTGATTTCGTTCGACGGTGAAACGATGCCAGCGGCGATAGTCCAGCGCCCGCGTCAGACTTTCGAAGAGCGTGCCGCGCTCGTCCCGCTGTCTTTCGGCATCGATGCGCGCCTGTAGAAACTCGCCGACGTGTCGCCGGTCCTGCGCGGACCAGGCATCCGAACTCGTGTTGAGCAGCCGCTTGCGCGCAAGCCCAAGTCCTGGAACCGCGTTCTCATCGTTCTCGGGCAAGGGCTCCCAGACGAGCCTGTAGCGCATGCCCGTGGACGTGGGCCGTTTGTCGAGTTCGACATTGATCGCGGCGACGCGCTCCTCCGTATCCCGGATCATGCGTTGCAGGTTGGCAGCGATCTCCTTTTCCAGATGCTCCTCGAGCAAGGCGCGCTCCTGAGCGGACAGGATCAGTCGTTGCTCCGCCAGCTCGGCCTCGAGCCGCTGTTCGAGCGCGTCCGGCCGCTCGGGACGCTGCTGATAGACGATGCGCACGATGAGTCCGTGGTCGCTGGGCTCCGCCGTCGCCGAGTGTCCCTGGGTCGACATCGTGCTCTGCAACTCGGTGAAGTCGCGCCCGATCTCGCGTTGTATGCGGTCCCAGTCGGGCTCATCCGCCGGGACATCGGACAACGCCTGCTCGGCGCGCCTGGCGATCGTAAGTGCGGCATCAATGCCCCAGGGGGCCGTGTCCTCCGGCAGCGTCAGGTCCGGAACGGCAATGTTCATGAAACCGGTCTGCAGCGTGTACGCCTGGAGCTTCTCGGCGGCGGTCTTGCGCGCCTGCGATTGCTCCTCGAGTTTCTGGTTGAGGTTCGAGTGTTTTTGCTCGGCGGTTCCGCGCTGAGCCGCGGCCATCACGAGTTGCGCCCGCGCGTCCTTCAGCGCGCGGTCGTGTTTTTGCTGCGCCTGTTGGGTCGCCTCGATCTCGCTCAGCAGTTCGTCGACCTGTTTGCCGACCGTGGCCTGCAACGTCGCGACCGTTGCGCTCGCCGCACTCAGCAGCGTCTGTTTCTCACGATGATCGTCAATGGCGGATTCCAGGGAATCGCGGGCGTGGGCCTCGCGCAGGGTCTGCTCGGCGAGTTCGGCAAGGGCGACCCTGTGATCGCGCACGGCGTTGGCAAGCTCCGTGACCGCCATACGATAGTCGCCGAGAGCCCGCTCGATGCCATCGATATCGACGGCGGTGGCCGGTAGATTCAGGTCGCGCGCGTCCAGAGCCAAGTCGTCGCGTGCGCGCGCGAGGGCGTGGTCGGCCTGCGCGAGTCTGGACTCCGCCTCGCCGAGACGCGCCTGCGCGTCGCGCCGTTGTAGTTCCGCGGCATTGTGCTCGGCATGCAAACGCAGCAGGCCGTCGTCCGCGGGCGCTCGTTCGTATTCGCTGCGCGCGGCGTCACGCAGGGCGGCGAGTTGCGCGGCGGCCGACTCTTGGGTTCCGAGCGCCGCGTCGAGCTCACCGAGGCGTATCGCAATGTCGGTGAGACGCGCCCGGCGCGCGGCCTCGCGGGCCGCGTGGCCGATATACCGGGCGTCCGGTTTCATCCAGGCGCCTCGGACGCTACTCACGCGAAATTCCCCGCTCGGCGACACCCAGGCTTCGGCCTCGGCCGGTTCATGCTCGGCGCAGGCCACCGAACGCAGCAGAGCGGACAGAGTTTGCGCTTCGACGCGGGCGCCGCCGCCCACGACGGGAATCGTGGGCATCAGCCAGTCCGCCAAGGAGTGCGCGCACGCAGGCCGTACGGTCAGGATGACATCGTTCGTACGGCCGTCGATCACGGTGCCTTCCGGAAGCACCCACGCGTCGAGGAGCCCGCTGGCCTCCAAGGCCGCCTCCAGTCCCGCCCGGGCGGCGCTCGGAATGTGGGATGCGAAATCGACGAGTTGCCACAGGGGTGCCCCGATCCCTTGGCTGCGGATCGCGGCGTCCCGGGTGTAGGGCGCGGGAGGCGCCTGGTCTTCGCCGGCCTCGAGACGGCCGCGTTCCGCTTGCAGCTCGCTCTGCTCGAGCGCCAATCGGCGGCGCTCGTCGGCTATCGCGGCCGCGCGCGCGGCGAACTCCTGTTCCCGGAGGTGACGCGCCCGATCGAGCGCTGCGCGCATGGGATTGGCGCCGCTCAAGCTCGCGTGCCAGGTTTCCAGCTCGTCCAGGACGGTATCGAAGTCGGGGATGTGCAGCGCCTGCGCGGCGTTTCCGTAGAGCCGCCAGGCGGCGAGGAGTTGGGCGCTGCCTTCGCGCAGCTTCTCTGCGGCGCTGCGCGCCGCTTCGGAAGCGGTGTCGAAGGCATCGGCATGGAGCGCTCGAGTGTCGTGCGCGCGGGTGCGGATTTGCACGGCCGAATCCACGTCGCGCAGTCGTTTGCGGATCAAGGCAATCTGGTCGCGGCGGCGCGACTCGGATTCGCGCCCCTCCCGAAGCAGAGCCGCCACGGTGTCCTCGGGGAGATCCGTCACACCGTCGGGTAAGGTGATGCCCCGCAGTGGGCGTGCATGTTCGTCGCCGAGTCCCACCTCTTTCGCGAGGCCAGAAGCGCTGGAGGCGGAGTCCAGCAGCCGTGAGCGGGTGGCGTCGGCCTGCCTGCGCCGGCGATTCGCTGCCTCCGTTTCCCGCGCGAGCTGGGCGCCGGCAAGGGCTTCCCGCGCCGTGGCCTCATCCAGGAGCATGCGGCATTCCGCGGCTCGCTCGCGAGCGCTGGAAAGCCGGGTCGCATCCCGCATGACGGGGTCCGATCGCAGCACGCGCAAACGGGCTTCGTCGGCGGCGAGCTGTTCGTCCAGGCTCTGCTGGTGCGACTGGTGGCGGGTGACTCGGGCGCGGGCCTCGTCGAGTTCCGCCTGCGCGGCGTTCACGTCGCGGCTGGCGTTGTCGAAATCGGTTTGCGCCTGCCGCAGTGTTCTTGTACGGCGCCGGGTGGCGACCTGCGCGTACCGCCGATAGCGAGCCCCGAAAGATCCGATTGCCTTGCGCATGGCCTCGATCTCCTCCAAGTCCCGCCGGATGTCATCGAGCTCGCTCATGGCTTCGGCGACATCCTCGAGCGCCGCGCGATCGAGCGGACGCAGCGCGTGGGTCAGCGCTTCCGAGAGGCGCCGCTCGTCCGGATTCTTGGACAATTGCGGCTGGCGCAACTGAATCAAGGTGTCGACCAGCGCATCATACCGCTCGGTCCCCAGTCGAAACAGCCGCTCATCCACGGCGCGTCGATAGGATTGGGCGTTGGGGAACACCTGGCCGTGGGCGCCGATGGCTTCGATCAAGCGGTCTCGCGACAGCGCGGTCTTCTCCGGCGTGGTCAGCCAAAGATCCGCGCCGATGCGCTGTTCGGTGATGAAGAACCACGGTTCGGCACCGGGTCGGCCGGCAATCGCGCGCAAGCCGCAGCCCAGGGTCAGTGTCAGCACCCGCCCGGCGCCGTCGCGCCGCCCGAACTCCATCCAGGTGTAGCCGATGCGGCGCTCGTAGCGCTTGCCCATCAACAAGTTCCACTCCATGCGCTTGCCGCGGTCCCCGTCCGGCTCGACGCGGGACGCGCTCAGGTTGGCATCCAATAGAAAAGGCAGCGTGAGCGACAGCACCTTGGATTTGCCGGTGCCATTGTTGCCCCGGAGCAGGAGGTGGCCGTCGCGGAACCAGAACTCCTCGACATCGTAGTGATACAACTCGACGAGGCCGAGTCGCAGCGGTTGCCAGCGGGCTCGTCCGGGGGAGGGCAACGCAATCTTAGGAGTGACGCCGCTCAAGCCAGCGCCTCGGAGATGGCGTAGCGATGCAGGGCGGGAAGGGCCTGCACCCCATTTTGGATGCGTTGAACGAGCCGCAGAGCCTCGAGGCGATTGACCGCCTCGGCAGCGAGTTCGACTTCGGCGCCGGCCTCGCGCGCATCCTTGCGCCAAAAGCGACCATATCGGTCGCCCGCGGCACGCAGGTAACCCGCAAGCTCGTGCAGCGAATGAATCCTCGTAGGGTCGGTCCGCGCCGCGCGCGCCAGGTGCTCCGCCACCAGCAGTGTCGCGTGCGCTTCCGTGCCGACCGCCGGCAGATGCTTGTCGGAGAGTTCGCCGTCCGCATCGACGAGCGCAAGGCCTTCGGCGCGCAGTTCGGCGGTAAGTCCGGCCGCCTGCGCGAGTCGATGCGCCATGGGGCCGCGTTGGCTGACCAGGTACTCGCGCTCGTCCTGGGTGAGTTCGTCGTGATACAGCACGGGATCGTCGAGCAGCCGCCGGGCCAATCGGTGGCGCAGCGCCGTGCGCTTGCCGTCAGGACTGTCCGGCACGTACTCGGCCGCGAGAGCGGCGAGCCGTCCGTCGAAATCGAGGTCCGGCTGGGTCATTGCGATGAGACTCGCACCGCGCGTTCCGGCAGGCAATCGCCCAAGCACGCGGCGGTGTACGTCGTATAGCACGTCGCCGGATTGATTCACGTACCCCTCTTCGTCGCCCGCGACGCGCGCCAGCACGCCGAGTTCCAGCAGGAGGCGGCAGACGCCGACCAGGGAGCGTCGCTCGCGGGCTCCCTCAAGGGTATATGTGAACCCGCAGGCAGCCAGATCGGGGTCCGCCGCGGCTTCCAGGAGTCGCTCCCCCAGGGATCGCAGGGTGATCTGCGATTCGGCGCGCTCGAGCACCGCGCTGGCGAGACACAGGAGCACATAGCGATCAGGGTCGAATTCCGGCAAGCCGCGCGTCGCATCGTCGAGCGCGGCGGGCCGCTTATAGAGCCGCGCGCATTGCCGCTCCACCTGGAGGGTCCATCCCGTCTCGCGCCCGAACCAGTCGCGCAAGTAGTCGGCGTGCCGGCGCACGAGCTCGAGCGCCGGGTCACCGGCCGGCATGAGAGGCCGCATCAGCAAGGCGCGCAGCGCTCGCTCGCGTTCCTCACCCTGTTGGTGCGCAAGAACGTCTTGCAGTCCGGGGGCAGGCATGGGTTCTAGGTCCTACGAATGAGGATGCGATGGTCGCGGCCGCGGAAGCGGCCCAGGTCTGTCGTGATTTCTGCTTGGGCGTGAGAATCGAGAGGGACGAGGCGCACGATGAGCGTACCGTCGCCGGTCAATCGTTCCACGGGCTCGTCGGGATCCGTCTGGGCCGCGAGTGCCTCGCCCAGCAGAACCAGGAACAGACGAAACGCCGAGGCATCGAGGAAACCCAACTCGGAAAGGCAGGTCTCCCGGTTGGTGGCCAGGCGTTGTCGTGCCGATTCGGTTTGGGCGGCTTCCTCCGCAACGCGGGCCGCGAGTAACCCGCGCTCCGCAGAGCGGTCCACGATTCGGGGCGGAGCGCCGCGGGTCGGCAGCACGCCTTGTTCGCGAAGCTTCGGCAGGACGGCGATGCCGGGCGCGTCGCGCCACGGTGTATTCGCACTGACTTTCTCGTCGGCGACCGCCAGCGCCAAGTGCCGCGCCGGTGACAGAGCGAATGCAGCCCTCCATAACCGATGCGCGTTTGCATGACTGCCGGCGGCAGCAAACCACAGGGCCAGGCGCCGAAAATCCGCCGCGCGATCGCTGCGGCCCGCGCGCCGTTCGTGCAGCAGCGAGACGGCCTGCAGCAAGCGGGGTATCGCCGAGAGGGCGCTCGCGCGCAGCAGCTCCGCCTGGGCGCGGTCCCGGCCGTCCGATACGAACCAACGCGCGAGGCCGGCCCAGCGCTCGTTCCACGCGATGAGCCGTGTGCCGACCGCTTCGGCGTCCATCTCGAAATCGCCCGGGGCGGCATTGCGTGCATCGCGCTCGGCGGCGATTTGCAGCAACGGCCGCTCGAACGGCCTTAGGTCGATCAGCAACTCTGCGATCTGGCTCGAGCGCGTGACCAAGTCGCCGATGAAGCGCTGCAGGTAGTCGATCAAACGCGTCTTGAAACTCATCACGGCGGCGATCTCGGCACGCTGCAGTTCGATGGTGCGTGCGAGCCCGGCCATGAACGCTTCCGCGTTGTCGGACAAGCCTTCGAAGACATGCACGAGATCCCGAAGTGCGCCATGGACCTTGGCGGTATCGGGAGGCGATTCGCGCATGAGCTGCCCGAGGGAGATGAGGCGCGCCCGGATATCGTCGAGCGCCACGGACTGCAATTCAGCCCGCCTCGCCAGAGCCTCGACGAACGCCTGCAGCCCCGCTTCGACCGCTTCTCCGCCGGACGTCATCCGGTAGAGCAGGCGTTTGCGGTAAAAGTCTTCGATGGTCGCGACCCGGGCCGTGTCCGGTTGCGACTGCAGATTGCCCCATTCGACCAGCTGCCCGAGGGCCTGCTGGACTGCCTCCAGCGTGGGCGGGCCACTGGGCCAAGCCGCCTCGGCAAGCACCTCGTCGGGGCGTAGGTGCAGGCGAAATTGGCGTTTCGATGCCGCGAAGACATCGAGAATCGCGCGGTACAGCGGCGCGTTGTCGGCCATGATATGGCTGAACAGAGTGGGCGCGGAGCGCGGAAGCGTGTGAAGTGACATTGCCCTATTCTCGCAGGCCGGCGCCGCGGACCCAACGGCTGAAGCGGCGAGGCAATTCTCTGAACTATTGGAAAAGGTCCATTATGCGTATTGACACGCCCAAAGTGGGCGAACGTGCGAAAGGTAGCGGGGCGACCCGCCGGGGCGGCACAGGGCGCTGACGCGGAGACTCGTCGCAGCGGTGTGCAGCATCGTATGCATTGCATTGGCATGCCGCCGCGCCGGCCAACCCTTTCAACGACGAGCTTGCAACTGGTCTCGCGGCGTTGGCAGCCAGATTTGAACGCGTGTGACTTTGTTGGAAATCCGATCACGCCCGGGCTGCGCTATCGCGACGTAGAAATAATCACGCTGGGATCGCCCCGACTCCGGCAGGAGTTTGACGTAGAAGCGGGTCGATCGCCGTTCGGACGGGAATGTCTGAATAGCCTTGGCTTGATGCACATAGTCGACATCTTGTCTTGAAGTCGCTGGCTCGGTCCACCACGCAAAGGAAGCGTTCTTTTGCAATTGATTGCGATGAACCCGGATCTCAACAAAATGATCCCCCGAGCTGACCTGATAACCGTCGACAGAAATCGTCAACGGATGTTGCCGCACTGACGGTTTGCCTTGAGCCATCCCGCCCACTGGCCGCGCGTCCGTGACGAGAGCGTCAGCCGGCGGCGGTTCCTCGGAGGGCGGCGCAGCTTCGGGAGCATGGGTCCTTACGGAGACCGGCGCCGCCCGAGTCGCCGCGCCGTCACTTGTTTTTCGCGCAGAAGTCTCTCGAAGCTGCGCGATGCACGCCCCGGCAATTAAGAGCACCGCGATAAAAGCTGCGGCAGCGCGTGACTGCAACAGAGGCTTCGCGGCGCTGGCGGCCTTGAGTTCCCGCAGAGGCGTTATCAAAGGCTTCTCGGCGATGTGATGCGTCAGCCTTTGAATCCAGGTATGAACACTCATTGACCGGCCGGCGCGATGCCACGAGAGGCCCGTCTGCAGCGTCCTCCATTGTCGGCCGGTGAGACCCGCAGGCCGGGTTGCCGTAACGCCAAAATCGCGGGCTAGGGTTGCCGGCCTACGAGCGAACGGGTGCGCGCCGCTCAGCAACTCGTAACAAATGCAGGCCAGCGCATACAAATCGTCGCGGGGATTGGCGGCGCGGCCTTCCAACAGCTCGCAACTTGCATAGGCTGGAGTTCCAGACATCTGTGCACAGTCG
>Ga0181536_10008276_pt1 | contig 10040 bp, 6 predicted proteins | sample PEATcosm2014_Bin_41_FD_121105 | JGI IMG/M metagenome (GOLD analysis project Ga0181536, IMG submission 121105) | Peatland microbial communities from MTU Mesocosm Facility, Houghton, MI, USA - PEATcosm2014_Bin17_60_metaG | ecosystem: Environmental > Terrestrial > Soil > Wetlands > Peat | place...
CAGAGCGACCGTTGAAGAACTGGGCGCCGGCCGGCACAGCCAGCACCGAGCTCGCCGCCACGATCGCAAGCGCGATTGCGCGCCGTCGCCGGTTGCTTGTTGCCATCAACCTCGTCCGATGAACTTTCGTGCAAATGAGCTTTCGCCCACGAGCCGTCGCCCAATGCAGCCCGGCCCGACCTGCGGGCCGACCAACGCACATAATAGCCAAAAATTGTCAACTTGAGGATGGTCTCATCCTTAGCGGAGTTGAGCGCCGTTATGGCTGGCGCAGCCGGTCGAGCACGAGGCTCGAGGCGAAGCCGTCCGGAACCTGCCCGGTCGCGAGCTGGAAATTGCGGAGGGCGATGCGGGTCCGCGGACCGAGGACGCCGTCGGGCTCGCCGACATCGAAGCCGCGGCGCGCCAGTCGCTGCTGCAGTTCGTAGCGCTCGGCGATGGTGAGCGCGTGCTCCTCGCGCGGCCAGCTCTGCATGAGCGGACCGCCGCCAGCAAGCCGGTCGGCGAGATGCCCGATGGCGAGCGCGTAGGCTTCCGCCGGGTTATATTTCATGATCACGCGGAAATTCTGCAGCATCAGGAAGGCGGGGCCGCGCGCGCCGGCCGGCACGAAGAGATAGGCGCGATCGGACAGGCGCGGGAACGGTTTTTCGCCCGCGCGCCTGATCCCAAGTGCTTCCCATTGGCGCACATTCATCTGCCGCGAACGGTCGGCGAGGAGGTAATCGAAATTCGGCGGCACGACGACCTCATAGCCCCAGCTCTCGGCGCTCGCCCAGCCGTCCATTTTCAGATTGTTCGCCGTGGAGGCCATGACGTCGGCGATCGAGTCGACGACGTCGCGCCGCCCGTCGCCGTCGAAATCGACCGCATAGCGCTGAAACGACGTCGGCATGAACTGCGTCGGGCCGAAGGCGCCGGCCCAGGAGCCGATCAGGCGGTCGGGCGCGACGTCGCCGCGCTGCAGGATTTCGAGCGTAGCCAGAAACTCCTCGCGGAAATAGTCGCGGCGGCGACCGACGCAGGCCAAGGTCGCCGTCGAGCGGATGACGGAGCGGTCGCCGCCCATCGTGCCGTAGTTCGATTCGACGCCCCAGATCGCCGCGATGATGTGACGGTCGACGCCATAGGCGCGCTCGACCGCGGCGAAGACCGGCGCATATTGCGCCAAAAGCTCGCGTCCGCGCGCCACGCGCTCGTCGCTCACCAGCGCGTCGAGATAGTCCCAGGTCGATTTGGTGAATTCCGGCTGGGCATCGAGGAGGTCCATGATGCCCAAGTCCGGCGTAAGGCCCGCGCTATAGCGTTCGAAATTCGATCGCGTAATGCCGCGCCGCGCCGCCTCGGGCCACAATCCCGCGATGCACTCGCCGAACGCGGCGGCGGCGGCGCGGATCGCATCCGCCGTCATCAGCGGATGGCCCGACGCGCCCGCTTGCCCGATCCACTCGCGCGTTGACCCTGCCGGCGGTGGGACCGCGGAGGTCGGCGGCGGTTGAAACAACCGTGTCAGCCAGTTATCGGGTTTTTCTTGCGCCGGCGCGGCATCGGCCAGGGTGACGCAGATGAGGGATGCCGCGGCGAGGCGAAGGATCGGCGCGGGAATTGCCATGGCGGATGGTCTCGATTGCGCTGGAACCGCAGGAACTTCAAATCCACCGCACTAGCGCGATCTGTGGCGGCACGAAAGGGCACCTGCTATGTTACCAAAGCCTTAACGTTGGGCCCCTCACGGCGACCGAGACGCGCCTGCGAATGCCATTCTTCGCATGCGTTCATACACCGGCAACGCGGTGTGGGTAATTGGACAGAGTGACCTTCGATTGTGCTCGAATCCATGCTTCATTCCCACTTCGACAAAGGTTTAGGCAAGAACGGGTCCGGCATGCTTCTCTCCTCCCCCTCCTCGCCCAACGGCAACGCATGAAGCTCGTCCGCAAAGCCGTCTTTCCCGTGGCCGGGCTTGGCACCCGGTTCCTGCCGGCGACCAAGGCCATGCCGAAGGAGATGCTGCCGGTGGTCGACCGGCCGCTGATCCAGCACGTCGTGGATGAGGCGCGCGAGGCCGGCATCGAACATTTCATCTTCGTCACCGGGCGCAACAAGGGCGTCATCGAAGACCATTTTGACCGCCAATTTGAGCTGGAAATGGCGCTCTTGCAGCGCCAGAAGCAGCAAGCGCTCGATGTCCTGCGACGAGACCTGCCGGGCCCGGGCTCGACGAGTTTTACGCGCCAGCAGGAGCCGCTCGGGCTGGGCCATGCCGTGTGGTGCGCCCGCGAACTCATCGGCCGCGAGCCGTTCGCGTTGCTGCTGCCCGATGTCCTCGTCCAGCACCAGCGCGGCTGTCTCGCGCAGATGATCGATGCTGCGCGCGAAGTCGGGGAGCGGGCGAATATTGTTGCCGTCGAGGAGGTGCCGCCCGAGCGCGTGGACCAATATGGCGTGGTCGGCGTCGGCGCGCACAAGGGCAAGATGTTCACGATCACCAGCATGGTGGAGAAGCCGTCGCGCGAGCGGGCGCCGTCCAACCTCATCCTCACCGGCCGCTACATCCTGCAGCCCGAGATCCTCGATCTTTTGGCAACTCAGGACCGCGGCACGGGCGGCGAGATTCAGCTCACCGACGCCATGATCGAGCTGGCGCGGACGCAGCCGTTCTACGGCTTGAAGTTCGACGGCCGCAGCTTCGACTGCGGCTCGAAGATCGGCTTTCTCGCCGCCAACGTGTCCTACGCGCTCGCGCGTGCCGACATTGCGCCGGGCTTTCGCGCCGAGATCAAAAAAATCCTCGACGAGATCAATGGCGGCGAAGCCTAGTGTCCCTTTGATTCCGAAGTTCGCAAGCGCCTGCGACACACTCTCATGCGAACTTCGGTATCGGGGACACTAGCCAAGATGGGCCGCCTTTTTCTGCGCGGGCCCTCTGCAGTCGGCATCTTCGGCGGCTTTCTTGAGCGAGTGAACTTGAGCGCTCGTTGCGAAATGTTGTCGGCTGGTTCGGCCGATATGCCGCGTCTGGTATTCGCCCCAGGCTAAAACCACCGCAAACACGATGAACGCGAAGATGATTCCAGCAAGGATGAAGACGCTGGTGATCGGCATGGCAGGCTCCCCTTTGTTGGAATAATAATGTCGATAGAGCAAATCAGCCTCGACTTGGATCAAACGTGAGCCAACTTCCGGGTACTGATGGCGGGCGTAACTCGTAGGGCTCGCCGGTTGAGTGAGGCGGCTATTTGTCCTCTCGGCCCAGTATTTTGCCGGTTGACCGGTGAATGAGATGCATGCGGCTGCAAGCCGCGCATTTCACGGTCTCATAGGTCTCACAGGTCTCGCTCTTGTTCGCGGACAGGTCGTCGGCCAACAATCCCTGCACATTCAAGCCCGTCGCGGGGCATCGATAGATAAAAGGAACCATTTGCCCAATAATCGCAGCCGCACAGGTTCTTCAATTCAGGAATTATCCTTAGGTGCCGTCCGCATGACCGGGTGACTCCCCCGCGAGCGGACGCGGCAATGGCTCCGCAGAAGGTCGCAGATGGGGGTCGGCCTCGACCGTCCCGCGATATCCGCGACAGGTCCGCCTAGCGCTGCAATCGCAGGCCGAGGAGGACTGAGGTCGCAGTGTAAGACATGCCGCTCTCTGTGGCGGTCAACCAATCCTGCCGCAATTCAGTCCTGATCTGCAGGTCGCGCGATAATTTGTAGGCCAGCCCGACCGACGCGAAATAGCGATTGTCCTTGAGCGGGGAGCCGACATAATCGTCGTTGCCGTAGCCGATTTTCAGCGTGCCGACGAGCCAGCGCCGGAACGCGTGATCGACCTGAAGGTTGACATCGCGACTCAGCTCGCCGGAAGCGTCCGCCAGGGTCGTCTCGTATACCTGCGAGGTCGCGGTGAGCTTGGCGGTCGTCAGTGCGGTCGCTTGCCAGATCAGCGAGCCGTCGGCGATCACGCCGCTGACATCCGGCAGCGTCGGATCCTTGTACGAGCGCTCGGCATAGCCGATCGCCATGGCACCGGTGAGCGAGCCGAACAGATCGACGGCGCTGCCGACTTTCACGGTGGTGCCCGTCGAGTCGCGCTGCAGCCCATCGAACTCCTCGTCGTGGATGCGCTCATCTTCCTGCAGCTCCACAAACGGCGCGAGACCGGTGCCGAGGTCATAGCCGGCACGCAAGATGCCGGCATATTGATCGAAGTTGCGGTCGGCGTTGCTCGAGGTCGTGCCGTCGGTGAGCTGAGAGGCGTCATAAGTCGCGCGATCGAACGTGCCTCTGAATAACACGGCGAGGCGGTTGAACTCTTGGCCAATGCCGATCGTGTCGCCGACGTCGGTGTTGATCGGCAGCCTGGCAAGCTGGGCTGGCAGGTTCGGGCTGCCGGGGTTGTCGGTCGAGACGAGGACGCGCTGCTCGAGAAAGACTTGGGTATCGCGCAAGACGTCGATGCGGCCGTCGATCTTGGAGTTCAGGTAAGGAACATTGAGCGAAGGGATCAGGTCCGCGCCGTACAGGGTATAAGAGCCGGCGATGTCGGCGCTGAGCGAGTGGCGCTCCCAATCGGATTGGACTTGTAACTCCGGCGCCGCGACGAAATAAGACGAGCCGGAGCCACCGGGCACACGTTCGGGATTGGTCATGTATCCCCCCGACAGATCGAGTGAGGGCAGCAAGAGGAATGAGCCTGCCCGAACGCCGAGCGCAGCGTAAGGGTCGGTCACTGCGGTCGGCGGCGTCTTAATGCCAAGCACAACGTAGGGGTCGGTCGCGGCGATCGGCAGCGGCCGGGTTGGCACTGTTCCCAATGGAAGAGTGCTGGGCAGCGGTGCCGTCGGCGGCGGCGTCGCGGAGTAGTCGAAGTACTCCGGCGGCGGGATCGGCAGGTTGGCGCCGGGCCGGTTAGCAGCCGACAAGGGATGCACCTCGGCCGGCGGATTGCTCAGCGGCGGCTGATCGGGCGGCGGCGGCAAGATCGCTCCGGTCCGTGTCGCGGCCTTCTTCGGGTAGATCTCCGCCGGTGGCGGCTTTTTCGTCGCGGGAGATTTTGCCGGCGCGGGGGAAGCGAATGTCGGCACCGGCGTGAAAGTCGTTTCGGGTTGCGGCGCGGCCGCGCCGCCCGGAGCGGGAGTTTGCACTGACCTATTGCGCCGCGGCCTGTTCAAGGAATCGAAACCCGTGTCGCCCGCCCCGAAACCAGTGGGGCTGCCATAGATCGGGATCGCGCCAATGCGGGAGGGCGCCGTAAATGTCCCGGGCGGCGGTGATTGATTCTCGGAAGGCGGCGTTGTTTCCCCGGGCGCACGAAAGCGTGGCGGGGTGGTCGGGTTGCCTTCGAGCGATGGCTGCAGGAGATCGGTCGCGGAATCCGGCGTCTGCGCCATGCTCGGCGTCGGCGACGATCCGATCGCCGCGGCAAGCGCGACGCCGGTGACGTTCAGCACGCGTCGACGGCGCGTCAAGAGCGACCTCCACGCAGCCAAGGCGCGCGCCGTCGCCGCCGTCGCCGCCGTCCCCGCCGTCCGCGTCACCTCGGAAGCTGCCAAAGCGAACCACCGTCAAGGAGCTTAAGCCGGCGCGCGGACTTTCCCGCGCGGCGGCCGCGCGATGACCAGCACGGGCCGCCGAGCTGCGCCCCGATGGTTAACGGAGTTAGAACGGATATGGTTAACGAGAGGTTGATTACGCGGGTGCTGGTAGACGCTCGTCCCCGCGGAAGCGGGGACCCAGCAGGTTCCACCGCCACGCCGTCGCGCTTATCTGGATTCCCGCTTCCGCGGGAATGAGCGGAAGACCGGTTCGCCGGGCAGCAATCACACCCAGCCCTTGAGCTCGCGCATGGCGAGCTGCCAGATCATCAGCATGCCGGCCTCGCTGTCGTTGAGGCACGGTATCGCGGCAAAGTTCTGCCCGCCATAACGCTTGAATACGCGCGCGTTCTCGACTGCGATTTCCTCCAGCGTTTCCAGGCAATCGGCGGAGAAGCCCGGCATTATCACGACCAGATTCTTCACGCCCTTCTTGGCGAGCGCCTTCATCGTCTGGATCGTATAGGGCTGCAGCCAGCGGGCGCGGCCGAAGCGGGACTGATACGTCAGCATCAGCTTGGTTTCGTCGAGCCCGAGCTGGCCGCGCAGGAGCTGCGTTGTCGTCGCGCACTGGCTCTCGTACGGATCGCCCTTTTGCACATAATCCTGCGGCATGCCGTGATAGGAGGCGACGATGACGTCAGGCTCGAAGGGGAGCGCCTTCAGCTCGGCCTGGAGCGAAGATGCCAGCACCTCGATGTAATAGAGATCGTCGTAATAGGCGGGCATGATGCGCAGCGCTGGCTGCCGGCGGAGCTTCATGAGGAAGCGGAACACCTCGTCGCACACCGTCGCGGTCGTCGGCGCCGCATATTGCGGATAGAGCGGCATGACCAGAATGCGGTCGCAACCGCGCGCGACGAGCGCCTCGAGCCGCGAGGCGATCGAGGGATTGGCGTAGCGCATCGCCCAGTCGACGATGACATGTTTGCCGAGCGGCTCGAGAATGACGGCGAGTTTTTCCGCCTGCGACCGGGTAATGGTCTTCAGCGGCGACTCATCCTTCTCGTGATTCCAGATTTTCTGGTAGTCGCGTGCTTTGCGTCGCGACCGCAGCGGCAGGATGAGGCCGTTGAGCAGCGTTTTCCAGATCAGCGTGTTCTTTTCGATCACGCGCGGATCGGTGAGGAACTCTTTCAGATAGCGGCGAACCGCCGCCGGCTCGGCGGCGTCCGGCGTGCCGAGATTGACCAGGAGCACGCCGATACCAGAAGCCGCCGGCGCCGCCGCGCTCGTCGCACCAGCATCGGCAGCCGGCTTGTGGTCCGGGGCGCCGTCGGCAACGAGGGCCGCGGGCGCTGTTGGGTGTTTCGCCGCGGCGGGCATTTCGGCGACCGACGGCGCCTCGATCGGCAGCGCCGTAGCCTCGACCCGTGCGGGCGGTTCTTCGGGCGGCAATTCCGCGGGCGCCTCGCCGAGAGCCGGCGCAACCGTCGGGCGCTCCGCATCGTGCGGCAGGCCGGGCGGCGCCGCGAGCTCGTCGGCAGGCTGGCCCGGATTTGTCGGGATGGGCGGCAAATCGTTCATTGCATCAGCATACCCGATTGCGGAGTGACTTGCATCCGCGCAAACGACCGGTCGCGGCCGGCCGCCGCTCGTTGCCTGACCACAAGCGAGCGGGGACCAATTGCGGCCGTCGCGAATTGACGGTCGAGTCTCAATACGGCCCCATTCCACTGAATTGAGGTGGGCCTCGGCGCACTGATTTATCGCCCCAACAAGGAACTGACCATGGTCCGCGGCTTTTGCCTCCTCATTGCGCTCCTTGTCATCTCGAGTGCTGCGTCGGCGCAGAACAACCAATTCCGCCCGCACAACACGCCGGAGGATCGAGCGTGCCGGAGCGATGCGCACCGATTCTGCCGGGACGAGATTCCCGACGAATTTCGCGTGGGGTCCTGCCTGCAGGCGCATCGCGATAAAATCAGCCGCGCCTGCCGTGCGATGCTGGAGGGTCACGGCATGTAATCAACGCGCCGCCGCGTCTGCGGTAGCATTCAGGAATAGGTCTGCTCCTCCGCGTCGCCATTCGCAGTGGGCACCAAGGACGGCGGCGGGACCCCGTTCGCAGCCGTGCCCTGTGGTGTTATGATTAGTATTTCGTAGACAGCGGCGGAAAGAAGTCCGATGGCTGAGCCTAAGCTTCAGCGGATGAGCGAGGACGAGTTCTTCGCCTGGCAGGAGAAACAGGAGCGCCTCTACGAGCTCGTCGACGGCCTTCCCGTGCTGCCGCTGAAGATGATGACCGGCGCCTCGCAAGCGCATGATCGCGCGGTGGTGAACATCATTGCCGCCCTGCATCGGCAACTGCGTGGCGGCCCGTGCCGGCCGACGACCGACGACCTCGCCATACGTATCCCGGCCGGCAACATCCGTCGCCCCGACGTGACGATCGAATGCGGTCAGGCCGGGCGGCGCGACATGGCCGTGCGCGATCCGCGCGTCGTCATCGAGGTGCTCTCGCCCAGCACGATGAGCTTCGATCGTTTCAAGAAGGTCGTGGAGTATCAAACGGTCCGCACGCTCACTCACATCCTCCTCGTCGATACGGAGGTGCCGCGCATCGACGTGCTGTCCCGCTCCGCGAACGAAACCTGGGCCAGCCCGCGCTACGAGGGTTCTGGCGCCAAGATCGATCTGCCGACGATCAAGGCCGCACTCGACCTCGGTGAAGTATTCGAGGGAATGGATTTTGGCGAAGCGTAGGGATTACTCCGCGGCTTTGAGCAGCGCCGGCGAGCCGGCGCGGAATTGTTCGAGCAAGGCCGCCTCGTCGGCCTTGGCGGCGGCGAGATGCCGCTGCTTGACGTGGCCGAAGCCGCGAATCTTTTCCGGGATCGCGGCAAGACCGACGGCGAGGTGGTGATTGTCGGGCGTCAGCGCGGCGAGCACCTCGTCGAGCATGGATTCGTAATCCTCGATCAGCTTGCGTTCGCTGCGTCGCTCGAGCGTGCGGCCGAACGGATCGAACGCCGTGCCGCGAAGGAATTTGAATTTCGCCAGCAGCCGAAAGGCCGGGAGGAGCCAGGGGCCGAAATTCATCTTGCGCGGCAGGCCGGTCGTGCGGTCGCGGCGCGCGAGAAGCGGCGGCGCAAGATGAAACTCCAGGCGCAGCTTGTCGCCGTCGAACGCGCTGGCGACCTGCTTGCGGAACGCACCGTCCGAATAGAGCCGCGCGACTTCGTATTCGTCCTTGTAGGCCATCAGCTTGAACAGATAACGCGCGACCGCATCGGTTAAACCACACTTGCCGGGCGCACGCGCGGCCTCGACCGCCTTGACCTTCTCGACCCGTGCCCGATAGCGCGCCGCATAGGCGGCATTCTGATAATCAGTGAGAAATTTCGCCCGCCGCTCGACCGTCTCAGCGAACGATTCGGACAGAAGCCGCGCGTCGCTCGTCATCGAGGCCGCGGGCTTCGCCAGAGCTTCGACTTGAGCGCGATCGACCGCCGCGCGACGGCCCCAGTGAAAGGCGGCCTTGTTCATCGCGACCGCCTCGCCGTTGAGCTCGATGGCCCGCTCGATCGCGGCGGACGAGAGCGGGATCGCTCCGAGCTGATAGGCATAGCCGACGAGGAGCATGTTGGCGCCGATCGCCTGGCCGAACAGGGCGGTCGCAATGCGCGTGGCGTCGATGAAATGCGTCTTGTCGCCACCGGCATCGGCCAGGATGGCGCGCTTGAGCCGCTCGCTCGGCAGCGAGAAATCGGCGTTGCGGGTGAATTCGCCGGGCAGAAATTCGGCCGTGTTGACGACCATCTCGGTCGTGCCGGGCTTGACCGCGGCGAGCACCTTGTGTGTGCCCGCGACCACGATGTCGCCGCCGAGCACGAGATCGGCGCGCCCGGCCGCGACGCGGATCGCGTGAATGGCTTGCGGGTTTTCGGCGAAGCGCAGGTAACTGAACACCGCGCCGCCCTTCTGCGCGAGACCGGCCATGTCGAGCACGCCGACGCCGCGGCCTTCGAGATGCGCGGCCATGCCCAAGATGCCGCCGATGGTGACGATGCCGGTGCCGCCGACGCCGGTGACGATGATGTTGTAGGTTTGGGCGATGGCCGGCAGTTTCGGCTCGGGCAGTACCGGCAGGTCGTGATCGGCGGCGACGCCGGCGCCGCGCTTTAGCTTGGCGCCGTGCACGGTGACGAAGGACGGGCAGAAGCCCTTGATGCAGGAAAAGTCCTTGTTGCAGCTCGACTGGTCGATGGTGCGCTTTCTTCCCCACTCGGTCTCCAGCGGCTGCACCAACACGCAGTTCGACTGTACGCCGCAATCGCCGCAGCCCTCGCACACGAGTTCGTTGATGATGACGCGCTTGTCGGGATCGGGATAAGTGTGCCGCTTGCGGCGGCGGCGCTTTTCCGCCGCGCAGGTCTGGTCGTAGATCAGCACGGTGACGCCGGGAATTTCCGCCAGCTCCTTCTGCACCGCGATCAGATCGTCGCG
>Ga0181536_10008280_pt1 | contig 10033 bp, 9 predicted proteins | sample PEATcosm2014_Bin_41_FD_121105 | JGI IMG/M metagenome (GOLD analysis project Ga0181536, IMG submission 121105) | Peatland microbial communities from MTU Mesocosm Facility, Houghton, MI, USA - PEATcosm2014_Bin17_60_metaG | ecosystem: Environmental > Terrestrial > Soil > Wetlands > Peat | place...
ATCGGACGAATTACAATTTTAAAACTCTTCAAAAACAACCACTAACCGGTTGTCAATGAAGGGGCTCTCACTTATCGCACAATTCAATTTTCAATGAGCAACGGGTGTTTCCACCCAAAAATCACCGGGCATTTTCGCCCCTGCTTTTCCCCCATTTAGGGGACAAAAAACCCGAGCGCCGAATTATTGCTTTCAACCCGGCATCTCAGATTCGAGTTTTGAAGGCGCGAAAATTATCAGACTCGCGCCGGTTGTCAACAGGCTTTTGGGCCAGTCGTTTCTTCCGCCACGCGGAAGACTTCTTAAAATTTACCAGCGCCCGCCAAAGTCGCAAGAGAATTCTTTGATGTTTTTTATCGCATAAATACAGGCATTTCGAGCTATTCCAGCCCGCGTCCGGCTATTTCGTCTTCGTCCAATCCCAAATAGTGCCCCAGTTCATGCAAAAAGGTCGTCCGCACTTCCGCTCGAAAATTCACCTCATCCCCTTCGGTAAAATCCCGAAGGTTTTCCAGAAATAAAATAATCTGCGGCGGTAGTGGAACATTCCCTTCCTCGGCGAATTCCGCTCCGGTGAACAAGCCCAGCGTGTCCGGCTCAATCCCGTCGGCCTGCAACCCCGCATTGGGCTGGTGCTCGAACGTCACGGCCAGTTTTTCCGCCCGGGCCCGCAGCGGCTTCGGCAGCGCGGCAAGTGTCGCTTTGACCTCCGCCGCCGCGACCGCGCACAATTTTTCCCAGTTCAAATTCACCTCACAACGTTGGCGGGGGCAAGGCCCGCTGGCAACTGTTACCACCAACTTTTTTCTCGCGCTTGAACAGTGCCGGTCTATGGTTGTCGGAAAATCAAATTTATGACGGCCAAGAACCCCAAGCTACCGCCCCTTTTGCTCGCTTCCATTTTTTTGATCGCGCTGGCGCGTTGCGCCGCCGGCCAGGCGGCGACCAACACAATTTCCACCGAAGCGGGTGTCTTGCGCGCCACGCTCACGAACGGCCTGCAGGTCATCATCGTTCGCAACACACTTGCGCCCGTCGTCACCACGATGGTCAATTATCTTGTCGGCTCCGACGAAGCGCCCGCTGGATTTCCCGGCACGGCGCACGCCACCGAGCACATGATGTTTCGCGGCAGTCCGGGTTTGTCCGCCGATCAACTCGCGGCCATTTCCGCCGCGTTCGGCGGCGATGACAATGCGGACACGCAACAGGCCGTCACGCAATTTTTCTTCACCACGCCCGCCGACAATCTGGAAGTCGCGTTGCGCGTCGAGGCCACGCGGATGCGCGATCTGTTGCCCGACGAATCACTTTGGGAGAAGGAACGCGGCGCCATCGAGCAGGAGGTCGCGCAGGATCTGTCGAATCCCACCTACGTTTTTTACCAGCAACTACTGCAAGCGATGTTCAATGGTTCGCCTTACGAACACGACGCGCTTGGGACGCGGCCGTCATTCGACAAAACCACCAGCGCCATGCTCCGAAAATTTCACAACACCTGGTATGTGCCGAACAATGCCCTTCTCGTCATCGTCGGCAACGTGGAACCGCAAAAGGTATTGGAACAAGTGAAGAAGATTTTTGGCGGAATTCCAGCAGCACAGCTTCCCGCACGACCGGAATTCAATTTTGGGACCGTGAAGCCGGACACGCTGAAACTCGACACGGATTTGCCGTATGGCCTGACCGCGATCACGTTTCGTTTCCCCGGCGCGGACAGCCCTGATTTTGCCGCCGCGCAAATTTTGTCCGACGTGTTGAGCAGCCAGCGCGGAAAACTTTACGGCCTTGTGCCCGAAGGCAAGGCGCTGTCCGTCGAATTTGATTACGAAACCCTGCAAAAATCCGGCTTGGGTTACGCCATCGCCGGATTTCCGGCGGGCGGCGATTCAACAAATCTTTTGAACAACGTAAAAGAAATCCTGCTCGCCGAAATCACCAACGGCGTCAGCGCCGATCTGGTTGAAGCCGCCAAGCACCGCGAAATCATCAGCGCCGAATTGCAGAAAAACTCCGTTTCCGGATTGGCCTCCGCCTGGTCAACCGCCGTTGCCATTGAAGGACGCAATTCGCCGGACGACGACGTCAATCTATTTCGCGCCGTCAGCGTTGACGACGTGAATCGCGTCGCCAAAAAATATCTGGATTTTGACCACGCCATTTCCGCAGTTCTCACGCCGACGCCGTCGGACAAACCGATTTCCTCAAAAAGTTTTGGCGGCGGCGAATCGCTGGTTTCGACAAAAAATGCGGACGTCAAACTGCCGCCGTGGGCAAAACAAATCACGGAGCAACTACCCGTTCCCACCACGACGTTGAACCCGTTCGTCACGAATCTGCCAAATGGAATCAAGCTCGTCGTGCAACCGGAAACCATCAGCGACACCGTGAGCGTCTATGGCCGCGTCAAAAACAACGCCAAAGTCCAGATGCCCGCCGGCCAGGATGGTGTGGATGAGGCATTGGACAAACTTTTCTCCTACGGTACCAAATCGCTCGACCGGCTCGCGTTTCAAAAGGCGTTGGACGACATCGGCGCGAACGAATCGGCGGGCGCCGATTTCTCGTTGCAGGTTTTGCCCGATCAGTTTGAACGCGGAGTGCAATTGCTTGCGGACAATGAACTTTCTCCGGCGCTGCCCGAAGACGATTTCAAAATCATTCAGGAACAACTCGCTGCATCCGTCGCTGGTGAAATCAAAAGCCCCGGCCACATTACCGGCCACGCGCTGACCGTCGCGCTGTTTCCGAAGAACGACCCGGCGCGACGCGAGACGACGCCGGACAGCGTCAAGTCGCTCACGATCCAGGATGTGCAACATTATTGTCAATCCGCGTTCCGTCCCGATCTCACGACCATCGTTGTCATCGGCCATGTTGCGCCGGAAAACGCCGTGGCCGTCATTTCAAAATATTTCGGCGATTGGAAGGCCGAAGGGCCGAAGCCGAACACGCTGTTTCCGCCCGCGCCGACGAATTCAGTTTCCGTGACCCACGTACCGGATGCCAGCCGGGTTCAGGACAAAATCACCCTGGCGGAAACGTTGCAACTGACGCGGACGAATGAAGATTATTATGCGCTGCAACTGGGCAACCACGTTCTGGGTGGCGGATTTTATGCGACGCGGTTGTATCGCGACCTGCGCGAAAAAAGCGGGCTGGTTTATTTCGTGGATTCCTCGTTCACCGTCGGCCTGACGCGCGGCGTTTATCAGGTGGAATATGCCTGCGACCCGCCGAATGTTTCCAGGGCGCGCGCTGTGATTTTGCGCGACCTCAAGGACATGCAGGCGAAAAAAGTGACGGCGCAGGAATTGCATCAGGCCAAGTTGATGCTGCTCCGCGACATTCCGCTGGCGGAATCGAGCGTGGATTATATTGCCCAAGGTTGGCTCGCCTACTCCGCGCTGGGGCTGCCGCTCGATGAACGGGTTCATGCGGGACGCATTTACGTCAAGCTCACCGCCAAGGATGTCCAGAGCGCCTTTGCCAAATGGCTTCGTTCCGAAGGCCTCGTGCAAGTCACACAAGGGCCGGTGCCGCAATAACGCCTTCGTCACGGCTTCAACTTTGGCAAAAGATGAGTCACGGAACCGGTTGCGCCGTCGCCGGGCGAATGATTCGACACTTTCTTTCACGACTGGTTGAAATCACCAATAAAAACGGGGCGAATGCCGAATTTTTCTGGCACATGAATTGCGGCAAAAAGTTCCATGGCTAGAAAAATGAATGCGTTGAAACTCTCTCCAGAGGGTCGCGGGCAGACCGAAGTCACCAACCGTCGGTTTGCACCGCAAGTGTTGCCTTATTTGATTCAGCCTTGCTGGCAACCAGTGAAAATTTCTCCGCCCAAGCGCCGGATGCAGATTGCCATTGAGATTGAAATGCGCGCTGAAATTCCCGGCCCGGTTAAAATCATCCACACTGTCTAATTTTGGGGCAGTGCCGCGCTGGTTTTTATCTCAGAGCCTGTTTTAGAATTCCATTCCCGTGTAGCAGCCGAGGTAACGAGGCTCAAATTCCTTCGGAAAATCGCGTCTTTAGAATCCAGAATGAGCCTCCTTACGTCGGCTGCTACGATTTTTAAAACGTGCTCTCAGCGAAATTCGACCTTTTCAAAGCCCGCGTGACGCAGGAACAATTCCAGTTCCAGCCGCGCCCGCTTGTCTGATTCGTCCAAAATGCCGTCCGCCCGCGCTGCGCGGCGGATGTCGTCCACAGCGTTTGCCCGGGCGGTTTGTTCGAGGTCTTTGTCAAACGCGCGCAACAGGCCGGTCGCATGGTCAATCACCTGGCTGTTTTTATCGTCAAGATAGGCGTCCATGATTTGCGGCGGCGGCAATCGCAGGCGGATTGTTTTGCCGGAAATTGTCACGTCGTCCGGCGTGATGCGTTTGAGGTCAATGCCCGCCTTGACGATACCGTGCGCGAGCAGGAGCACCCGGTTTTCGCCATACCATTTCACGTCTTCAAGGATGACGACTTTTTCGAGCACGTATTTGACCGTGACCAAATCCGAAAGCGTCTGCACCTGCTCGACCACTGTCGCGGTGTTTTCCATGTGCAGGCCGGAGCCTAATTTCATCCAGCGCGGGACCGTGAAACCAAGCCAGATGCCGCCGGCAAAAATGACCAGCACTGCCGCCATCCAAAAAGTCTGCTTTAGTCGCTGCATGAAGGGAATGTAATCCGTTCGCACCTGTTGCAAAGCCCATTTTGATCGGACAGTTCCGTAGGACAGGCGTCTCGCCTGTCTCTGACTTCCAGCAGAAAAATGGAGACAGGCGAGACGCCTGTCCCACGGCTCAATGCGCGCTCCCAAAGTCCCCAGCGCAAACTTTTTCTGGACAAACCGTTTCACCAAACGCAGAGTCAAAAACATGGAAAAGGATAGGCCGCAAAACGAGCCGCCCTTCATCTGTTAGGAGGTGATGAGCATGAAGCGAATCTGCATTCCGCTGTTATTTCTCATTGGATCGTTGCTTGGCTGTGCTACTGACCGTGATGCTGAACGTGGCGTAACACAGCGAACCTTCGATGCGGAGTTTTTCTGGAGGAGCAAAAGCACTTTCGCAGGTAATACTCCTGCAGAGGCGCTTTGCCAAGTTGCGAACGATCCGACGTTGGACCGGCGCTTACGTTGTGTGGCGATCGCTCGGCTGTTTGCAAGTTTCGTGAAACCTGGATTCACATCAGAACAGATGCGCCATGCCATCCCTGACAAACGGTGGCTTAGTGCGTGTAGTGTATACCCATGCGGTGCCGCCGGCGGAGGAAGCCTTCCTATTTACAATCGGCGTGATTGCTCACCATTCATATTGCGGCTCTTTCCCGACGCTACAGGTTGGAGCGATTGGGTCATCATCTTCAATTTGCCGGAGCCGGACGCCCCACTTCATGGCGCTCGGTCATCTGAAGAGGCACTAGCTTTCTTTTCAGGGACACACCCCGACAAGCGGCTCAAGCTCGTGGAGTTCGTCATTGAGTATCCTGTTTGCGGAAGCAGCGACACCCCTACAAAGGAGGTCAGTGTTGTCGAGCGCTTCACGAAAAAAGGAGTGGGGCTGAGATTACACTGATTATGATCGTCCGCCCGGTTTTCTTCGCGTCCGCTGCGCGATATTCATTGCCACTTTCGGCTTTGCTCTTCCCGCTTTGAAACTAGAATAGGTTCGTGAGCCTGCAATCCATCGGACAATTTCCGGCGTATCGCCCGCGCCGGCTGCGGCAGTCGGCGGCGTTGCGGCAACTCGTGGCCGAAACCCATTTGACCGCGTCGCAACTCGTGCTGCCGCTGTTCGTTCGGGCCGGACGAAAAATCTGCCGCCCCATCGCCGCCATGCCCGGCGTTTTCCAGCTGTCACCCGATGAACTTTTGCGCGAGGCCATTCGCGCGCACACGCTCGGGGTTCCGGCGGTTTTGCTTTTCGGCATTCCGGACCGCAAAGACTCGAAAGCCAGCGGCGCCTATGCCAAAAACGGAATCGTCCAGCAAGCCGTGCGGCTCTTGAAAAAAGAACTGCCGTCACTGCTCGTTATCACCGACGTGTGCTTGTGCGAATACATGGAGCACGGCCATTGCGGCGTGGTGGAGCGCCGAGCACCGGCTCGGCACGATGGGAAACACGCCGTGCCGGAGGCCGGCGCTCCAGTGAAGATTTTGAACGACCCGACGTTGAAGCTGCTCGCGCGCGCCGCCACCAGCCACGCCGAGGCGGGCGCGGACATCGTGGCGCCCAGCGACATGATGGACGGCCGCGTTCACGCCATCCGGACGGAATTGGACCGCACCGGCTTTACCGACACTCCCATCATGTCCTACGCTGCAAAATTTGCATCCGCGTTTTACGGGCCGTTTCGCGAAGCCGCCGAGTCCGCGCCCAAATTCGGCGACCGGCGGAGTTACCAGATGAATCCGGCCAATGCGAACGAGGCGTTGCGCGAGGTCGCGCTCGACATCCAGGAAGGCGCGGACATCGTCATGGTCAAACCCGCCCTCGTTTGCCTCGACCTGATTTACCGCGTCAAAACGGAGTTTGGTTATCCGACCGCCGCCTACGCTGTGAGCGGCGAACACGCGATGATCAAGGCGGCGGCGGCCAGTGGCTGGATTGACGAGCGCGCGGTGACACTGGAAAGTTTGCTGGCCATGCGCCGCGCCGGCGCGGACATTCTCATCACCTACGCGGCGGCGGACGCGGCCCGCTGGCTGAAAGCAGGCTGAACCCCGTGCTTTTGCGTTTGACCACGATTGGCCGGGCTGGTTACGCTGTGCTTTTCCATTTACCACTATGATTGGAACAATTCGTAAACATTCAAAATGGCTGTGGTTTGTCATTATCATCGCCACGGTTATTTCTTTCATTTACTGGGGCGCCGGCCCATCGCGCATGGGCGGTGGCAGTGGCGGCAGGATCGCCAGCGGCGATTTTGGTTCGATTTACGGCCACAAAGTCACGCAACAAGCTTTCATTGAAACCAGAAACGACTTCTCTCTTTTTTATTGGTTCCATTCCGGCGAATGGCCGGATAAAAACCCGAATTTCTCCGAGGCCGATCTGGACCGTGAAATTTATATCCGCCTGATGCTCGCTCAAAAAGCGAATGACCTCGGCATTTATGTCGGCAACGACGAGGTTGTGGCAACAGCCAATGAAATGCTTCGTATGCTTGGACGCAACGGCCAGGCCGTGCCGCTGAGCGAGTTCGTGAAACAAGTTTTGCACCCGAAGGGTCTGACGGCCGAGGATTTCGAAAACTTTGTCCGGCAATACCTTGTCATTGAGCAATTGCAGCAGGCGATCGGCCTGACCGGGGAACTCATCACGCCGCAGGAAGCCGCCGACGCCTATCAGCGTGACCACCAGGAACTCTCCGCGCAGATTGTTTTCTTCTCCGCGTCGAACTATCTGTCGTCTGTCGCCGTCTCGCCCGCCGCCGTCGCGCAATTTTACACGAATTACCTCGCGGAATACCGCCTGCCTGACCGCGTGCAGGTCAGCTACGTTGCATTTGAAGTGACGAATTATCTCGCGCAGGCCAAAGCCGAATGGGCCAGGACAAATCTTGATGAGTTGGTGGGCGCCTATTTCCGCCAGGTTGGCGAGAATTACAGAAATTCCAAGTCGCCCGCCGAAGCGAAGGACAAGATCCGCGAGGAATTGATTCATGACCGCGCCGGAAACGACGCGCGCAAGGACGCAAATGATTTCGCCAACGCCGTTTTTAACATTGATCCGGCCAGGCCCGAAAATCTCGCCACCGTCGCCAAACAAAAAGGACTGCCCGTTCACGTGACCGCGCCCTTTGGGGGCGAATTGGGGCCGGAAGAATTTGCCGCGCCGCCGGGCTTCACCAAAGCCGCCTTTGCACTGTCGCCCGACGAACCCTTTGCCGGGCCGGTCGCCGGGCCGGTCGCCGTGTACGTTCTCGCGTTCGCCAAGCGGCTGCCCAGCGAAATCCCACCGCTCGACCAAATCCGTGAACGCGTCACGCAGGACTATCAATGGCGCGAGGCGATTTTGCTTGCCCGGCGCGCCGGAACAAATTTTGTTCGCACCTTGACGGGCATGACGGCGGATAGCGGCTTCGCGTCCCTGTGTACCGCCGCCGGTTTGCAGTCGCAGGTGTTGCCGGCGTTTTCGTTGAGCACGGCGGAATTACCGGAACTGGGCGGGCGCACCGATCTGAATCAACTCAAGCAGGCCGTGTTCACCACGCCGCTTGGGAAAACGAGCGGTTTTGAAGCAACCAGTGCCGGCGGCTTCATCGTTTATGTCCAATCCCGCCTGCCGATTGACCAGGCAAAAATGAATTCCGAACTGCCGCAATACATTACCGCGCTCCGCCGCGGGCGCCAAAACGAGGCGTTCAGCCAATGGGTCAACCTTGAAGCCAACCGCGAATTGCGCACCACGCCGGTCTTTCGCCAGTTATTCAGGCCCGGTGCCGCAAACAAATCTTGATCGTAATCCCGGTCCGATCAGGATTGGGATTAAGAACAAAATCACGATTGGGAAATAGTGAGCGCAGCCATCAAACTATCATCCCCCGCCACCCGTGAGTTTTGGGAAATTCCGGTGCTCTTTGAAGACGAGCACCTGCTGGCGCTCGACAAACCCGCCGGGCTGCCCACCTCGCCCGACCGCTACGACCCGGAGCGGCCCAACCTGATGACGCTGCTCCACCGCGCCATCGCCGGCGGCAAACCGTGGGCGCGCGAACGCGGGCTGGATTACTTGATGAATGCGCACCGGCTCGACTTCGAGATGAGCGGTGTGATTCTGCTCGCCAAAAACAAATCTGCGCTCATTGCGCTGGCGAATCTTTTTGGCTCGGAAAAGCCGGTGAAAAAATACACCGCCCTCGTCAGCGGCGAGCCGCCGGAAAATCAATTTGAAGTGGACGCCAAACTTGCGCCGCATCCGGTCAAACCCGGGTTGATGCATGTTGATTCGAAAAACGGCAAGAAATCGAAGACCCAATTTGAAGTGCTGGAAACCTTTCCCCGCCACGGCTACGCGCTCCTGAAATGCCAACCGCTTCTCGGCCGCACGCACCAGATTCGTGTTCACCTGCGTTATGCCGGTTTCCCCATCGTCGGCGACGGCCTGTACGGCGGCAAACCACTCTGGCTTTCGCGCCTCAAACCGAATTACCGGCTCAAGCCCGGACATGAAGAACGCCCGCTGCTTTCACGCGCCACGCTGCACGCGGAAGAACTGAGTCTCCCGCATCCCGTCAGCGGCGCCACCGTGACCATCGGCGCCCCGTGGCCGAAGGATTTGAAAGTTGCCGTGAAATATCTGCGCCGGTTTGCAAAGTGAGCAATTGGAGTAATGGAGTGATGGAGTGTGCAGAAAGCATGTAAGCCGCAGAGCTTCCAAGTGCGCACACTGGTGCTGGTGTATTGAACAAAATTTATCCTAGCTTCCTGAATCCCATCACTGTTTTTTCTTGTCTGGCTTCTGTGTGTCAATCGCCATGATGTCCTTGCACAAGGGCAAAAGCTTCTCCACTTCTTCAGCACTCATTGCCTCACGTCACGAATCGCACTTTCTTTGTTTTCTTGACGGCATCATGTGAGCGTCATTTTCGATTGCTTGCATTTTGTTTGCACTTTCACTGTTACATGCAAACGCACGCAAACGCACGCACGCGACAGCAAAACAGCGAGCATTGCCTTGTGAATATTGGAGAAAGTGAGGATTCGCTTGTGAACATTGGCGGAAGCCGAGACCGTCAAGAAACCGCCCAATTCAAAATCGCCTTTTGCACGTGCAATCGGTTTTCGGCTTCCTCGAAAATCGTGTCTGCGTTGGCTTCGAGCGTCGCGTCGTCAATTTCCTTGCCGCGGTAGGCAGGCAGGCAATGCATCACCAGGGCGCCGGGTTTGGCGAGGTTCACCAGTGATTGATTGATCTGGTAGCCCGTCAGAATCTTGATGCGTTCCTTCGCTTCGGCTTCCTTGCCCATCGAAATCCAGACATCGGTGTAAAGCAGGTCCGCGCCTTTCGCCGTTGCCTTGAGGTCG
>Ga0181536_10008281_pt1 | contig 10032 bp, 9 predicted proteins | sample PEATcosm2014_Bin_41_FD_121105 | JGI IMG/M metagenome (GOLD analysis project Ga0181536, IMG submission 121105) | Peatland microbial communities from MTU Mesocosm Facility, Houghton, MI, USA - PEATcosm2014_Bin17_60_metaG | ecosystem: Environmental > Terrestrial > Soil > Wetlands > Peat | place...
AGCGCCGCGGCGCAGAGCGCGAGCAGCCGGTCGCGAATCTCGAAGGGCACCCACGAATAGAAGCCGTGGGCAATGATGTAGTCGAATTCGCCATGGGGCTGCCAGCCCAGCAGATCGGCCTCGCACAACTCGAGGTTGGCGAGGCCGAGTTTCGCGGCCATGTCGCGCCCCCGCGCCAGCGGTAGGGCGGCCCGGTCCACACCGGTGAAGCGGCCCTCCGGGTATTCGAAAGCCAGCGGCAGCAGGTTCGACGCGTCGCCGCAGCCGATTTCGAGCACGCGCCACCGGCCGACTGAAGGCGGCGTCATTCCCGCGATGGCCGCCAGAGCCGCTATCCGCGAGGGGTGCGATTGCGGCCGCGGCAGACTCGGATACGGAACCTCGTCGTACAGGTCGGGCAAGTGAGTCGTCAATACACGGCGCTCACCGTCGTCGAGTTGCCCACCGCGTTGGTGAGCATCACCGAGACGGAGGCCAGCGGGTTCGTGCTATTCGTGAACGTGAAGGGTATGGTCAGCGAGAAGTTGCTTCCGTACTGCGCCGAAGCGGAGCTCTGATACCAGGTTGTGAAAACCGTCGCCAGCGAAACGGTGGCTGTACTACTAGCCAGGGTCACGCCGCTAGCCGCGGTGAACCCGACCGTGGCCGAGACCATCTCGCGCGAAGTGGCATACCCCACCACCACCAGGTTGAAGCCGCTGCTGGTGACGCCGGTGACCGTCGCGGTGACGATCACCGGCGCGCTCTTGGCGACATGCAGCGTAGTCGAGGGCGCCGGCGAAGGCGTGATGTCGATGCCCGCGGCAGTCAGGTCCAGAGTGAGAGTGATGATTCCGGACACGGTGCCGGTCTGCACGCCGGGCACCTTATTACCGGTAAAGACCGCCTGGGTGGTATTGGCCGGAACGGTGAAACTGGCAGTGCGCCCGCCGGTGGTAAACACCACTTCCCCTCCGTCCGGAGAAGGGGAATCGGGGGCGAAGGTCAAAGTAACCGTCCCGGTGATATCCAGCGGATACGCACTCGGGATGCCGATTCCCAGAGCCGGTTGCGTGGCTGGCGTGGCCGTAGCCGGCAACCCTGTAATCGTGGCGGGCGGCCCAGCCGGCACTCCCACCGTAATGGTGAATGAATGCGTGGCGCTCTGGCCTCCGCCCGTCACACTCACCGTGAAGGTGAACGTTCCCGGCGCGGTGGGCGTGCCACTGAGCGAGCCGGCGGAACTCAGCGTGATTCCAGCCGGCAACGCTCCCGTGGAAACCGACCACGCAAACGTCCCGCTTCCACTGGCCGTCAGCGTCTGGCTATAGGGAGTGCCCACGGTGGCATTTGGCAGCGTGGCCGTAGTGATGGTCAACGCGGCAGTGACCGTGATGGTGAATGACTGGGTAGCGGTCTGGCCTCCGCCCGTCACACTCACCGTGAAGGTGAACGTTCCCGGTGCGGTGGGCGTGCCACTGATGGAGCCGGCAGAACTCAGCGTGATTCCAGCCGGCAACGCCCCCGTGGAAACCGACCACGCAAACGTCCCGCTTCCACTGGCCGTCAGCGTCTGGCTATAGGGAGTGCCCACTGTGGCATTTGGCAGCGCGGCCGTGGTGATGGTCAACGCGGCAGCGACCGTGATGGTGAATGTCTGGGTGGCTGTGGCCTGCGCCGAGTCAGTCACCTTCAGGGTGACGGAGAAGCTTCCGGCGACGGCCGGAGTGCCGGATATGACGCCGGCGGAACTGATCGAAAGGCCGCTCGGAAGGCCTGATGCGGACCAACTGTACGGCGGAGTCCCGCCAGCCGCGGCGAGAGTGGTAGCCGTGTAAGAGGTTCCCACGATGCCGCTGGGCAGCGTGGCCGTGGTGATGGTCAACGCGGCGACCGTGATGGTGAACGATTTGGTGGCTGTGGCCCGCGTCGCATCGGCCACCTGAATGGTAAAGGTGAATGTCCCGGCCGCCGTGGGCGTTCCCGTCAGGCTGCCCGTGGCACTCAGGGTGAGACTGGTTGGCAGCGTCCCTGTGGAAACCGACCAGGTAAGCGGCGCGGTCCCACCTGAGGCGGCGAGCGTCTGGCTATAGGGAGTGCCCACGGTGCCGCCTGGCAGCGTGGCTGTGGTGATAGTCAACGCGGCGGCCACTGTGACGCTATAAGCCTTGGTGGCTGTGACCTGCGCCGAATCGGTCGCCTGCACGGTAACGGAGAAGCTTCCGGCGGCGGTCGGTGTCCCCGAGATGACGCCGGCGGAGCTGATCGAAAGGCCGCTCGGAAGGCCCGAGGCGGACCACGTGTACGGCGGAGCCCCGCCGGTCGCGGCCAGGGTAGCCGTGTAGGAGGCGCCCAATGTCCCGGCGGGCAGCGAGCTGGTCGTGATGGTGAGCGCGCCCGCGGCGATCCGGATGACAAAACTGCCGGTGGCGCTGCCCTGTTGGGAATCGTAAACCTTCACCTGGAATGAGAAGGAGCCGGCCGTGGCCGGCGTGCCGGAGATGGTCCCGGAATACTGATTCAGGGTCAGGCCGCCGGGCGTATTGCCGCTGCTCAATTGCCAGGCATACGGCGGGACTCCTCCGCTGGCGGCCAGGGTCTGCGAGTAGGGCACGCCCACGGTCCCGGCGGGCAGGCTGGTGGTCGTCACGGTCAGCGGCTGCGCGCTGATGTTTATGGAGATTTCAGCCGACACCGTCACGGGATTCCCTCCGAACGGGCTGATGCTGATGACCTGCACCGCGAACTCGTACGATCCTCCGGTCGTGGGTGTGCCGAAAATCAGGCCGCTCAAAGACAGTTGCAGGCCCGGCGGGAGGGTCGATCCCTGAATCAGCGTAAACTGGTACGTTCCGGAGCCGTAACCACCCACTGCCATCAGATTCTGGGAATAGCTCACGCCAACCACCCCGTCCGGCAGGCTCGTGGATGCCACGGAGAGTGCCGGTGCGGCGATGGTGACGGTGTAAGCTTGCTTCACAAGAGTGTTTTCGGTGAGATAGACGCTGATGGTGGCCTGCACCGTGAATGAATATGTCCCCGCAGTAGTGGGTGTGCCGCTGATGACCGCTGTGTTAATGGTCGAGACGACCTGACTGAAGGTCAAGCCGGGAGGTAGCGACCCAGCGCTGATAGACCAGGAGGCCTGGGCCGTGGGGGTCACGGATAAGGTTGTCGTCTGGTACTGGACGCCGACCGTGCCATTCGGCAGGGTCGCAGGAGTGATCGAGTACGCGCCCTGGCCAAACAGAGCGCCGCTGGCGAGCGGCAGCAAAAGCAGCAGAGCGAGGCGTTTCATTGGCCGCCTCCGTTACCCGCCGCGGTCGCGGATGGCGGCGCGGCAGGCGGAACGGCCACGATGCGCGCATCGGCGCCGGAGGCATCCAGCACCCACATCGGCCCGTTGGACGGTTCCGTGAGCCGGAATGTCGCCGTTCCCGAAAGCCGGAATAACCCCGCCGGCGTGCACCCGCACGGGAGGGACACCACGGGGCCCCGCCCGCGGTTGAGAATGGTCACGTTGCCCGCCTGATCCGCCACGAAGATGCGTCCCGCCGAATCGGACTCGACGGCGATGGGTATGCCCAGGCCGTCGCGCCCGGACGCAATCGTCTCCATGCGGCCGGCTCCCCGCAGATCGCGGATGGCGTACACCGCGCCGGCGGCGGAATCCGCCAGCATAGCCTCACGCCCGTTAACCGACAGGCGCAGCGCCGCCACGCTGCGGAATGAGGCCAGGAATTGCGACGTGCCATCCATGGCGATGCGGTAGAGGGCCACCGTTTCCGCCGCGCCCGCCGCCAGGAAAAGCGTACTGCCCGCATCGTCCACCGCCAGGGCGGCCACCGGGCCGGCCAGGGCTGAAATATCGACGTCGCTCTGAACCGCGGCGGCGTCCGGCAGGCCGGTCAGCACCTGCACGCGGCCGGCGCCGGAGTCATACAGCGCGGCGGTGGCGCCCGCCGGACTGAAGACCATGAGCGCGGGCGCGGGCCGGGCGCCAGGAACGGCAGCGGACCCGCCGCCGGCGAGCGCCAGCACCACGGAAGAATCGTCCGCCCTCAGTGCCAGAGCGAAATCCTGCCGCGGTGAGACCGTCGCCGAGGCCAGCGGAAACCCGGGATTCACGGCGTCGCCCAAGGTGGCCGCGCCGGGGATTCCTCTAATGGGCCGCAGGGCCGATTGAGACGCGTCGAAGACCAGGCCCATGGTGGGACCGCTCAGGGCCGTCCCTGTCTGGGCGGCGGCGACACTCGCCAGAAGAACCGCCGGTACGATCTGAAGCAACCATTTCTGTCTCATGTTCGATACCTCCGTTTTGCAATAGTGCCTATTACGGATGCCCCACCGTGGGTGTCCCCGGGGTGATGACCACGGCCGGCGTCGTGGGAGTTGTGGGAGTTGTGGAAGCCGACGATCCGCCGCCGTGGGTGGCCACGATGGCGCCGACCGCCGCTCCGGCGGCGATAACCACGATCAGAGCGATGACCTTGCCGGAGATGGCCGCGCCGCCGGCCCCCGCCGCTCCAGCGGCATTGGTCTGCGTGATCACCGCATCGGCATGTAAGTTCCCGAGTCTGGCGGAAACGCGAATCTCCATTTTCCCCGCCATCTTATTCGGCACCATGCCGCGCATCGCTGCCTGGCCATTGGTATCGGTCAGTACAGTCATGCTCTGGCTGCCGTTGGAGAAGACCCCGCTGGCGCCGTGGTCGGCAAGGAAGAACGTGACCGCGACGCCGGCTACCGGCTTATGATTTTCGTCCTGCACCTGCACGATGGCTTCTCTCGCGGTGCGCTGGCGGACGTTGTTGATGGCGCCTTCGCCCTCCAGAATCGAGATGGTTAGTTGTTTGGGCTCGGGCGCTTGCGCGCGTACTGGCGGCGTGGTGTAGGTGACGGCGACGATCTCCGCGAGTAGCATGCATAATAAGCGTGACACTCGGCGTACTCGAGGGCGGGTTTTCATAGACCTCTCCTTGCCTGGAATGCAGCATAATCATTATAGGGCAGGCGCGACCATGCCCGGGAGACAAGATATGCAGATCCGAAAATGGACTTGTGGGTTCTTCCTGGTGGCGGCCGCCGTCATGGCACAGACGGCGCCGCAGAACGGCAAAAAGCTTTCCGCGCGGGAGTTGTTCTACGCCGAGGCCCCGCCTCCGGCGCCCGCCAAGGCCCCGGCAGCCAAGCCCGTGAGGCAGTCGGTGGCCAAGCCGGCCGCTACGGAGCAGGCGGCCCGTCCAGTCACCCCCGCCCGCACGGGTATCGTTCCGGTGGCCTATTCTCCTTCCACCGAAAAACCCCTGGGCCTGCGCTACAGCTTTTTGCGCAACGCCGGGGACGAATACCGGGAAGTCTCGCCCGATACCGTCTTCCACTCCGGCGACCACATCCGCGTGGCTGTTCAGTCGAACGACGAGGGGTACTTGTATATCGTCATGAAAGGCGCCAGCGGATCGTGGAAAGTGCTGTTCCCCAGCGCCGAAATTGCGGACGGCTCCAATCGCGTCGCCAGCGGACGGCAGACCCTGATACCGCCGCCGCCGGGCCACTTTGCTTTCGACGAGCACGCCGGAGAGGAGCGCCTGTTCATCGTGCTCTCACGCAATCCCGAGCCGAGCCTGGAGCAACTGATCTACTCGCTGGGGAGCGGCAAGCCCACGCCCGCCGGACAGCCCGCGGAGGCCAGCGAGCCGCCGAAGCACTTGATGATGGCCGCGAACATGGCGCCGGTGGACGACGCGCTGGTGGGGCGCCTGCGCAACCAGGTGTACGCGCGCGACCTGGTGTTCGAGAAAGTGGACGATGCCACACCGGGCGACAAGAAGGAGAAGGCTGTGTACGTGGTGAATCCCACGGGCAGCCCCGAGTCGCGGCTGGTGGCGGATGTGACGCTGAAACATCAGTAGGGATTATGACCGGCTAACTGGTTTTTTCGGAGGGGGACGCTCGATGAAGCGGAGAATCGCGGCAATCGTCGTGTTTGCCATGCTGGCCACAGCCGCCGCCGGCCAGACCAAGAAGCTCGCGCAGGGGCCGAATCGGATCGAGCTCACGCTCGAACGGCAGGAGGGCGGAAACTGGCGGGCGGTCGATCCGGGCTTGGTGTTCGACACCGGCGACCGCGTGCGCTTTCGATTTCGCGCCAACTTCGATGGCTACCTCTACGTGATGGATCAAGCCACTTCGGGCAACTACGAGACGCTGTTTCCGCGCGAAGATACCGGGGAGCAGAACCGCATCGAGGCAGGCCAGGAGTACGTGGTTCCGGCCACGCAGGGCTCGTTTCGGATCACCGGGCCGCCGGGCTACGACGTGCTCTACTGGCTGGTGACACCGCTCTCGCTGGGCGCGCAGCCCAAGTATCAGCCCCTGCCACCGCCCCCCAAGAGCGGCCCGGTTCCGCCCCGCCTGACGCCGCGCTGCGACGACACCATCTTCAAAGCTCGCGGGGAGTGCGTGGACAGCTCGGCGGGGCCCAAGGGCGTTAAGCCCGCCGAGAAACTGCCGGAGAATTTGAGCGGTGTGCCCGGGGCCGCCTCGCGCGAGCTGATGTTCATCCGCGAACAGAATTCCTCCGTGGTCGCGTCGCCGGCGCCCATCGGCGGTCCGGTGATTTACGAGTTCCGAGTGGCCCACAGGTGACAGCCATGCGCTTTCGAACATTGGCGATATTGACATTCGCGGCGGGAATGCTGCCGGCGCAGCAACCGCCGCCGCAGAAGCAGCAACGGGATCTGAAGTACGAGAGCGGCGCGGCCGAGGTCAAGCCCACGGCGCCGCCCGCGGCCGTCTCCATCCCGCGCTCCTACGCGCTGGTGGTGGGGATTGCCACTTACAAGAACCTCGAAGCCAAAGATCAACTGCAGTTCTCCGAGCGCGACGCCGAATCCATGTATTCGATTCTCATCAGCCCCGAAGGCGGCAACTTCCACGCGGAGAACGTCCACAAGCTGGTGGGAGCCAGGGCCACGCTGGCCAACCTCCGCCGCGAGCTCGAAGAGTGGCTGCCATCGGCGGCGCACGGCGACGACCGCGTGCTGGTCTACTTCGCCGGCCATGGTTTCATCTCCAATGGACGGGCGTACCTGGCGCCCTACGATCTGGACCCGGCCAACATCGCGGGCACCGGATACCCCATGGAGACGCTCGGCTCGGTGATGGGCGCGCGCATCAAGGCCAAATGGAAAGTGCTGCTGACCGACGCCTGCCACAGCGGAGCCATCACCCCCGAGGCCGACCGCGCCGCGGTGAGCCGCGCGCTGCTCGATCTGAACAGCTCCATGTTCTCGCTCACCGCCAGCCGCGACCGCGAGCGTTCCTTCGAGAGCGCCGATTGGGGCGGCGGCCACGGCATCTTCACCTACTACGTGGTCAAAGGGCTCGAAGGCTCCGCCGACGAATCGGGCGACGGCATTGTGACCGCCGACGAGCTCGCCGACTATGTTTACCGCAACGTGCGCGAGGCCACCAACGCGCAGCAGAACCCCACCTCCGACCGCGGCAGTTACGACCCCAACATGCTGCTCGCCTACCTGCCCAACGGCGCGCGTCCGGGCGCCCCTCCGCCGCCCAAAGAGGGCACTCTGATTTTCGAAACCAACATGGACGGAGTCGAGGTCTCGGTGGACGGCGCGACGGTGGGAGTGGTCAACAAGGGGACGCCGCTGCGCCTGCCGGGATTGCGCCCCGGCGCGCACACGGTGATGGGGGTCCACATGGGCTATGAGCCCGACGGCCCGCGCGAAGAGATGGTTTATCCCGGGCAGGAGGTCACCGTCACGCTGAAGATTCTGATCGTGCGCCGCCGCCCGCGCGCCGCCGTCGAGCAGTTCGACAAGGGACTGGAACTCTACAACAAGGGGACGCCCGACAACTACAAAAAGGCCGTCGAGAGTTTTCAGGCGGCGCTCCACGCCGACCCAAACTACAGCCAGGCGGCCCTCTACCTGGGCCGCGTGTACCGCGATCTGTTTCAGGACCAGGACGCCGAAAAGTGGATGCGGAGGGCCATCGAGATCGATCCGGATTATCTGGAGGCGCGCGCCACTCTGGGAGGCATGCTGCTAGATAAGGGAGCGCTCGACGAATCCATCCGCCAGTTGAACGCGGTGGTCGAGCGCGACCCCAAGCACGCGCTGGCCTGGTACCTGCTGGCGGAGGCGCTGCGCATGAAGGATCTCTACCCGGATTCCATCGAGGCCGCGCGCAAGGCCATCGCGCTCACCCCCACCAATGCCGAAGCGCATTTCTGGCTGGCGGAGAGTCTGCGCCTCAGCGGCAAGTATCGGGACGCCTCCGATGCCTACCAGCAGTACTTGAACCTGAGTGATTTCGACAGCAAGCTCGCCGGCAAAATGAACTACTACGTGCTCGGGTTCTTGGTGGGATTCGGCCGCAAGAAACGCGCGGCGCAGCGCGATGTCTGGCAGGATCTCCGCAGCCTGGCGTATTTCGGCCTATGCGACAGCCAGCGGCTGCTCGACAATTTCGACGCCGCCATCGGCTACTGCCAGAAGGCTCTCACTTACGATCCCTCGGACCCCTACGCGCACTTCGCGCTGGCGCTAAGCTACACCAGCAAGGCTCAGGCGTCGGGCGCGGTGGAACCGCTGGTTCCGGCGCGCAAGCACTTCTCCGATACCATCACTCTCAACCCCGACATGGCGGAATCCGAGCGCGCCAAGAAGTACATCGCCAAGATCGACGCGTTGCTGCAATCGGTGAACTGAAAAGTGACCGGTGACAGGGCGATCCTATCACGCCTCCAGTCGGAAGTCTCTGGGCCGCGTACTACCTCTACCCGCCTGCGATGGAAGCGCTCTTGACCGGCCATGCGTGGGACCTTGCGGCAATGCTGGTGGCGTGATAGGATTGCTGTGAAGTGAAACCGCTGTTCACCATTCACGCCGGGGAGTGGGTTGTCGGAGATTATATCGAGGGACACTTTCCGGGTGTGAACCTATGGGTTCCGACGCGGGACACTGGCATCGACCTTCTGGTCACGGATTCAAGGAATCAAAACGCCGTTTCCCTCCAAGTCAAGTTCTCACGGGACTATAGTGACCGCCGCGTCTTTCAGGAACCGCTGAGGGCTTGCAGTTGGTGGAAGATCAACCGGCAGAAGCTCTCTGAATCCAAGGCCGATTATTGGGTGCTAGTTTTGATCGGCTTCGTGCGACGGAGCACCGACTTCGTTGTGATCAAACCATCCGAACTCCTGGGAAGGCTCGACAGCATCCACCCGAAGGTGGATACCATACAGAGCTATCTGTGGGTGACCGAGGAGGATCGCTGTTGGGAAACCCGTGGCTTGAACCACTCGGACGAATCGGCAATCGCTGAGGGCAAGTACACAAATGGAATTCGGGACTTCTCTCGGTATCTCAATGACTGGAGCCCCATCAAGGCCCTCTGTAGTTGATGCTCGCGGCCGGCCCCAGGCATCACTACCAACCAGACGATCACCACGAAAGAGCAGTGACTTCAGCCTGTCCGTTTGGGTCTGTCAGTCGCCCCATGCCGGCGGCGGGTCGAGCCTGCAGCCGCTTCCGCTGTATCCATCAGCAGCCGCAACGCGCGGTTCACCGATTCCGCGTCGCGGAACACCTCCGCCAGTTCCGGTTCGATCAACATGAGGTTGGTCCCGGCGGCTGCCTGCCGGTAGTACTTGCCGCGAACGCCGCCCTTAAGCTGGGAGAGGTCGTACTCCGGACGCAAATTGTCATCCAATCTCTTTGCCGATGCCTTGTTCATATTGGTTACGCTCTCTTCTGGTCGCCCTTCGTGCACTGATGATCCGCAGGCGGTTCCCACGCTGGCAATGCGACACGAAGACGATCCGATGCCCAGCGGTTCGACCGATCGTGATCTCCCGTTCCTCTCCACCGGAGTGATACGGGTCGGGATACGTCAAGGCCAGCGGGTCGAGGAAAACCGTCGCCGCGTCGTCAAAGGACACGCCGTGCTTCTGGAGATTGGCCTTGGCCTTCGCCGCATGCCACTCGTAGACCACAGGTTCAGTCTACCGCAGAGGAGCGCGCCAAGAAA
>Ga0181536_10008282_pt1 | contig 10032 bp, 6 predicted proteins | sample PEATcosm2014_Bin_41_FD_121105 | JGI IMG/M metagenome (GOLD analysis project Ga0181536, IMG submission 121105) | Peatland microbial communities from MTU Mesocosm Facility, Houghton, MI, USA - PEATcosm2014_Bin17_60_metaG | ecosystem: Environmental > Terrestrial > Soil > Wetlands > Peat | place...
ATTGCAGGCCATGGTATCCGTGACGCCTCCGGCGAGTTCTCCACAGGCGTTCGTGATCGCCGTACGAACGGCGAATTCATGAGTGGTCGCCGAAGCGGTTTTGCAGGAAGTCTGCCCTTTGAACGTGATGCACACCTGGACTTTGTTCTGGGAAAGATTCATGGTGGAGTAAACGATCACCCCCAGAAAAACGATGACGAAGGCGATTCCGATCCACACGGGTTTTTTGTTCATAAATCCACATTAGTAGCCCACGGTTACGCTTTCCCGAAAGAACGCGCCCATCTCCCGAAATTTACGATACCGCTCGTCCATCAGCACGCTGGGCGACGAGCCGGAAAGCTCCGCAAGACTCTGGCGCAGGGCGGTGCGCACCGCCTCGGCGGCGGCATCGGCATCGGTATGCGCTCCTGCGCCGGGCTCCGGAATGATCGCGTCTACTAAACCAAGCTGAAGCATGTCTTGAGCGGTGATCTTCAGCGCTGCCGCGGCTTCCGGCGCGCGCCCGGAATCGCGATAAATGATCGCGGCGCAACTTTCCGGCGAAATCACGCTATAAACGGAATTCTCCAGCATGAAGATGCGGTTGCCGACGGCGAGGCCCAAGGCGCCTCCGCTGCCGCCTTCGCCGATCACAATCACAATCACGGGCACGCCCAGCCGCGACATTTCACGAAGATTGAAGGCGATGGCTTCGGCTTGGCCTCGCTCCTCGGCGTCGATGCCGGGATACGCGCCAGGGGTGTCGACCAGCGTAAGGATGGGCCGCGAAAATTTCGCCGCCAATTCCATCAGACGCAGCGCCTTGCGGTAGCCTTCGGGACGCGGCATACCCCAATTGCGCAGAACTTTTTGTTTAGTATCGCGCCCCTTCTGCTGGCCGATCACCATCAGCGGGCGGTCCTCGAAACGGGCCATGCCACCGACAATGGCGCGATCATCCGCGTAACGGCGGTCGCCATGCAGTTCGTGGAATTCCGGAAACAGGCGTTGGATATAGTCGAGCGCGTGCGGACGCTTGGGATGCCGCGCTAATTGGACGCGGTCCCAACTGGGGTTGCTTGGAACGGGGATGGGGGTGTCAGCCATGCGACCGGCCCGGTCTAACCGCCCAGAACTTCCATCGCCTCAGGTCCACAGATGCGAGCCACTTCAGCGCGGAATTCCTTATCCGGACAAACCTTGGCCGTAACATCCAGGATAACCGAGAAGTCGCGCGGCTTCTCCAACCTCAGCCGGACCTCGGTCTCGCCAGGCTTGCTGCGGAACAAATTTTCAAGCGCCGACGCGCGATCCGCACCACCCGATCCGTTCATCGGAACGCGAATGGAAATCAACGAGGGCCGGTTCACGCGCGCGACATCCAGGGGAACAATGTCTTGTACCGAGATCTTCGGCGGAGCGTTTTCCTCCGGCAGGACCAGACCGCGGACGAACACGGCTTTATCCTCCACCAGCAGCGTGTTCAAGCGCTCGTATTGGGTGGAAAACACCATGGCTTCGATCGAGCCTTCCAAGTCCTCAATCTGCAGGGAGGCCCACGGCTTGCCGTCCTTAGTGCGGCGGCGCAGCACGGCCACCAGAACTCCACACAGCGCGACCTCGGTATTCTTAGCGAGGCCTTCGAGCTGCCCGGTCGTGTGCGACGCGAGCTCCGAGACCTTGTCCATGTATTGATCGAGAGGATGGCCGGTCACGTAAAAACCGAGCATTTCCTTTTCGCCGGTGAGCTTTTCCTGGGGCGTCCAGTCCGGAACGTTGGGCAGCGTGTGATGCGCCGAGGGAGCCTCTTCGATCAGCGCGGCGAATAATCCGGACTGGCCGCTCTCCCGATCCCGCGAGGCGCGCATACCGTTCTCCATCGCGCTGTCGATCGCCGCCGTCAACTGGGCCCGCGTGCCGCTGAGAGAATCCATGGCGCCCGCGCGAATGAAACTTTCAATCATCCGGCGATTCACGGCGCCCAGGTCGACGCGCTCGCAGAAATCGTAGAGGGAGGTGAAGGGGACCCCTTGATCACCAGCACCTTGCTCGCCAGCTTCGGTATGCAGCGCCGCCACAATCGATTCCACAGCGTTCGCGCCGACGTTCTTGATCGCGCCGAGCCCGAAGCGGATACTGTCGCCATCCGGCGTGAAATTGAACGCCGAGGAATTGACGTCCGGCGGCAGCACGCGAATGCTCATTTCGCGGCATTCGTTGATGTACTTCACCACCTTGGCCGTGTTGCCCGTTTCCGAGGTCAGCAGCGCCGCCATGAACTCCGTGGGAAAGTGCGCCTTCAAGTACGCGGTGACGTAAGCCAGATACGCGTAGGCCGCCGAATGCGACTTATTGAAGCCGTACCCGGCGAACTTTTCCATCTGATCGAAGATTTTTTCGGCCTTGCGCGGCGCATGGCCATTGGCCTTCGCTCCCGCGACGAATTTCTCGCGCTGCTTGGCCATCTCTTCGACTTTCTTTTTGCCCATCGCGCGGCGCAGAAGATCGGCTTCTCCGAGCGAATACCCGGCGATGCGGTTCGACATCTGCATCACCTGCTCCTGGTACACCATCACGCCGAAGGTTTCCTCCAGGATCTCCTTCATCTCCGGCAGGTCGTAAACCACTTCCTTGCGCCCATGTTTGCGATCGATAAAGTCGTCGATCATGTCCATCGGCCCGGGCCGGTACAGCGCGTTGAGCGCGATCAGGTCCTCGATGCGATCGGGCTGATAGCGCCGCAGAACGTCCCGCATGCCTCCGGATTCGAACTGGAAGACGCCGCTGGTATACGCCTTGCAGAAGATGGATTCGAATGTTTTCTTGTCTTCGAGCGGTATGTCCTCGACGAGTAGTATCACGCCGCGATGTTTTTCGATCAGCTTCAGAGCGTCCGAGATGATCGTCAGCGTGGTCAGCCCCAGAAAATCCATCTTGAGCAGGCCCAGCTTTTCCAAGCCGACCATGTCGTACTGGGTGACAATTTCGTCTTTGTTCGTCTTGTAAAGCGGAACCAGTTCGCGGAGCGGCAACGGGGAAATCACCACACCCGCCGCGTGCACGCTGGCGTTGCGCGCCATGCCCTCCAGGCGCCCGGCGATTTCGAGAACCTCCTTGACCTTGGGATCCTTGCGCGCCAATTCGTCCAGCTGCGGCTCCATCTGCCGGGCCTGTTTCAGCTTGATATTGAGCGGCATCGACGGGATCAGCTTAGAGATGCGGTCCACATCGGCGAAGCCCATGTCGAGTACGCGGCCCACGTCCTTGATGGCCGCGCGCGCCGCCAGCGTGCCGAACGTGATGATCTGGGCAACTTGTTCCCGTCCGAATTTTTCCGTGACGTATTGAATCACTTCGCCTCGCCCGCGCGTGCAGAAGTCGATATCGATATCGGGCATCGAGATGCGTTCGGGATTCAGGAAGCGCTCAAAGAGCAGGCCGTAGGCGAGCGGATCGATGTCGGTGATGTCCATCGCGTAACTCACCAGGCTCCCCGCGGCCGAACCGCGACCCGGACCCACCGGAATCCCTCGCTGCTTCGCGAAACGGATGAAATCCCACACGATCAGGAAATAGCCCGAGAACTTCATCTGCTGGATGGTCTTGATTTCGCGATCCAGGCGCTCGGCGTACTCGGCCAGATCATTGCGCAGCCGGCCCTCGGCGGCCAGCGCTTCCAGGCGCATGCGGCGCTTCTCGAAACCCTGGCGCGCCACGTACTCGAAATAGCTGTCGGTGGTGTGCTCGGGCGGAATGGGAAACTTCGGAAACGGCTCGGATACCTGTTCGAGCTTGAGCTGGCAGCGTTGCGCGATGTCGTAGGTTCGGTCGACGGCGTGTTCCACTTCGCCGAACAGCGCCATCATCTCCTCGCGCGTCTTGAGGTAAAAAGCCTCCTGCTCGAACCGCATCCGGTTCAGATCGGACATGGTTTTGCCCGTCTGGATACACAGCATGACTTCATGCGCTCGGGCATCGGATTTGCGCAGATAATGCGAATCGTTGGTGGTCACGAGCGGAATGCCCGTGTCGGACGCCAGACGATGTACCAGCGGCATCACCTTGCCGTCGGGTTCCAAGCCGTGATCCTGCAACTCCAGGAAAAAATTCTTCGCTCCAAACAAATCCGTATATTCGTAAGCGATGCGCCGCGCGTCTTCGTAACGATCCTGCAGCAGAGTCTCATTCACGTCGCCGCGCAGACACGCAGAAAGCGCAATCAGGCCCTTGGAATGCCGCGAAAGCAGGTCCTTATCGATCCTAGGCTTGTAGTAGAAACCTTCCAGATAACCGGTGGAAACCAACTGAATCAGGTTCCGATAGCCTTCCTGGTTTTCGCACAACAGAACGAGATGGTTATAACGGTTCGAATCACTCTTGTTCTTATGGCCCTGCTGCGCGACGTACACCTCGCAGCCAATCACCGGATGGATGCCGTGCAGTTTGGCCTGATTGTAGAATTCGACCGCACCGAAAAGATTGCCGTGATCCGTCATGGCGATGGCCGGCGATTTCTCCTCCTCCGCAATCTGCATGAGCTGCGAAATCTCGCACGCCCCATCGAGCAGGGAGTAATCGGTATGGCAATGAAGATGAACGAACGGGTTCGGCATATAAAACGAGCCGGGGGAGAATTTCAGTATAGCGCTCGAACAAAACTTCGGCGTCGGATTTCGCGATAATGGGCTCCGATGAGAAACCGGGACATCCTCTTGGCGCTCTTGATTGCAATTTCAACAGCAGCAATTTCCGAAGCGAGCGTCCGGAAGGAACTTTGGGACGTTGATCTGCTGAAACTCATCGGCCAATCAGGCACGATCGAGGACCAATACGTCTGGGGGCTGGCCTTCTCCGAGGACGAAACCAAACTCGCAATCGGCTTCAATCACCTGGGCGAAGCGCAGGAGAGCCACGTGATCGTGGTTGCGCTAGACCAGCCGAAGACGGTGCTCCGCCGCATCGATTCGGACCGCACCAAAGGGCTCGAATGGTTTTTACACGAGAACATTCAATGGTCACCCTCTGGCAAGCTACTGGCCGCGTACGGCAGGGTGTTTAACCTGGAGAGCGACGGGGCATGCGCAGCTCCGACAGATTTCGAGTTTGGCGGATTCCTGGCCGATGACCGAATCGTTTTTGCTAAGCCCGGACTCCCCTCCAAGGCCGGCCCAGAGGCTTCGATGGAGATCCAGGCGCGGCGCTCAGACTGCTCGGTGGAAGATACGTGGCTCATCTCGAGAGGATTGTCGCGTGTGCGGAGCACGTGCCCGCAATCCAATTCGATCGAGGTTTCCGTTGTGCCCAATTGGCCAAACCTGCCCCATTATCCAAAGGGTGAACCGACCGAGACTCACATCCTGCGCTATCCCGGTTGGGAAACGACGCGCCGCTGGACGTGGGATGGGGACGCACCCGTAGGAGGCACTTCGTTTGCGGATTCATGCAGAGCGATTTGCAGCGGTGTGAGCGACGGGAAGGCCTGGCATAACGCGTGCTGGAGCACCGAGACTGGCGAGAAAATTGCGGATGATCCGAAGCTTACGCGTACGGATCGCGAGGCGTTCGCTGGCAGCGGAGGCGCACTGCTTGCAGTAACGGTTTCGCATTGGGCGTGTCTGAATGGCAAATTCTGGCAATACCTGGACATGGACGGTTGCGCATCCCGGCCGACGCGAAGGGTGCTCTGGAATGTCGAGACGGGCCAGGAGGCTTTATCTTGGCCGGTGCTGAATCAGCAATACAGCATTCGCAACGAGAAGCGCTCTGACCCTTTTGGGCTTGCCATTTCGGCGACGGGCAAATATCTCGCCGAAGGCGGCGCGGGCCGCGTTCAACTTTATTCCGTGCTCCAGTGAACGTGCGGTCTACGACGGCTGATCGTCCTGTTGTACACTGAAAGTGTTCGCTGGAGGTGGGTTTTCTCGAGTAGCCTGCTCCCAAGTACCGGAAGCTGGCAGTTCCTGCCTGATAGGATTCTCCGCGCTGCGGGGCGGGTGTCCTGCGGTCTTTTTAACCTGCTTTTCCCCGACGATTGCCGCGCCTGCGGTCAACCCTTAAAACAAGTTTCCAGGATTCCGGTTTGTTCCATCTGCCTGCGGGAACCGCAGCCGATGAACGCCGAATTCTTTTGCGTGTCGTGCAAGACGCCGTTCTTGAACCGCCATCCCCTCGATGCCGAGGGGAAATGTCCTCTGTGCAAGCTCGGTCTCTCCGGATTCGACGCCGTCTATTCGTACGGTTCTTACGAAGGCACGCTGCGGACGCTGGTCCATCTTTTTAAATACGAAAAGGTTCACACTTTGGCCCGGCCGCTGGGTGAGATGCTGGCCCGCGCGATACCGCGGGAAGAGCATTTCGATGCAGTCGTACCTATGCCGTTGCACTGGCGGCGACGTTGGGAGCGCGGCTTCAACCAGTCCGAGCTGCTCGCCAGGGCGATCGCGCGACGGTGGAATGTACCCGTCGTGCATGCGATCCGACGCGTGAAGGCGACCGCTCCGCAAGCGGGATTGACGAATTCGAAACGCCGGCTCAATATGTCCGGAGCGTTTTCCGCCCGCCGTCCGCTCTTGAGTAAACTCCTGGACGGCCGCTTTATGTTCTGGAAGCGTCTTATAACTAAGAGCTTCCAGTTGAAGGGCGCTCGAGTGCTGCTGATCGACGATGTGCTGACGACCGGCGCTACCGCCGCCGCCTGCGCGCGCGCTCTGAAGAGGGCTGGAGCCAGGCATGTGACGCTGGCTGCGGTCGCACGCACCGACCGCCGCGTCGGGCTTACTGATTTTCACGACACTGATTTTCGCAACAACGATTTTCGAGATATTCCCGGAGCGGCAACGGCGGCATCCCGGGCGACCGCAGGAGGATGAACCACGTGATAGCGCTGCATCATCGACAGGAACGTTTGCACCGGCCCGTGCTGGTCTTGAACGCCAGCTATGAGCCGATCAATGTGTGCGCGGCGCGACGCGCGCTAGTGCTCGTCTTGAAGGGCGTCGCGGCGGCCGAGGAGCACACCGTGGCGAACGTGCACTCCGCGCGCCAGACGGTGAAAGTGCCCAGCGTCATCCGCTTGCTCGAATACCGCCGCATCCCCATGCAGGCGCGCTCGCTCTCGCGCAAAAACATTCTGATGCGCGACCGCTATCAGTGTCAGTACTGCCATCGCACCATGAGTTCCAACGAGCTGACGCTCGATCACGTGATTCCCCGCTCCCGCGCGGGCGAGACCACTTGGGAAAACCTGGTCGCTTGTTGCCATCCCTGCAATAACAAGAAAGGCAGCCGCACACCGGAGGAGGCGGGCATGCGCCTGGCACGCGCGCCGAGGCCGTTCAGCCTGCACACCAGCCGCCATTTGATGCGCTTGCTCGGCAAGAGCGACGATCAGTGGCGAAAGTATTTGTTCTATTAAGCGCGTCCGGCGAACGGCAGGCAGCTTGGCTTGGCGGGAGCCGGAACGCCGACGGCGCACCAAGACTCACCCGAGCTAGCCCCAAGCTGACGCATGGGGCTTGGCTGCTTGGCTGCATATTCGGCCGGAATGGTGGGGTAAAATCGAAACCGGTGTCGAAGCTGGCGCAAATCGGCTGCGCTTCGATCGAGGAGGCAACGATGAATCGGAAATCCTTGACGCGGCGCGGATTGTTACAGGGTATGGGGGCAGGCGCGGCCGCAACTCTGACGACCGCCGCGTTGCCGTTTCGCGCCATGAGCGCGGGACCAGCGGTGATCAGCCCGGTGACGGCGAAGCTCGCCGCGTACATGAGCGAGGCTCGCGAGCACGCTCTTCCCGCCGACGTGGTGGAGAACGCGAAGTACCACATCCTCGATACCTTCGCGGCCATGATATCGGGCGCCGATCTTCCGCCCGGACGCATCGCGTTGAAGTTCGCCGCGGCTCATCGGGGCGAAACAGTGGCTACGGTCGCGGTCTCCAACATCGTCTGCGGACCGCTGGAAGCGGCTATGGCGAACGGGATGCTGGCGCACTCCGATGAAACCGACGATTCGCACGCGCCCTCGCACTCGCACCCCGGCTGCGCGACGATTCCCGCGGCGCTGGCGGCGGGCGAGCAGTTCGGCATCAGCGGCACGCATTTCCTGCGGGCGGTGACGCTCGGCTACGACGTCGGCACGCGCGTTACCTTGACGCTCGGCGCGCTGAAGTATCAGATGGAATCGCACCGCAGCTCGCACAGCATTGCCGAGAATTTCTGCGCGGCCGCGGCGGCCGGTTGCGCCGCGAGCCTGGACCCGCGCCAGATGCGCTTTATTCTGGATTACACCTCGCAACAAGCTTCCGGCATCGCAGCGTGGGAACGTGACACCGAGCATATTGAGAAATCGCTGGTGTTCGCCGGTCATCCCGCGCGCAACGGCGTCAGCGCCGCTCTGTTGATTCAGATCGGAGGAACCGGCGTGGAGGATATCTTCGCGGGAACCGATAACTTCCTGCTGGCGTTCCAGCCGAAGGCCGATCCGAAGGGCTTGATCGATCAGCTCGGCGAACGCTTCGCCGTTACCAGCACCAACATCAAAAAATGGACCGTGGGTTCGCCGATTCAAGCGCCCCTCGACGCCATCGAAAACATGCGCAAGAAACATCCTTTCGAGGCGGCGCAAGTCGAGAAAATTCGCGTACGTGTATCTTCGAGCGAGGCGAACACGGTGAACAATCGCGAAATGCCGGACATCTGCCTGCAACACATGGTGGCCGTGATGCTGCTCGATAAGACCGCGTCTTTCGCGGCTGCGCACGACAAGCCTCGTATGCAGGACCCGGCGGTTTTAAAGGAGCGCGCCAAGGTGGATCTGGTGTTCGATGAAGAGCTCGAAAAGCTCATCCCGCGCCGCGAGACCATCGTGGAGGTGAAGCTGACGGACGGCACCGAGCTCACGGAACGGGTGGAGGCCGTGCGCGGCACCAGCGATAATCCCATGACGCGCGATGAAGTGGCCGCCAAGGCGCGCGATTTGATCGCGCCGTCCCTGGGAGCAGCGAAAGCCGATAAACTCGTCGCCACGGTCTGGAACATCGAAGCAGTGAAGAATATTCGCGAGCTTCGTCCGCTGCTGCAGAAGAGCTAGTTTATGCTCGTGGCGCACGCACTCATGCGTGCCGTGTCGAGACTTCCGCAGGATCCGTTCCGGACGTCTCGACACTCGCAGATGCGCAAAAGCAGATCCCTCGACTTTCGCTCGGGATGACACGCGTGTGATGGCGCTCACGCCTTGTTGCTTTCCGCCAGTTCGTCCGCCGCCGTCCGCGACGACGAAGATGTCTGGCCGGCCTGTTCCGGAAGATCGATCCCCGTGCTGGTGCCTTCGCCCAGGCGGCTGTCCACCCACATTTTGTAATCGTCGCCGTAGAGCACCTGCAGGCGCTCGTTGACGTTGCTGACGCCGATGCCCTGCTCGAAAAGATTGGCGAGCTTGACCTCGGGAATGCCGACGCCGTCGTCCTCGACGGTAATTTGCAGCCGGCCCGCGGCTAGCCGGCTGCGCACGCGAATCGTCCCGCCCTCCACTTTGCTGGAAAGACCATGACGGATGCTGTTTTCGACAATCGGCTGAAGAAGCATGCTGGGGACCAGCAGGTCGAGGGTTGCCGGATCGATTTCCCGAATGAAGTTCAGCTTGTCACCGAAGCGGACCATCTCAATCGCCAGATAATCGTCGATGAACGACAGCTCCTCGGCAAGGGAAGTGAGGTTCTCCTGCTGGCGCAGCAGGCGCCGCAGGATTTTCGAAAGCTTGTAGATCACTTGGCGCGCTTGCTCGGGGTCCAGGCGGATCAGCGACGCGATCGAGTTCAGCGTATTGAAAAGAAAATGTGGATTAATCTGGCGGCTGAGGGCCGCCAGGCGCGCTTCGTTTAAGTGCAGCTGCTGCTGCTCTAATTTTTTTTCGTTGCGGCTGCTGTTCCAGATTTTGATGGGCAGCGCGGTGGCGAAGAGCGTCGTAAGATAAACAGCCACGGTCAGCCAGCCGCTCGAATCCTGCGAGTGCTCCTGCAAGGCGAACACGCCGTTGCGGGGGAACACGGCC
>Ga0181536_10008288_pt1 | contig 10022 bp, 8 predicted proteins | sample PEATcosm2014_Bin_41_FD_121105 | JGI IMG/M metagenome (GOLD analysis project Ga0181536, IMG submission 121105) | Peatland microbial communities from MTU Mesocosm Facility, Houghton, MI, USA - PEATcosm2014_Bin17_60_metaG | ecosystem: Environmental > Terrestrial > Soil > Wetlands > Peat | place...
CGCTACGGTGTTGAACCTGAGCGTCTACACGGTGGATGCCCATCGCGGCCGAATTATGGAGAAGCTCAACGTGCATAGCGTCACTGACCTGGTGCGGTTCGCGGTGCGGTGCGGGCTGGTGGATTAGCGGCGCACGCTTCAGCAAAGCGAGCTTCAGCAGCGCGAGCTGAAGCTCGCTCCAGCACGTTGAAGCGTGCGCCACGTCTCACTGGTCCGGATCCACCGGCTTGCCCGACACCGCAGCCGGCGCCGCCGACATCGCGCCGCGCAGCACATCATTCGCGAAGAAGAACTTGCCGTCGTTAGGCACCATCATGATCTGCACCTTGTCCGACAGCCGCTCCGCGATAATCTTCTGGATGAGCAACGGATTCTGCTTCAGCACCTGCGCCTCCGACTTCATTCGCTCGGCGTCGGCCGCCGCCACCACGCGAATATGATCGCCATCCGCTTCAGACATCATCTTGCGCTTTTCGAGTTCCGCCTTGCTGTCGATCACCTTGGCCTCCGCCATGGCTTCCGCGTTCTTGACCGTGGCTTCCTTGCGGGCTTCGGCCTCCAGGCGCGACTGCTCGATCTGTTTCTGCTTGAGCGGCAGCGTGTGCTGCATGGCGTCCGCCTGCGCCTTGGCCTGCAACACCACCACGGCGGCCTCGGCTTCGGCTCCCGTGACGCGGCGGGCCTTCTCGGCTTCGGCCTCCAGTTCCGCCGAGTGAACCTCCTTCTGTTTGATCTCCAATTCGACCGATAGCCGGTCGTTCTCCTGCTCCTTCAGCAGGAGCGATTCCAGCCCCTTGGCGTATTCGGGCGGCAACTGGATGTCGCGCAGCATGACTTCCTTCACCAGGACTCCGTCCGCGGCAAGCTTCCGGGTGATGGCATCCGCGGCGCGCTGCCGCACTTCCTCACGCATGCCCGCGAAAACGTCGCGCACCAGGTAGCCCGGCACGATCTGCCGGAAAACGCTGGCCACTACCGCGGGCACCAGCTCCTGGTCCACGGGCTGAGACATGTTGGCATGGATATACGCGAGGCGCTTCGGGTCAAGCCGGTAGCGAATCGATACCGCGAGGCCCAGCGGCAGCCCCTCCTTCGTTTGGATCTTGAGTACCTCGGCCTTGGATTTCGGATCGGCTTTCGGATCGTCGCTGGCCACCGTGGTGAATACCTGATCGCGAATGTCGTAAAGCGCGATGCCTTCGACGAACGGAAGCACCAGGTGGACGCCCGGATACAAAGTACCCGGCGCGACGCCGGAAATCTGGCTGACCAGCACGCCTCCCATGCCGCTGGGCACAATCGCGATCGATGCGCTCAGCAACAACGGCAAGCATGCAACCAGCGCGCATCGCAACGCCATGCGCCAGCGCACGGCAGCCAGAGTCAATGGCCCGGACGCGCCCTCCGCGATGCGGCGCGCGTTGGCCCGATAAACATCCCACAACACAAGGCCGATGGCACCGGCCAGCAAGCCGATTCCAGAAGCCAGAAACATATACTTGAGCAACAACATCGAAAACCTCCTTACCCGAACGCCTATTGGGCAAGCGGGGGGCCACTGGCGGAATGCGCGAAATGGGCGGCATGCCGAACGAAATGTTGTGTAAACCGAAACACGCCGTGTTTTCGTTTACACCAGCGACGCGGCGTGGAAATGTAGAGGCGGGACCAGGAGTCCCGGCCCAGAGGGCACCCCGGCTGAGAGCCTGCCCCACCAGTAAGTGAACCGGGTTGGCTTTAAGGTAAAGCCGCGGCGAGTAACTCCTTAAGCTTAGAGAATGCGCGTTCCGCCTGCGGAGCGTTGTAGGCCGGGCTGTCGGACGCCGTCCAACTGTGATACGCACCTTCGTAAATCTCGCTCCGATACTTGCCGCCCCACTTTTCGAGCGCGGCTTCGAGCTTGCGGATGGCCTCTTCCGGCATGCTGCGATCGTTGACTGCGTGCCCGAAATAGAGCTGCGCCTGGATGCGCGGGAGCAGAAGATGCGGGCTCGCGGGAGTGTCCGTCAACAGGCTGCCGCCGTGGAACGACGCGGCGGCCGCAATCCGCTCGGGGCACGCGGCGGCTACCCGCAAAGCGAAGCCGCCTGTATAGCAATAACCCACCACGCCGAATCGCGACCCCGCCAGGACCGCGGCCTGCCGGGCCAAAACATTCACGTAGATCGCGGCATCGCTTTCAATGGCCTCGGGCGTCAGCGGTGACGTGAGATCCGCAAATCGCTTTCGGAAGACCTCCTCGCCGTCGCCGGGCTTGCGTTCGAACACCGGGGGCCGCGAGGTTCGATAAAACACATTGGGCATCAAGACCACGTAGCCCTCGGCGGCCACCCGCCGCGCCATATTGTGGTAAGCCGGACGGATGCCGCCGATGTCGGTCAGGTGCAGGACGCCCGGAAACTGGCGTTCTCCTTCCGGCCGGTAAACGACTGCGTCGGCGGTTCCGCCCGCCATCGGAATCTCGATTCCTTCCTGGATCATTTCTCCTCCTGGTGAGATCGCCCTCTCCATCCATCCTACCTGTAGGACAGGCCTCCCGGCCTGTCCAGCCGTGGGCTTCAACCCCCGGCAACTGCCGGCTTCAGCCGCTAAACGGCGAACTGAAGTTCGCCGCGGCGCACTGAAGCGTGCGCCACGCAATTGCAGACCTAAAGGTGCTAAAATCTTGTGTAAAGCAACTGCACGAAAGGGGGACCGCTAGCGTGAAATCCAAACTGGCCAAGCCGCAGCCGCCGCTGGGCGACCAGGAGTTCGCGGATCAGGTCATCGCCGCCTGCGACGACCGCTCCGGCGCGCTGCTCAGCATCCTGGAAAAAGTTCAGGACCATAATCCGCACAAATACCTGCCCCTGGAAATCCTCGAATATATCTCGGAAAAGACGGATATTCCCCTGTCGCAGGTTTTTAGCGTGGCCACGTTCTTTGCTCTATTCAATCTCGAGCCGCAGGGCGATCACACCATCTGCATCTGCCGCGGCACCGCCTGCCACACGCGCGGCTCGCGCAGCCTGCTGGAGCGCCTGAAGCTGGAACTGGGCGTCCCGGACAGCGGCGATGAAGGCGGCGCCGATAAAGTCTGCGTCACCACCCCCGACCACAGGTTTTCGCTGCGCACGGTAGCTTGTTTCGGACAATGCGCCCTGGCGCCAGTGGTGGAAGTGGATCACGCCATCTACGGCCACATGAACGAACAGACTCTGCACCGCGAGGTGGAAGCCCTGGAGCGCGACAAGGCGAAGTAATATGCGCATACAAGACATCTCTTCATTCAGCGCCGTCAAGGAAGCCGGCCTCGCCAAGCTGCTGCCCAACCGCCCGCGCATCGCAGTCGGCATGGGCACCTGTGGCAACGGCAACGGCGCCGAAGGCGTCTTCCACGCCTTCTCCGAAGCCATTCACCAGCGCGGACGCGATGTGCGCCTGGCACCGGCCGGCTGTTTCGGCTTCTGCGCGCAGGAGCCGCTGGTCAACGTGTGGCTCCCCGGCCGCCCGCTGGTAATTCTCCGCAGCTTTCAGGCCCACGACGTGGACCGCCTGCTGGATGAAATGGCCGGCGGCCGGATTCCGGTGGACCTGGCGCTCTGCAAAATCGAGGAGTGGGACCACCTCACCGCGCAGGTGCGCTACGGCGAGGGCTTCCCCGAGATCCCCCTCTGGCGCGATATCCCGTTTTTTAAAAAGCAGAAGAAGATCGTGCTGCGCAATTGCGGCCTCATCAACCCCGACGATATCGAAGAGTACATCGCCGTGGGCGGCTACCAGTCCTTATATAAGGTCCTGATCGACGCCATGCCCGAAATGGTGATCGAGCAGATCAAAGCCTCCAAGCTGCGCGGCCGCGGCGGCGCCGGATTCCTCACCGGCCTCAAGTGGGAGTTCCTGCGCAAAGCCGACGCCGAACAAAAATACATCATCTGCAACGCGGACGAAGGCGATCCCGGCGCCTATATGAACCGCAACGAGATCGAAAGCGATCCGCACGCCCTGCTGGAAGGCATGATCATCGGCGCTTACGTCACCGGCGCCACCGAAGGCATCGTCTACGTGCGCGCCGAATACCCGTTGGCCGTCCATCGGCTCCGCCGCGCCATCGATCAGGCCCGCATTTACGGCCTGCTCGGGGATAATATCATGGGCCGCGGCTTTAGCTTCGATATCAGCCTGGTGGAAGGCGCCGGCGCATTTGTCTGCGGCGAGGAGACCGCCCTCATCGCCTCGCTCGAAGGCTTCGCCGGCCGCCCCCGCCCCCGCCCGCCATTCCCCGCGCAGAAGGGCCTGTGGGGCTGCCCCACCAACATCAACAACGTCGAGACCTGGTACAACATCGCCCCCATCGTGGCCAAAGGACCCGCCTGGTTCACCGAGACGGGCAGCACCAAGAGCGCCGGCACCAAGGTATTCTCGCTGGTCGGCAAGATCACCAACACCGGCTTGGTCGAAATGCCTCTGGGCACACCGCTCCAGACCTTTATCTACGATGTCGGCGAAGGCGGCGCCAACGGCCGCCAAATCAAAGCCGTGCAGACTGGCGGCCCCTCCGGCGGCTGCATCCCGCACGAAATGTTCGACACGCCGGTAGATTACGAGACCCTCGCGCAGCTCGGCTCCATTATGGGTTCCGGCGGCATGGTCGTCATGGACGAAGACAACTGCATGGTGGACGTGGCCCGCTACTTCATCGAGTTCACCCACTCGGAGTCTTGCGGCAAGTGCATCCCCTGCCGCGTGGGCCTGGATAAGGCTTTGCGCATCCTGAACGCTTTCACCAATGGCCACGCCAGCCCCGCCGACCTCGACCGTCTGGACGAAATGGGCCGCATGATCCGCGATACTTCCCTGTGCGGTCTGGGACAGAGCGCGCCTAACCCCGTGCTCACCACCATGCGCCATTTCCGGCACGAATTCGAAGATCACATTCGCGCTAAACGCTGCCGCGCGGGAGTCTGCGAAGACCTGGCGCTCTCCCCTTGCGAAAACAGTTGCCCGCTGCACATGAATATCCCGCGCTTCCTGCAGCTCTTCCAGGAGCAGCGTCTGGAAGATGCCTTCGTCTCCGTGGTGATGGACAATCCGCTGCCGTCCTCCACCGGCCGCGTCTGCCAGCACCCTTGCGATAACCGTTGCCGGCGGCATGCCATCGATGAATCCGTCAACATGCGCGAGGTGCACCGCTATATCGCCGATTCCATTTACGATTCGGACCGCTTCGAGTCGCTGGTCGACAGGGTGGCGTCCTACAAACTGCAGCCCACCGACCGCAAGGTCGCCGTGGTCGGCGCGGGACCCACCGGCCTTACCGCCGCCTTCTACCTGGCGCTGCTGGGCCACGAAGTCACCGTTTACGAAACGAACCCAATGCCCGGCGGTATGCTGCGCTACGCGCTCCCCGAGTATCGCCTTCCCAAGTCCGCGCTCGACCGCGAAATCGAGCTCATCGAGCGCATGGGCGTCGAGTTCGTCTGCGATACCGCCATCGGCCGCGATATCACCCTCAACGAGCTCGACAACATGTACAACGCCGTGTTCATTTCCATCGGCACCTGGAAGGAATCCTGGGTCTACCTGCCCGGCACCGAGTTGAAAGGCGTGCTGCCCGCGCTCATCTTCCTGGAAGCCGTCTCCAAGCGCGAGCCGGTTTTTTCCGAGCCGCGACTTTCCGACCCGCGCTTTTCCGACTCGCGCTTTTCCGAGCCGCGACTTTCCGAGCCGCGACCGTCAGGGAGCGGTCTGGGCCGCAAAGTAGTAGTCATCGGCGGCGGCAATGCGGCCATCGATTCCGCGCGCACCGCGCTGCGCAAGGGCGCGGACGTCACGGTCATCTATCGCCGCGAGCGCAAAGACATGCCCGCCATCAAAGAGGAAACCAATGCCGCCGAAGCCGAAGGCGCCAAGTTCGTCTTCCTGGCCACGCCGCACCGCATCGTGGGCGACGAGCAGTCGAACGTCAAGGCCATCGAAGTCGTCAAAACCCGCCTCGGCGAATTCGATTCTTCCGGCCGCCGCAAGCCCGTCCCCACCGAGGAAATCCGCCGCTACGAATGCGACAACGTGATCCTGGCCGTGGGCGAGTCCGTGGATCCGGATTTCGGCCGCGGCTCCGGCCTTAAGATCAAGGAGTCCGGCACTATCGAGGTCGACCGGTTCACCCTCGAAACCAGCCGCAACAAATTCTACGCCGGCGGCGACGCGATCAGCGGCGCTTCCAACGTCTCCAACGCCATGGGCTACGGCAAGAAGGCGGCCCGCAACATCGACCAGCGCCTCATGGGCGCCGCCCGCTTCGACCGCATCATGCCCAAGTTCGAGTATTCCAAGGCGCCTCCCGCGCAGCCCAGCGAATGCCCGCGCCATGAGTTGGCCGAACTGCCCGCCCGCGAGCGCGTGCTGAACTTCAACGAAGCCATGCTGGGCCTCACCGCGCAGCAGGCCCTGGACGAAGCCGGCCGCTGCCTGCGTTGCGACATCCGTGAGAACCAGCACGGCCACCGCGCTGCGGAGCTGATCGAAGTCTAAGGATTTAGCATGGGCGCCAGCCATTACAACAGAATTGGAGGGCGGGCAATCTTGCCCGCAGCCGCCTTTCAGGCGGCTCGCTGTGCGGGGCTGCCCCGCAAAGGAGCATTATGAGCACTACCCAGCAACTAACCCACCAGCCACCAGCCGGGGCACCCTCTGGGTCCCACCAGCCGCCCGACAAAATCGCCATCAAGATCGACGGCGCATACATCGAGGCCACCTCCGGCCAGACCATCCTGGAAGCCGCCCGCGCCAATGGCAAATACATTCCCACGCTCTGCTACCTCGAAGGCCTGAGCGCCGTGGGCGCCTGCCGCCTCTGCATTGTCGAGGTTTCCGGCGTGGGGCGCCTGCTGCCCGCCTGCACCACGCCCGTCGAGGACGGCATGTCCGTCACTACCAACTCCGAGAAGTTGACCCGCTATCGCCGCATGGCGATCGAGTTTCTCTTCTCCGAGCGCAATCACTATTGCGCGGTTTGCGTCTCCAGCGGCCACTGCGAGCTGCAGTCCATGGCGCAGAGGCTGGGCGTCACCTCCGTGGAATTTCCGTATAGTTACCCGCTCCTTCCCGTGGATATGTCGCACGAGCGCTTCGTGCTCGACCACAACCGCTGCATCCTTTGTACGCGCTGCGTGCGGGTCTGCGACGAGGTGGAGGGCGCGCACGTCTTCGATGTGATTTCGCGCGGCATTCGCTCCATGATCTCTTGCGATCTCAACCGTCCCTGGGGCCAGGCGGGCAACTGCACAAGCTGCGGCAAGTGCGTGCAGGTCTGCCCGACGGGGGCTTTGGCCGAAAAGGGCTGGGCCGTCGAAGAGATGACCAAGCGCGCCGACAACATCACCTGGCTGGCCCTCAGGCGCGGAGACAATCAATGACCAAGAAAGCAAGGCTCGCCACCGTGTGGCTGGATGGCTGCTCCGGCTGCCACATGTCGCTGCTCGATTTAGACGAGGCGCTCATCCCGCTGGCCGGCAAAATCGATTTGGTCTACGGCCCGCTGGTGGACGCCCAGGAGTTCCCCAAAGGCGTGGATGTGACGCTGGTGGAGGGCGCCGTCAGCAGCCAGGACGATTTGGAAAAGGCCCGCCTGATTCGCGCCCGCAGCAAGCTGGTGGTGGCGCTCGGCGATTGCGCGGTCACCAGCAACGTGCCCGCCATGCGCAACAACATCCCCGTGAAGAAGCTGCTCGAGGGTATCTACGGAACCATTCCCACCGACGGCGTTCCGCCGCTGCTCAAGCACGCCGTGCCGGTGCACGACGCCATCAAAGTGGATCTGCACGTGCCCGGCTGTCCGCCGCCGGCCAAAGCCATTGCGTTTGTATTAGGCGAGCTGCTCGAAGGCCGCATGCCGGAGCTCGCCAGTAAAGTGAGATTCGGATGATCGACTCAACCGTTACCGAACCGCGACCGTTACCGAGCCGCGACCGACCGTTACCGAGCCGCGACCGTCAGGGAGCGGTATAGAGGCACCATGAAAACACTCAAGATCGATCCCGTAACCCGCATCGAAGGTCACGCCAAAGTCACCATCCAGCTCAACGATGAAGGCCGTGTCACGGACGCCCAGCTCCACGTCACCCAGGTCCGCGGCTTCGAGAAATTCACGGAAGGCCGGCCCTTCTATGAAATGCCGTCCATCACCGCGCGCATCTGCGGTATCTGCCCGGTGAGTCATCTGCTGGCTTCCGTCAAAGCCTGCGACGACATCATGGCCGTCCGGATTCCCGAAACCGCGGCCATGCTGCGCGAGCTGCTGCACTGCGGACAATTCGTGCAATCGCACGCGCTCAGCTTTTTCCATCTCTCCGCGCCCGACCTGCTGCTGGGCATGGACTCCGACCCCGCGCGGCGCAACGTGTTCGGCCTGATCGAGCAGCACCCCGAGCGCGCCCGCGACGGCATCGCCCTGCGCAAGTTCGGCCAGCAGGCCATCGAATGGCTGGCGGGCGAGCGCGTACATCCATCCTGGACCGTGCCCGGCGGGGTCAACGCGCCGCTCTCCTCGGAAGTGCGCGACCGCATTCTCGCCGAACTGCCCGCCGCCAAAACCATCGCCCGCCGCACGCTGGCTTTCTTCAAGGGCATCGTCGATCGGTTTGCCGAGGAGATCGCCAACTTCGGCAACGCCCCCACGCTCTACGCCGGGCTGGTGGATGCCACTGGCGGCTTGCAGCTCTATGACGGCAAGCTGCGCTTTCGGGATGCCGAAGGCAACATCGTGGCCGACCAAATACGCCCGCGCCAATACGCGCAATCGATCGCCGAGACCACCCTGCCCACCAGTTACCTGAAAGCGCCCTATTTCAAGCCGCTCGGCTACCCGGAAGGTGTCTACCGCGTCGGACCGCTGGCGCGCTTGAATGTCGCGGACCGCTGCGGCACGCCCGAGGCCGACGCCGAGTTCGCCGAGTTCCATCAGCGCTACGGGCGCGCGGTCCAAAGCGCCTTTCACTACCACTATGCGCGCCTGATCGAGGCGCTCTACGCGTTGGAGCGGATGGAGACGCTGCTCGCCGATCCGGCCATCCTGGATAAGCACGTGCGCGCCCACGCCGGCGTGAACGCCTTGGAGGGCGTGGGCATGGCCGAAGCCCCCCGCGGCGTGTTGATTCATCACTATAAGGTGAATGAAAAAGGCGCCATCCGGTGGGTCAATCTGATCATCGCCACCGGCCACAACAATCTGGCCATCAACCGCAGTATCCGCCAGGTGAGCGAGCATTTCATCGACGGCAACCGCCTCCAGGAAGGCATGCTCAACCGCGTCTCTGCCGTGGTGCGCGCCTACGATCCCTGCCTGAGCTGTTCCACGCACGCCGCCGGACTGCCCGACATCCACATCCGCCTGCTCGCGCCCGATGGCACGCTGTTGGACGAGCTGCGCCAATGACCACCCATCACAAAGTGGGGCGGACGCCCTCGTCCGCGCGCGACCCCCTGGTCGCGCTCCCCGACACGCTGGTCATCGGCTACGGCAATTCCCTGCGCGGCGACGACGGCGCCGGACCCTTTGTCGCAACCGAACTCGGCGCGGGCGCCATCGCCTGTCACCAACTCACCCCCGAGCTAGCCGAGCCCATCAGCCAGGCGCGCCGCGTCATCTTCGTCGACGCTCACGCGGGCGTGCCCGCCGGCCAGATCGCCATCCAACCCATCCAGCCCCGCCCATCGGCGGCCATTCACCGGTTCGATCCCGAAGCCCTGCTGGCGTGGTCGCAACAGCTCTACGGCCGCGCGCCGGAGGCGCTCCTGATCGGAATCGGAGCCGAGTCGTTCGCCTTGGGCGAAGGCCTCTCGCCAGCCGCAAAGCGCGCCGCCCGCGAAGCCCTCCGCGCCATCCGCAAATGAGTGCTTAACCGTTTTGGGGACTGCACCCGCTCCGTTGAAGACGCACCTCGAGCCCGCCGGCCTGCGGCCGTTGGACCGGCGAGGGCGCCGGTCCGCGGGCGAGGGCGCCCGCCCCACGAAGGCGCGTCTTCATCATCTTTGGTGGCCCG
>Ga0181536_10008293_pt1 | contig 10020 bp, 9 predicted proteins | sample PEATcosm2014_Bin_41_FD_121105 | JGI IMG/M metagenome (GOLD analysis project Ga0181536, IMG submission 121105) | Peatland microbial communities from MTU Mesocosm Facility, Houghton, MI, USA - PEATcosm2014_Bin17_60_metaG | ecosystem: Environmental > Terrestrial > Soil > Wetlands > Peat | place...
ATACAGGCTTGCCGGGGACCCCGCAAAGCCGCGCCCCTTCAAAGAACTATTTGTGAAACATGCTCTAAGAGAAACTGCTTCGCGACTCCGAACCAAGGGCTACGCACCAAGGGGCTGACCTGTGCGGGCGTAAATGCGTCGGCGGAGAGACACTGGAATGCCAGCACGGCGAGGGTGAGGCGACCCCACATTAGCTCCGCCTGCGCAAATGTGGGCCAACGGTTAGTCATAAGAAACTACCCCACGTTAGCCCAGTCACCCCAACGAGCCGAGCCTCGTTGGGGACCCCGACACGGGCGAACGTGGGGCACCGTCGGGCACAGGATTTGTTCTGCTGCGCTCAGAACTACCGTACATTCGCCAACTGCGGACGGATGTGGGCCACCGTCCATCCTTGTGCTATTCTGTTTTTCTTTACCTCTTGACTGCGGTGTTCGACGGCCTCGGTTGGCCTCCCGCGGACCCACTTGCCGTGGCCAGTGTTGTGTGCAGGCCGATTTAATTCTCGGGGATCGCGATTATTCTCATGAAGACGAATCAAGTTGCATGCTGGATCTTATCTGCGATGCTTCTCGGGTATGCGGCGGGCTCGGCATCGGCTCAAGAGCGGACGAAGGATCCCTTGGCGGAACCTCCGCGGAACTCTGTTCAGGGAGCTGAGCAGAACTCCGGTGTCCAGGAGCACACGCAGAACCCGTTGTCGGATTCGGGAACCAAAGCTGGCCCGGAGAAGCCAACCGATGCGCGGACCAAGAATCCGTTGTCCGCAGAAACGCAAGCGACTCCAGAGAAACATGAGGCGCAGCTCGAGCGCGGCTTGCCGAAGAACTTTCTGAAAGATCAAATTGCCATTTGGACAAGTCCGGCCTACGTCCGGACCGCGGATTCGTTGTGGCTGGTTCCGTTTCTCGGCGTAACAGCCGGGTTCATCGCGACCGATCGGGCGGCCGTGAGCGATATGCCGAGCGCGCCGAGTACGGTGAATCGCTTCAAGAACGTCTCCGATTACGGACTGTACGGCACGGCGGCTCTTTCCGGCGCGATGTATCTTTCGGGAGTGATGTGGAACAATCCGCATCGGCGTGAAACCGGTTGGCTGGTCGGCGAGGCCGTGCTCGACGGGTTCGTGGTAGATACCGCCATACAGCAGATTACGCGGCGGCAAAGGCCGTTCTCTTCCAGCCACCCGGGACAATGGTTCCAGTCATCCGGCGACGCTTTCCCGTCCACCCATGCGATGGCGACTTTTGCGGCAGCGGCAGTCATCACCCGCGAATACCCCGGCTTACTGACCGATTTGCTGGCCTACGGCACGGCCGGGACGGTGGCTTCGATGCGCGTTCTGGGCCAGCAGCATTCGCCCTCGGACGTTGTTGTGGGCAGCATGATCGGGTACCTGATCGGCAGGCATGTGTACGCGGCTCATCACAATCCGGAGCTGCCTGGAGACGCGATCGGAACCGTGGTGAAAACCAAGGCCATCGAGTCTGCGGGGCCCAGGTTTGTGGCCTCACCTTATGTCCCAATGGATTCGTACGTTTATCCGCTACTGGACAGGCTGATCGCCTCCGGCGCCGTGAACAGCGGAATTCTCGGCCAGCGGCCGTGGACGCGCGCCGAGTGCGCGCGGCTCGTACATGAGGGAGGCGAGCGGGTGAAGGCCGGCTCGGAAGAATCGCGGATCGTTGACGTATTGCGACGGGAGTTCGCGGACAATCTCGAGGCTTCGGGCACGCAGCCATCGAAGATGATCTCGATCGATGAATTCTACACGCGGGCCCAGGTCATCAGCGGAACGCCTCTGAATGACAGCTTCCACTTTGGCCAAACGCTCTACGACGATTACGGCAGGCCCTACTGGAAAGGCTTCAACAACATCTCCGGCATAACCGGCTCAGCGGTTACGGGCAGATTCGTCATGTATGGCCGCGGCGAGTATCAGCATGCCCCGGCGGTGCCCGCCTATTCGGCAAGCGTGCAGCAGTTTGAAGCAAACGTTGACGGGGTACCGTCTGTCCCCCACGGCAATGCCGGGACCGACCAATTTCGCTTGATCGAAGGCTATGCCGGCGTGCAGTTCAGCAAGCTTTCACTTACGGTGGGGAAAGAGAGCTTATGGTGGGGGCCGACCGTCAGCGGGCCCTTCCTCTTCAGCAATAATGCCGAACCCATCTATATGGCGCGACTATCGCAGACTTCGCCGATCCGCCTGCCATGGATCTTCGGGTATCTCGGGGCGTTCAAGGTTGATTCATTTTTCGGTAAGATGTCGGGACACCTGTATCCCGATGGACCGTATGTTCATGGCCAGAAAATCAGTTTCAAGCCCACGCCTGACCTGGAACTGGGATTTACGCGAACCATGATCATTGGCGGCGAATCGGGCGCGACGTGCCTTTCCAACCCATGTCCAGGACATCCCCTGACGTTGGGCTATTTTGGGAACGGATTCACAAGTTTTGGGGATGCCACGACTCCTACCGGTTCGTTACCGGGTAGCAACCAGGATGTAGGCGATCGTCGGGGTGGCTTTGATTTCACCTACCGGGTGCCCGGGTTACGAGACTGGTTGACCTTCTATGGAGACTTTTTTGTGGACGACGACCCGTCTCCTTTGGCTGCTCCTCGCCGGTCGGCGATCATGCCGGGTATCTACCTGGCCAAGTTCCCATTCCTGCACAAACTTGATTTCCGCGCTGAAGCACCCATGACCGCCCAGTCGGCTATCAGCCAATACGATGGCACATTTTTCTACTTCAATCAGGCTTACCACGATGGTTACACCAATAAAGGGTTTCTGCTTGGTGATTGGATTGGAAGGCAGGCAAAGGGATTGTATCTTTCGAGCCGATACCTGATTTCTCCGGTGGCGAATGTTCAGTTTACATTTCGCAATCAGGTTACCGATCCGGCGTTTATTCCCGGAGGGGGCACGCTGGATGACTTTCGCGTCACGGCCGAGTTCCCCCTGGGGGAGTTGTTCAGGCTCTCGAGCTTTGTGCAATATGAGCGCTGGAATATTCCGTTGCTGGCTTCGGGTCCGCAGCACAACGTCACAAGTTCAGTGGAGCTGAAGTACCGGCCCAACTGGCGCTGGCGCGGAAACTGAAGCAAATGCAAGTCACGGCGAGGCTGAGACGGTTTTTGACGGCTTTGCCGCTTACACCAGCAGTTCTGATTGTGTTATCTTCCTACTGTTCATCGTCAGAATCATGATTTCCCGGCTAGTCGCGCGCGAGAGATTGCGCGCCAACTCCAGATTCTATCGTTGGGGTGGTAACGCCGAGGCGCGGCGGCCGGAAAACGATGGGCATGGAAAAGACTCATGAGAATACGCTTTGCGATCGCAGCGCTCTGCGGTTTGATTTTTTGCGCCGTCGCGGCTTTTGGGCAGGATCTTTCCTCCTCAGGCACAGAGGCAACTTCCACGGCTGCCGACTGCTCGGTGAACCCTGCCGATCCACGTTGCAAGAGTGCAGCCGGCACTTCAGCGTCCGGCGCTCGAGCGACTGCTGAAGTTGCGACACCGTCGATCGTTGTAGACGAAACCGGCACGGCTGGTTCTGGACAGAGGCCGCAGTTACCCACCGTAACGCAAGCAGCCCAAGCGCCCACGGAATTCCAGAACTTTGTCGCGACCAGTATTGGCGTGATTTTGCCGGTTTACGGCGAGAACTTATTCCGGAATCCGCCCACAACATTTGCTCCTGTTGAGCAGGTGCCGGTTCCGCTTGACTATGTGATTGGACCCGGCGACAGGCTGATGATCAGAGTTTGGGGGCAGATCGATATCCGGGAGAGCACGATCGTCGACCGCAATGGGCAGATATTTATCCCCAAGGTGGGAGCCATTACACTTGCGGGCGTTAAGTACGCCAACTTGGAAGATCATCTGAAACGCGAAATCGGACGCGTCTTCCGCAATTTCGAAATTTCAGTATCTCTCGCGCAGTTACGTACGATCGAAATTTTTGCTCTGGGGAATACAAAGAGTCCGGGCCGTTACACGATCAGTTCACTCAGCACATTAGTCAACGCACTGTTCGCTTCCGGCGGGCCGTCTGCCAGCGGTTCGATGCGTAATATCGAGTTGAAGCGCGAGGGCAAGACGATAACCAACTTCGATGTTTACGACTTGCTGGTCTTTGGAGACAGATCGAAGGATGTGCCGCTGCTCCCCGGCGATGTGATCTACATTCCTCCGGTTGGACCGCAAGTGGCCATCGCCGGCAGCGTCAACGTGCCCGCAATCTATGAAATCAAGAGCGAGGACCTCCGGGAAGCTATTCGTCTGGCCGGCGGGCTTACGTCGATGGCCGGCGGCCAGCAACTGAGCATCGAGCGGATTGAGAATCACACCAGCCGGACGGTTGAGACGCTGTCTTTGGATGCGCACGGATTAAGCACGAAGCTTCAGGACGGAGATGTCATTCGAGTTACAGCGATCTCCCCGCGATTCGATAATGCGGTGACTTTGCGCGGAAGCGTGGCCAATCCGGGAAGGTACCCTTGGAAGAAGGGGATGCGGCTCAGCGACCTGATTCCGAACAAGGATGTCCTACTGACCCGCGCATTCTGGAACGCGCAGAATCAGTTGATTGGCGGTTGCGAGCCGGCCAAACCCGTCGATATTCCCGCGGCCGCAAATTACACGCAGACGCCCAAGGAGATGGAAGTTGCGCGCGGAACAGCGGATCAGAAGCACAACGGGGTGCAACTGACACAACCGACACAACGGCAGTTGCAGACGAGAAGAACCCCGGCCCTGCAGGATCTGACGCAACCTTGCAGCCGTACGATCGAGAACGAAGCGGAATTGGGAGCCGATATCAGGAGCGGCGCGCCCGAGATTAACTTCGATTACGCATTGATCCAGCGTCTCAATCCGGTGGATCTGACCACCCGGCTGATTCCCTTCAACCTTGGCAAATTGATCCTTCAGCGTGATCAATCGGCCGATCTTGAACTCGAGGCCGGCGACATTGTCATGATTTTCTCCCAACGGGATGTGCGGGCGCCGCTACAGAAACAATCAAAGTTCGTACGAGTCGAAGGCGAAGTGGGCGCACCCGGTGTTTACAAGATTCAACCTGGGGATACGCTTCGTACTGTCATCCGCCGCGCCGGCGGAGTTACCCCAGAGGCATACCTGTTCGCGACGCAGTTGACACGCGAGTCGGTGCGACTCGAGCAGCAGAACATCCTTCAGCACAGTGTGCAGGACGCGGCGCAACGTCAGGCGTTGGCACAAGTGCAGAACGCCATGACTAACGGTCGAATCGTACTGCAGATGCGGCCATCCGCCACATCGATCGATGACTACCCCGAAATCGTGCTGGAAGACGGCGATAAGATCATGATTCCGCCTCAGGTGAAGACGGTGAATGTGGGCGGGGCTATTTACAACCAGAGCGCGTACCTGTATCACGCCGGTATGCACGTGCAAGATTATGTAAAGCTGGCCGGCAACGGTACAAGAGCGGCGGACTTGAAGCATCTCATCGTGGTCAGGGCTGACGGATCGATTTTGGGCCCGACTGGAGGCACTGCCGGGTTTTGGAGAAGCAATCTGAAGAGCGCGCAGGTCATTCCCGGAGATACGATCGTGATTCCTGCCAAGATTTCAATCGGGGCGCTGACGAAGAACTTGCAGGATTGGTCGCAAATCGCCGGCCAACTGGCAATTACGGCGGCCTCTCTGGCGGTTGTCACCGGACACTAAGCACGAGAGCGGCGTGAAAGCCATGCGTGGGGAAGGGCCAGACCGCGAGTGGCGGTGGTTGACCGGGGTTAGCAGACCGCTGCAAATAGTGCTGAGCAACAAGCGATGCGCTAGACTATATTGCGGGATGCAATCCGGAAAGTGCACGACAGTTGATTCACATCCTTCGATAGCTCAACAGATAGCTCAGTTTGCGATATGTTTGATAGCATTTTTGTGACCGGCGGAGCGGGGTTCATTGGATCGAACTTCGTGCTCCAATTGATCTCCCAGAGCGTCGGCAAGATCATCAACTACGACAAGCTGACGTACGCGGGCAACCTGAAAAATCTGATTAGCCTGCAGAATAATCCGAGGCATGTCTTTGTCCGCGGCGACATCAATGACGCGGAGGTCTTGGCCGAGACGTTGGCTAGATATCAGCCGGAGGCCATCGTTCACTTCGCGGCTGAAAGCCACGTTGACCGCTCCATTCTTGGTCCGGAAGAGTTCATCAAAACGAACGTTACGGGCACCTTCCATTTGCTGGAAGCGGCACTCGCGCATTGGAGATTGCTTCCTGCCCAGCGGCGGGAACGTTTCCGCTTCCTGCACGTCTCAACCGATGAGGTCTATGGTTCGCTCGGTCCAAGTGACCCGCCATTTACGGAAGCGACACCCTATGCTCCCAACAGTCCATACTCGGCTTCCAAGGCGGCATCCGATCACTTTGTAAGGGCATATCACAGCACTTACGGGCTCCCGACCATCACGACGAACTGCTCCAACAACTATGGACCGTTTCAATTCCCGGAGAAGCTGATTCCGCTGATGATCGTGAACGCCCTGGCCGGCAAACCACTGCCAGTGTACGGCGACGGCAAAAACATTCGCGACTGGCTGTACGTGGGGGACCACTGCGAAGCGATCTGGAACGTGCTGGTGAACGGCAGGCCCGGCGAGACCTACAACATTGGCGGCCAGAGCGAGAAGAGCACATCGATGTGGTGCGGGCGATTTGCGGTATGTTGAACGAATTGCGTCCCAACACTGAAATCGGCGATTATTCGTCGCTGATCACGTTTGTGAAAGACCGCCCCGGGCACGATCGGCGGTACGCGATTGACACCGGCAAGATTGGCAGCGAGTTGGGCTGGGCACCGCGCGAAACCTTTGAGACAGGATTGCGGCGAACGGTTGGTTGGTATCTGGAAAATCAAGCCTGGGTGGAAGATGTTCAATCAGGCGCTTATCAGAACTGGATTGAACTCAACTATGGCGACAGGAGGATTTCGTGCGGGGCATAATTCTGGCGGGTGGCTCGGGAACGCGACTTTATCCCGCAACCCAGTGCGTCTCCAAACAGCTTTTGCCTGTCTACGACAAGCCGATGATCTACTACCCGCTATGCACTCTGATGCTGGCGGGCATCGTTGATGTTCTGGTCATTTCCACCCCGGCCGATACACCCCGTTTTGCGGAATTACTCGGCGACGGCTCGCAATGGGGTCTGAATCTCAGCTACAAAGTTCAGCCCGCTCCCGGCGGTCTGGCGCAGGCCTTTATCATCGGCAAGGATTTTATCGGTGCTGGACCGTGTTCGCTGGTGCTGGGAGACAACATCTTCTATGGACAGGACCTCACGGGGATGCTGCGACGAGCCGCCTCTCCAAAGGCGGGAGCGACAATTTTTGCCTACCCGGTGCACGATCCGGAACGATACGGAGTAGTAGCGTTCGATGAGACGGGCAGGGCAATCTCCATCGAGGAGAAACCGGCGGTCCCGAAATCGCGCTATGCGGTGACCGGCCTTTATTTTTACGACAACGACGTCGTCGCAATTGCCGAGTCGCTGCGGCCTTCAGAACGCGGTGAACTGGAAATTACCGACGTGAACAAGGCGTATCTCAAAGCGGGACGGCTGCACGTGGAGCGCATGGGCAGAGGTATGGCATGGCTCGATACGGGAACGTACGAGGCCCTGTTTGAAGCGACCGTGTTCATTCGAACCATGGAGCGGCGGCAAGGTTTCAAAGTAGCCTGTCCGGAAGAAGTGGCGTTGCGCTGCGGTTTTATCAGCGCCGAGCAATTGGAAAAAATACTGGCGGGAATGTCGAAGAACTCTTATGCGGATTATCTTCGGACAATCCTCCAGGAATTCGCGGTTCCGAAAATGGCGGGAGAACAGGCGTGAAGTTCGTGCCTTGCGCTATACCCGATGTCCTGATTGTGGAACCGCAGGTTTATGGCGACAGTCGCGGCGAATTTCTGGAGACCTACAACCAGCGTACGTACGCTGCGCTTGGATTCCGGCATCATTTTGTGCAAGACAATCTTTCGATTTCGAAGCGCAACGTGATACGAGGGCTCCACTACCAGGTCAGGCAGCCGCAAGGGAAGCTCGTGTACGTGATTGCCGGCGATGTCCTGGATGTTGCGCTGGATCTGCGCCGCTGGTCGCCAACCTTCGGCCGCCACGTCGCGATACGCCTTTCCGACAAGGAACGTAAAAGTGTTTGGATTCCCGCGGGATTCGCCCATGGATTTGCGGCGCTCAGCGAAGTCGCCTGTTTCGCTTATAAAACGACGGACTTCTACGCTCCTGAGTTCGAGCGGACCATCGTTTGGAACGATCCTGAAGTTCGCATCGACTGGGGAGTGACGCCCGAAAATGCTATCGTTTCCGAGAAGGACAGAGCAGGCGCACTTTTTTCGCAAGCCGAGGTTTACGAAGACGAGTCCTTTCTGAACGCCGCGGGGCAAGGGCTATGAAGTTGTTGGTCGTCGGGCATCTTGGTCAAGTTGGAGTCGAGTTGCAGCGGACACTGGCGCCGCTCGGAGAGCTCTCGCTCGCTGACAAAGAATCGGTGGATTTGGCGCAACCTTCGACCATCAGGGAGCTGATTGATCGTACTCGCCCCGACGTTGTGGTGAATGCCGCTGCATATACCGCGGTCGACCGAGCAGAGTCGGAATCCGAGCTGGCCCATGCCATCAACGGGATCGCCCCGGGTATTTTGGCCGAGGAAACGGCGCGCCGCGGCGCGCTGCTCATCCACTATTCCACCGACTATGTCTTTGATGGAAGCAAGCCGTCACCCTGGCTTGAATCGGACGTGCCAAACCCGATCAACGTATACGGCAAATCGAAGCTGGCTGGGGAAAAGGCAATTGCGGCGGTCGGCGGACGCCATTACGTGTTCCGTACGAGCTGGGTTTATGCCCAGCATGGGTCCAACTTTGTGCGGACGATTCTCCGCCTCGCCTTCGAGCGCGACGAATTGCGGATCGTTGACGACCAGATCGGAGCGCCCACCTCGGCCCGCGCGCTCGCCGAAGCGACCGCCCGGGCGATTCTTTCGAACATCGATTTGCGGACCGGCGCGGAACAAATGATGTGCCCGGAGTATGGACTCTACCACATGACTTGCGCGGGGCAGACCTCCTGGTTCGGCTTTGCGCAGGAGTTTCTCGAGTGGACGGGAGCCCGGCTTCCCGGACGGCGGCTGGCGCGCTGCGTGCCGATTCGTAGCTCAGAATACCCTTTGGCGGCGCGGCGTCCCCGCAATTCCGTCCTGTCGAACCGGAAGCTGAGGGATGCCTTTGGACTTGAGCTGCCAGAGTGGCGAGTGGCCCTGCGATGGGTGCTGGAAGAAACCAACTTGGAAGAAACCAACTTGTACGCAAGGTGAGTGGAGCGGCTTGGCTCGCGGGCGATAAAAATGGCTTGGCTGGCCTCGTAGTGCTTGCGACTAACGTGCCTGCCGGCGGCTTTGGAACGGCCGACAAAACCTGCCATTCCAGGGGCTCGAAGGCAATATTGGTGGAGGGAGATCCCCCGTCCTCCCAAATGAGCTGATGTTGCGGCCAGTTGCAAGCAGCAAGCTCCGCGTGAAACGTCCCGGATGGGTTTTCCGTTAGCATCCATATCTTGCCAGTGCCGAAGCGCCGAAGATATAGGAGATATAGGCATGTGGCAGAGCGGGGTTTGCCCTATCGTTATCCGCAACCGACCATTATAGTGTGCCCCTATGATCGTGCTCGGCAATTGGCAAGATTAGCCAGCTCAGCATATTTCGCTACGGGAACCGCTTTGATTCTCGTGTCGGAAGGTGGGATTAATTGCCACTCCCTAATCCTTGATCCCTAATCCCTGATCTCTATTCTCTTGGTCATAGTATGTCGTGCAGCACGGCGTTGCGCGGAGGTGTCTGTTTCTGCTGCTTATTCTGTCGGAGACCGCGCAGTTCGTCCACTTGGTGGGCGTCCAGCATGTGCCGTTGGCCCAATTGAAAGGTCACCAGGCAGATGCGGGCGAA
>Ga0181536_10008294_pt1 | contig 10020 bp, 10 predicted proteins | sample PEATcosm2014_Bin_41_FD_121105 | JGI IMG/M metagenome (GOLD analysis project Ga0181536, IMG submission 121105) | Peatland microbial communities from MTU Mesocosm Facility, Houghton, MI, USA - PEATcosm2014_Bin17_60_metaG | ecosystem: Environmental > Terrestrial > Soil > Wetlands > Peat | place...
CATTGGGAAGATGTGGGAACGGCGTCGGCCAGCGGGTACCTTGAAGAGGCAGAGGTCTTAGCGATCCATACGACGCTCGAGGATGAATTTCGCAGTTCGGAAGATCCAATTCTCCCTGAAGGAGTGAGGGATCTTGGCCTACTGAGATCAGCCTTGTCCAGGCCACATACATCCCTTGGTGACATTAAGAAGTATCCGACGGTCGAGATGGCCGGGGCTGCCCTGGTTCACTCTTTGGTTCACAATCATGCATTTCAAAATGGTAATAAGCGCACCGCTTTTGTGAGCTTGCTTGCATTCCTAGACGCTAACGACACAGTGTTGACCTGTTCGGAAGATGAGCTGTTCCGGTTCATGCTGCGTGTCGGCCAGCACAGTTTGGTGCCGATGTGGGCAGACCAGCTCCCGGATCGCGAAGTCATGGAGATTTCACGCTGGATTAGAACCAACTCACGTCGTGTTGAGCGTGAAGAAAGGATGCTTCGATGGCACCGCCTCAAGCAACGCCTATCAAGCTTTAACTGCCACTGGGCACCAGCTCCTGGTGTTGGCAGTCGGATCAACATCTGGCGGGAGGTTGAGCGGCGAGGACGTTTTCGCTCTAAGCGAGAGCGGCTGCATGCGCAGGTCGTGTGGCGTGGAGACGCAACCGAGGCAGATCGTGGGGTAATCCATGAGATTCGCCGGCGTCTTGAACTAGACGATGGACACGATATCGATTCGGCAACGTTCTACGCTGGCGCAAAGATCGACGCCTTCATACTTCAGCATCGACGGATCCTGGAACGTCTGGCGAAGTTCTAGTTTCTCTTAGTGGCTCACCTGCGGAGGCGGGTCCTTGCCTTTTCAGCGATCTCCGTGGCTTTCCGGCCACCCGAGCCGAACCCGAAGATGCGACATAAGTTCATTGTGTCTGGCCCGAGCAGATACATGACGGCGGTTCGCACGTGCACGTCATGGCCCTGGATGAAATCTGTTCCACTCGTGGTTCCACCGCACCCGCAGTTGCACTCCATCGTTGGTCCTCGCCGCTCACATACCCCGATTCGCGAACCTGCCGGTGCTGAACTGGGGAAACTATCATCCGCAATCTCCGGCCAAATCGCCTGTTTCAAATCCAGCTGAGAAGACCTCGGGTTGGGACACTATGAACGGACACACGCTAATCATCGCTTCTCGATCCGCGGCTATCCCGCATGCCAGACGTAAACAAGTTGACGACCGCCCGAGTCATAGCTGAAATTCACCGAAGACCAGTCAGACCCTCGAGTGGCGTCAAGGAAGATATCGCCCGTAACACACTGATTCGGTCCAACTGCGCCATAGTTGCCAAGAGCGGTCGGAACCGCGCTATCGAATGTAACGTCATCTTCGGCTGCCTGTTGCTCATTTGGTGATCCCAGCGAAAAATCGCTCTCCTCGAACGCAGCGTCGGCGATTCCTGTACCACCAGCACAAAAAGACACACTTACATCATCAAGTTGGTCACCTAGAGGAAGCGTGTCCGAATCCGGATCCGGATCGGGCCACGCGATTGCTTGCGAAACTCCGTTGAGCGTTACCGAGACGGTGTCTTCGTCATCGGGTGCCGGGAATGTGAATTTGCATGTACCTGTGCAGGATGTCGGGGCACCTGCTTGCGTGAAATTGACGGTTCGCCGCGCACTGCGGCCCGGCCCTGCTCAACACTCTTCGCATAGAGGACCCTCCTCCTTCCTCGCTGGATCGACGCACCTAAACACTCTGGAAGAAGTATTTACAGATCACTAGCTTCCTTTGGAAGAGCAGACGCTACAGCTGCAACGATCGTCTGGACGCCAAATTGATCTTCGGTCGCGTTGTTCTCAACAAGGTCATTTTCTGGTTCATCCTCGCTGCGATCAATTGGCTGTCCGAGTTCGTCGACCGCGCCGAGCGTGTCATCGACAGCTTCTGGATTTTTCACCTGTGGCGCGCCGCTATTCCATGGTTTGAGGCTCTGAGCAATCTCCGAATAGAACTTGTCGACCAAGTCGAGGACAGACCCAACAAACGAACCTTGACCTTGACCTCGCCTTAAGCCCGTCGGATGGCTGAGGGTCAAATTGAACGACACAACATCAGCTTGTGGATCGGGAAGCAATCTACTTGGATCCTCGAGGGCTTCGGACAAGGAACGGCTTGGTCCCTCGACTCTCGAACGCGCCGCGTGCGCCTTGATTCGGGCATTAGGTGGAGCAGATTTCAATTGTCGGAGAAGCCACGACACTCGTGTTTTTGGACGTCCGGACTGTGGAGCGGTCGTCGTCATGGAGACATCGACGCGTCCAGCTCGAAGATCGACCCCAATAACCAGTGGTCCAACGGCGTCGGGAACAACGAGGCTCCCCTCAAGTCGTCCAATCTTCGCAAGCGTGACTGCTTGTTTTTGCAGTTTGGCAGTCTGGTTTTCTCGATCCTTCCGCGAAATCAACGGATGCACGTACACACCTAGTTGGCGCGAGAGGCGCATCCCCGCGTAGATAACAAGTTGGTTGTACCTAGCAACCACTTCGGTGGTTGCATGATCTGTTGCGCGAAGCGTTTGCAACGCTGCAGCATCGCGAACCGCTACCCAAGATGGCCCCATATCATCGAAATCGATCGCACCAGACTTCTCGTACTCGAGATAGCGAATGAATTCCGACAGTATCCATGCCTGGTCTGGATCCGAGACAGCATGATTAGCGCGTTCAATCAATGCCTCTGTGTGAATGCGACTCCACGACATGTGGTGGAGAGTGACCTTGTTGAGCTTCCGACGAGGAATAGAGACCGGACACTCCCCAGTAATAGTTGCGATCTCATTGCTGATGGTTAGAACCGCGTCGAATCCTTGGGCTCTCGCGATTTCGACATAAGCACCGACTTGTTCAGCCCGAAGACAGTTTCGCCCGGTCTTCACTTCGACCAGGGCCGTCCAAGTGCGTTGACCACGGCGAACTCGAATCAAGCCATCAGGCCGATACTTTTTCTCTCCCAGAGCGAACGGAACCTCGATAAAGGTTTCAATACTCCCTGCTGGCGCTCCAAGCAGGCCGGTGATTGCTCGTCCGAACTCGCGGACCGAAGTAAGCACCGCAAGAAAGGCAGAGCAGCCGCGACGCTCTTGCTCATCAGCGCCACCAAGACCGGTGACAGGAATAAGCCGCGAAGGTTGCCAGGGCTCTTTCACCTCGGGCATCGCGTCCCCTTTTAGTAGGGCCTTCAGAGCAATCTAATTGAGTCCGCGGGACAACTTCCAAAATTCGCTCGCGCCCGTAACACGTCTGAGGCATCGTGGGACATATTCAGATAACCCACACATATGCCCTGCTGGGCCTTGTCAGCGGACCTGAGCGGACAGCATAAGAATCGCTTTCTCCGCCTCGAAGGGAGAGCGGCCTACTCAACCGGTGTAGCTGACTGTGAATCCGTCGCCAGAGGGTGGAGAAGGTGTCGAAAGCACGACGCCGTACTGAACCATTTCCAAGCCGTCGTTCGTTGTCAGATTCCAAGAAGAAAGGCTGATTTTCAGATCTAAAAACGTCACCGATCCGTAGTCAGCGAACGGGGCGAGCGAACCGCTAGACAACGCGTAATCTTCCGCGATCCATTCGGCGGTGTACCCACCAGAATACGAGACGTTCGAAGTCGATCCCTCGTCAGAGAAAGTGGTACTCGAATCCGCTCCCACTCCCCAAGCTTCTCCCGTGACCATCTATCCCGAAAGGCCAGTGGTCAAATCATCCACCCTGGTCGCCCATTGACCACTAGAGATTTGGTACACGGATGCCTCTAGGGATGCTCCAGGTGACACCGCAAGGTTGGAAAAATACAGTTCACCGCTGTTGGGTAAATGTGGAAATTCATCCCACCACGCAATGTCTTGCTGCACTCCATCGACACAATCATTCTCAACGTCGGTTTGAAGTAGAACGCGCCTATACCGAGAGGATAGAGGCGCGACGCTATGGAATAAACATGCCAGGCTCAATAGGGGCAACGGATGATCCGCGCTATACGGCGGCGGTGGCGACTCTCGCTGTCGAAATGCTGATTTCGTCGGATGTTTCACAACTCATTGATCAGTGTGAGTGGCTCGTGCGACGAAAGTGGGATCGACATCCAGGCACGGATCGTACTGGTTATCGGCGGCAGGACCTTTTGAAAGTGGTGGTCACCGCTCTCGACCGCGTCATTCGTCCGAAAGGTCGATTCGGACAAATCGTGGGCCTTTCGTTAGCTCGCGTGAAGTGGTGAGTGGACCCAAGATTGGGTGACGCTCAACCGGCTGGACCTTCAGCGGATCGCTTCGGACCACACCATGTCCCGGAGCTTCTGTGGGAAAGGGAGTTCTCTTCTCGATTTGCCAGCTTCTTTCCTCCGGGTCGACCAAAAGTCGCCCGCTCATTCTGCTCGATAGCGCTCGTCAAGCTGTCTTGGCCTCTGACATGGGACGAGGCGACTGCAGCGATCGGACTTGATCCAGAGACGCTACGTCCCTCGACGTGGTTTCCGGGGTATCTTCAACGCAAGAGGGCTGCATCAAGTATTGATTCTCAACTCGAAGAACTGGCTCGATCGATCGCGATGGGCCCACGCTCAGTCAATTATGCTAAGCGCCACGCTGCATTCGCACATCTGACAGATATCGATGAGGTCAGCTGGGCCAGATTGCGACGTCAGTTCCCCGATTCAATTCGTAACTCGCCTTATCTCCGGTCCAATTGTGCGGCGTGGATCTGGGTAATGCTCACTGGTGGCAATGAGGCTCTTAGTCCCGCGAGTGTCAGCCACCCAGAACTTCACATGACAAGTATGCGCGCGAAATTCAGGAAATATCGTCTGATACTCGTTGCCGATGCGCTCTATACATATGCGGAGGGCCTCCTCCAATGCCATCTTGACGAGTAATTTCGCGTTGACGGCAGTCGGTCAGAAATGCCAGTGTTCTTGCTCTAGCAGAGCCATACTGGGGACACTACGAACGAGGGATCGATGACATGACCGCCACGTCCAACTTCGGAGTCTCGCGCCGAGAAAGTCACAATGCGCAAGCGTTTTACGATCGATTTTCCGCGCCCGAGATCTCAGATGACAAAGTAGTGAACGACTGCACAGTCAAGGACCAGGTCTTTGTGGGCAATTCGACTGACATGATTCAGGTTCCGGACAAGTCGGTGGCGCTCGTCGTGTCCAGTCCCGCGTACCATTCGGGTAAATCGTATGAAGAGGACCTAGGTAGCGGACACGTCCCTGCGACATATCTCGAATATCTCGCTCAACTAACTCAAGTTTTCGAGGAATGCCGACGAGTCTTGGAACCTGGTGGGCGAATCGCGATCAATGTGGCAAATCTTGGGCGCAAGCCGTATCGGTCGTTGTCTGCCGACATCATCCGCATACTCCAGGACGATCTCGGTTTTCTCTTGCGCGGTGAAATCATCTGGCAAAAGGGAGTCGGTGCTTCAGGCAACTGCGCCTGGGGATCATTTATGAGACCGTCCAATCCGGTTCTGAGGGATCTAACAGAGCGGATAATCGTTGCGAGCAAAGGACGCTTTGATCGAGCTCCTGATGTCAAGACGCGCGAAGCAAAGCACATGCCTCACGAGGCGACCATCTCGAAAGAAGACTTCATGGCGTGGACTCTCGACGTCTGGCACATTCCGCCAGCGTCGGCAACCAGGATTGGCCATCCAGCACCCTTCCCGGTCGAACTTCCCCGACGCTTTATTGAGCTCTACACATATAAAGGGGATGTAGTGCTCGATCCCTTTATGGGATCCGGAACGACCGCAGTTGCATGTATTGAAACTGATCGGCACTTTGTCGGTTTTGATGCCGATCAAAGTTACGTCGACCTATCTCTTGAGCGTATTGCAGCGGCACGCAAATCCCGCGAGGATGAGGAAGCCGCGTAAGCCAGCCTCGAGATGATTCTCCCCCTGGAGTCGAAGTTATCGGCGGCTTCAAAAGCACATAGGTATCCTTTAGCGCATGCCCACTGAGAAGTTCTATGAGGGCCTTGCCTTGCCGGAGGCGATTCGCAAGCTCGCAGAACATCACAGTGCGCCGATGACCAGGCATTTTTCACAATACGAATACCAACTGTTACTCACACTTGCTGATCGAGTCGATCGTCCACCTCGCCAGCAACGACTGACTCCAAGCGAAATCAACGAAGTGTGGCAGCGACTCGTCCAGACCTACTCGACGAAGGTTGAGTCATCAGACGGCTCGAGTGTGATCGTCATTCAGTCGATCCCTGAAAGAGCGATCGATTCACTGGCTCGGCGAGACCTCTTGAGCAATTTCCCGGAAGTGGAGTATGCGCGGCGCGTGCCTTCCAGCAGAGATGTGCCAGCAGCACTCGTCGCGTTAGAAGCGGTCGTTGGTGCGAGTCTCGCGTCATTGCGGGAACACACAACATTGGAAGTTGCAGAAGGTGGCGAAACAAATAGCAGTGAACTGTTGGAGGATTTCTTAAGGAACCCATCGCGTGTGCAGGCACTCCTTAGCCCCGCGGACTACGAATTGATGAACCGTGCTCTGTACCAGCGATCTGTCGCGACGGAGCTATCGCCACCGAGCTTCAAGTCAATACAGAAAATTATAAGTGCCGCTGGAGGCGCGTACGTCGGAGTCGGGCAGCATTTTGGTCACCTAAGTCCGGCAGCTTTGATTGAAGTGCCAGGGATGATTGTCCTGATCTATGTGGCTACTGGTGTTGGGCAACGGTTATCCGAAGCGATCGAAGACCTTGGCCGCACAAAGAGGAAACGTTCAAGGAAGAGTCGGGAACGAAGGTAGCGCCAACTCCCTGTTCGTGCCACAGGTGCAAAGTACTCGGCTCAAAGCTGGCGCAAAATGGCTCGCTCAAGACACCCAAAGTCCTGGTACTTGGTGCAGACTGCACAGCTCGTCGACACCCCCGTTCGTTCTTCGACTACCTCGCGCTCTTGCGCGAAGTTCTCTCAGAATGTAAGCGCGTTCTCGAGCCAGGCGGGCGGATAGCCGTAAACGTGGCGAACCTTGGTCGGAAGCTCTTCCGGTCATTGGCGTCTGATGTGACGTCGATCCTTCAGGACGACCTTCATATGCTCTTGCGTGGAGAGATTGTGTGGCAAAAGGGTGACGGCGCAAGCGGGTCGTGCGCGTGGGGCTCGTTCCGCAGCCCAGTGAATCCCGTGATTAGTGACATCACAGAGCGGGTCATTATCGCCTCAGAGGGACGATTTGATCGAGCGCTCGGGGTGACTGAGCGCGCGCGACGGGGTCTTCCGCATGAGAGTTCGCTCACAAGCGATGAGTTCATGGCGGCGACGCTCGATCTCTGGGAGATCGCACCAGAAAGCGCCCGGCGTGTCGATCACCCGGCCACATTCCCCGTTGAGCTCCCCGAACGACTTATCCAGCTCAACACCTTTGTCGGTGAACTTGTGCGCGACCCGTTTAAGGGTTCGGGATCGACGCTCGTCGCTGCTGTGAGAACTGGTCGTCGATACGTCGGTTACGACCTTGAGCAACGCTACGTCTCCATTGCAAAAGAGCGCGTCGATGCCGAAATTGCGCGCCTCGCCGAGGATTTTGGAGGGCCACGTCAAGATCCGAAGGTCTTGGAGAATGCGCGAAGCGACGAGACGCATCGGACACTCGCGGAAGAGGCCATCGAAGAGTCTGGCTTTGCCATAACGAGACGCAATGTTCGCATTGAAGGTCTAAGAGTTGACGTTGTGGCCGAAGACAAGAGCGGTGTGCCGTGGATCTTCGTCATAACGGGAGCACTCACGGCCGTTCGCGGTGGTCTCTCTCGTACGGAGATATTGTGGCGGGCTCTCGGCGTCGCGTTCGCGCTGGCGAGACGCGGGGTCGGACCCGTTGTGCTCGTGACGTCGCGTCTCCCGAGGCGCTCGAGCGAAGGTGACCTGGCGCTGCGTCTCGGCGGTCCGAGTGTCGTCTTCGATGCGCTTTCGATAGCAAGCGGCGCAAGCAATGAGCGTCTTGCAACGTATGCACATGGTGGGCACGAGAAGAGGCCGCTTCCGGGTTTTTGGAGCGAGGAAGAACTGAGCGCAGACCCCGCGTAGCTGGGTTGTCGAGCCGTCGCTCGTCGAGAGCGAAGCGGAGGCTTTCTGTGCACTGACGAGGGGACACCTGTTCTCGTGCCAGCCAATGGGGACGACGGCCGCGACCTGGGCCGATCCATTAAAGAGATGAGAGCTATACAATAATTCTGTTTGACAGATGAATCCGCTTACGCGATCCTTAGAGGAGATGAGAACCTACCTAGACACGATCAATGAGAGGGCACGAAGCAAAATGAAAGACATGAGAGAGGACGCCGTTTCCCGATGGGCAATTTCGCGGAGGGTCGACCTGGCCGCTCCCCGGACGAAGTCCACCGTGGGTGCGAGTCGGATTGTGACGACCGATTTCGGACGCCTTTCTATCGGATCGCCGATGTCCGTCGATGCAGGTCAGGCCTTCACGGGCGAGCTGACCGTCGAGGGTCTCGTCGACGTGAAGGTGCCCGTTGTCATCAAGGTCGTTCCCTTCGCGACGAACGCGGTGGAGCTGAGCATGCAAGTATCCGGACGGTTTCCTCGGGTCGGACTGAGCACACGTCGCTACTTCAAGGCGGCGTGGTCCGTCGTCGACGAGCTCTTCCGGGCGATCCGCACCGAGGATCGCGAAGCTTTCGAGGAATTGGAGCTCGCCGCCTAGGCATCGAAGAAGCACGAGCTCGACGCTCGTCGCGCGACCCGCACACGCGCGGGTTTCCCATTCCGACACGACCCGGGCCTGGTCGTTTTCGGCGTCGGGCGGTTCAAGGACAAGCGGGCCACCCCGAACGCGCGAGGAGTTAGTAGGTGCCTTGAACCTTTGCCAAGGCGCCCGATGCGCTCCTTGGCATTGGAGTCTTGATGCGATGTCAAAGCACAAGTGCTGGACGGCTGGCACAGATGAAAGAACTCCCTCCTATTGGCCCGCTCGGTTCCGAAGGTGGACGAAAGACCACCCGGTAAAGGGGAACGATGTGTCCCTGGGCCTGTTAGCAGGTCCTTTGCAATGTGGTGAGTGACAAGAGTCCAGTTCTCGCCTATATTGGGGCTCTGCGGATGCGGAGAGTGGCGGTACCATCATCCACAGTGGTCGGGGCATCCGCCAGCAGGTTGTCAGTGGCGAAGCCGATGACAACCCTGCGGGTGAAGCCGAAGACGCAAAGGATGGCTTGAGTGACTAAGCACGGCACTTCGTCCCGGCGCAACGACCACGTTCTTAGGTTGTCACGCGGCGCTCTTGCACGCTCTCGTCGATGTGGGCGACGACTCGTTTGTCCCGCTCGAGGACAACGGTCTCACTTCAGCCCGGGACCTCGCGAACTGGCGGGGCGAGGAAGCGGACGATGTTGGCCGGAAAAGCGCCGCCTAGGACGGGACCTTGTTCAACGATGCAGCTTGGAACGTGGACGCTTGGAGCTGACACGACCCCACGACCTCTAAGCTTTTAGGTCATCGCCAAGCCGATGCATCTGCCCCGACGAGCCCAATTTGCCATCGTATTCACCGTCCTTGCGGCGGGGTTGAGCATTGCGGATCTGCTCTATCGATATCACGCGAATGGGATCGGCTCCGCTTGGGTGGTCGGGATCATCACAGCCTTTGTGCTTGCGAGCTGGCTGTGGCCGATCGTCATGTACCTGGACGAGACGTCACAAGCCCACCACCTCGGCGAAGGGTTCTCTCTCGTGCTCGTGCTCGTCGCACCCCCGCCCGGTGTTCTGCTCGCATTCTTCGTCGCGACCGTGCTTGCCCAGGCAATTCGCCGGAGACCATTCGTCAAGTCCGTCTTCAACCTGGCGTCGATCATGCTCTCCGTTTGTGCTGGGATCGCGATCGTTCGCGCGCTTGCTCCTCCTCAGAGCCACCTGAGCGCGGAGTCGCTCGCAGCGGGCGCGCTGGCGGCGATCGTGTACTTCGTTGTCAACTCCCTTACGGTCGCAATTGTCATCGCCGC
>Ga0181536_10008296_pt1 | contig 10016 bp, 4 predicted proteins | sample PEATcosm2014_Bin_41_FD_121105 | JGI IMG/M metagenome (GOLD analysis project Ga0181536, IMG submission 121105) | Peatland microbial communities from MTU Mesocosm Facility, Houghton, MI, USA - PEATcosm2014_Bin17_60_metaG | ecosystem: Environmental > Terrestrial > Soil > Wetlands > Peat | place...
ATCCAACCGGTCTCGCTCCGCTTGGTTCATCAGTAGCTGTCCTTCGTCCACCCCTCAGGCTGGACTCTGTCAATAGGACATTTCTACTTTGCCCAAATAGGACATTCTCACTTTGCTGCGACAAATATCGCCGTTGACCTTGCCGCTGAGTATGAGTTCTGATAACGTGTGCTCACTGTCGGCAAAATGCTCTTGGTGGTACTGCACGAGTGCCAGGTTATAACCCAGGTTGACTGCATCCGGATAAGTGGACCGAATCGAGGAGAACAGTTTCTCCGCCCATGCAAAGTCCGACGCGTCCGCCGCGACGAGCGCTGCGGTGAAGATGCTTTCCGGCTGGCCCGCTTGGGCAAAGACCGATTGCAGATACGCCCGCGCCTCTTCCGTTTTTCCAGTCCGGTAATAAGAACGGGCGAGAGCACCGGCGGCAAGCGGATCGGCCCGGGCAAGAGATAGCACAGACTCCAGCAGTTTTGCGGCGGCGGGATAGTCTCCAAGGTTCTCCATGACCATGCCCAACAGAAGCACGGCCTGTTCATCGGCGGGAGTCGCCTTTAATACGCGCTGGAGATTCCGGTGCGCCTCCGGCAACTGACCTAACTGCCACTGACTTCTGGCGAGATCACGCCGGATTATGGTGTTATCCTGAGCGAGAGCCAGCGCCTTTTCGAGATAGCTGGCGGCTTCAGCCAGCTTGTGTTCCCTGCCCAGCACTCCTCCGAGCGCGGCCAGCACTTGAGGATCGTTCGGAGCCAGTGCCGCCGATTGCCGCAACTCCGCCTCCGCGGCCTTCCACTGGCCGCTTCGCGCGTACTCGATACCTTTTTTCTGGTGCTCGCTTGCCGGAGTAGATTGCGCCAAGAGAACCCCAACAGAGATCCCCAGTGCAACAATGAGTTCTCTGACGGCAATCATCGCGCTACCGCATAAGGCGTGAACCGGTGAGTTCGCGGCGTTGACTCAACGTGCCGTCCGGAACCACTACCGCTACCCAAGGAGTGTCTTGGGAGGTTATGGTTGCGTGCCAGACCGCAACTCCGGGCTTCCCTGGCTCCAGTTCCAACGTCTGCTCTCGCTGGTCGAGGGTCAGGTTCTCGGTCCGTATCGCAAACGTGTGATGGCCATTTCCTTCAGCTGACACTCGGAGTGTAACCTCGCTCTTGCCTTGCGCGGAGGCGGTCGCCTGGAAGTCAAACGCCTGCCCCGGCCGCAAATCCACTCGATAAGTGCCACCCTGCAACAGAGTCAGCGCGGCGTGCTGGCTGCCGTGGGTTACGACGTACCGGCCCTCCGGCAGAAGAGCGCGGAAGGTGCCTCGAACGAAGTCCGCCTCGACGGTTGTGACATGGCCGGTGGTCTGTTCACGGAACTCGACTGGTTCATGGGCCGCCGGCTTGACCATCCCTTCAACGATCGCAGGCCCGGCAAGATCTTGCATCAGCCAGAGCCAGCGCCCTACTGGCTGGACCCAGACTTCCTTGTACGTCCAGCAGATCTGCGTGGGCCAGTAAGGGACGTCGGCGAAGCCGCGCGTCTGAATGCCGACTGGCAGCGCTCCCACCATCTGCCCTGAGCGCACGCTATAAAGCGGAGCCCAGTCATAGCCCTCGCCATACATCGTGCTTGCGGCAAACGGGTTTCGGCCTACAACCCACTCCGCCTGCTTCTGCGCGAGATCCGCAGCTCCCAAGTCGCCGCGCAGATGGGCCGCCGCTGAGAGCGCTTTGGCTTGCGAAAGGAGAACGCCGAAGTTGCCTCGAAAGTCGAACCACACCGGAAACCTGCGGAGATAATACTCGCCGCCGAGAGAAACTCCGCGACTGACTTCTTCCACGTAAGCCTGCCGGTCCGCAGCCCGCAGCGGCGTCCATGTCTGCTTTTCGGGAATCAGCCTTGACTCACTCTCCCGATAGACTGCGGCCGGCAGCACATCGAAGGGCGCATTCACTTTGGCCGCGGCCTTCAGGTAGTACTCCGAGTGCAGCACCGTTGTGGAGTACCACTTCATCCAGTCCTTGTGATCCGGAAACACTTCACATAACCGAACCATCGCGACGATGGGCCCTTCTTCGTCGCCAAAGTGAAACCGCTGGAACAAGTTTTCCTGCCGTGGAGTGGTGTAGAAAAACCCCGCGAGCGGTATGGTCCAGTTCTGCAGCTTTCGTTGCTGCGACGCGACGATCAGGTCGGCGAGCGCGAAGGCCTTCTCGGCATAGCTCTTCTCGCCGGTTGCCTGGAAAAGATCGACTGAAGCAATCACACCTTCCGAAGTCCGTTCTAATTCGTCGCGAGCGCCGTAGACCGGTGTGATGGGCGCCGCCGTCTCCAAGCCCTTGACCGCAAATTCCCAGTCCTGCTGCGCGGTCCGCAGGCAGCGAATCGCGAGTTCCGGATCACTTTGCTTCAACACCCGGTAGGCGAGCGCCTCTACCGCCGCGTCCCGGAAATTCGCCTCCGGATCATTTCGCGCTTCGCCAAACCGGTCGTCGGAATCGCCCATGATTCCGTTGGTCCAATATCCAATCAACTGGCCGGTAACGCGATAACCGTCTCCGAAGCGCGTCTTGAGGACCCAGTCCAAGCCCCACTTGGCTTCCTCAAGCAGCCTGCGGTGCAGCACCGGATCGTCGTCTTGGCGCTGGAGCCGCTCCGCCAGCGACAGCATGGCATAAACGATTCCGGGCGTGTGACCGGTGGCCGAGAGATCTCCGGCATCGTGCCATCCGCCGTTCACCACAATGCGCTTGTCGCCATGAACGCCGTAGCAATCCTGGTGGCATTTGCCATGAATGCCTGGAATCTCCATCCCGCAGCGTTCACTGTAGAAAAAGTTGATGGCTTTCCACATGCTGCTTCGCCAAGCGTCGTCGCCGATGCGAAATGAGCGCGTGGTCGTGTCGCCGGCCTGGATCACATAGGTGCCCGGTTCTCTGACTTCCGAGAAATCCAGCACTTGGTATTCACCCAGATCGGTTTTTGTTCGCTGCACCGGCTTTGAAAGGACCACCTCCCCGGTGTCCTGGCGCATCACGCGGAATTCGCGGGCCGATAAATCACTCGCTACGGCGGTCTTCGACGCACCGGCGGTGTAGCCGCTATGACTAAACGCGATCTTGCCACGGGTCACATCCCAGCCTTCCACGTGATCCGGCTCGACGCGCTCGAGTTCGAGCTGATCGATATCCAGAATCGTGCTGTCTCCGGGATCAGGTAATTTCTTCGGCACGCTGTACCCAATATCGAGCGTCGTGATCTTGTCCCGCGCGAGGGGCTCAATCTCCCAAACGACATGGTTCCATGTGCGGTTGTTCAAAATGATGGACTCGTGGCGGCCTTCGTTGTACCGGTCCGGCAGCTTGTGCTCCCCATCGTTATGAAGTGTCATAGTGAACGCAATGGCCGGAGCGCCCACTACGTCGGGATAGATCCAAACCGAGATCCGGTTGTAGCGGCTCCAGTCTTCGCCGGAAACGATGCGGGTCGCAACCAGGCCACCCCAATCTGAACCTGCGGCCTCGCCAGCCGGTGAGGGAATCGAACGCATCCGCAACGAATGCCGCCCCTGCTTGGCTCGAACATCGGTGAGAGCCATGTCGCCCTGGCCCCGAAAGGACCAGGTGGCAAGGTCCTCCATCCCATCGAGCAAGCGTGAATCGAGCACCTTCTTGCCCAGCCAGCGAAAATACGCGCCGTCTTCGTTCCGCGCTTGCATCGGCATTACGGGAGGCTCTTGCGAGAAAAGCCCCGGGAGGAACATCGCACACAGGAAAAGATATCTAGTCAGCATAGGCCCTGTTTGTCAGAGACACTCAACGCTCCCAAGCCGTGCCCGTTACTTCCTTCCGCTGCGACATGTCGTCGTCCGGCACTACGACGGCGACCCACGGGGTGTCCTCGGAACCGATCCGCGCACGCCACTCCGCCGTGCCCACAGTTCCCGATCGCAGAGTCAGTTCTTTCTCTGCGCCGGTCAGCGTCAGGTTGTCCACGCGAAGCGCGAATCGGTGACTGCCCTGCCCCCGCGCACTCACCTTGATTTTGACTTCTCCTGCCCCGGTACTCTCCTTGGTTACCTCGTAGTCCAACGACCGGCCGGGACGAAGATCCAGATTGTAGGTCGCGCCCGGCAGGAAGGTTCGGGTTTGCTCCTCGCCTTTGCTGCGAACGGTGTATTTGCCCTCGGGCAGCATGGCACGGAAGTGCCCCGTCGCCGAATCGGGTTTCACTTCGGTGACCTGGCCGGCGGTGGCTTCCTTGAATTCCACTGCGGCACCCGCTTCTCCCTCTACCAGAGCCGGCCCCGAAAGGTCGTGCATCAGGAACATCCAGCGTGCCGCGGGATTTTGCCAGATCTCTTTATAGGTCCACGTGCTCTGCACAGGCCAATAGGGCACGTCGTTATCTCCGCGTGTCTGTATGCCCACCGGAAGGCCGCCCACGATGTCGCCGGACATGGGCGTGTAGAGAGGCGGGAAGTCGTAGCCTTCGCCCCACATGGTGCTTTCGGAGAACGGATTGCGGCCGATTACCCACTCGAGCTGCCGCTGCGAGAGCTGTTCCAGATCCAGGTCCCCACGCAGATGAGCCGCCATGGCCAGAGCTTGAGTCCGCGAAAGAACCGTGCCGTTGTTCCCGCGGTAATCCATCCAGACCGGGAAGAGGCGCAGGTAATGTCCGGCTCCCAGTGGGACACCATTGAGCACCTGCTTGCGGAACGATTCCCGCCGCGTCTCGGGCACCAGCGGGTATTCGTCATCCTGATAGATCGACGAAGTCAGCATGCCATAAGGCTCAGTGTAATGCGCGGTGGTTTGTACGTACTGCGAAAACAATGTCACGGCGGAATACCACTTCATCCAGTCGGGGTGGTTGGGGAACGCGTTGCAAAGGTGCGCCAGCGCGATAACCGGCATCTGCTCGCGACTATTGTGGCAGTAGTGCAGCACGTTGTCCTTAGCGGGGCTCGTATAGAAGAAGCCGGTGAGTGGAGTGGTCCAGTTCGGCCGTATGCGCTGCTGCGAATCGAGGATGACGTGCGCTAGCTCAGCGGCTTTGTCCATGTACCGCTGATCGCCGGTCGTCCGAAATAATTCCACAGAGGCCAGCACGCCTTCCGCCGAAGCCAGGTGCACCACGTTGGCAGAATCGAACGAGACCTGGTAACGCTCCTTGGACGCGGGAGAGCCGGCCGCGGCCATACCCGCCACTGCGAATTGCCAATCGGCCTGGGCCATTTTCAGTACGTACGCGGCTAACCTGGGATCGCTCTCCCTGAGAACACGGGCGGCCAGAGCCTCGGTGTTCGCAGCTAGAAAGTTCACCCACGGCGAGTTGTTGGCTGCTGAGCTGATGTCGTCGTAGTCGCCGATGATGCCATTGGTCCGGCGGCCGTTCACAGAGCCGCCCGCTCGATAGCCATCGCCGAAACTGGTCTTCAGAATCCAGTCTAGGCCCCATCGGCCTTCTTCCAGAAGGCGCTCGTACAACTGCGGATCCTCTCCACGCGCATGCAACCGCTCGGCCAGGCTGAGCAGCGAGTACGTGATTTCGGATGTCCCCATAAGGCCCTGCGTGAGGTCGCCCGCGTCGTGCCAGCCTCCATTGATTACGATGCGCTTGTCGCCGTGCACAGACGTCCAGTCACGGTGGCACACACCATGCACTCCGGCAATCGCAATCCCGCAGCGCTCGGCATAAAAGAAATTCAGCGCCTTCCAAATGGTGTCGCTCCACACGTTGGGGTCGATGCGGAACGGCCGCGTCGTAATCCCTCCCGCCTCCAGAACATAGGAGCCGATCTGGCGCACTTCTGAAAAATCCATTACCTGGAACGTTCCGATGTGAGTCTTGACAGTTTGAATGGGTTTAGTGAGGACCGTCTCGCCGGTGGTCTGGTCAATCAAGCGGAAATCGCGCGCGTTTAACCCGCTGGCGATCGCACTCTTGGTCGCGCCGGACTGGTACCCAACGTGGCTGAAAGAAATGCGCCCGGGCCACACGCCCCAGCCTTCGATGTAGTCCGGGTCCACCCGTTCGAGCTCCAGGCGGCTGAAGTCGAACGTTGCCGTATCCGCGGCTTCCGGCTCGTTGCCGTCCATCTCGTAGACGATCTCCAGGCTGGTCACTTTATCCCGCGCTACATTGCCGATCTCCCAGACCACGTGGTTCCACTCGTGATTCCGCAGCACCACGGTATGCTCGCCCTCCTGCCCGAAAGCCGCTGGCAGTTTCTCCACGCCGTCATTGCGAACCCGCATGGATTCGAGCGCGGTTACGTAGGCACCCTCCCAGTCCGGCCGTATCCACACGGAGATGCGATTGAAATGGCGCCAGTCCTCGCCGTCAAACTGCCGGACAATGCCCGCCTCGCCCCACCCTCGGCCGCTCGATGGCCCGGGCACTTCGAACTTCGTGGGCGTACGCATGCGCAGGAACTGGTTCCCATCCCGCGAACCCTCACGGCTGAGCGTGATTTCGGTGGAAGATTGTTTCGCTCGAGGGACTTGGTATGGAACGCGAGAATCCACCAGCCCGACCGGCCCGTTGGTAATGGCGGTCCACTTTTCCAGGCTGTGCATGTCGTCCAGCAGACGGCTCTCAAGCAGTTTCTTGTTGAGCCAGCGATAGGAGGCGGAATCCTCGTAGTTTGCCACCATGGGCACTCGCTCACCGGCGGGTAAACAAACCGCACACACCGCTGCGAGTACACAGAGTTTCATAGTGTTCCTCCCATCACTTCCTTCCGCTGCGATAAGTCGTCATCCGGTAACACCACCGCTACCCAGGGAGTGTCCGGCGAACTGATCCGGGCGCGCCATTCCACGGTACCTACAACTCCGGGCCGCAGGGCCAACTCTTTCTCACAACTGTTGGGGGTCAGATTCTCGCTGCGGATGGAGAACCGGTGACTCCCGCTGCCCCACGCACTCACCGTGATCTTAACCTCCCCTGCCCCGGTCGTTTCCTTCGTTACCTTATAGTCCAACGACCGGCCGGGGCGAAGATCCACATTGTAAGTCCCAGTCGGCAGGAAGGTGCGCGTCTGTTCCCCTTCGTTGCACCGCACCGTGTAGTTCCCCTCGGGCAACATCGTGCGAAACCGGCCGGTAGTATTTTCCGGTTCCACTCTGATGCGTTGTCCCGAGGTGACTTCCTTAAACTCAACCGTTGAGGCCGCGTACCCCTCGATCAACGCCGGACCTGCGAGTTTCTGCATGGCCCAGATCCAGTAGCCAGTGGTGCGCACCCAAATTTCTTTGTACGTCCATGTATTCTGGACCGGCCAGTAAGGCGCATCCGCCTCGCCACGAGTTTGTATGCCCACCGGGATTCCACCAACCATGTCGCCGGAGGACGGAGTATATATCGGGGCGAAGTCGTACCCTTCGCCCCACATGGTGCTTTGCGAGAACGGATTGCGGCCGATGATCCACTCCAGTTGCCGTTCGGAAAGCTCTGCCGCCTCCAGGTCGCCACGCAAATGAGCGGCATGAGCGAGCGCCTGCGTCTGTGACAGAAGTGTGCCCGAGTTGCCCCGGTAATCCATCCACACCGGGAAGAGACGCAAGTAGTGTCCGTCTCCGAGCGGAACGCCGCTCAGCACTTGTTTCCGAAACGATTCCCGCCGGGTTTCAGGTACTCCCACATACTCGTCATCTTTGTAAATCGATGCAGCCAGCATACCGAACGGCTCTGTGTACTTAGCAGCGCTTTTCAAGTACTCCGAATGCAGGGCCACGGCTGAGTACCACTTCATCCAGTCCCGGTGGTTCGGGAATGCGTCGCAGAGCTCGGTGAGCGCCATGATTGGCGCATGTTCGCGGCTGCGGTGGCAGTAATGCAGAATGCGATCTTTCGCGGGGCTCGAATAAAAGAAGCCGAGCAGCGGAGTCGTCCAGTTCGGCCTGTTGCGCTCTTGTGAATCCAGAATGACTCGGGCCAACTCGGCGGCTTTGTCCGCATAGCGCTCGTCGCCCGTCGCCCGCCACAGATCCACCGAGGCCAATACGCCCGCCGAAACGCGTTCATGCACAACGCCGGCAGAGTCAAACGAAACATGAAACTGCTCCTGCGGAGTTTGCGCGCCCGCATCAGTCAAGCCGGCGACGGCAAATCGCCAGTCCGCCTCAGCCATCTTGAGACAGTAAGCTGCCAGCCGGGGATCACTCTCCCTCAACACGCGAAACGCGAGCGATTCCGCTGCTGATGCCAGAAAATTGTGCATCGGAGAATTGCGGGCGTTCGCAGTTATGTCGTCAAAGTCGCCTATTATTCCGTTGGTCCTGCGGCTGTTGACTGAGCCTAAGTTGCGGTAGCCGTCGCCGAAGCTGGTTTTCAGAATCCAATCCAGCCCCCAGCGGCCCTCTTCCATCAAGCGTTCATATAACTCCGGGTCTTCGCCTCGCGCATGCACTCGCTCCGCAAGGCTGAAAATCGCGTACACGATCTCGGCCGTGTTTTCGAAGTCCTGCGTGAGATCGCCGGCATCGTGCCACCCACCATTGATCACGATGCGTTTGCCATTATGCACAACCTGCCAGTCGCGATGACAGACGCCATGCACACCGGGAATCGCCATTCCGCAGCGCTCCGAGTAGAAGAAGTTCAAGGCCTTCAGGATGCTCTCGCGCCACACGTTCGAGTCAATGCGGAACGGGCGGGTTGCCGTTTCGCCAGCCTCCAGCACGTACGAACCAGGTTGGCGCACCTCGGAAAAGTCCATCACCTGAAAAGTTCCCAGGTTCGTCTTGACGGTTTGAATCGGCTTGGACAGCGCCGCCTCTCCGGTGGCTTGGTTGATCAAACGGAACTCTCGCGCAGTCAAACCGCTGGCAATTGCGCTCTTCGTCGCCCCAGTTTGATTACCGGGATGACTGTAGGAGATTCGGCCCGGCCACACGTCCCAGCCTTCTACATGGTCCGGTTCGACTCGCTCTAATTCCAAATGATCAAAGTCGAACACGGCAGTGTTAGTCGCTTCCTGCTCATTACCGGACATGTAGTAGGAGATTTCCAGGCCCGTAACTTTATCACGCGCCACGTTGCCGATCTCCCAAACCATGTGGTTCCATTCCTGGTTCCGTAATACCACGGAGTGGTTGCCTTCCTGGCCAAATAGCGCAGGCAACTTCTCTGTGCCATCGTTGTAAAGCTGGAACTCCAGTGAGGTCACGTATGCTCCGGGGCAATCGGGGTAAATCCAGATCGAGATTCGGTTGAACTTGCGCCAGTCCTCGCCATCGAAGTGCCGCATTAAGCCCGAATCACCCCATCCGCGCCCACTCTCCGGACCCGGTTGGTTCACCTTGGTCGGCGTGCGCAAGCGGAGCGAATTCCGCCCGTCGCGCGATCTCTCCTTGGTAAGAGTCATCTCGGCGAGCACCGCCGCGGAACGATTCACCTTGAACGGAACTCGTGAGTCCACGACCGCTGCCGGGCCGTTCGTGAAGGTGGTCCACTTCCCCAGAGTCTCCATGTCGTCTAAGAGCCGGCTCTCAAGGACCGCTTTATTGAGCCAGCGGTAGGATGCCGAATCCTGAAAGTTCGCCACCATGGGCGCGCGTTCACCGCCCAGTAGACACACACCACTTATCAGGCCAAGTATCCACACTCTCATTTGCACACTCCTGTTTTTGTAAGAGAGCACGGGCCAGTTATTCCTCTGTCAACCGTGCCGTCAGTTCTTTTACCGTCAGCGACAACACCCTGCCCGAGGGGTGTCCGTTGCGATAGGCAATCGCTTTGACTATATAGGCGTCACCGGGAATGGCAACGGGCGCACCGGGGTACTTCGCAAGAAACTGGTCCGGATTGGTGCCATCGAACGTGTAATAGATCTCGCAGCCACTCAGTTCAGTCGTCATCCGCACCGCCAGATTTCCCGCAGCGTCCTTCTGAGGCGTAAGGGCCACGTCATATACTGCGCGCGCATAGTTAACGTGTGCGGCATCCAGCCTCTGGAACTGGCCTTCCATACGGCGCACAAAATCGTGCCAGTCCCGGCTAGCTTTCGGAGA